>Ga0116154_10001095_pt1 | contig 24712 bp, 21 predicted proteins | sample AD_UKC030_MetaG_FD_89898 | JGI IMG/M metagenome (GOLD analysis project Ga0116154, IMG submission 89898) | Active sludge microbial communities of municipal wastewater-treating anaerobic digesters from USA - AD_UKC030_MetaG | ecosystem: Engineered > Bioreactor > Anaerobic > Digestate | place: USA...
CAGAGAGGCCAGCCTGTCCGGGTCAGATACTCCCTGTGGCTCAGCTTTGTAATCTGAATCATACAGATTTTTTATACGTGTGAATAAATGCCCCTTTGATATTTCATTGTTTTTTTTATCTTTACCTCGTCTAAGTCAATGTAATATGAAAGTAAAACTACTGGCAATTTTTGCATTATCCATAATACTCTCCGGATGCGGATCTTCAAAAAAACAACTTGAAAGAGGTAATTATGATGCTGCAATATCTGAGGCTGTCCGCCAATTACGTAAGGACGCTGATGATTCGAAACAGATCGCAACACTCGAAAGATCTTACACCATAGCCAATGAACAGGATCTTGAAAGAATCAGATTCCTCAAGATAGAGGGAAGACCACAAAATTATGATGAAATTTACCTGACATATAAACGGCTCGCTGACAGACAGTCACTTGTCAGAACAGTACTGCCACTCAAAGATGGCGGGAGGACAATCGAATTTCCTTATGTTGATTATATGCAGGAAATGATCGCAGCCAAAAAGAAATCGGCTGATTTCTATTACAATCATGGTATGGAACTGATGAAGACCGGCCTCAAGGATTCGTATCGCCAGGCATTTGCGGAATTTGTACGCGCAAAAGAATATGTCGGCGACTATGAAGGAATAGATAATAAGATACAGGAATCAAAATATATGGGAATGAGCAGGGTATTTGTTTCTCTGCAGAACAGTACCATGATAAAATTCCCCCCGGAATTTGAGGAAGACCTGCTATCAGTCGATCTTCAGGCCCTCAACAGTGAATGGGTTGAATTCCATACAATAAATCTCGACAAGAATACAAAATATGATTATTTTATTAACGTAAATGTCAGAAATATCCTCATCAGTCCCGATCAGACATCACAGCTCGATTCGGTGATAAAACGAGATGTTGAGGACGGGTATAGTTATCAGCTCGATAAAAAGGGAAATGTGATGAAAGACACACTGGGCAATGATATTAAAATGAAAAAGTACAAAACGCTCCAATGTGCACTCATCTCAACCCTTCAGACCAAATCGTGCAGAATAGAGGGAGATATTGAGACCATCCAGGTAAATCCCGATAAAGTTCTGAAGAAAGACCCCATCGGAGCACAGTCGACCTTCGAAAATATATCGGCAAGAGCTCTTGGCGATCTTGGAGCACTGAACGCTTCACAGCTGGCAAGGACGAAAACACAGATAGTACCATTTCCGTCTGATACTGAAATGGTGCTTCGTTGTTCGGAATCTCTCAAACAGGCTATCCGGGGTTCAATACAAACCAACAGGAGGCTGATAATTTAAGATGACTTATAAGGACCGGCAGGAAGAAAGAGCTATCCTGGTTGGGATCAATTATCCCGGTCAGGATGAACACGAAACAAATGAATTTATCGACGAACTCTCCTTTCTTGCCGAAACTGCCGGAGCAGTACCTGTAAAAAGATTTATCCAGAAACTAAGTGTCCCAAATCCTGCAACTTTTATAGGAAAAGGCAAAGCTGAAGAGATAGCTCAGTTTGTTGCCGTTAATGAGATAGACCTTGCCATTTTCGATGATGAACTTACACCTGTACAGCTCAGAAATATCGAAAATGAATTTCAATGCCGGGTAATAGACCGTACAAATCTTATCCTCGACATTTTTGCTCATCGTGCCAGAACATCCCAGGCAAGGACTCAGGTTGAACTGGCCCAGTACCAGTATATGTTGCCCAGGCTGCGAAGGATGTGGACACACCTCGAAAGGCAGAGAGGGGGTATCGGACTTAGAGGGCCGGGAGAAACTGAGATTGAAACCGACAGGAGAATAATACGCGATAAGATCTCAACACTGAAAGAACAGCTGAAAAAGATCGATGTCCGGATGTCGACCCAGCGCAGGAACCGGGGCAAAATGGTTCGCGTTTCGCTGGTAGGCTATACTAACGTCGGGAAATCGACTATAATGAACCTCCTCAGCAAATCTGATGTTTTTGCCGAAAATAAACTCTTTGCAACTCTTGACACAACAGTCCGGAAAGTCGTTATCGGCAATCTGCCTTTTCTGCTCTCCGATACTGTCGGATTCATCCGTAAACTGCCACATGACCTCATCAAATCGTTTAAATCAACCCTCGACGAGGTACGGGAGTCGGATCTGCTGCTGCATGTGGTTGATATTTCCCATCCCGGATTTGAGGACCAGATAAATGTCGTCATTGAAACGCTTAAAGATCTGGGCGCCGCTACCAAACCGGTGATAGTGATCTTTAATAAGATCGACTCCTTTACCTATGTTGAAAAAGACAGCGATGATCTGACACCTGTCAGAAAAGAGAACTATTCTCTATCAGATCTGAAAAAAACATGGATGGCAAATGACAGGAACCAGCCTGTGGTATTTATTTCCGCCTTAACAAGGGAAAACCTCAGTGAGCTCCGGAAAGTCCTGTATGAAGAAGTGAAAAGGATACATATAACACGATATCCTTACAATGATTTTTTGTTTGAAGATACAGAGCATCTTTCTGCAGACAATCAGTAGAATAATAGTGATAAGAAATATTAATCAACCACCCCGGCCGGGAAAGTAGGATTGTAATCATATCAAAATCAGCAATCCCGGCCACCCCTCCTTAAAAAAAGGAGGGGAAAGCTATTTAGGTGTAATCCAGATATTTACAGTAGTTTTCGTTATTAAATCATTTCTTAGGACGGCAATGCACCTGAGGCGGGAGGAAACTTTTGTCCCCAAAATTCCTAAGAATGCCCCTGCCCCGGGAATTCAGCTGCATTTATTTACGAACTCAGCCAGCACCTTCAGGGAATGTTCCTCCTCCTCAACAAATCCCATGTGTCCCGAATCAGGCAGAACACATAGTTCTGCATTACCCGGTAATCTGACGCGCCCCTGTATCTGTTCGCAATTAATATAATTATCCATAGCCCCCAGTATCCACAAAAGCGGGATCCTTCCCTCTTCCATGACCGGCAACCTGGAGGGCCTTACCATCATTCCGTTAAGGACAGAAATTATAGCCTCCCCTGGTATTGTTGAAGATATTTCTTTTGAATGCTGAAGCTCAGCTTTGAACTTTTCGAGATTCTTTGAAGCGAACATCTTCTGTATGCTGTCGGAGAAAAACATGTTCCACTTTCCGGCTTGTATCAGTCTGATCTCCATTTTCCGCCTTTTGATGACTTCGGGGGTATCAGCAAACGGATGGGAATGAAATAAACAGTAACCGGTGAGCTTTTCGGGGTAAAGATCTGCAAAAGCAAGAGCAACATATCCTCCCATCGAATGTCCGGCAAGGAATATCTTGCCTGTTCCTGTATCCTCGGTAAGATCCCGGATAACTGTTGCCATGAATTCAACAGTATGAACATCGCTGTAAATATCCGATCCGCCGTGTCCGGGAAGATCAACTGAAATAACTCTGAATGACTCAGCAAGCTTCCTGGCAAAACCGGTCCATATCTCTGAGGTTTCGAGATATCCATGGACAAGCACAATCACCTTACCTTTTCCCTGATCCCTGTAACTGATCACACCTTTTCCGTAACTGTAGATTTTCTTCATGATATTTTGTCTGGCGCAAAAATAACCGTATTTGACAATGAATGATATTTCCGTATTGTTAATATTAATAAATAGTTATATTTTTATAAAAGCTATTCTGATAAAAGCTTCTGTTCCGAAAAAACAAATCTATGGATAAGATCCTGTTCTCATCAGTTTCAAAAAAATTTGTAATGGCCCTGGCAGGAATGTTTCTGCTTTTATTCCTGCCCGTACATCTGGTGATAAACCTTATGCTTCTGAAGGATGATCCTGAACCTTTCAACACAGCTGCAAGGTTCATGGCCTCGTTTCCTGTAATAAAGATCATCGAGATCATTCTATTTGCCGCGCTTCTGATCCATCTGTCATACGGTATTTACCTGCAGATACAAAACTGGCTCGCCCGACCGGTCGGCTATGTTGCCGGAAACAGATCAGAAACATCATTCTTTTCTCGCTTCATGATATGGACGGGTTTATCAATACTAACCTTCCTTGTCCTTCATTTTTTCAATTTTTATTTTATCCGACTTGGACTGGTCCCGGGTGATCCGGAAAATTTCTATTCCACAGCTCATGCACTTTTTAAAATCCCTGCATATAACTATATTTACCTTACCTGCTTTGTTTTACTGGGGCTTCATCTTTTTCATGCCTTTTCCTCGGCATTTCATACACTGGGATTGGATCACAGGATATGGACCCCTGTTGTTAAGGTCTTTGCCTGGATATATTCTATTGTAATACCGGCAGCTTTTGCAATTATCCCGCTGTCGATATGGCTTTCCAGATAGAAAAATCATCAATTATGGAAAAACTTGACTCAAAAATACCTGATGGCCCTTTGTCACAAAAATGGACCAGATATAAATCTTCTGTGAAGCTTGTAACTCCTGCGAATAAAAAGAAGCTTGAGATCATTGTTGTGGGAACCGGATTATCAGGAGCATCAGCCGCTTCGGCGCTTGGAGAGCTCGGATACAGTGTCAAAAACTTCTGTTACCAGGATTCACCAAGACGGGCACATTCCGTGGCAGCCCAGGGAGGGATAAATGCTGCAAAAAATTACCAGAATGATGGTGATTCGGTCTACCGGTTGTTTTATGACATGATAAAGGGAGGAGACTACCGTGCCCGTGAAGCAAATGTTTACAGGGCTGCCGAGGTGAGTAACCAGGTTATTGACCATTTCACAGCTCTCGGAGTTCCTTTCGCCCGCGATTACGGAGGGACACTCGATACACGATCTTTCGGGGGAGTTCAGGTTTCAAGGACTTTCTATGCAAAAGGCCAGACCGGCCAGCAATGCCTCCTTGGCTGTTATTCATCGCTAAACAGGCAGATAAAAAAGGGGAATGTGAAAATGTTCCCGCGCCGCGAAATGCTCGATCTGGTTGTTATTGACGGTAAAGCAAGGGGCATTATAACACGTAATCTTATTACAGGTGAGATAGAAAGACACGGAGCACATGCGGTTGTTCTTGCAACAGGCGGTTATGGTACGATCTATTACCTGTCAACACTTGCAGTAAATTCAAATGCATCAGCTGCATGGAAAGCCCATAAAAAAGGAGCGTTTTTTGCCAATCCCGGTTTTATTCAGATACATCCGACCTGTGTTCCTCAGCTTAATGAATTTCAGAGCAAGCTTACTCTTATGTCGGAATCGCTTCGAAATGACGGCCGGGTATGGGTTCCAAAATCAAAAGATGATAAGCGGCCGGCAAATGATATCCCTGAAGAGGAAAGGGATTACTTCCTCGAAAGAAGATACCCGGCATTTGGTAATCTTGTACCAAGGGATGTTGCGTCAAGGGCAGCTAAGGAGCGTTGCGATGCAGGTCATGGCGTTGGTGAAACAAAACTGGCAGTTAATCTCGATTTCAGGGATGCAATAAAAAAACAGGGGAAAAAGGCCATAGAGAACAAGTACGGGAATCTCTTCGAAATGTACAAAACAATAACAGGAAGTGATCCGTACGATGAGCCTATGCGTATTTATCCTGCCGGTCATTATACAATGGGTGGTTTGTGGGTTGACTATGAGCTTATGACAACAATTCCCGGATTGTATGCAATAGGTGAATCCAATTTTTCCGACCATGGAGCCAACAGGCTGGGAGCCAGTTCACTGATGCAGGCAGCAGGTGATGGTTATTTTATTCTTCCAAATACAATAAGCAATTATCTTGCCGATGAAATAAGAACGCCGAAAATAAGTACCTCCCAACCGGCATTTGAAGAAGCAGAAAAAAATGCTGTTGGTCGTCTGAACAGGCTGCTCTCAATAAAAGGCAGACAGACTGCCTCCTCCTTCCATAAACGTCTGGGTAAAATAATGTGGGATTATGCCGGGATGACCAGAAATGAAGAAGGTCTGAAAAAAGCTCTTATACTTCTGGATGATCTTCGTGATGAATTCTGGAAAGACCTTAATGTTCCGGGAAGCATCGGCGAGGTAAATCAGGAGCTTGAGAAAGCCGGCAGGATTGCTGATTATTTCGACCTTGCCCGGCTTATAATTACTGATGCCCTTAACAGGAAAGAATCCTGCGGAGCCCATTTCAGGGAAGAGTATCAGACACCCGACGGTGAAGCGTTGCGGAATGACAGTGAATATGCCTATGTGGCCGTATGGGAATATGCCGGGGAAGGTTATCCACATATCCTTCATAAGGAAGAACTGAAATTCGAAGAGGTGGAGATGAAGGTGAGAAGCTATAAGTAATGGCGTAACGGTGCCAAGGTGCAACGGTACAACGGTGAGAAGGCGCAGGGCGAAGAGCGGAGAGCTCTGTGCCCTTTGCCCTGTGCTCTGAGCTTTATTAAACAATAATTTCCGGATAATTAAAACGTTAACGAAAACATGAACCTGACACTAAAGATATGGCGCCAGAAAAATGCAAAGGCTAAAGGAACGTTTGTGACATACAAAATGGAAAATGTAGCACCCGAAATGTCCTTTCTGGAAATGCTGGATGCACTGAACAAGAAGCTTGTGGAAGAGGATAAGGATCCTGTGGCCTTTGATCACGACTGCCGCGAAGGGATCTGCGGATCGTGCGGGATGTTCATTAACGGTCATCCGCATGGACCGGTGCCGGCAATAACCACCTGCCATCTTTCAATGAGATATTTCAATGATGGTGATACTATCCGGATTGAACCCTGGAGGGCAAAACCTTTTCCCGTAATAAAGGATCTGATTGTCGACCGGAGTGCATTTGACAGGATACAGGAAGCCGGCGGATATATCTCGGTAAATACGGGTGCGGCGCCTGAAGCAAATTCTACACCGGTACAGAAGAAAAAAGCCGATGATGCTTTTGATGCATCAATATGTATTGGTTGCGGGGCATGTGTCGCTGCATGCAAAAATGCTTCGGCAATGCTTTTCGTTTCGGCAAAAATTTCACAGTTCGCTCTACTGCCTCAGGGAAGGGTTGAGGCAAAGGAAAGGGTAAGAGCAATGATCGGGAAAATGGATGAACTTGGTTTCGGGAATTGTTCAAATACAGGGGCATGCGAAGCAGAATGTCCAAAGCAGATAAAACTGACAAATATTGCCAGACTTAACCGGGAATATTACAAAGCTTTTTGAATATTAAGAACAAACTGATTCTATCTCTTCAATGGTTTTCGGGATAGGTTTACCAAGGACTTTATGACCTTTCCCGGTAATCAGGACATTATCCTCGATACGGATTCCGCCGACAGACATAAATTTTTCAATCCTGTCGTAATTAATGAAATCCCTGAATTTCCCTTCAGCTTTCCAGCTTCCGATAAGCTCGGGAATAAAATAACATCCGGGTTCAACCGTAAAAACATGTCCCGGCAAATATTGAAGCGCAAACCTGAGGAAGGCCAGACCGAATTGTTCGCTTCTTTTTACCTTATCATTGTATCCGACATGATTTTCTCCCAAACCTTCCATGTCGTGAACATCAAGTCCAAGCATATGTCCTATACCATGAGGCATGAAGAGTGCATGAACACCTGACTGTACAGCTTCGTCAATATCACCTTTGATAAGGTTCAGGTCTTTCAGTCCTGATGCCAGTATCCTGCAAGCCAGAATATGGGTATCTCGGTTTGATTTTCCCGGACCTGTGGATCTTATGGCTTCCACATTGGCTTTTAAGACTACTTCGTAAACCTCTTTCTGCTGACTGCTGAATTTTCCACCAACCGGTGTTGTTCGTGTTATATCGGATGCATAATGGAGGTTTGTTTCAGCTCCTGCATCTGTCACCATCATCCTGCCTTTCCTTAGAATATTATTATGTGAGTGATTGTGAAGTGTCTGACCATTAATACTGAGAATTGTCGGAAATGATGTTCCTGCTCCCAGTGAGAGAGCAATGCCTTCAACCATTCCGAAGATCTCCTGTTCCTTAACGCCGGGTTTACACATTTTCATTGCAGTCACATGCATTTCATGAGCAATAGCGACAGCCTGTTCTATTTCAGATATTTCGATCTTTTCCTTTACCGACCTGAGGGAAACGACAGCATGGATAAGATCGGCTGATGCCCTTGTCTTCATCTGGCAGGGATTCTCTTTCAGCACCGAACCCAGGAACATTTTAGTCTCACCCCTGTACGGAGGCAGAAAATGAATATCCCTCTTTTTACTGAGGGCTTCAGAAATAATCTCTTCAAGCTTTATCATCGGTGCTGTTAAGGTTATCCCGCATCCTGAAGCCAGTTCCCTGATAGTTGGCTGTGGTCCCATCCAGACAATATCATCCATCGTAAAATCATTTCCGAACAGCATTTCCTTTCCGGAATCAAAATCGATCAACCCTGCAAGTCCCGGGAGATCTATCCCGAAAAAATACAGAAAATCACTATCCTGGCGGAAATGATATGTATTTGCGGGATAGTTCATCGGAGCTTCTGTATTACCGATAAAAAGAGCAAGGCCATTTTTCATTTTTCTCCGGAGCGCCTCCCTCCTTTTGATATAAACATCTTTTTCAAACATTGCTGATGGATTGGTTATAATTCTGCTAAGTTAACATCATTGATTGTATGAAACAACCGGTTAACACTATTTCAATGTTAATAAATTCAGGGTTATGAACCACGAATGCCCGGTATTGAGCTCAATTAATGATTATATTCGCACCGTTTGCAAACCTTTCCATAACTGTTCATAATGCCATACCGCAGACTTCCTAACACAGATGCTGCCCGTATAAGGGCAATGAAAAAAGCCTATGAGGGATCACATGATCTGCCGCCCAACAGAATGGTAATTTCTGCAAAATCGCTTGTAAACCTTCAGAGATTCATTCCGGTGTTTGAACATAATATCCTCCTGCAGAGGCAGTCTCTTGCTTTTCAAAACGGCAGGAGCGGCGACTATGCTGAAATATCGAGGAAAGCAAGAGTATACCTTATTCATTTTATCAGGGTGATGAATATGGCAATAGCGAGAGGTGATCTTCCAAAGGAGACAAGAGTCCATTACGGACTGGCAGCCAATGATTCAACAGTCCCTTGTCTGAAAACAGAGAATCAGCTCATTACATGGGGACGTAAAGTGATAGAGGGTGAAGAACAAAGGCTTCGTACCGGAGGTAATCCCATTACAAATCCGACTATTGCCGTTGTTAAAGTAAGATTTCAAAATTTCCTCGAATCAAATAATTACCACAAGCTCCTTATCAAAAGGATACACGAGTACTCTGTAAAAGCAGATACTCTCAGAAAAGAAGCAGATGAAATAATTCTTCAGGTATGGAACGAGGTTGAAGCTTCGTTTTCCGGTCTTCCTGAAGGAATTCGGAAAAAAGCTTGCGAAGATTATGGGGTTGTGTATTTTTACAGGAAGGAAGAGAAGAGAAAACAGATCATCTCCGAAAACAGGTTCCCTGTGTTTCATAAGCAGGCTATCTGAGCATTTTAAACCATTCTTCAGTATCATTCGTCTTGACAATAGGTAACATAAAACTGGGCGACTATCCCCTTTTCCTTGCCCCCATGGAGGATATAACCGATCCTTCATTTCGTTTCGTATGCAAGCAGAACGGAGCAGATTTTATGTACACTGAATTCATTTCTTCTGATGGTCTGATAAGGGATGGAGAAAAGAGTGTCAGGAAACTTGATATTTATGATTTCGAAAGACCGATAGGTATCCAGCTCTACGGGCATTTGACAGAAGCAATGGTCGAAGCTGCACTGATAGCAGAGGAAGCAAAACCTGATATTATCGATATCAACTTCGGATGTCCTGTTAAAAAAATTGCCAACAGGGGTGCGGGAGCAGGGATGTTAAGGAATATACCTCTTATGATCTCGATGACATCTGCAATAGTCAGGGCGGTGAAGCTTCCTGTAACAGTCAAAACCAGGATCGGATGGGATGATGATAACAGGAATATAGTCGAAGTGGCAGAGATACTTCAGGACACCGGGATAAAAGCGATAACTATTCATGGCCGGACAAGAGCACAACTTTATAAAGGCACCGCCGACTGGACACTTATCGGAGCAGTAAAAAACAATCCCAGGATGAAGATCCCGGTTATAGGAAACGGGGATATTGACGGACCTCTCCGGGCAAAGGAAATGTTCGTGCGTTATGGTGTTGACGGAATAATGATCGGAAGAGCATCAGTCGGCAGACCATGGATATTCAGGGATATAAGGCATTATCTCAGTACCGGAGAACTTTTGCCTGAACCGACTGTATCAGAAAAAGCATTTCTGGCCATCAGTCATTTCGAAAAATCACTTGAATTCAAGGAAGGGAAAAGATCAATATTTGAGATGCGCCGTCATCTGTCAAATTATTTCAAGGGATTACCTCATTTCAAAGAGACCCGGCTCAGACTCCTTACAAGCCTTGAACCTGATGAGATAAGGAGCATCATACATGAAATTGAACAGAAATGGGGAGATTTCCGAACTGAGGAAAAAACTCCGGTCTATACAATCTGATCAGCACCTTCCATCTTTGGCTCCACAGTCGAGGCAAGGAATGTCAGGCTCTTCCATTTAAATATCCCCGCAAGGATCAGAACAGTTACAATTCCCATAAGAAGCATAACCCCGAATTCAATCCACGGATGAATTGTATGCTGAACCCATACCGCCGGTGTCTGAAGAGCTGATGCTTCATTTGTGACCATTATGCAAAGGAAAGCATTGTTAGCTGCATGTATGCCAATGGCAGATTCAATTCCGTCATCAAGGATCGTAATAACACCGAAAATAAGTCCGAACAGAATATACTGCGGCATCATTGTCAGGAATCCGAATTCATCCACCTCAGGATTAAGGGAATGCATAAGTCCGAACAAAACTGAAGTCATTACCAGCGGAAACAACCTGTTCCTTAACATCACAGTGAATCCCTGCATCAGATAACCCCTGAAAAGGATCTCCTCAAATGCAGCCTGGAAAGGAATGAAAAGAACTGAGATTATCACAAGCGGAATAAGTGTCGAGGATACATTATTGAGTGAAAAATTACCGGGATCGACCTTTAAGTTGATGAACAGGTAAATTATTGAAATTATAAGCCAGACTCCTGCCGATATGAAGAACCTGTTCCATCTGAAGGTTCCCGTTCCGTTTATTACATTCATTATTGTCCTGCCGTTCAAAGGCCTGACAAGGAGAACAAATGCTGCCAGCCCTATTACAAAAGGGATCAGCATATAAATGAAGCTTATATTCGGATCAAGACCCAGGGGGCTGAGATCGGAAGGATTTGCCGAGAGATCCGATATTGCCGAAGGATTCTTCAGCATTGCGATGACCAACGGTATAGATCCGATAGTATTTGAGACAGCCAGTACGGCAACTATCATTATAAAATACCTCCAGAAAGCATTCTTTCCGGTAAATGATGATTCGAGATGGTTCATATTTCCATTTATTTCAGAATTCGGTTACAGCTCTTTTAGGATAATTGATCGAGTAATGAAGCCCGACACTTTCCTTCCTGTTCCTGGCAAATTTTATTATAATATAAGCTACATTGATCAGGTTCCTTAATTCGCATATCTTCTGCGAGATAAGCGACCTTTTATAAAGACTTTCAGTTTCCTGATAAATTATCTCCAGTCTCATCAGAGCTCTTTCAAGGCGAAGATCAGATCTGACTATTCCCACATAGTTGCTCATGATCATCTGGAGTTCCTTGATGCTTTGAGTTATAAGTACCATTTCCTCCAGATGCGTCGTTCCCTTATAATCCCAGTTGGGTATTTTTTCCTCGAAGTCAAGATCTTTTAACCTGGCTCCAGAATGCAACGCTGCACGGTGAGCATATACTGCTGCCTCAATAAGTGAGTTTGATGCAAGCCTGTTGGCTCCATGAAGGCCTGTGGAGGATACTTCTCCAAGGGCATAAAGCCGGTCAATATTGCTCTGTCCGTCCATGTCAACTTTCACCCCCCCGCATGAATAATGTGCGGCAGGGACCACAGGGATCATATCTTTTGTAAAATCGATACCCCTGCTCAGGCAGTGCTGATGGATAGTAGGAAAGTGATCTTTAAGACCTTCGGGATCGAGATGGGTACAATCGAGCCATACATGGTCATCACCCCACATCTTCATTTCAGTGTCGATAGCTCTGACAACAATATCGCGGGGAGCAAGAGAACCACGACTATCATACCTCTCCATGAAACTTTCTCCTTTAATATTCCTGAGAACAGCGCCGTAACCCCGTAAAGCCTCAGTAATAAGAAAGGACGGCCTTGTGTTGGGATCAAAAAGTGAAGTCGGATGGAACTGAACAAATTCCATATTCTCTATTGTTCCCTTTGCCCTGTAAACCATTGCAATTCCGTCACCTGTAGCTATTTCAGGATTTGTAGTGGTCAGATAAACATGTCCCATACCGCCGGTTGCCACCACAGTTATCTTTGAAAGAAATGTGATGATTTTCTGATTTACAAGATCAGCAACATAGGCGCCGTAACATTTTATCCCCGGGAAATTACGCTTAACCTCGACTCCCAGATGATGCTGGGTCAGAACTTCAATTGCAAAATGATTCTCATAGATCTCAATATCCGGATTATCTTTGATCTTTTCAATAAGTGCCTTCTCAATTGCATCTCCGGTCTTATCCTTATGATGAAGTATCCTGTATTCGGAATGCCCTCCTTCCCTTGCAAGATCATAAGTCCCGTCTCCTTTTTTATCAAAAGGCACCCCCAATGCGATAAGATCCTTTATCCTTTCCGGGGCTTCATTTACTACCATCCTTACAACAGATTCATCACACAATCCGGCACCGGCTATCAGTGTATCACTTATATGCTTTTCAAAATTATCAGGTTCACGGAATACCGAAGCTATTCCACCCTGGGCGTACTTTGTATTTGTATCGTCAAGCTTCGATTTGGTAATAACCATAACCTTACCGTATTCTGAGGCCTTAAGGGCAAATGTCAAACCTGCTATACCCGATCCGAGAACAAGAAAATCGGTACGTTTCTTCATAATTTCCCATGAATTAGACGGTAACAAAGATAGCAATAGATTTTTTAGAAATTATCAATGAGCACCCACTCCATTCAAACCACGAACTCATCCCCCGACCTCCTTCATTCCAGACACGAACTCAACCCCCCGATCTCCTTCATTCCTGACACGAACTCATCCCCCCGACCCCCTTCTCTGCTGACGCAAAGAAGGGGGTGCAATTTATTGGAAATATGTGCATTATACAGAACTTTTCAAATATCTACGTATTATAATATGTCTTATAATACGTATTTAACTACGTTGATCCGAACCGCTCCCCCCTCTTTGCGGAGCAGAGAGGGGGATTAAGGGGGTGAGTTCGTGTGGGTAGTCACCATGTTTTGTGAAACCAAAGTTTTTAAATTACTTTTGCCTTCCGAAAAATCACACAAAACAATTATGGCTCAGGAAGATGTTTTCAAAAAGCTGGTTGCCCACTGCAAGGAATATGGTTATGTATTCCCATCAAGCGAAATTTATGACGGATTAAGTGCTGTATATGATTACGGCCAGTACGGAGTTGAACTGAAGAATAACATTAAAAAATACTGGTGGGACAGCATGGTATTGCTTCATGAGAACGTTGTCGGACTCGATTCGGCAATATTTATGCATCCGACGATATGGAAAGCTTCAGGCCATGTTGATGCATTCAATGATCCTCTGATCGATAATAAAGATTCGAAGAAAAGATACCGGGCCGATGTTCTGATTGAAGAATATATGGCAAAAATCTCCGAGAAGAATGACAGGGAGATTGAAAAAGCATCGGTCCGTTTCGGCTCTGCATTTGATGAAAAGAAATTCAGGGAAACCAATCCCCGTGTTCTTGCAAACCAGGCGAAAATTGATGAGATCAATTCAAGGTATTCAAAAGCCCTGAATGCAAACGATCTGCAGGAGTTAAGGCAGATAATCATCGATAATGAAATAGTCTGTCCTATATCCGGAACCCGCAACTGGACTGATGTAAGGCAGTTCAATCTAATGTTCGCCACTGAAATAGGGTCCACTTCCGACGGTGCAAGTACAATTTATCTCAGGCCCGAAACAGCCCAGGGTATATTCGTCAATTTCCTCAATGTCCAGAAAACAGGAAGAATGAAGATCCCGTTCGGAATTGCCCAGATCGGGAAAGCTTTCCGTAATGAGATAGTTGCACGCCAGTTCATTTTCAGGATGCGGGAATTCGAACAGATGGAGATGCAGTATTTCGTCTCTCCCGGTACCGAACTGGAATGGTTCAGGTACTGGAAAGAGGTAAGGATCAAATGGTTCAGAGCACTCGGATTCGGGGATGACAATTACCGTTTCCACGACCATACAAAACTTGCTCATTATGCAAATGCTGCCACCGATATTGAATTTAAATTCCCGTTCGGTTTCAAGGAAGTTGAAGGAATTCATTCGAGAACTGATTTCGATCTGAAACAACATCAGCAATACAGCGGCAAAAAGATCCAGTACTTCGATCCTGAGAAGGGTGAATCCTATATACCATATGTGATTGAAACCTCAATAGGTGTCGACAGGATGTTCCTCCATGTTATCTCAGCTTCATACTTTGAGGAAGAGCTTAAGAAAGAGGATGGCACATCCGACTCAAGGGTTGTTATGAGATTGCCTGCCTTCCTGGCCCCGGTAAAACTGGCCGTGATGCCCCTTGTAAAGAAAGACGGACTTCCTGAAATAGCCGAAAAGATCGTCCGCGAGCTCAGATTCGATTTCAACTGCCAGTATGATGACAAAGATTCGATAGGAAGAAGATACCGCAGACAGGATGCCATCGGAACACCATATTGCATCACCATTGATCATCAGACTATCGAAGATAATACAGTTACAATAAGGTATCGCGATTCAATGCTCCAGGAAAGAGTTCCAGTGAAACAACTTCGCGATATAATTGAGGAGAAGGTCTCATTCAAAGGCCCTCTGAAAAAACTTTCGGATGAATAAAGTCTTGATAATCACCTATTACTGGCCGCCCAGCGGAGGAGCCGGAGTCCAGAGATGGCTGAAATTCTCAAAATACCTCCCCTTATCCGGCTGGGAACCCATCATACTCACCGTCGATCCCCGGTGGGCTGTATACCCTCAGCTGGATCATAGCCTTACCGGAGAAATATCTCCTTCCCTTAAAATCATCAGAACAAGATCATCTGCCGGCTTCTTTTCCCTGTATAAACTTATCACCGGCAGAAAAGAGATCCCTTATGGCGGATTTGCCAATGAAGATAACCCTGGTTTCCTGCAGAAATTTTCGAGATTCATCCGGGGAAATTTTGTCCTTCCGGATGCAAGAAGAGGGTGGAACAGATTTGCATTCAGAGCTGCCATTAAAATTATTAAAGAAGAAAAGATCGACTATGTAATTACTACAAGCCCCCCTCATTCAACACAACTCACAGGTCTTAAACTAAAAAAAACCCTTAAGATCAGATGGATAGCTGACCTGAGAGATCCCTGGACGGATATCTACTATTCAGGAACTATGTACCAGACCTGTCTGGCCGGAAAGATCAACAGCCTGATGGAGAAAAAGGTAATTGATAATGCCGACCATGTAATTACAACCTGTAATGCTGCTACCAGGCTTTTCAGATCAAAACTGGACAGGAACCAGCCTGCCGTAAAAATAACGACCCTGACCAATGGTTATGATCCTGCTGATTTTAATTTCAGCACACTCGGACCAGAGAGCTTCACTATAACATATCTTGGGACTTTTGCCGGGAATTATGATGCGGAGGTTCTGGCTGAAGCACTTGATTATTTAGGAAGCCACAGTTCCACAATAACTGATCTTGTTTTTATCGGAAAAACCGACAGTAAGGTCCAAAAGATCTTTGGCAACAAGAAAATGGTGAACCTCAGGATAGTTCCTTATATGGAACATAAAAAAGCAATGGAATATCTGACCATGTCTGTCGCCCTTTTACTTGTCGTCCCGACAGGGAAAAATGTAAATGAACCCATTCCCGGTAAACTTTTCGAATATCTGGCCGCAAAAAGGAAAATTATAGCTCTGGCACCGAAAGATAGTGATGTGGCTGAAATCCTGGAACAGACAGAAAGTGGAAAAGTTTTCGGGCTGGATGATTCCGGACTTCTTGGAAAGTACCTTGTAGGTATCTTTGATGACTTCCGGAATGGAATTTACGAAAGCAATCCTGAAGGAATTGAAAAATATACCAGGCAGAACCTGGCCGTTAATATCGCCGGCATACTCAATTCTCTGAAATAATGGTTCCGGAAGACTGAAATAAAGGTCTTATATTTGAAGAATAATTGTAAAAATGATGTCCGGTACAATAGATTTCCTGCTTCCTATGAAGGGGCATTCAGAGAGGGTTCCCGGCAAAAACTTGAAGTTGTTCAAAGGAGCTCCTCTGTATCACTCCATTATGAAAGAACTGCTTAAAAGCAAATATCTGGGAAATATTTATGTCGATACTGATTCACCTCTGATCTCCGACGATGTAAAAAACAACTTTCCCCGTGTTGTGATAATCAACAGACCTTATCACCTTTGCGGCGATGACGTTTCGATGAACAGAATAATTGAACATGATCTTTCACTTATTGGTGGTCAGGTATTCCTTCAGACACATAGTACAAATCCACTTCTTACTTCCTCAACTATCGACAAGGCTATTGCCTTTTTCATCGCAAACAACGGTTTGTATGATTCTGTTTTCGGAGTCAACCGCCTGCAATCCAGGCTCTACTTCAGTGACGGCACAGCGATTAATCATGATCCCGGAAAGCTGATCAGGACACAGGATCTTAAACCGGTTTATGAGGAAAACTCGACACTGTATATTTTCAGCCGTGATTCATTTGCAGGTGCGGGCAACCGGAGGATTGGTCTGAAACCCTACATGTTTGAAGTACCGGCGGCAGAAGCACAGGATATTGATACACAGGCCGATTTCGATATGGCCGAATATATGTATGAATACTTCCGGAAGAAGTGAACCGGGGATGATTTAATTAAAATCTATCTGAATCAATCATTTTCAGGGAAATGAATAAAAAAGAGTTGCTGGAGTGTATTAGAAAAGCAGAAGAAGATCCTTCTGAAATTAACAATTCAGTCCTGTCAGGTTTTTCAGGAGCAAAAATCATCTCCCTTCTTAAAAATCTTGCAGAGATCATTGTTAATAATGAAAAGACATACCTTGAAGTGGGCGTTTACCGTGGATTGACCCTTCTTTCTGTTGCCGGTTCAGTTCCTGCTTATGATGTTTATGGCATTGACAATTTTGCTTTTTTTGATAAGGAAGGAAGGAACCTCGGGATAATAAATGAGCGAATGGAGCTCCTTAATCTCCGGAATGCCAGGATCATAAATGAAGATTTTGAAAATGCCCTGGAAAACCTCGATCAATTCATTCTTGAAAAGAAGGCCGGGTTGTATTTCATTGACGGTCCTCATGACTACAGAAGCCAGATAATGGCATTGTTACTAATCAAACCATGGCTCTCAGAAGATGCCGTCATTGTAATTGATGACTGTAATTACAGGCATGTCAGGCAGGCCTGCAGGGACTTTCTAATGACCGATCCGGGCTATAAGCTGATCTTCCAGGCATACACAAAAGCGCATCCCGATAATCTTAAAGAAGGTGATAGAAAGCAGGCTGAGACCGGGTGGTGGAACGGAATAAATGTTATTGTCAGGGATCCGGATAACAGCTATGAACCATTTTACCCTCCTGTTGAAAAAGACAAAAGCCTGTTTACAAATGATCATCTTATTCATACTGCAATGTATCCCGGAGCTTCCAGGAAATTTTTGCGTATAACAGGTATTTTAGCCTCATTATCCGGAAAAATTAAAGATAAAAGTCAGAAAGGAAAATACAGATCACTGAATACATATTCCGATGGCCTTAAATATGACAATTATAATTCTTCATTTTTGAGCAGAACCGACTAATTCTGAAAAGGGAGTTTATATTTAAAAGCCCTCGCGGATGAATCTGATCAGATGAGAAAGATCAACATTATACATAAGATTTGGGAATCACCAACATTTACGACCTGGGGAAGCTTTCTCAGTAAAAGTCTGTATGCTGTCCTCCTGCTTCCTGTGATCACAACCGTTCTTTCTCCTGAAGATATTACAATCTGGTTATTGTTCAACATTCTCATCGGATTGCAGAATTTAGGCGACCTGGGCTTTGGAGTGACTTTCATAAGGGTAATGTCGTATGCAATGGGAGGAGCTGTTGATATTTCAGGGTTCACAAAAAGCAGCAGGCCGGCCCGGACAAACGGTCCGAATTATGAACTTCTTGAAAAATCGGATTCTGCAACCCGGTACCTGCTTTTTTATACCAGCCTTGCCTTTATTATAATAATTGCGTTATCAGGCTACTTCACCCTGAAAAAGCCAATTAGTCTTACAGTACAACAGGGTAATGCCTGGATAGCTTTCGGATTGATACTCATAACAACCTTCGTAAGATTTAACGGAAACCGCTATTCAATTTTCCTGCAGGGTGTAAACCACGTGGCAATGCTCAGGAGATGGGAAGCAATAATTTCAGTCCTGTCGATTTTCTCAGGTTTCTGTGTTGCAATTCTTACAAGGTCTCTGCTTTGGCTTATTGTTAACCAGCAGGTCTGGGCAATAATACAAATGCTGTTTAACCGGTACCTTTGCAGGAATATAATGGAAGGCAGGTTCAGACGTTTCATACACAAAGGTCTGGATAAGGATCTTGTCAGGGCTATCTGGCCGGCTGCCTGGAAAAGCTGGACCGGCAGTCTGATGTCATATGGCGTTGTTCAGGCAAGCGGACTTGTTGTTGCACAGATCGGAACAACTCCCACAGTATCTGCATACCTGTTCTCCCTGAAGATCCTTGATATAATAAAAAATTTCAGTAATGCTCCGTTCTACAGCAAGATCCCACTATACAACAGGTTATTTGCTGAAGGGAATATGAACGGTCTCCTGGCAAGAGTCGAGAACGGCATACGTTATTCCCTTCTTACATTTTCAGTGGCAGCCATCTTTGTGGGAATCGCGGGGCAACCTTTGCTGAACCTTATCGGCAGCAATGTTTCGCTTGTTCCGGTTTGGATGTGGATAGCAATGAGTATGGCATACTTCCTTGAACGATATGGAGCTCTGCATCTTCAGCTTTACAGTATCACAAATGATATTGTCTGGCATATAGCAAATGGCGTGTCGGGCCTGATCTTTATAACTATGAGCTTTATTCTTACAACATTTGCCGGATATGGAGTCATTTCATTCCCCCTGGCCCTGATAATCAGTAATCTGTCATTCTTTGTCTGGTATACCGCACGGAAATCTTATAAATATTTCAAATTTGATTTCCCCGGTTTTGAATACAGAACAAGCTTTTTCCCGTTATTACTGATGACGGCATACATATTATTCAGATTATTTGTTTAAGAACCATAATGATTAAAATTGTAAAAGATATAGTAAGCTTTTTTCCCCGCACCATAAATCACAGGAAATGGCTCCGGACTGAATCAGTCCGCCTGAAAGCATTCCACGATGTCCATAAGGGAAAAGACTGCTTTCTGATCGGTAACGGACCTTCCCTTAACAAAATGGATCTCAGCCTTCTGAACGATTATTATACCATAGGACTGAACAAGATCTTCCTTCTCTTTGAAAGAACAGGACTGAAAATCGACTATCATGTCTGTGTAAACAGGTTTGTTATCGAACAATGTTCACAGGATTTTCTTAAAATGGAATGCCCGTCTTTCATCTCATATAAAAACCGCACTGAAATTCTGGAGAACAATGAAAAGGTATTTTTCATAGGTGATGTACATTCCAAATGGAGATTTTTTGAAGATATAACAAGCGGAATATCCCAGGGGAGCACAGTGACCTATGCAGCATTGCAGATCGCATTTTATCTGGGCTTCAGCAGAGTATTCCTTATCGGTGTTGACCATAACTTTGCTCAGAAAGGAACTCCTCATAAGGTTGAAATAATGAAGGGTGATGATCAAAGTCATTTCGACCCGAACTATTTTAAAGGAATGAAATGGCAACTTCCCGATCTTGCCGGATCGGAAAAGGCTTACAGACTGGCAAAGGAACATTTTGAAAAAAACGACCGTCTCATCGCTGACGCGACAGTCGACGGGAAACTTAATATCTTCCCGAAAGTAAAATTTGAAGAAGCATTAAGCGTTGCTAAAAAGAAACAATTGATAAAATGAAAAAGAAAATAGCTGTTACTGCTCCTTATTTACAACTCGAATGGGAAAAATACAAACATCTCCTCAGCGATTATGAGATAGTTATCCCTCCAGTTTTTGAAAGGTTTGAAGAACAGGATATGTTGCGTATTCTCACTCCTGATGTTGAAGGGATCATATGCGGTGACGACAGGATAACCGAAAAAGTAATTGACAATGCCGAAAAACTGAAAGTCATTGTCAAGTGGGGAACAGGAATAGATTCCATAAACAAAAAATACGCCGAATCCCGTGGAATACCCGTTCGCAATACTCCTGATGCATTCATAACACCTGTCACTGAAAGCGCCATCGGGCTTATGCTTTCAATTGTACGGAGGCTGGATGAGAACAACCGTAAAATGCACCAGGGAAAATGGGAAAAGATACGGGCATTTACGCTTTATGAACTAACAACAGGTATTATAGGTTATGGCCGGATAGGATCGGCAGTCGCCGCCAGACTGTCAGCTTTTACTGAAAATGTGATCTGGCACGATATTCTTACTGATGAGGAATTAAATCCTGATGGAGAATTCTTCGGAAAAAGGGTTGCTTTGCCCGAATTGCTTGAAAGAGCTGATATCATTACCATCCATTGTGACCTAAACCCAACCAGCCGGCATCTCATTTCAGAAGAAAATATACTTCGTATGAAGGATGGCGTTATCATTATTAATACTGCAAGGGGGCCGGTTATTAATGAACCGGATCTTGAGAAATACCTCAAAACAGGTAAGATAGGTTTTGCCGGACTCGATGTTTTTGAGACAGAGCCTCTGCCGGAGGATTCTTATCTGAGATCATGTGACAGGTGCATCCTCCTGAGTCATAATACAAATTCAAGTCCTTTGCACTGGGAAAAGGTGCATCTTAATTCAATAAAAATGCTGAAGGAATATTTCTAAAAACTTAATGAATTACAACTTGTATTTACAATGAAAAAGCAATCAGGAAAGAAAGTAATCCTTATTACAGGATGTCTTGGGGGGATCGGAAGTGTAATGGTTGATTTCTTCAGGAGGAAGGACTGGTTTGTTATCGGTACCGATAAAAGAGAATCCTGGTCGAATGCTGACATCAAGATTACAACAGACCTCAACAATGTGACTGAATCGACCGATCATGTTCTGGATGTTATAAATGAGAATAAGATAACCAGGATTGATGCTCTCATAAATAATGCAGCCGTTCAGATAAAGAAGAAATATGAGGATCTGACCTATGACGACTGGATTGAGAGTTTCAATGTAAATGTTATTGCAGGCTTTATGCTTGTTAAGAAACTCCGGAAGCATCTTCAGGGAGGTAGTGTGGTGAATATCGGAAGTATTCACTCATCACAGAGTAAAAAGGGATTCCTTGCCTATGCAACAACAAAAGGAGCTATCAGGACAATGACCCAGAATCTGTCCCTGGAGCTTGCTCCGGATATAATGGTAAATTGCATAGCTCCTGCAGCAATTGATACCCCGATGCTTAAAGCCGGTCTGTCTAAGGAAGAATACCTTCAGCTCAGGAAATATCATCCTGTCGACAGGATAGGGAGCCCGGTTGAGTTATCAAAACTGGTATACACCCTGTGCGAAAGGAACATTTTCCTTACCGGAGCCTATATAGAATATGACGGTGGCATTTCAAAGCTTTTACATGATCCTGAAGTATAATGTCCGGATTAAGCTTAACACGATCAGTCAGAAAAACCGCAAAATGGTTCAGGAATAATCTTAGCGGAAGCGGTAAGATCAATTACAGGAACCGGGGAACGATAAATTTCATAGATATAGGCTCACTGGGAAATCTTCCGGAACCATGGCTGTCGAATGCAAAACATATACGGACCCTTCTCTCATTTGAACCGCTTGAAAAGCCAGGGAAAAGAAAAAATGTTATAATTTCTTCAAACGCCCTGTGGAGTGAAAATTGCAAAAGACCTTTCTACATTTATAAGGGACTGAGATCTACCGGCTCTTCACTGTTTGAACAGAATTTTGAATATGTAAATCAAAATTTTGATACCCTCAGAAATACAGGACCAAAGCATCTCGCTGAAACCTGGCACAGAAGATCTGAACTATTAAGGATTGCAGAATGTGAATGCAAAACACTTGACCACACCCTTGAAGAACTGGATTTGCCTTTTTCTTTTGATTTCTTAAAGATCGATGCACAGGGTGCTGAATCTGAGATTCTGCTTGGTGCTGAAGATTTTCTCAGAAATTCCTGTATCGGTCTCCATCTGGAACTTTTCAATATACCACTATACAAGGGAATAAAACTCTTACCGGATGTGGCAGAATATCTGAAGGGATTCGGATTCAGCCTGATTAAGAAAATGCCGGTTCACGGTACATTCAACTCCCAGAATGATTGCATCTTCATCAGGGAAAAGATTAGTAATGATAAAATCGAAACTAAACAGCTGATACTTAAAATTTACTCAGTGAATACTTCCGTTTGACCCATAGTCATCAATCTTACTGAGCAGGGGACAGAAGTTTCCCCTCCTTTTTTTTTAAGGAGGGGTGGCCAGACCGCAAAAGCATCAAATGTGCAGAAATATAAATGGTCTGGCCGGGGTGGTTATAAATTCAACTTCTCTTCAGGAAGAGGTTGATATAGATCCTTACGAAAAACAGATAAATAAACCGGAAGCATACCCTTATTCTCTTACCCTTTGAATATTTTAAACTGATCCTAAGATAATCCCAAAGCCAGGCAAAGGAATAAAATGAGATACCTTTCATGTCATATACAGCGACCGGCAGATCAACATACCTGAATCTGAGACCACTGCAATACCAGAAATAAAACAAATCGTAAACAGAGCTTACTGTATATTTTAATTTATAGGGATGCTCTTTATAATGAACAGCTTTAACAAAAGCCGACTGGTGATTAACCGGTATTCGCTTCCAGAACTCCGTGAGATTCAGGGGCTTGATCTCCCTTCCTGTATCGGGATCGATGCAATAACCATAAATTATATCTGCATCAGTACTTCTGCTGAAAATATCTTCAACGACCTTTTCATTATAAAAATAGTCATTAGAGTTCATGAAGCTTATCCACTCACCTGTGGAAAGGGTTATCCCTTTATTCATCGCATCATAGATCCCTTTATCGGGCTCAATCCTCAGAATATCGATTTTGTCCCTGTAACGTTCGAGGACATCCACAGTTCCGTCAGTAGAACCTCCGTCTATTAAAATGAATTCTATATTGGGATATGTTTGTCCGATAACACTCCTGATCGTCTTTTCGATAGTGCTTAAGCTATTGAAAGATATAGTAATTACTGAAATTTTAGGAAATTCCCTGGAATCCATTCTTCACAAAATATAATTCTGACCTGACCGGGCCAGATTTAAAATGCAAAATAAGCAGTAAACTATTAATCAGTGTTAAAATAAATAAGAATTGCATAATTTTATGCCGGTTACAGGATATTTATAATACTTTTAGTCCGCATACTCAAAGTTCTGAGAACTGTTAATTTATTTATCATGAAGTCCTTAAAACAGCTATTACCTCATTTTCTGATCATTGCCGGTTTTCTGGTCATCTCCTATATTTACTTTTATCCAGTTCTGGAAGGCAAGGTACTGCGTGCCAACGATTCTTCAGTATCTAACTATATTTCAAAAGAGATACGTGATTATCGTGCAGCGAACGGGAAGGATCCTTTATGGACCAATTCAATATTCAGCGGAATGCCGGGATATCTTATCCTTACAAGGCATCCGGGTAATCTGATGAGACATGTTGATAATGTACTGAGGGTTTTTAAAATGCCTGTCTCCGTCCTCTTCCTTGCAATGACAGGTTTTTATGTTCTTTTACTGATGCTTGGAGTTAACAGGTGGATCGCGGCCGCAGGGGCAGTTGCTTACGGGTTCTCTTCATTCCTGTTCCAGATACTTGCAGCAGGACATAATACCCAGGCTATTGCACTTGCATACATGGCTCCGATGATTGGAGGAGTCTGGTATGCTTACCGGCACGATGCAATCAAAGGAGCGCTTTTCACGGCTTTCATTCTTTCTCTTGAATTACTGGCAAATCACCCGCAGATAACCTATTATGCCGGCCTTTGCCTTCTTGTTTTTATTATAACTGAGTTCATCTGGTCGGTCAGGGAAAAAACAGTCCCAAAGTTCCTGAAAACATCCGCAATACTCATTATCCCGGTGATAATTGCGATAGGTGTGAACTTCGGGAACCTTTATACAGTCTATGAGTATAGCAAGTATTCAATGCGCGGTAAATCGGACCTTGTAACCGAAAACAGGAATATGTCATCGGGACTTGACAGGGACTATATAGTTAACTGGAGTTACGGGATTGATGAAACGATGAACCTGCTTATTCCCAATTACAAAGGAGGTTCCAGTAAACCTTTCGAC
>Ga0116154_10001107_pt1 | contig 24511 bp, 24 predicted proteins | sample AD_UKC030_MetaG_FD_89898 | JGI IMG/M metagenome (GOLD analysis project Ga0116154, IMG submission 89898) | Active sludge microbial communities of municipal wastewater-treating anaerobic digesters from USA - AD_UKC030_MetaG | ecosystem: Engineered > Bioreactor > Anaerobic > Digestate | place: USA...
ACCGGAAAAAACAGAACCGTTTCAGCCTTGTCTCCATGAATTCATCCAGGGACGAAGACGAATACGATATACAGTATCCGGATGAGAGGGAGCGGCCTGAAGATGAAGTTATAATGAACGATTCTCTCAGGATAATGAAAGAAGAGATACAGAATCTGCCGGATGACTACAGGGATATTTTGATTTTAAGGGATATTGACGGACTTTCCTACAACGATATTTCCGATACGCTGGGCATCAATCTCTCCAATGTGAAAGTTAGGATACACCGCGGAAGGGAACTGCTGAAAAATCGTTTATATGAAAGGGGTTTGATATGAACGGAAAGCATATCATGTTTCAGAAAATGTCGCAGCTCATGGACAATGATATTGCGACAGAAGAAGAAAAAAACTCCATCCTCGATCATATTCAATCATGCGATCAGTGCAGGAGGGAATATGCCAGGCTCCAGGAGATGATGAAGCTTTTTGCGGGGATCAGAAAAAACGATCGGCTTCGGGCGGACCTTTCCGGATCGGTGGTGAAAGAATATCTTTCACGTAAAAGAAAAAAATCATTTTCTAAGATAATGCCGGCAGTTGCGGCGGCAGTTGTTTTCATTCTGGCGTTCGGCCTTAACAGCTACTGGCAGGGCGGCAGGCATACGTCCAGGATTGCGTCCTCATCTTTAAGTGTCGCGCCCGCAAACGATACCAGCAAAGTCGTCGATATCATCTCCCGCAACAACGCGAAGATACTGAAGGTAACCGATCTTTATATCGAGGGCGAAGTTTCGGGCGGATCTTTTAAGCGGCTGAGGAAGGAACTCGGCTTCAGAAAGGTTTCGTATGCATTTGTACGGGGAGAAAGCGGGACTTCGTCGAATTTTATTGAAGAAGTCGGGACTCTCTCCAATAAAGCGTATATGGATGCCGAAACGAATGGAAATCCCTCGAGAGCAATCAGGTTCAGGGTATATAAAGAATAACTACAGTGCGTTTCATTACCGCTTTTATTTCGAAGCTGAACTGAGCAATTCTTCAGTGCTCATTATTAAGCCTCCGCATACCCCCTTGGAGCTGTATAGTGAGGATATATGCGCCAGCTCTTCGTAATCCGCCTGGGCGTCTTCGATATGAATTACCGAAAATCCGTGATCTGAAGCATCCCTGGCCGTCGTCTCAACGCACTGGCTTGTGGCAAGGCCGGTGAAAACGATCTGGTTCACGCTCAGTTCGAGGAGAATTGTTTTGATCCTCGTTGAAGTGAAAGGGCTGTAGGTTGTTTTGTCGATAATAATGGCGCCTTTATCGGGTTTAATCTCATCGTGTATTTCAGCCATTTCGGATCCCTGCAGCGGGTAAATGTCCTTAAAGCCCTTTTCAACGCCGTTCTGGTTGGTCTCCTTGAAGAAACGATGGAGATCGCTCCTGTCGGCCCTGGCGCTGCATAGGCGCAGATAAAATACCGGCAGACCGTTTTCCTCAAAGAAACCGATGATTTTTTTTATGTTTGGCAGTACGAGGTTGAAACAGCGGTTTATGATATAATCAAGGCAGCCGTGCTGGAGGCTGTTGAAGTAGCGACAGTATGACGACTCCTTCAGGAGATAGTAATTCTGCATGTCGACGACGGCAAGCGCGGTATGCTCAGTTATCAGTCTTCTTTTGTTCATGTAGGTATTTTAATGTAGCGCACAGTTTTTCGTAGAAATCCCGCAATTCGTCTTTTTTTCTCAATGGCCTCATGACCGGCACGTTGCCTTTCTTGAATTCGTCGAGGTGCCTCGACATCACCTGAATGGGACCTGATATGCGGTGCGAAACCACGATGAACAGGAGGAAAATGACAATTGACTGGATTACCGTTAGGGCTATAAGCACATAAAGCACTATGGTGCTGTTTTTTGTGATCAGTCGGCTGTTGTCCTTGATTTTTTTCAGTTTTCCTATGTTGTCGGTAAAGTTGTGGTGACCTTCCTTTATTACCGGATTGTCCATTTTCTGCAGGGCGGGTGTGCTTAAAAACATATCGATCATCGCGTCCTGGTTGGTAACGATTTCATCGATGAATCCGTCGCTTTCAGTAACGATTATTTTCGTGGAGTCTGCGTAGTATAAAAGCACCGCACATACTGCGAGTACCGAGACGAGAGGAAGAATGATGGCCCTGATGGAAAGTCCGTATTGAAATTTTTTATCGACAATGTATTTTTTTCTTGTCAAAGCCATTATTTTCCCCAAAGTATTAGAATCATGGTATTTCTTGATGTATTTGTTGAGTCTATTGTTGATATTTATTTTAAGTCAATGATTTTTATCACCGACATTCATGGAAAATCACGGCCGGTAAAATGGATTATATAAGCATAATATCGTCGTTGTTGTCTTCACTTTTCATCTTAACGATGGTCTCTTTCGTATTGATTAAAGACTGGAAAGACCAGGTAAACCGGTATTATGCTTTCATGGCAATGGGCGGATTCGGGATTCTCTTCACGATGTTTCTGAGCTATGCGTTCCCTGACTACCTTGATCTTACCAGGGTCAACAGAATAACCCAGTTTTCAACGTCATTTTTCTTCACCATGAATTTGCCGATGTCTCTGGTCTTCCCGAAAAGGGAAAAAAAGCTGCCATTATATGTGACATTGCTATGTATCTCTCCCGGGCTGATAGTCGGAGGGATTGCCGGATTCACCGATCTTTCCATAACCAGGGCCTATTTCAAGGATGGCCTCATTGTCCGGGATTTCGAGACATTCTATACAATTTATGCGGTTGTCGTTCTTGCATACCTTCTGGCGGGAACCATTAATTTTATCCGCAAATATTTCAGAGAGAAGGTCGAGATATACAAGCTCCAGATGAGGTATCTTTTCGTAGGCGGCTCCCTGTCCATAGTCATGGCCGCGATTTGTTCAATCATACTACCGAGATTTTTCGGATTATCCCGCCTATATGTAATCGGACCCTCCATCGCTTCGTTCTTTTTTACTTTTTCATTGTTTTACAGCGTTATAGCCTATAACCTGATGGATATCAGGACCGCTATTCATAAGACCACCATGTACGCGATGATCTCTACGGCGATAATATTCCCGCTGTTCGGCATCGTCTATGTTTCCGGAACCGGCCTGGGGGTTTTCAAAGATTTGCCATATTTCATATCATCGGCCATGATAGTCATCACATTCATTCTGTTTTCATACTATGTCCAGCCGGTAATTGACCGCGGCTTCAGGAGAAAGCAGTACGCCTTTGAAAATATCGTGGACGATTTCATCAGAAACATCGAAGACGTAAAAGAGCTGTCCAGGGTCATTGAGCAGACAGTTGACCTCCTTCGTGAAAGCCTGTTCCTGAAACATGCCTTTTTTATAATGATGAACGATGAAACCCGCAGGTACGAACTGATGTATCGCAAGGGGAATAATGAGGATTTCAAGCTTGAACCGGTCGAGAGGACTTCGTCATTGATCCGCTGGTTTGTCAGGAACCAGGACTATCTTTATATCAACCGCATATACATTGATGACAGGTATTTCGAGGATATCAGGGATGAAATTCTCGCTTTTTATCATAAGAACCAGGTTCAGCTCATACTTCCCATCTATCACGAGCGCAGGGTGCTTGGGCTTCTGTGCCTGGGAGAAAAGGAGTCTCTGGCTGGGTTTCAGCCGAGCGAGCTTGAGAAACTGGCATATTTCCAGAGCAAGAGCAACGATTTTATATCCACCGCACTGACTTATAAAAAGGCGATCAAAGAGCAGTTCATATCGCGCACCCTGGATCTTGCCGATTCGATTCTTAACTCAACGATGCCGGCTGCGCTTCCGAACCTCAAGCCCGTGACATTCGGAGCGTTCGTGGTTCCCAAATACGAGGAGGGGACGGATTATTTCGATTTCATAAGACCCGGCAACCAGGGTGTCGGACTGATCGTGTCGGACATATCCGGCGTGGGAGTGGCAAGTTCTCTCTATGCGGTGCTTCTCCGTTCGGCGTTCCAATCATGCATCAACGAAGCGCCTTCCACCTATACCGTCATCCAAAAAATGAACAGGGTCATATACGAGTATACCGGCGGCAAGGGCGGGCTGGTGACCGCTTATTACCTTTATTACGATTTCAAGACCATGAAGCTTATGTACAGCAATGCAGGGTATCCCGCCCTTGAGGTTTTCAGGGTCGAAAAAAACAATTTCGACACGCTGGATACCGAAGGAATACCGCTGGGCTACGATATCACCGCAAGCTACGGAATCGGTCGTACCAACCTTCTCAAGGGGGATATCGGCGTTCTTTATTCAAAGACTCTCATCAGTTCTAAAAATCAGAAAGGTGAAGAATATTCCGTTCTGCGTTTGAGGGGCATTATAAGCGGCAACAGGGTCCGCCAGGCGTCCGAGATCGCAGAATTGATCAAGAACGACTATGAATCGTTCATGGGTATTTCATCTCCCTCATCAGATGTAGTTGTACTCGTGTTTAAAATTATGTGAGCACCCCGCCGGGCCAGATCAAATCAGACCATTCACGTTTTTTTCGTAAAACAAGCCTTCTCAAGGTTAAAGTATCCCGCAACATCATGAAAAAAAGGGCCCGTCCTGTTGACGTTGGTAATTAATTTCAATAAACTGTAACTAAAACTGTTGGAGCTTAATGGTTTTTTGTTTTTGAATGAGTGTTAACGATCCTGCTCGAGTATCATTTTTTGTGTCCTCAGCGGCCGGGAATGATTGATTGAGTACTGGATTAAAAGAGGGGAGGAAACTCAATGAAGAGAAGCATCGGCGAGAAAGCTTCTTTTTTGGAGCGGAGAGAAGATGTGCATCTCTGCAATTCGGTTCTGGATTTGCGGTGTCTTGAAGAATTGCGCGAAATCGACAAGCATGAAATTATTGCCAAAATCAGCGAGATAATCGGCCCCAATCCTCAGAACCTGTGCCTTGCCGAAAAGATTTTCGAATCAGTCAAGTTCAATATCACGCGGTATGTGCTGCATCATGAATACTGCAGGAACAACAGCATACGGAGAAGACTGTTGATATGGCTTGACAGCAAGGTGAATCCCTCTGAAGAGGCGGCCCTTGCGTCGTTTATGCATAAATATTTAGAGTGATACCGTAATTCCTTGAAGTCCCTTTTGATGCATACATGCTGCGCTCCGTGTTCGAGCGCAGTTTTTGAATTATTGAACAAAGATTTCAATGTCACCTCGTATTATTACAACCCCAATATATCGCCGCAGAACGAGTACCGGAGACGGTTCGGCGAACTCGAACGATTCGCAAAAACGGCCGGAATGCCCCTTATTCAGGGATCCTATGACATACGTGAATGGGTAAAAGAGGTCAAGGAACACCGGTTCATGGGCGAACGCTCCCCGCGGTGCGCCGCGTGTTTCATGTTCAGGCTCCGGGAGACATTTAAAAAGGCCTCTCTCGAAGGATACGACATCGTGGCCACGGTCCTGAGCATCAGCCCCCACAAAGACGCCGCGGTCATCAACCGCATCGGCGAACAGCTTCAGGATATTTACGGCATAGAGTTCCTCAAGGCGGACTTTAAAAAGAACAACGGGTACAAGCGCTCCCTCGAATTGTCGCGGGAATACGGTTTTTACCGTCAGGATTATTGCGGCTGCGTTTATTCTCTCATGGAAAGAAAAAAAGACCCTTACTGGCTTGCGAAGCTCTCATCCCAGGCCGATATCTCCGCCGTATACCGGTGATCCCGGGGATTCGGACGTTATTTTTTCCCTGCTTTTTCTCGATAATTAATAGTGAAAATGTCCGTAAAGCATGGAGAAAAAACATGGAAGCGCAGAGCGATCTTTTCATCCAGCAGAATTCGAACAGTAGCGGCCCTGCCGAGGGGAGCGTTCAATCGAATGTCCATCCGAAAAAGCTGACTGCAGATCCTGAATTGATGAAGATGCTGGTCAGGTATGTGCAGTCGTTTCAGGACACCGGAGAGGAAATCGAGATCAAGGGCAGATTGATCGATTTTATCAGGAAAATATAGCGTAACCAGAAAAAAATTTCTTTTTTCCGCCCCGCCGTTCGTATTACTACCGGAACAATTCAATCCGGAGAACAACCATGCTCAACAGGGAACAATACAGGGCCTCGCGTTCCGACGGCGGAATCAGTCTTGTCGTCGCAGGGGCGGGAACCGGGAAAACGACCGTTCTGGTCGAAAAGGTCAAGAGCCTCATCAAATACGGCGGAGTTCCGCCCGAGAAAATTCTGCTTCTCACTTTCAGTAAAAAGGCCGCAGAAGAGCTGAGGGAGAGAATAGGCCGTGATGTTCCCGGCGCCGGTCTTCAAATACACGCCGGGACTTTCCATTCTTTCTGTTATTCCGTCATCAGGGAATTCCGGGAAACGTTTGCACGGGAATACGGCTTCACGGGCCCTCCGAAAGTTGCGGATGAATCCTCCAGGCATGATTTTTACCGCGACTATGTCTGCGGCAATCTCGCCAGATTCAAGGGGATGCCGGCGGACATCGCGGCCGATATCCTCATGAACTACGGCAAGCTCGGCCGAAAGAGCAGGGACAGGCTCGAGTCGCTTGACATGGGGAGGATATCGGATGATGTCGCACAACTGTATCGGGAGCACAAGATTGTCAAATGCTTGATCGATTTCGACGACATGCTGGATATGATCCCGCGGATGATCGAGAAGGACCGGCGCTTCGGGGAAATCCTGACCAATCGGTTTTCGCATGTTCTTGTGGACGAATTTCAGGACACGTCGCAGTCGAATTTCAATCTGATCAGGCTTCTCATCGGCTCATCCGGTGGAAACTTCTTCGCAGTCGGCGACGACTGGCAGTCGATTTACGGATTCAGAAACGCCCGGGTGGGATATATGCTCAATTTTCGCAGATTTTTCAGCAATGCGACGATCCATGTGCTGAGGGTCAATTACCGTTCGAAAAAGGAGATTGTTGCCCTGTCTTCCGGATTCATAAGGAAGAACAGGCACAGGAGCGTCAAGAGGATCATTTCCCACCGGGGGAAAGGCGGCCTGGCCAGGATCATTGCGGTAAGGGACAGGGATGAGGAAATCGGGCGGATTCGACGTCTCCTGGGAGATTATGCCGGATACGGATCGGTCGCTGTTCTGGCCAGGAACAACCGCCAGGTGGCCCTCCTGGAAAGGGAAACCGGATCGGCAAACGGGGCCCATGCAGGGGCCGTTTACATGACCATGCACGGATCCAAGGGCCTCGAATTCGACACAGTGATCGTTGCCGGAGTCTCTGACCTGGTCATCCCCGACAGGTCGACCGATATAGAGGAGGAGAGGCGGCTCATGTATGTCGCGCTTTCGCGGGCCCGGGACCGTCTTTTCGTTATTGTCCACCTTAACGATGACGGCAGTCCGGCCCGTTTCGGAGCTGAACTCGGTCTCAGGATATGAGTATTCGAGGGCCCGTTTTTTCGCAGACGCGCCGATTATTTGCCAAAATAATCCCGGATCCGGTCATTTTACAATTGACAGAATATTACGGTTTCGTTTTATACAATATTTAATGTTATAATCCATATTCAGGGGTGGTTTTTTATGGCAATGGACCTTTTTTTATCGAACTGGATCCGCGAATACCATGTACTTGTTCATAATTTCATCTACATCGCCGCTTTAATCGCGGGTTTCGTCTGCATTTGCGGATGCATCCGCTTCGGCATAGCGATTTACCGTAGAAAAAAAGGCATCTATCCTCCTGCAACCAGCATGATGGAGCACCATTGATGCCGGCCGGTGGATATGCCGCGGTTCAGTACCCGGCATATCCATGGTAAACCGGTATTCTCTCATGACCGGATTCTCTCGATTTTTCGCTGCGGCTGATTTGTTTGCCTGATTTCTTCACGGCGGTCTTGTCGGACGGAAAGTTTTTCCTGCTATGTTCTGATATCCAGCTTCATCGTCTGTTTGAGCCACTGACACATGCCTATCGTGTCATGTATTTTCGCGTCTAATTTTTTGCCGTTTTCAATTTTCAGTTGACTAATATCTTTGATATGTTTTTTCAGTGATTCCATTCCGTCACCGATTCCGGAAGGCTGCCGATCGGATGATCAACCGCAATGTTTCATTTATATGATTCTGTACATGCATGAATCGAGGTAAGCGCGATACAATGAGAATAATGATGAAAACAGCGGAAACGCCGGAAGGGACGGTGGCATACCGCTGTAACGAGATGCCCGGAGCGGTCACGCTCGTCTTTGTCCATGGATTGGGCGGAGACTCGAAGCTTTTCCACAACCAGCTCAGGGTTTTCGGCAGAAATTTCCGCGTTATTGCGGTGGACCTGCCCGGTCACGGCAAGTCGGCGTGGAAAGCGGCCCCCGGGATAGAGGAATACGTTTCTTCCGTGCTGGATGTTCTGAAGCGCGAATCGGTCGGCGCGTGCGTGCTGATCGGCCATTCAATGGGCGGCGGGGTGTGCCTCGATCTGCAGTCGAGGATTGACGGCCTGCTCGCGATGGTGCTTATTTCGGCAGGGGCGGTTCTTCCGGTAGCACGGGAGCTTTTCGACATGCTGGAAAGGGATGTGGATTTTTTCATCGATTATTTTATAAATGCGACATTCAGTCAGAACGCCGCACTTCTTTCCTCGTTCGCAAAGATCGGGTTCGGCGAGCAGGAGCGGATAACGGTCAGGCGCGACCTGGAAATATGCAAATCTATGGATTATTCATGCGTGCTGCCCGGTATCAGCGTCCCGGTACTGGTCATCGCCAACAGGAAAGACAGAGTCGTTCCTCCTCATATTACTTCGTTTCTCGCAGACAGGATACCCGGAGCCCGGTATATCGAATTCGACTGCGAAGGGCACATTCCCCATTTTGATCATAAGGAGCTTTTCAACGAAGCGCTGGGGTCTTTTCTGGCAAAGGCCGTTGCAGGGATTACTATGGATAATATCAGCTGATTTACTTGACAAATGTGAGTTCTGCTAAAATAATCTATATTGGATATTAAATATTCAATTGGATGTTGACTTGTCGCGAAACTCCCGTCCCGCGTTCGGGAAGTTCCCTGCGGGGGCATAATAAGGGGATTCGCCTCTTGCACCCCATCAAAGATGAGATATGCGGCAAGTCCATTAAATAAACTATAAATAGACTTCTGGAGGGATATATGGGGATTAAAATAGGCATTAACGGCTTTGGCAGGATAGGAAGAAACGTCACCCGCGCGATATTATTGAACCCCGATAAATACGGCGATATCGAAATCGTCAGCATCAACGATCTGACCGACGCGAAGACCCTTGCTCATCTGTTGAAATATGATTCGGTTTTCGGCATATTCAAGGGTTCGATTTCAACCAGGGAAAATGCGATCATCGTGAACGGCAGGGAGATAAGGGTTCACTCCGAGAAGGACCCGAAGCAGATACCCTGGAAGGCCGACGGCGTCGAGGTGGTCGTTGAATCGACCGGGGTTTTCAGGGACAAGGCGAAAACCATGGCCCACATCGAAGCAGGGGCGAAAAAGGTCATAATATCCGCTCCGGGCAAAAACGAAGACATCACCGTCGTCATGGGCGTGAACGAGGACAAATACAACAAGAACGAGCACCATATCATTTCGAACGCATCGTGCACGACAAACTGCCTGGCGCCGGTCGTCAAGGTGCTCAACGACGAGTTCGGCGTTGAAAAGGGCCTGATGACGACGATCCATTCCTACACCAATGACCAGCGAATACTGGATCTCCCTCATTCGGACCTGAGGCGGGCGCGTGCCGCGGCGCTTTCGATGATACCGACGACCACCGGGGCTGCAAAGGCTGTAACGCTCGTCATCCCGGAGCTCAAGGGGAAACTCGACGGCCTTGCGGTGAGGGTCCCGACCCCGGATGTGTCTCTCGTCGATTTCTGCTGCCTGGTCAAAAAGCAGGTAACGGCAGAGGAAGTCAATGCCGCGCTGAAAAAAGCGGCTGAAGGAAAACTGAAGGGAATCCTTCAGTACTGTGATGAGCTCCTCGTCTCGGTGGATTTCCTGGGGAACAACCATTCTTCGATAATCGACGCCGATTCCACGACCGTCGTGGGCGGCAATATGGTCAAGGTGCTCAGCTGGTACGACAACGAATGGGGCTATTCGGTAAGGGTCGTGGATCTGATCCAGTACATCATGAAGTGAAAAATTCAGGTTTGACGCCCTGAAGAACAGGTTCCGGTCGTCAAACCGGTCATGTCGACCATATCAATCAAAGTCTATGAGGTTTTAATGGGAAGAAGAGAAATTTTTGCCGGCAACTGGAAGATGTTCAAAACAGGGAAGGAGGCCGCAGGCCTCGTCGACGAGCTGGTCAACGGAACGAAAACGCTGAAAGAAGGCCGGGAGGTGGTGATTTTTCCCCCGGCAGTGTACGCCCGGGAGCTTGCAGCGAAGTGTGGAGGATCGGCCGTCGCGGTCGGAATCCAGAACATGCATTACGAGAAAGAGGGCGCTTTTACCGGGGAGATATCCCCGTCAATGGTGCGTGATTGCGGGTGCCGCTATATTCTCATCGGGCACTCGGAGCGGCGTCATGTGTTCGGTGAAACAGACGATTCGGTTAACCGCAAGGTAAAGGCCGCACACGAGAACGGCCTGGAGCCGGTCGTCTGCGTCGGGGAGCTTCTGGAAGAGCGCGAAAAAGGCGTAACCAACGCAGTAATCAAGAAACAGACGGAAAAGGCCCTGAATGGGATCACGGCCGACATGATGAAAAAAACCGTCATTGCCTATGAGCCTGTTTGGGCGATCGGGACCGGCAAGGTCGCAACCCCGGAAATCGCCGAAGAGGTCCATATCTATATAAGGGATGTCCTGACCGGACTTTACGGCGGGACGATATCCGCCTCGATTCCCATACTCTACGGGGGATCGGTCAAGCCCGACAATGTCGCAGGGCTTTACGCCATGGAAAACATCGATGGATTTCTTGTGGGCGGCGCCAGCCTTAAAGCAGATTCTTTTCTTGACATTATTAACGTCTGATATATCAAGGTACAAAAGAACATGCTTGAAGCTAGGGCGTGTGCGATTGCGTGCATTTTCATTTTGATGATACTGACGAGGGTGTGATGAGTATTTTATTATCGATATCAACGGTCCTTTTTCTTATATTGTGCGTTTTGCTTATTATTATAATTTTACTGCAGTCCGACAAAAGCGCCGGGATGGGCATACTCGGCGGATCGAGCCAGTCTGCCTTCGGTTCCTCGACCGCCGACGTAATCACCAAAGCGACCGCCATAATGGTCGCAATTTTCCTTCTCGGGTCTCTGGGCCTTTCGGTTCTTGAAACAAAAATATCGTCTTCCCTCGAGAAAAAAGTCCTGCAGGCCGACGAAACAGTCAAGACCGAAGCCAAACTGCCCAATCAGGCCGGTTCAGAAGAGAACACTCAAAACCAGAATCAGCAAAAAACAGAGAAGTGATCTGTCACGGCTGATTAAAAGTCCAGACAATGGCGCGTGAAATATTTATCGATACCGCGGAATGCACCGGGTGCGAGCTGTGCGCAGACAGGCTTCCGGAAGTATTTGAAATAACCCGCGAGGGTTTCAGCAGGGTTCACAACGACTCCGGGGCCGACACCAGGCGCATTCAGGATGTCATCGACAATTGTCCCGCGGAATGCATCCACTGGAAATAAGTGACAAAAAGGAGAATAAACATGGCATTAAAGGATTACATTTTCACTTCGGAATCGGTTTCTGAAGGCCATCCCGACAAGGTATGCGACCAGATTTCTGACGCCGTTCTCGACGAGCATATCAAGGGAGATAAAAGATCCAGGGTAGCGATCGAGACCCTCGCCACGACAAACAGGATAGTACTGTCAGGGGAAATCACCTCATCCGCCTCTGTCGATTACGAAAAAGTCGCAAGAATGGTGGCCAATGACATCGGATACACCGACCCGGAGATAGGTTTTGACTCCAAATCATGTCAGGTCGACGTTTTTGTCCATACCCAGTCGCCCGATATCTCGCAGGGCGTCACTGAGGGGCAGGGGCTCCATGCCGAACAGGGCGCAGGCGACCAGGGCATGATGTTCGGATATGCCGTCAAGGAAACCGACGAGCTGATGCCGATGCCCATCCTTCTCGCCCATAAGCTGGTCAAGCGCCTCGCCGACGTCCGCAGAAGCGGCGAAGTGCCGTTTGTAAGACCGGATTCGAAATCCCAGGTAACCATCCAGTATGCCGACGGAAAACCGAAAAGAGTAGACGCCATAGTCATTTCAACCCAGCATTCTCCCGAGGTGGAGCTGAAGAAAATATCCGAAGCGATGTATGACAGCGTCATCGTCAATGTGGTCCCGAAGGAATTCATCGACAAGAACACGAAAATCTACGTCAATCCAACCGGGCGTTTCGTCGTGGGGGGGCCCCATGGCGACACCGGGCTTACCGGCAGAAAAATTATCGTCGATACTTATGGCGGCATGGGTCGCCACGGCGGCGGGGCCTTCTCGGGGAAAGATCCTTCCAAGGTCGACAGGTCGGCGGCATACATGGCCCGGTATATAGCCAAGAACATCGTGGCTGCGGGGCTCGCCTACCGCTGTGAGGTGCAGCTCGCCTACGCCATCGGGGTCGCCGATCCGGTCTCGGTCATGATCGACACGTTCGGCACCGGAACCGTATCCGAGGATGAAATTGCGAAAAGAGTGAAAAAGGTCTTCGACATGAAACCTGCGGGCATAATTCGCACCCTCGATCTTTACAGGCCCATCTTCAGGGCCACGACGAATTACGGGCATTTCGGGAGGGAGGACCAGGGCTTTGTCTGGGAAAAGACCGACAAGGCCGCCGAGCTCAGGTAGCGGATAAATCCATCTGACGCATGCGAAGGGGCGCTCTTTTAAGAGGCCCCTTTTCTGTTTTTTATCTGATCGCGCCTGTCCCGTCTGCCGATAATGTGGTATCCGGTCTTTCGGAAAATAGTATGAAAGAATATCATATCAAGTCGTACAGTTATCGTTGTTCATGCGGATACACGCTGACGGTTTACGCGGACTGCGGCGTTCCCCAGGAAATCTATAAATGCAGGAAATGCGGACATGCGGTGAAAAGAGAGGGCCAGTAATTTCCTTTCCAGGTACTGTTTCCGATTGTTCGCCGGCACACTCTGCAAAGTCTTTTTTTATAGCGGCCGTTTTTTTCTACTTGATTCCTTCCCGCAAGACGTAAAAATGAGTCTTTTATATCACCGGGTTCATATGATCGGAAAAATATCTGAAATACCATTAGTGTGCCTTGCCTTTGTCGCCGCGGCTGTCTTTGCTTTACCGCTCGCCGCCCAGCAGAAACCTGGCCTGAGCGAGGGCGCCCAGGGGACCGGGCAGATTGCCGATAAAGATGCGTCCGCCGCAGAAGCGCAGCCGGCAATCGGCGACAAGCCCCAGTCTCCCGACGACCTGAAGGACATGATAAAAAAGAAGTTCTTCAACGCCAACATCGACGGCACCATCCTGTATGGCATGTACAACAACGTTCTCACGTCGTTCTATCTGGCGCAGGATTTCAGAAAATTCTCTTATCAGCTCAATGCGGGCCTTCGCAGGTCCAATGATTTCGACTTCCAGAATTCAAGCTTCTACGAGGGCGAGATCGGGTTCACCGGCATCATCGATGTTATCGACACCTGGAAAATCATCCCTCAGCTCGAGGTCCAGAACGATTCGCACGGCATGTTCGACAACGGATTTTTCAGCAGGGAGGAGACCGACAAGGTCTTCGTGAACCTCAAGAACGAATACAAGCCGACGCCCTCCCGCTGGGATTTCAGTTTCGGCGGAGGGCAGTATGTTCACCGGCTTGTCTCGGCCCAGTCGTCGGACGTGGACAAGAGCGATTTCTACCAGCTCGGCGGCGGCGTCGGCTGGGAATACATATGGTCGGCGGCGAACAAGTTCAGGGTCGACGCCTCGGCGCGGTACTACAACTATTCGACGGCCCCCGATGACGTCTATCTCTCGAGCGAATTCCTCTGGGGGTTCAAACTCATCGAGTACATGAAAATTGAGCCGGGGCTCCTCTATATCTGGAACAAGGACGGCGGCCATTTCCCCTCGGGCAAGATAAACATCTCCTCATCGGGATTGAAATACGCCTCCCTCGAAGTGTCGTATGTATATGACCTTGTGCCGTTCAACCCGGAAAACGTATATTTCGATAAAAAGTATATCGATCCCGATTACAGGCTCGATCCGGGGAAAGCGCACCACCTCAATTTTAAATCAAACCTCGACTTCAAATTTACCAGCGAAAAGAGCGCATACCTCAAAGCTTTGAAATTCAAAACCGTTTTTGATTTCGAGGACAATTCGCGCTTTTATAACTACTATCTGACGCCCGAAAACCTCCTGTCCGCCCGGACCCTCCATGTGATGTATCTTACATTGAAATGCGACCTCACTTTCGATTTCGCCCTGTCGGTAACCGGCCTGAAACTCAATTTCAACTACGTGTTTCAGAAATTCTACGCCGATCGCAACGTGACCTTCAGGCCCGAGCATGCAGCCGGCGTTCTGCTCGGCTTCACGTCAAAATGGCTGGATTTCGACTGGAGCAACCAGTATCAGGGCATGAGGTATATGAATCCGTCAGATGACGAGACGCTCAAATGGTATGTGTGGGGCTCTTTCGAAGCGAGGGTCAAAATTCTGGAGACTTTTTCGATTTTCGCGAAACTCGATAATTTATATAACGTTTTTTACAGTTACAGAAGGGGTTATCCCGAGCCGGGTATTGTTTTCATGGCCGGACTGAAAATCGTCATATAGGCGCAGGGCCCCGTCATATGATTTTTAAATACATAATTTCTTGACATTCGGCCCGCTTCAATATAAACGGTCGAAGAATTATTTCCGTTCAGGAAAGATGAGGATGACTTGCCGGGATTCCGCCGCCGGTCTCCCGTTGACAATCGGTCATAAATGAATATTGATTCATCAAGGGCCGGGATCTCTGAATAGCAGTTGTATGGCCGGATGATATTAATGCAGCCTTCGGTGGACGAACTGTCCGGGTAAGGAACACAGGAAATACGGATGAAAAAAACGATTATCTCTGCCGTTGTCGTTGCCGCAATTTTTGCATTTCACGGCTCTTTCTCGCAATCCTCGAAATATGAAAACAAGCCCGTGAAAAAGGTCACTTTCACCGGCCTGATCAACATAAAGGAAGAAGACCTGCTCGAGATCATGACGACCACGGTCGGCTATCCTCTCAAGGCGATTGAAGTCCAGAAAGACATTAAGGAGATTTTCAAGAAAGGGCAGTTCAAGAATGTGACCGTCGAGATCCAGGAATACCAGGAGGGAGTCTGGCTCCGTTTCGCCTGCGAGGAGCGGCCCCTGATCAAAGAGGTCATTTTCAAGGGCTCTGACGAGATAATGGAATCCGACCTTGCCTCGGCGATTCTGCTCAAGGACGGCGACCCGCTGAGAAAGGACTATCTCGACATGAGCGTTAACCTTCTGAAGCAGAAATACGATTCAGAGGGGCTTTTCAATGCGGTCATAACCTATGAGATCAAGAAAGTCGAAAAGGAAGAAAATATCGTCAATGTGATATTTATAATCGACGAGGGCGAGGAGATAAAGGTCCAGAAAATTTCCGTTCTCGGGGCCATAAACGTCAATTCGAAAATCCTGACCAGCCTCATGGACACCGAGGAAGACGGCCTGATAGCGGACGGCAATTTCAAGGAAGACGTTTACGAGGAGGACAAAACAAAGATTATCGCCTACTACCGGGAAAAAGGCTACCTTGACGCGCAGATAGTCCAGGATACGGTCGAAAACCAGTGGATCGACCCCGAGAAGAAGGACAAGCGCGGGCTATTCATCACCATCAAGGTTACCGAGGGCCGGAAGTATTACTTCGAGGGATACACCATGTCCATCCGCGGCGAGAAGCCGGAACCGGTCTTCAAGCCGAAGGATTTCTTCGAGGAATTCGAGCTGAAAAAGAAGGGCGAGGTCTTCAACGACACCAAGTTCACCAAGGACAGGCAGAGCATCAGCTTCAAATATTCGACCAAGGGATATATATTCGCGAGGGTGATTCCCGAGAAGACGATCATCGAGAGGGAAATCGATGTCGATGGAGTCAGGGAGAAGCGCAAGTTCGTGAAAATCGATTTTCTCGTGGAAGAGGGGAGCCAGGCCTACATAGACACCATTATCATCAAGGGCAATTCCAAGACCAAGGACAAGGTAATCCGCAGGGAGGTGCTGCTCAAGGAAGGCGAGCTTTTCGATTCGCGCAAGGTGCAGCTGACCAGGGAGAAGATATACAATCTCGGGTTCTTCAAGGAAGTCAACATCGACGTGAGGCCCGGCAGCCGGGACGGCTACATGAACCTGGTCATCGACGTGGAGGAGCAGCCGACCGGCACTATCTCACTCGGCGGCGGATACGGCACCACGTCGGGATTCTCGATTTACGCGGACGTCGGAGAGAAGAACCTGCTCGGAAACGGCCAGAACATCGGGGTCAAGTTCGAGTACGGCCCTATGAAGACTTCTGTGACGCTGTCGTTCTACGAGCGCTGGCTGTTCGGCTGGCCGGTTCAGCTGTCGACATCGGTCTCCTACACCATGTACACCTACGAGACCGGGGATATTTACCAGGAATCGTCGGATGCGAATTATGACAAGCAGTCCTTCGGTTATTCCCTGGGACTTTCGTACCGGTTCCAGTATTACTATTCGGTCGGCGTTAACTGGTCGCACTACTTCAAGAGATATCTCAATCTCTCCGGGAACTGTCCCGATTCATTGTGGATATCGGCAAGATTGGGGCTGCAGGAGCGGCGCACGCTGTCATACTATATCTTTCATGATTCAAAGGACAATTACCTGAATCCGACCGCCGGGGGCCGTATAGGCCTGACGCTCGGCATCAACGGCGGAAGGATGCTCGGCGGCGACGACCACTTTCTCCAGTGGAACCCGGAAATTGCATGGTACCTTTCGCACCCGAAAATCCATATCCCGTTCCTCAAGGAACACAAGCTCGTCATCGAGCTGCGGGCCAGCGGCACCTTCATTACAAGGCCGCTCGGAGAGGTGAATCAGGACCCTGTGCGCAATCCCTGGCTCGAGACCGAGGACCGGCTTTTCATCGGAGGCCCCGAGACCCTGCGCGGCTGGGAGTACTATGACAACGACCTGCCTGATTCCTGGAGCTACCTCGGCCTCAACCACCAGATCCTCTTCGGCGCGGAGCTTCGCATACCGCTGCATCCCCAGATGCTCTGGATGGCCGTTTTCTTCGACGCCGGGTCACTGTGGTCGGACAGATACTGGGAGAAGAAGCTGAACGATGACGAGTTTGACGTGATTGCCGACGATATTAAGGCGGGCAAACTCTACCGTCTCGATGATATCGGTAAAATGAGGTTCGAGCAGTTCTTCAGGTACTTCAAGTATTCGTACGGGTTCGGCTTCAGGGTGCAGATCCCCATGCTCCCGCTCAGGTTCTGGTTCGGGAGGAAATTCATTTTCGACGGCAAGGACGTGAAGCACCTCAACGACCTGACCTTCCAGTTCGGGATCGGAGACATGAGATTTTAACGTCGTGAAAAAAGGAAGCGCCATCATCCTCGCTGCGGCTTTTGTCCTCTCCTGCTCGTCTCTGGGAAAGGACAAGAAAACGGATGCGAGCCTTCCCGTAATCCGTTACATCAATCTGAGGGCGGTGTACGGGTTTATGCTGAACAGGGACGAAAAGGCCCGGCAGATGAACGAGAAGAGGGATAAACTCGCCGCCGAAATCGAAGAGAACAAGTCGCTCATCCTGAAAGACGGCGCCGACCGCGAGGCGCTCTACCGGAAGCTCAACGAGGGAAGAAGCAGGCTCCAGGACCTCGCGGAGCAGGAAGAGGCGTACAAGGGAAAGCTTCTGGGCCGCATACAGACCGCGGTCAGGAACGTCGCCGAATCGTCCGGCGCCGATTTCGTATTCAACCTGGGGGACGAGGTCGTGTACGGAAAGAAAAAATACGATATAACCGAGGACGTGCTCAGGGAGATCGAGAGGCTCGAGTCGCGCTCGGATCCCGTATCGAGGCAGTGAGTCATGGCAGTGAGGAGTTTTCCGCTTGTGATCGTATCCGCCCTCGCGTTTTTTTTCTGCGCCTGCGGCGGGGGAGCCGATGAGGTCGAAAAGGCGTTCCGGGGATTCAAGGGAAAATACGCCATACTGGTGAGCAAAAAGGACTTCACCCTCGAAGTCTACGACCGCAGGATGCGAAGAGTCGCATCCTACCGCATAGCCTACGGGCTCAATCCGGATAAAAAGGCGAAAGTTCACGCCGGCGACAACCGCACTCCCGAAGGCGCCTATCATGTCACCGAAATTCTCAGCATGGATGCGGACCGATCGTCCGGCGCTTACCGGAAGCTGCGCGACATGAACAGCGTCTATTTCAGGGCCTCGGACGGCCACAGCAGATACGGGTTTCCGAAAGCGGACCTGGGCTGCGACGCGTACGGGCCGCGGTTTTTCCTGCTAAGCTATCCCAGCCGGTCCGATATCGAACAATACGGCAGAGCGGTGAAAGAAGGGTCGGTTGTTCGCTCAAAAGGAGGCGCGCTGCCCGGCCCCGGTTCGGGTATCGCCATCCACGGAAACAACGACGAGGCGTCGATAGGGCATCTCTCGTCGAGCGGCTGCATTCGCATGTTCAACAGCGACATAGTCGAACTCGAACGCTATGTCATAATCGGCACGCCCGTGGTCATTCAGGGCCGGTAACACGGGCGGCTTGACGGTAAGATGGCCGGTATTTGCGTTTTTTTTAAATTTTCAGCGCCGATTATAAGTTGACATAATAGTTTACTTTATCATTATTGAATCTAATTTTTTTGAGGAGTAGAGTATACCATGATTGGAACAGCATATGCTCAGGCCGGAGGCGGCGCAGCCGCAGGCTCATCCCTTTTCAGCCTCATACCGATCGTTTTGATGATCGTTATTTTTTATTTTCTGCTTATCAGGCCCCAGCAGAAGAAAGAGAAGGAGCGCAAGGGCATGATCGAGGCGCTGAAACAGGGCGACAGGGTCCTGACCGCAGGCGGAATATACGGCGTGGTCGACAGCTTCAAGGAGCCCGATATCGTCGTGCTGAAGATTTCCGGCAACACCAAAGTTGAATTCACCAAAAGCGCGGTACAGAATAAAGTTTCATGAGCTTGACATGAATATGAAAAAGCTGACATTCCCGTGCATCATCCTGCTTGCGACGCTTGCCGTATCGTCCCTGCTTGCGCAGGAACAGCACGCTGAAGCCGGGGCCGATCAGACCGTTTCGGCGGATTCCGCTCAGCCGGCAGACACTACGGCGACCCCGCCGCCCAGGGCCGCGTCCCCTTCAGTGCAGCCTGCCGGCGAGGCCGGTGCGAATGCAGAGGCGGCCAGACCATCGGCCGCTGCAGCGCCGAAACCGGCCGTGAAAGCCGAGGCGGCAGCCGCAGAAAAAAACCAGCGGAAAGACATTCAGGCAAAAGAAGCGGCCGCTCCCCAGGCCGGATCGGGCCTGCTTGACGTCAACGACGAGGAATACAGGTATGCAAGAATACCGGGCATGCCGCCGGTCAGGAAGACCGATTCATCGCAGGCTGTATCGTCGGATGAAATGACTGCCGAAAATCCTTCAGAGGCGCAGTCCGATGCGGGAAAAGACACAGGAGGACTTTTCGGCCTGAGCAAGGAGACCGGAGACACCTTGACGCGTGTCGCGCTGGTTCTGCTCATCGCCGTGATTTTCATTCTTTACAGGTTCCGCTCCAGGGGCGGGGGGAGAAGGGTGGCGCGGAGCTATCCAAAACGCTGATTCGAACGATCTCCGCCGGGCACATGCTGCGCTTGAACGGATGTAAAATACTTTATTTCACGATAGAGGAATTCAATGACCAGAGGAATGGTATATAAGCTGCTTTTTATCCTGTTTGTCATCTTTTTTTCCATTGCCCTCATCCTTCCGACAGTCGGCGAAAAAAGAATGCAGGTCTTTTTTATGCCTGACGCCGGCCCCGAGATTATACAGAAAGTGGAAGACCGGTTTTCGGCCGGGTCATACGAAATCCAGAAGAAGGACGGGACCATCATCGTTGCAGGCGGAAACCTGACCGACGCGATCATGAATGAAATCCGGACCTACGAAGGCGTCAGGGACGCCTCATTCCTCAAGCACTGGGCCGAAGAGTATCTCATGGCCAAAAAGATAAACCTCGGACTCGACCTTCAGGGCGGCATACACCTTGTCATGCGGGCCAATTTCGAGAAGTTTGAAAAAAAGACGGGCAAGACGCTGACCGAGGCCGATAAAAACGAAATCACCCAGCAGGCGCTCGAACTGATCAGGAACAGGATCGACAAGTTCGGAGTTGCGGAGCCTTCAATCCGCCCGCGGGGGGCCGAGGCCATAGAAATCCAGATGCCCGGCGTCAGAGACCCGCAGGGAGTCAAGAAAGCAATCGGAACCACGGGGCGCGTCGAATACCGGCTCGTCGATGACCGCTATTCGAAAATGGCCACCGACTGGCTGCAGGCCAACTATAAAGAGAAGGGATTTCCCGAGGAAAGGGAAAAGCTCGATGAGCTTGCAGGCCGGATATCCGAGGGAATCAAGCTGCCGGTCCAGATGGAAGTGCTGTTCTATTATGTGCGCGACGTGAACACGAAAAAAATCGTGCCGTCATATCCTATCGTGCTTGAAAGAAACGTTTCGATCGCCGGCGACGACATCAACAAGGCCTGGGTCGGCCAGGACGAGTACGGCGGGCTGGCGGTTCATTTCACCACCACGCCCGGCGGCGCAACCAAGTTCGCCGACGTCACCTCGCAGAAAAACCACGGCAGGAGACTGGCGATCGTCATCGACGACAAGGTCAGGAGCGCGCCGAGCCTCAACGTGCAGATCACCAGCGGCCAGGCGATGATCAACGGCGATTTCACACAGGAGGAGGTCCAGACCCTCGCCCGCATCATCAAGGAGGGCGCTCTGCCTGTCGACCTGGCGATCATCGAGGAGAGAACGGTCGGCCCGTCCCTCGGTCAGGATTCGATCGAATCGGGTGTGAAGGCCGTGATTGTCGGCCTCGCCGGCGTCATGCTTTTCATGCTGGTCTACTACAAGTTCGCTGGATTCATAGCGGACATCGGACTTGTCCTCAACGCCGTTTTCCAGCTCGCCCTTCTCTCGTGGATGGGCTTCACCCTGACATTGCCGGGCATCGCGGGAATCATACTCTCGGCCGGTATGGCGGTCGACGCCAACGTGCTCATTTACGAGCGCATGAAAGAGGAGCTGAAAGCCGGGAAGTCGGTCCGGATGTCGATCATATACGGGTTTGACCGCGCATTCTGGGCGATATTCGACTCGAACCTGACGACCATGCTCGCGGCCTTCATCCTGTCGCAGTACGGAACCGGTCCCATCAAGGGGTTCGCCGTCACCCTGTTCATAGGGCTGCTCAGCAGCATGTTCGTCGCGCTGTACATAACGCGCTTTGTCTATGATGTCATTTCTCTCAACAAGAAGAAAAAGAAACTTAGCATATAAGGAGTCCGGTGTTGAAACGAACTATTAATTTCCTTAAATACCGCTGGATAGCTTTCGGTTTTTCACTGACGCTTTTCGCCGTATTCACGAGCTTCACCGTCTATAATGGCGGCATGGTCATGGGCGTCGACTTTGTCGGCGGGGTCAAGATCATCGCGAAATTCTCGCAGGGAATCGACGAAGAAAAAATAAGGACCGCGCTCAAGGATTTCAATCCCTCGGTCCAGCAGATCGGATCGAGCGAAAACAACGAATATATCGTATCCACCAAGCTCGAGAGCGGCAAGGAAACGTCTCTGAAGGAATCCGAAAAGCTCAAGGCCGCGCTCACGGAAAAATTCGCGGGGGTCGAATTCCGAAGCGTTGAAAACGTCGGTCCCGCGGTCGGTTCTTTCCTGAAAAGATCGGCCCTGAAGCTTTCGATCGTCGCGATTGTTCTGATGATGGTCTATCTTTCATTCAGGTTCGAATTCAAGTATTCGTTAGGGGTCATGGCCGCCCTGATGCACGATATTATCATCACGACCGCGTTCGTTGGCTTCGCGCGCGTTGAATTCAACATCCCGGTCGTTGCGGCCCTCCTGACCATATTCGGCTTTTCGGTAAACGACACGATCGTCATCTTCGACCGCGTCAGGGAAAATCTGCAGAACGAGACCACCAAGGTGAACTATCTTGACCTTGTCAACAGGTCGATCACCGAAACCATGTCCCGGACGATACTGACGACCCTGACGGTCATTTTCTCGGTCCTTTCGCTTTATCTTCTCGGCGGCGAAGGCCTGAATGACTTCGCCAAGGTTTTACTGTTCGGCCTTTTCGTGGGAACCTATTCGACAGTGTACCTGGCATCTCCGGTCCTGGTCGCCATGGAAAAACTCACATCGAAGTAAACATATGGCCGGGTTCACAACGTACCCGCCAGCCATCCATTCTCCCGCCTTTGTCGGCATTCACGGTAAATAGGGGCTGATGATTTAATCAGCCCCTGGTCATTTTTACCCGGCAGGCGAATCTGTTCAGCCGGACAGAATCAGCCATGCGGCCGATACGTAGCGCCGTCCGAATATGTTGTTGACAATCCCGTGTCGGCATGGAGTGAAATATATCCGGCGGCTGAACCGGTCATAATATGAAAGCGAAAGATGAATTCATGCTCCGGGCCCTGGGCCTGGCGTTCGACAGGATGGGATCGACGTCCCCGAATCCCGCAGTGGGAGCGGTGATCGTCAAAGACGGAATTATTTTGTCCGAAGGCGGCACGTGCCCATGCGGCTCAGACCACGCCGAGGTCTCGGCGATCAAATCGGCCACCGGGGACATTAAGGGAGCGGACATGTACGTCACCCTCGAGCCGTGCAACCATTACGGCAAGACGCCCCCGTGCACCGAGGCCATAATCAGAAGCGGGATACGCACGGTGCATGTCCCGATACTCGACCCGAACCCGATCGTCGCGGGAAAGGGAGTCAGCCGCCTGCGCGAGGCCGGCGTCAATGTCGTGATGATGGACGGCTTCGCGGCCGCGGCCGCAGACCTCATCCGGCCCTTCAGGAAGAGCATCCTGAAAAAGACCCCCTTTGTCGTGCATAAATGCGCGATGACCCTCGACGGCCGCACGGCAACCCTCTCCGGGGATTCCCGGTGGATATCATCCGAGAGCTCTCGCTGCATCGCACACAGGCTGCGCGCCAGGGTAGACGCCGTGATCGTCGGGAAAAACACCCTCCATACCGACAACCCGGCGCTCACCGCGCGGCCCGATGATTTCGGGCGGGCGGCGAGGGATCTGCTGGCCGGCCGTGAAAATGCCCTTGAAGGAAGAGACAATTTTTTTCTGCGCGCGCTCATCGAAAGACAGTCCGGGCCCTGCACGCAGCCGCTCAGGGTGGTGTCGGGAATCCCCGAGGACATCGATCGCGGCGCCAGATTTTTCGCCGACGACAGGCACGTGATTTTCGAGAACGCGAAGAAGATAGATTCGCTCGCGCGCGATCCCGGATTCGTGCACAGAACGGCCGGGCTCAACATCGTGAAAACGCGCTCTGAGGATCCGCTCGATTCGGTCAGGGAGATGCTCGCATGGCTTTCATCGAAGGGAATCATGTTCGCCATGCTCGAAGGCGGGAGCAGGCTTGCCGGCTCGTTTCTCGACTGCGGGGAAATAGACCAGTTCCTGTATTTCATAGCTCCCAGGATCGCAGGCGCGGGAATCCCGGCGATTTCGGGCGGGGGATGCGGCCGCATGGCCGATTCGCTCAGGATCGAGGATGTGACGACGGTCAGGATCGGGGACGATCTTCTGGTCAACGGTTACGCCGAGCGGTACAACTTTGAGGTTAAGTGAGGTATCAGGTTGTTTACAGGGCTGATTGAAGAAATAGGGTCCGTCACGGGAACGAGGCCCAGCGGCGACGGCAGGCTCATCGACGTCAGGTGCTCCACGGTGCTCGAAGGAACGGCCGTGGGCGATTCGATTTCAATCAACGGGACGTGCCAGACTGTGACCGAAATCGGCAGCGGCCGCTTTACCGTGTTCGCCTCGAGCGTCACTCTGTCGGTGACGACCCTGGGCTCGCTCGGGGCCGGGGCGAGGGTGAACCTGGAGAGGGCCATGTCTCCGAACTCGCGCTTCGGCGGACATTTCGTGCAGGGGCACGTCGACGGGAAGGGCGTGATCAGAAGCCTCACAAGGGACTCGCGCGGCTGCTCCATCTCGGTCGCTGCCGGCGGCGCAATCATGAAATACGTCGTGGCGAAAGGATCGGTCGCGGTCGACGGCATTTCCCTGACCGTCGTGGAGGCCGATGAAGGCGGGTTCTCGCTCTATGTCATCCCCGAAACACTCGACAAAACGATAATCGGCGGCTGGACGGCTGGCGCAGAGGTGAATATCGAGGCCGACATTCTTGCCAA
>Ga0116154_10001120_pt1 | contig 24332 bp, 18 predicted proteins | sample AD_UKC030_MetaG_FD_89898 | JGI IMG/M metagenome (GOLD analysis project Ga0116154, IMG submission 89898) | Active sludge microbial communities of municipal wastewater-treating anaerobic digesters from USA - AD_UKC030_MetaG | ecosystem: Engineered > Bioreactor > Anaerobic > Digestate | place: USA...
CAACTTGAAATCAGGGATCTGTTGAGGGAGAAGGACGCCATCCTTCTGGCGCACTACTACCAGCGCGGCGAGATCCAGGACATTGCCGACATCCTCGGCGATTCGCTGGCTCTCAGCATGGAGGCGGCCCGGACGGAGGCCCGGGTGCTCGTCTTCGCCGGGGTCCATTTCATGGCGGAGAGCGCCTCGATCCTTTCGCCGGACAAGACGGTGCTGCTGCCGAAGCCGGACGCCGGCTGCCCGCTGGCCGACACGATCGCACCGGAGGCTCTTCTTGCCGCGAAGCAGGATCATCCCCGCGCGGCCGTTGTCACCTACATCAACTCGTCGGCAGCCATCAAGGCCCTGAGCGATGTCTGCTGCACCTCGGCCAACGCCGTCAAGATCGTCAATTCCTTGAAGGATTCAGAGGAGATCCTGATGATCCCCGACGGGAATCTCGCCCGCTACGTCTCCGGGAAGACGGACCGGAAGATCATCCCCTGGGGAGGGAGCTGCCCGATCCACGACCGGCTGGCGGCGGCGGAGGTCCTCGCCATGAAGGCGAAGCATCCCCGGGCCGTCTTTGCCGCCCATCCCGAATGCCGGCCGGAGGTCCTGGCCCTGGCGGACTACGTGGGCAGCACCACCGGGATCATCCGATATGCCGGTCAGGACAGTGTGACCGAGATGCTGGTGGGCACGGAGCAGGGCGTCCTCCACCAGCTCCGGAAGCAGAACCCGGGAAAGACCTTTATCCCGGCGTCGGAACAAATGCTCTGCGAGGACATGAAACGGATCACCCTTATGGACATTCGGGATTCTCTCAGGGAGATGAAGCATGTGGTCAAGGTTCCCGATGAGGTGCGGATCCCGGCAAAGCGGGCGCTGGACCGGATGCTGTCCCTCTCCTGACCGCTGAGCGTCGTGCGAAAAATCGTCGATCAAAGGAAAATCCACGCCGATCCAGCCCTTCAGGCACTGCTGGAGCGGCTTCGCCAGTCTCCTTCAACCGCCCCGACAGCCCTGCGTGTGCACGGCCTGCAGGGGTCGGCACAATCCTTCTACCTGTCTCTCCTGTTCCGCCACACAAAGCGTTTCCTGATCGTGGTCAGCCCGACGGAGCGCGAGGCCCGCGACATGGCCCGGGACCTGTCCTTTTTCCTCGGGGAAGAGCGGGTCCTGCACTATCCGGCGTGGGACGTGATCTCGACGGACCTCTTCGCCTTCCAGCGTGAGGCGGAGCTGGCCCGGCTGGAGGGGCTTTGCCGCCTGCTGTCGCCCCTTCCGCTGGTCGTCACGCTGTCCCTGAAGGCGCTGATACAGCAGGTCATGCCCCGGGCCGTGCTGGAGGGCTATCGCCGGCCCGTTGCCATCGGGGACACGCAGGATCGAGACGCCCTGGCCGAAATGCTCCTGGCGGGCGGCTACCGGCGGGAGACGCTGGTGGAGGAGCGGGGCGAATTCAGCGTCCGAGGGCATGTGCTCGATCTTTTCCCGCCCACGGCGGAGAATCCCTTCCGGCTCGAGTTCTTCGGGGACGAACTGGAATCGATCCGGACCTTCGACCCGGCGTCCCAGCGGTCCGTCGGCGAGCAGGTCGAATTCGTCCTGACGCCGGCGCGGGAGGTCATCCTGACCGACGCCCGGCGGCAAAGGGCCGTCCGGAACATCCGCCTTCGCGCGGACCTGCTGGACCTGCCGCGTACGACCCGGGAGCGCCTGGCCGAACTGATCGGAAACGACCTGGTCTCCGCGACGAATCCCCTGTTCCTGTCGCTTTTCTACGAGAATGCGGTTCTGCCCCCTTCCGATGCGGACCCGTTGCGGGAGCCCGGGGACCCCGGCGAAACACTGGCGGGCTTCCTGGACTATGCGGCGGCCGGAAGCCTGATCGTGCTGGACGACCCGCTCTCCCTGGAGTCGGCCCGCGAGGTCCTGGAAAACGAGATGGACCGGTTCCTGCTGAAGGCCCGTGAAGAGAACCGCTTTTACCTGGACCGGGAGTCGTCCTGCCTCGATGCCGGACGGCTCGAGGCGCAGCTTCAGGCCTTCCCGCGGATCGTGCTGGAGGGTTTGGCCATGGACTTCGGCGAATCCCCCGGCGAGGGGCAGGCGGCGGAGCCCCCCGTCCGGTTCGAGGTCGTGACCGACCTCGGCCTGAGGCCGACCCAGCCGGCCGGCAGGGAGGAGGCTGGCGTCTTCCGACCGCTTGCCGAAAGGATCGAACAGTGGCTTCGGGAGGGCTATCTGCTGACCTTTGTCTGCGGCGGCCCTGAGGAGGTTCAGCGGATGTCCCATCTCGCGGCGCAGTACCGGCTTCCCGTCCATCCGCCGGAGGGATCGCTCCTCGATGAAGCGGAGCGGCACGCGGGGCCGGGGCGTCTGGTCCTTCGGGAAGGCCGGATCGGCGGCAGCTTTCAGGTTCCCGCTCTGCGCGTGACGGTCATCAGCGAGGCGGACGTCTTCGGCCGGAAGGTCGCAAGGAAGAAATGGCGGCCGGTCCGGGAAGGCTACTTCCTCAAGTCCTTCGGCGAGCTCAAGGAGGGTGATTTCGTGGTCCATACCGACCACGGGATCGGCCTGTACCGCGGCCTTCAGAAGCTGTCGATCGACCGCGTCGAAAACGACTTTCTCCTGCTGGAGTACCTCGACGGCGACAAGCTCTACATCCCGGTGGACCGGCTCGACCAGATCCAGCGCTACATCGGGCCGGACGGGCATGCGCCGAAGGTGGACAGGCTGGGCGGGCTTTCCTGGGAGGCCGTGAAGGAGAAGGTGCGGAAATCCGTCCGGGAAGTGGCGGAGGAACTGGTCGGCATCTACGCCGCCCGGGAGGTCATGGAGCGGGACGCCTTTGCCCCGACCGACCGCCTCTACGACGAGTTCTCCGCGTCATTCGAGTTCGAGGAAACGCCCGACCAGGCCCGGGCCATCGAGGACATTCATCTGGACATGAACGACGCCAAGCCCATGGACCGCCTGATTTGTGGCGATGCCGGCTTCGGCAAGACCGAAGTGGCGCTTCGGGCCTCGTTCCGCTCCGTCATGGGCGGCCGGCAGGTGGCGGTGCTCGTTCCCACCACCATCCTGGCCGAGCAGCATTACCAGACCTTCTCCCGCAGGCTGCGGGACTACCCCGTGCGGGTGGAGGTCCTGAACCGCTTTCGGACGAAGGCCGAGCAGCAGGGTATCCTGGAGGGCCTGCGCAGGGGGGTCGTGGACATCGTGGTCGGCACCCACCGGCTGCTCCAGAAGGATGTCCAGTTCAAGGACCTGGGGCTGGCGATCATCGACGAGGAGCAGCGGTTCGGCGTGGCCCACAAGGAGAAGCTCAAGAAGCTGCGCACGCTCGTGGATGTGCTGACGCTCACGGCGACGCCGATCCCCCGCACCCTCCACCTCTCGCTGGTCGGGATTCGGGACCTCTCCATCATCAATACGCCCCCGGAAGACCGCCGGCCGATCAGGACCCATGTCCTCGAGTTCAACGAGGAGGTCATCCGCGAGGCCGTCCGCGCCGAGCTGGCGCGCGGCGGCCAGGTCTTTTTCCTTCACGACCGCGTCCGGTCGATCTTCACCATGGCGCGCTTCCTGCAGAAGCTGGTCCCCGAGGCGAGAATCGGCGTGGTCCACGGGCAGATGAAGCCCCGGGAGATCGAGGAGGCCATGAAGAGATTCGTCCGGGGCGACCTGGACGTGCTCGTCTGCACGTCGATCATCGGCTCCGGCCTGGACATCCCGACGGCCAACACCATCGTCATCAACCGGGCCGACCGGTTCGGGCTGGCGCAGCTCTACCAGATCCGGGGGCGGGTGGGGCGCGCCCGGGAGGACGCGGCCGCCTACCTGCTGATCCCCAAGGGGGCCATGCTCTCGCGGGACGCCCGGAAGCGGCTGCAGGTGATCGTCGACTTCTCCGAGCCCGGGTCCGGGTTCCGAATCGCCACCAGCGATCTGGACATCCGCGGGGGAGGGAGCCTGCTGGGGACCTCCCAGTCCGGACATGTCTCCGCCGTGGGCTACGAACTCTACGTGGAGCTGATGGAGAAGACGATCCGCGAGCTCAAGGGCGAGCCGATGCCCGAAGAGGAGGTGAAGCCGGAGATCAACCTGGGGCTGCCCGCCTACATCCCGGCGGACTACATGCCGGACGAGCGCCAGCGGCTGGTGAGCTACAAGCGGATCTCCGTGGCGGCGACCGAAGAGGACATCGCGGCGATCGAGAGCGAACTGACCGATCTTTACGGCTTCGTCCCGGCCGAGGTGGACAGCCTCTTCGAGATCATCCGGATTCGGAATCTGCTGAAGCCGCTGAAGGGGAAAAAGATCAGCTACGACGGGCAGAATCTCATGGTCGCCTTCCACGAGAAGAGCCCCGTCGATCCGGCGAGGCTGATTGAGCTGTCCCGGAAAAAAATCAGGGGCATGAAGCTGACCCCGGACTACCGGCTCTTTCTGCCCATGCCGGGGCTTGAAGGCGGCGAGGTCATCGAACAGGCAAAAAAACTGTTGCGAATGTTGCGCCCGCAGTGCGAAAATAACGCCCTGTGAATCCATACCGCCATGTGAATGAATGCGGCACGCGCTGCCCGGGCGTGCGGCATCGAAAAGGCTGAAAGGGATCTGCAAGTGCTCACGGCGCTGCTCGCCATCTTCTTTTCCTCCTTCGTGATTGCCCTGTCCGGGGCGATGATGCCGGGGCCGCTGCTGACGGCGACGATCAGCGAAAGCTCGCGGCGGGGGTTCGTCACCGGGCCGCTCCTGATCGCCGGGCACGGCATCCTGGAAATGGCCCTGGTCTTTTCCCTGCTGCTGGGGCTGGCGCCGTTCCTTCAGCAGAGATCCGTTTTTGTCGCGACGGCTTTCGGCGGGTCCGCCATCCTGCTCTGGATGGCCTTCGGAATGTTCCGGTCGCTGCCTTCCCTGCGTCTGTCCTGGGAGGCCGGGAATGCGGACAATTCGAAGAAGCTGCTGTTCAGCGGCATTCTGCTGAGCCTGGCGAACCCGTACTGGATCATCTGGTGGGCGACCATCGGTCTCGGCTACATCCTCTATTCCTGGCAGTACGGGCTATGGGGCGTTGCCTTTTTCTTTGCCGGCCACATCCTCGCCGACCTGGCGTGGTACGGCGCCGTTGCGGCCGCGGTCACCCGGGGAAGGCATTTTCTGACGGACCGGCTCTACCGGGGCCTGATCGCCGGCTGTGCGGCCTTCCTGGTGGTTTTCGCCTGCTATTTCGCCTACGCCGGCTTCCAGAAATTGTGAGGGCTCGGAGGAAAGCATGATTCCCATCGTTTCGATCGTCGGCAAATCCAATTCGGGCAAGACGACCCTGATCGAGAAGATCATTGCGGAGCTGGTCCGGCGGGGCTACCGCGTGGCGACGATCAAGCACAACCGGCACGGGTTCGACATCGATCACGAGGGGAAGGACAGTTGGCGCCACAAGCGGGCCGGCGCCCGAACGACGGTGATCGCGTCGCCCAGCCGCGTGGCGGTGGTGGAGGACGTGGACCGGGATTATGCGATCGACGAGCTGGCGGGACGCTACATTCGGGACGCGGACATCGTCCTGTCCGAGGGGTTCAAGAAGAACGTCCTGCCCAAGATCGAGGTCAATCGCGCCGAGATGAACCGGGGCCTGCTCAGCGGCCCGGAGGATAACCTGATTGCCGTGGCCGCGGACAGGCCCCTCGATGCGGGCGTTCCCTGCTACGATATCAACGATGCGGAGGGCCTGGTCGATCTGATCGAAACCCGCTTTTTGAGGTGACGATTCATACCATGGAATTTGCGGATATCTGGACGGTCATGAAGTGGGTCCTGCTGGTGCTTCTGGCGGGCTTTGTCGGTCAGTTCGGCAAGACCTTTGCCCAGCAGGTGATGAAGCGGCTCCGGAAGGAGCCAAAGCCGCCGGTTGGCGCCGCCGGAGAATCGGGAAAGACACTTCCCGCAACTCTGCCGGTCGATGTCCGACAACCGGCGGTTCTGCCCGGCGCCAGGCCTGGGGCGCCGCTGCCGACGCCGACGCCGCCGGCCGGGACCGCTCCGCCCCCGGCGGACAAGAAGCTGATGAAGGCGCTGGCCAAACAGAAGAAAAAAGAAGGCAAGGCGCTGCAAAAGGCGGACAAGGGCTGAGCCCGCTGAATGCAGAGGCCCTTTCGTTTCGAATGGACCGAAAGGGTTACAGCACGAACAGGGCGTCGGCGATGACCGGACTCGACCCGGCGACGATCACCGGGTTCAGGTCGATTTCCGCGATCTCCGGGTGCAGCAGGGCGATGAAGCCGATGCCCTGCAGGACGCCCGCGAGAGCCTCCGTGTCGACGGGGGGAAGGCCCCGGAATGCGCCCGTCAGCTTGCTGGCCCGAATGTCCTGAATCATCTCCTCCGCTTCCGCTGCGCAAAGCGGCGCCGACCGGAACGTCGTATCCCTGAGGGCCTCGGTGAAGACGCCGCCGAGTCCAAAAAGGACGCAGGGCCCGAAGCCCGGAAAGCGCGTCATGCCCGCCACGAACTCCCGGTTTCCGGAAACCATCTCCTGCACCAGCACGGGAACCTCCGTCCCGGCGGCCTTTTGAATGGACCGCCAGGCACGGCGGGCCTTTGCCTCCGTGCCGATGCCCAGGGCGATCAGCCCCTTGCCGCTTTTGTGCATGATTTCCCAGGTGCAGGCCTTCACGGCCACCGGCGGGCCGATTTCTCGGGCCGCCTGCCCGGCCTCGGACTCCGTCCGTGTGAGCCTTTCCCGGGTCACGGGCAGTCCGTATGCGGCAAGCACCTGCTTGGCCTGGTGTTCGTCCAGCGCTTTCTGGCCTTTTCCGACCGCGTTCGCGATGATCCGGGCGGCCGCTTCGCTCCGCCGGGGCGCGACCGGCTCCGTAACCGGTTTCCGGTTGCGCACCTCCAGGTGCCGCAGAAAGGAAGCCATGCACCGGGCGGCCTTTTCCGGAGCGTCAAAGACCGGGATGTCGTTTTCCTGGTAGGCTCGGGTGTAGTCGTCGCCCGCGCCGAAGAACGAGGACACCAGAAGCGGAATGCCGTATTCCCGGGGCAGGGCGACGGTCTTCGTCAGGTCCCTGCGGAACTGGGCGAGAAACCGGTCTTCCGGCACGTTGCCGGCGAGTTCGCGCACGTGGGGATAGACCTCCCGCATGAAGCCGGACATCAGCGCGCCGTGCAGGATCATGCCGTCCACCTCGCCGCTCTGCATGATCAGTTCGGGAATGGCCGTGGACAGGACCTGCATGTCCAGGTGAAAGGTCAGGTCGACGGGGTTGGCGCTGGAGGCGTGCGGCGGGATCATCGGGCGGATCCGGGCCTGCAGCGCTTCAGAGTAGCGGGGGACTTCGAGGCCGCCCAGATCGACATTGTGGGAGATGGCCGTGCCGGGCCCTCCGGAATTGGTGACGACGCCGATCCTTCGGCCTTTGAGGGGCGGCTGCGCGGCCAGTGCCCAGCCGTGGGCGTAGAGATCCTCGATGGAGTGGACGCGGATGATGCCCGCCTGCCGAAAGATGCCCTCGTAGAGGAAATCCGGCCCCGCCATAGCCCCGGTGTGGCTCTTGCCGGCGCGGGCGCCCGCCCCGGTTCCGCCCACGTACTGGGCCAGCACCGGCTTGCGGGGCGTGATTTTCCGGGCGACTTCGATGAAGCGCCGGCCGTCGCGGATGCCCTCGATGTAGAGAATGACGGCCTGGGTGTGCTCATCTTCGCCCAGGTATTCCAGGGCGTCGACGATGTCGATGTTCGCCTCGTTGCCGACGCTGATGGCCTTGCTGAGGCGGATGCCCCTATCCCGCAGGTAGGCCAGCGTTTGGGTTACGTAGGTCCCGCTCTGGGATGCCATCCCCAGAATGCCCGGCTTGCCGTTCAACTGGGCCACCGTCAGGTTCAGGGAGCGTTGCGAATTCAGCATGCCCATGCAGTTCGGGCCGAGGAAGCGCGTGCCGTAGCGCCGGGCAATTTCTTTCAGCCTTTCTTCCAGGGACCGGCCTTCGTCGCCCGTTTCCCGGAAGCCCGCTGTGATGACGACGGCGCGCGGCGTGCCGATCCTCCCGAATTCCTCCAGCACCGGAACCGCCTGATGGGTCGGAACGACCAGCACCGCCAGATCCGGCGCTTCCGGCAGATCGGCGACGGCGTTGTAGGCCTTGAGGCCCAGGACGGTTTTTTCGGTGGGATGGACCGGGTAGAGGGTGCCTGCATAGCCGTCCTTGAGGATGCTGAGGGCCTGCAGCGTTCCCATCTTCATGGGGTTGTTGTTCGCGCCGGCGATGGCAATGGATCTTGGATTCATGAGCAGGTGCAGGGGATTTTCCGGCATCTTGTCCTCCTTGGTTGAAAGCGGTGAGGAATTGCGGACGAAATGATGTTTCGCGCCGTGACCTTAGGCAATCCCTGCCGGGCTGTCAAGGAAAATTGATTTTAAAATCAATTTTCCGCACCCGTGGTGCGGCCATTTTAAGCTTTACAAAGCCCCGTCCGGTCGATTAAAGGAGTGGGAAATTTACCGGGTGAAAGCAAAACCGGACAGGAGGGCGAACCGCACCGATGGCAGAAAAACAGATTCCCGAACCGGTCTACGATCTCGTGATTGTCGGTGGCGGTCCGGCCGGTTTCACTGCCGGGCTGTACGGCGCGAGAGCAGGCCTGAAAACGCTGTTGATGGAGGGGGCGTCGACCGTCAGCCAGATCACCGTAACCGATCTGATCGAGAATTACCCGGGGATCCCCGAGGGGATCAACGGCTTCGACCTCATCGAGAGGTTCAAGAAGCAGGCCCTGCAGTTCGGCGCGGAGATGGTCTCCGGCGACGCCGGGACCATTGTGAGGACCCGATGGGGCGGGATGGAGGGCTGGGAGGTCCGGGCCGGCGGAAAGTCCTACGGGGCCCTGGCAGTCATCGTCGCGACGGGGGCGCACTGGCGGCGCCTCGGCGTTTCCGGCGAGGCGGCCTTCATCGGCAAGGGAGTTTCCTTCTGTGCGACCTGCGACGGGCCCTTTTACCGCGACCGGGAGGTGGCCGTGGTGGGGGGGGGGAACACGGCGGTGCAGGAGGCCCTCTTCCTGACGCACTTTGCCCGGAAAGTGACGATCATCCACCGGCGGGACCGGCTGCGGGCCACGGGCATCCTGGCGCAGCGGGCCTTCGACAACCCGAAAATCGATTTTGCCTGGAATTCCGTGGTCGATGAAATCACCGGCGCAGAGGGCGTTCAAGCCGTCCGTGTCCGCGACGTGAAGACATCCCAGACCCGGATGGTCCCCGCCGACGGCATCTTTATCTTTGTCGGCCTCATTCCCAACACCGATTTTGTCCGCGGCCTCGTCGAACTGGATGCCGGCGGCCACATCGTGGTCGACGCGAACATGCGGACTTCGGCGAAGGGGATCTTCGGCTGCGGGGACTGCACCGGCAAGCTCCTGCGCCAGGTCATAACGGCCTGCGGGGACGGCGCCACGGCGGCATATGCGGCGCAAATCTATGTGGAAGACCTGAAGGGCGAATCCTACTGAGATGTTCACCGACTGGCGTCATATTCCATTTCACGTCCATCCGGTTCTTTTCGAAGTCGGTTCCTTCCAGGTCCGCTACTACAGCGTCATGTACCTGGTGGCCTTTGCGCTGACCTATGTGCTCGTCATGTACCGGATCAAAAAGGAGCGTTACGAGTGCTCGGCGGAAACGATCCAGGATTATTTCGTCTGGGCCGTGCTCGGGCTGATCCTCGGCGCCCGGCTCGGCTATGTGCTCTTCTACAACCTGTCCTACTACGCGGCGCACCCCCTGGAGATCTTTCTGCCCTTCGACTTCACCAACGGCGTCCGCTTCGTCGGGATCAGCGGCATGTCCTACCACGGCGGGGCCGTCGGCGTCCTGGCGGCCACGCTCGTTTTCTGCCGCAGGCGTCGAATCGACTTCTGGCGGTTCGCCGACCTGTTCGTCCCGGCCATCCCGCTGGGATACACCTTCGGCCGGATCGGGAACTTCATGAACGGGGAACTCTACGGGCGCGCGACCACCGTTCCCTGGGGAATGATCTTTCCCCAGGACCCCCTGCTGGCGGTGCGGCACCCCTCGCAGCTCTACGAGGCCTTTTTCGAGGGGCTGGTCCTCTTTGCCGTGCTCTGGGCGATCCGGCGGAAAAGGCCTTTCGAGGGGTTCCTGCTCGCGCTCTACATCATGGGGTACGGACTGGCCCGCTTTTTCATCGAGTTCTATCGCGAGCCCGACTCGCAGCTCGGCTTTGTCCTCGCGTCGTTCAGCATGGGTCAGATCCTCTGCATCGTCATGATGGCGCTGGGCGCGGCTATCCTGGTATGGCGGCGTTTTGCGGTGGAGGCGGGCGGCCGCCAGCCATGAGATTTCTGAAGCCGACGCATGCCCAATTGCAGAAATGGGCGAGCCTGGATCAGGCAAGAAAACGGAAAGCGGAAAATCTTTTTCTGGCCGAGGGCGTCAAGATCGTCGAAGAGGCCTTGCAGAGCGCCTGGAAGATGAAGGCCCTGCTCATCCGGGAGGACAGAAGGGAACATTTCGGGGAGATGCCGGCCATCCGGTCCGTGAAGCTCGACGCGTACGCTCTGACAGACCGGGAATGGCGCAGGCTCAGCCAGGACAAAAGCTCCGAAGGCATCATCGCTGTTGCATCGGTCCCTCCCATGCCCGCCGTCCGGGACCTGACAACGGAGGGAGACGGGCGCATGCTACTGCTCTACGAGATCAACAACCCCAACAACCTGGGCGCGCTGCTCCGGGCCGCGGACTGGTTCGGCTTCGAAACGGTTCTCCTCAGTCGCGGTTCCGTCGATTTCACACACCCCAAGGTTGTCCGGACGTCGATGGGAAGCCTCTTTCACCTGGCGGTGATCGCGGATGTCGATTTTGCGAGGGTTCTACCCGGGCTGCGATCATCCCACCGTCTCATCGGGAGCGATGTGCGCAGCGGGGCCGCTCCTCACGCCATCAAGGGAGCGATGGCCCTGATGCTGGGAAGCGAGAGCCAAGGCCTGCCGAAGGAACTGACCGGTCTGGCCGACGAGATCTGGCGGATACCGGGTTCGGGTCGCGCGGAATCCCTCAGCCTGCCGCAGGCCGCCGCCATCCTGATGTATGCCTGCACGGCAGCGGCCTGAAGCGCTCGATGCCGCTCACGGCCGCTTCATGCAAGAATCTTGCGGGATTGAGGATTTGCCGTCCGGTTTCGTATTGACGGGTTTTCGGTCTTGTCCTATATTGAAAAGGGTTCGCCGGCACCGGGGGAAAAGTAAGGCGCCGCGAATCGCGGGGATCGATTTTCAAAAGTCTTCATTCGTTCGAAATAGGTTTGCACGGGAGGTTTTGTGATGGATGCCCATTCCGGAAAAAGCGCTGGTTCTGGCGCAGGACTGTGGCTCGGGGGGCTGCTGCTGGCGGGGATTGCCGTCCTGGCGCTCTATACCTGGATGGCGCTGAGCTGGAGCTTTTCCGAGGGCGAGCGGACCGGCTACATTCAGAAGCTGTCCAAAAACGGATGGGTCTGCAAAACCTGGGAGGGCGAACTGGCGATGGTGACCCTGCCCGGGGCCATTCCGGAGAAGTTTCTGTTCAGCGTCCGGGACGACAAGGTCGCGGAACGCATCAATGCTTTTGCCGGAAAGCGGGTGTCGCTCCGTTATGAGCAGCACAAGGGCGTGCCGACCCGCTGTTTCGGCGAGACGGAGTATTTCGTCGTCGATGTGAAGCCGATCGATTAGGAAAACCGGGAGGCGCGGAGAGTCCCTCATGCATTCAGTGATTCAGGTCGTCACGACCACGGACAAGAAGGCCGATGCGGAGAGAATCGCCAGGGAACTGGTCGAGGGCAGGCTTGCAGCCTGTGTGCAGGTGATCGGGCCCGTCCTCAGCACTTACCGCTGGAAGGGCCGGGTGGAAACGGCCGAAGAGTGGCAGTGCTGGGCAAAGACCGAGGCGGGCCTGTATGAAGACGTCGAAAAGGCCATTCGTGCGATCCATCCCTACGAGCTGCCGGAGATCGTCGCCATGCCCGTCCTGCGCGGAAGCCCCGAATACCTCGATTGGCTCCTTCAGGAGCTGCGGGGCCGGCCATGATTCTGGCCGGGGATATCGGGGGCACGCAAACGCGGCTGGGCCTCTTTACCCGGGAGCTTGGACGCAACCGCGCCGTCGTCCAAGCCGCCTGGCGGAATTCCGAACACCCGGATTTTGAAACCATCCTCGAGGAATTTCTCGCCCGGACCGGACGGATCGTTCGGGGAGCCTGCCTGGGCGTTGCCGGGCCGGTCGTCTACGGGCAATGCCGTCTCACCAACCTTCCCTGGGTCATCGCGGAAAAGAAGATTGCGGAGCGCTTTTCGATCCCTTCCGTGCGGCTGATCAACGATCTCGAGGCGACCGCCCGCGCCGTGCCGCTGCTTTCAACCGAGAATCTGAAAACCCTGAATCCCGGCCGTCCCGTTCCCGAAGGCAACAAGGCCGTCATCGCGCCGGGAACCGGCCTGGGCGAGGCATTCCTGACCTGGGACGGGGATCGCTACCGAGCCCACGCCACGGAGGGCGGGCATGCGGACTTCGCTCCGGGCAGCGCCCTGGAGTGGGAGCTGCTCGTCGAGTTGAAGGAAAAATGCGGGCACGTGAGCCCGGAAAGCGTCTGCTCCGGAAAAGGCATCGCGCGAATCTACCGGTTTTTGAGAGCGAAGGAATCGGGGGAGGAGCCGCCCGAACTTTCGAAGGAGCTGATTCGAGCGGGCGATCCGGCGCCGGTCATCATCGCGGCGGCCAAAGGTGGCGCACCCGCCTCGAATCTCTGCCGAAAAACGGCGGAGCTTTTCCTGTCCATGCTGGGCGCGGAAGCCGGGAACCTGGCCTTGAAGGTGAACGCGGCAGGCGGCGTCTACCTGGCAGGGGGGATCGTACTGGCCGTCCTGCCTCTTCTGGAGCGGGGTGGGTTCATGGAGGCGTTCCGGCGAAAGGGCCGCCTCTCGGATTTCATGTCCCGCATTCCCGTTTTTCTGATCCTCGAACCGAATCCCGCCCTGATCGGCGCGGCGGCCTGCGGTTTTGATACCTGCGGAGTTCAACAGACGCCGTCAATACAGGACCGGTCCTGATCGTGGACTTTACCTGCAATGGTTCTTTGCCGCACGCCGAGGAAGTGCATTGGTTTCGGATTGAAACCTGCCGATTTTTGATGTTGCTTTTCAGAAACAGCTTCTGCGGCCACTCCCTTCTGCTGTGCGCAACATCTTCCTGAAGTCAAAAATTGACGTATTTCGAGAACCATGCGAGTTTAAAAACGGTAATGCTTGGAGTGCGGCGGCAATATTCCGGGATCAGGGGAGATCAAATGAGACACAGTCTTGAGGAGGCACCATCGGCAGATGCCCCGTGGATGCGGCAGAAAGACTGGGCGTGCGGCCGGATCCGTTCCGGGGGCGTGGCAGGACTGGTCCTGTGGTGGGTCGTTGCCGGGGTATGGAACGGCTTCATGTTGATCTTCATAGCCGTTTTCTGGGGCGATCCGGAATACGGGGACGTTATAAAGGTGCTGTACTTGTTTGAACTGATCGGCCTTGGCATATTGGTCCTGGCTGTACAGCAGACCTGGGTATGGCTTCGCTTCGGAGTGTCCGTCCTCGAAATGGCCCCGGTTCCCGGGGTGATCGGGGGAACGCTGGAGGGCTGGATACAGACCGGCATCAGGGCGTTCCCCACGAAGCCGGTCCAGCTCGTTCTGACCTGTGAGCGCAGCCGTCGTGTCGTAGGACGCGTCAAGGGTGGGAAAGAAAGCGACACCACAACGGACATCCTCTGGCAGACAGACCGCGATGTGGATGCAGGTCGGTTCACCCGTGGACTGCAGGGTCTGTCCATTCCTGTGCGGATCGCCATCCCTTATGGCCTCCCCAGCAGCGACAGTTCAAATCCGCATGATGAGATCCATTGGCATTTGGCGGTCTCCTGTGACCTGCCGGGGGTCGATTTGCAGGCCGATTTCCCGGTGCCCGTGTTTGTTACCGCGGACAGCAGGAGTGATTGGACCAGGGAAAGCGTCGATGAGATGGCCGACCGGGAGAGGAAAGCCGCGTTTCTTCCCGAACAACCCCGCGTCGAGAGTGGGGTGAAACCGGTCATGACCCGTCCGACAAGAAGCGGCGGAATGGAGTATGTCTTCCGCATCGGCATGCCGCTCAAAATGGCGATGGGCTTGACGCTCACGGCGGTGTTGGTCTGTGCCGGAAGTTTCGGTCTTTATCTCTGGCTTGGGGAATTGGGTCCTTTGGCCGTGATCCCGGGCATAATCGGTCTCCTCCTTCTGCTTGCCGCTGCCGGAGCCTGGACCTTCAAGAGCCGTGTTCTGATCGAAAACGGATGGGTGAGCGTCCGCAAATCCCTGTTGGGGATTCCGCTAACCCGGAAAATACCCTTCTCCGAGATCCGTCAAATCCGGGTTCACCACGAAGATCTCGACGGGGTGCGGGAACAAGACAGACCGTGGGATATTGAGATCGAACGTAAAGAAGGAGGCCTCATCAGACTTGGCGCCTCGATCCGAGAGCGGTCCGAAGCTGTGCGCATGGCAGAGGAAATGCAGAAACTGCTCCGATGAGATTTAAAAGAAAGTGCCCGCTGCGGAGTTCCTGAGCAGGTACAACCAGCCCAGGATACCTCCGCAACGAGACTTATATTTTGGTGAGCACACTGCAAAATTTAAGCTTTTGCTGCGTTCTTCCCGGCGACCCGTCCGAAGACGACGCAATCCGCTGTGGCATTCGTTCCCAGCCGGTTCGAGCCGTGCACACCGCCCGCCACCTCGCCGGCGGCATATAATTTCGGGATAACGGCGCCAAAGAGGTCGATGACCTGGGCGTTCTTGTTGATCCTCAGGCCACCCATGGTGTGGTGAACCGCCGGCCACTGCGGAACCGCATAAAAGGGTCCTTTGTCCAGGGGAAGCATGGCCTTCGTGATCGGCTTGTTGAAGTCGGGATCCTTTCCGTCCTTCAGATACTGGTTGTGCTTGTTGACCGTCTCGACCAGGGCCGCCTCGGGAAGGCCGATCTTCTTCGCCAGTTCTGCGATCGATGCCGCCTCGGTGAACCGGCCCTTCTTCAGGCCCGCGTCCAGTTCCGCCGGCTTGTAGCCCATCAGGGGGACCATGGCGGCGCTGAAGATGGTGTAGGTGGGCTTCGCGTCCGCACCCATGTTGGTCTGGGCGAAAGCGCAGACGTCCCGGCGCTCCAGTTCACTGACAAACCGTTTCCCCTGCTTGCTGACATAAATGGCGCCACGGCCCGGACCGCTGAAGGGAAACACCGCAGGCGTATCCAGCGTCCCCGTGTTCGGATCGGCAAAGGGGTATAACTGGATGAAATTCAGATGCAGGGCGTCTGCGCCCACGGCCTGGGCATAACGGATCATCTCGCCCGTCGCGCCCTTGTGGTTCGTGCTGTTGAAAGCTTCCGTGAGCTTGGGATATTGTTCCATCCGCATCTTGATGTCCCGGCCGAAACCGCCGGAGGCGAGCACAAGCGCTTTTTTGGCCGCGAGATTCAATGTCCTTCTGCCCCTTTTGACCTCCACCCCCAGAACGGGGCTCTTCGGGTCCGCATCCTTCCTCCAGATCCAGGTAACCTCGGTCCCGAGGACCATCTTTGCCCCGCGCTTCTCGGCGATCTTCTTGAGCGCCTCGGTGTAGTCCTTCCCCCACATGGTTTCGGAAAAATGGCAGCGGTAGGCCGTGTGCCCGCCGCCTCTGGTGAGCACGTCGCGAAGTTTGAGGCCGCCTTCGTCGATCATCCAGTTCAGGGCGGCCGGGGATTCGTTGACCAGGACCTCCACCAGTTCGGGGATGTTGTAGTAATCGCCCCCCTTGAGGGTGTCGTCGAAATGCTGTTTGGCGGTGTCGTCGCCCAGATTCAGCTTTGCGCGAAGCTTCAGTTTGTTGTCGTAGGCACCGTAGCCGCCGCCGTTGATGATGGAGTTCCCGCCGTAGATGGGCATCTTCTCGAGGATGACGGTCTTGGCACCCGCCCCGGCCGCCTCCGCCGCCGCCGCCAGCCCGGCAAACCCCGAGCCGACTACGACCACGTCCCAGGTCTCATCCCACTTGGCGGGAAGTTTCCGGACCATGGCCTCTGCCGTCCCCGGCGCTGCCATGTTCAATGCCAGGCCTCCCATGGAGGCCAGGGCGCCAAGAGCTGCTGCTCCCTTTAGCACCGTGCGCCGGCTTACCGTTTTCTGCTTTTCTTCGTTTTTCATTTTTTTCCTCCTAAGTGATTTTAATTAACAGGCAACGTGCCTTTGTCTCCTTTCTGAACTGCATAACAGCCCGGATTCGTCTTTTTCGAGCCATACGGAGTGAGAAATCAGGCCGAATTCCTTGAGCAGGTGGACCAGGCAAAGCCCTGTCCTGCTCCCCTGGCGTTCCGCCTTTCCATTGCTCCAGTTCAGGTGTATGCACATGTCCCCGTCCTGCAGGTTCCGATAGATTTTGACAACCTCGCCATTTTGCTCAGCATTCAGATTCGCCATGATCTCGGTTAGCTGTTTTTGCAGAGCCTCATGCGCGTTCTCGGCAATGGTGATTCTTATTGTTTCCATCCATTTCATGATTGAATCCTCGTCCTTAAACCCGATCTGATTATAAGCATGGAATGTGCCAATTAAAATTATGAATCAATCCTTGCACTTGGAAAATATCAGGTTGTTGAACTGCGAATATCCGCAGAAATAGTTGCTATATTTCGAAGTTCCTGTATAATCTGTGAAAATTCGCAGATGATTTTTTCTGCGAAAAGGCCGAACAGGTGTTTTGAAATGGATTTCAACGAGAATGAGTTCTTCAGGAACATGACTCTCCGGATATGCGGGAGCCTGGATCTGGAAACGGCGATGCGGCGTTCATTTGATTTTCTGGGAAATTTCATGCCGCTGGATATGATGTCGCTTCACTTCTACGACGAGGCTATCGGGGCAATGCGCACGACCATCCGCATATCGCGCCTGGGAAACACAACGCATGACGTGATAACGCCTCTCGATGATGAGGGAAGAGCGGTTTTCGCCGAGGCCGGAATCCCGAATGTGCGCATAATCCAGAAGCCGGAATCCGATCCGGTCGTGAAAAAAATAATCCCGTTCTTGAATTTGCCCAAACCGTTATCGGCACTGGTGATGCGGCTTGTCATCGAAGGCAGGAGAATCGGGTCCCTGCTTCTGACGGCCGAGGGGCCCGACAGATATTCGTGGAAGCATGCGCATCTCTTTTCGTCGTTGAACGAGCCTTTCGCGATAGCCATATCCAACGCTCTTGCGTACGCGGAAGTCATCCGGCTCAAGGACATGATTTACGATGATAACAAATACCTTCGCAAAGAACTGATGGGCTTGACCGGCGAAGAAATAATCGGTGCCGATCTCGGCCTGAGGTCCGTAATGGATGGGATAAGGAAGGTCGCTCCTCTCGAAAGCCCGGTGCTTCTTCTGGGCGAGACCGGCGTGGGCAAAAGCGTCCTTGCTGGAGCGATTCATCGGTTATCAGCGCGCAACAAAGGGCCGTTCATAACGGTAAGCAGCGGCGCCATACCGGAAACCCTGATTGACAGTGAACTCTTCGGGCATGAGAAAGGCGCCTTTACCGGGGCGGTAGAGCAGAAGAGAGGGCGCTTCGAGCGTGCAAACGGTGGCACTATTTTCCTCGACGAAATCGGGGAACTCCCTTTGCCGGACCAGGTTAGAATGCTGCGTGTCATTCAGGAAAAGGTGATTGAGCGGGTTGGCGGGTCAAAACTCATCCCCGTTGACATAAGGATAATTGCTGCAACCCACAGGAACCTTGACGAGATGGTCAGTTCAGGAAAATTCCGGCAGGATCTGTTTTTCAGAATAAATGTCTTTCCCATTTATATTCCGCCGCTGCGCGAGAGAAAAGAGGATATACCGTCACTGGTGTTTTATTTTATGGAAAAAAAGGCAAAGGAATTGAAACTGCCCGTGCTGCCTGAACTTGCGGACGGCGCCAAGACCCGCCTGCTGAAATACGACTGGCCGGGAAACGTGCGCGAACTGGAAAACGTAATCGAACATGAAATGATTTTAAACAGAAAAGGCCCTTTGACGTTTAACAACCTGTCAGGGGATGAGGGTAGAAAAGTTGCTTCGATTTCCGATTTGAGTGTGAAACCGATCACCTTTGATGAAATGAGTGTTCATCATGTCACTCGAGTGCTCAGGGAGGCAAAAGGCAAAGTCGAAGGGGCAAACGGAGCGGCAGAGATGCTGGGGGTGAATCCGAGCACATTGCGAAGTCGAATGAAAAAGCTCGGGATTCAGTACGGGAGAAAATACAGGAATTAAGCTCCGGTTGTGTTACCTGTATTACAGGTTGGCTACAACCCGGCGCCGGCAGAGCTGTATCGGGAATGCAGCGCCTGCCTGCGGGGGACCGGTTGATATAGGGCAGAAGCCATGCCTTCTTTCAGGTAATTTGCAACGCATTCCCGTCCCTGGTGTTACGCATAAGTAGGTGCACAACTTACGGAAACCAAGGAGGCGGCATTTTCGATGAAAACACCCGTTCGTGGTTATCAATGGAATTGACGAATCGATAAAATCTTCTTGACAGGAGAGAATCATCTTCGTAGCCTCCCCAAACATAAAACAACGCATCTATGGAGGTTGGCACATGATGACAAATCGTTTTTCGTATGCAGTTGCAGCGATTGCTGTCGCTTTTCTGCTGGTGGGATGCCAGACAGCGCAAAAGTCCGGCGGCCCTGCGACGGCAACACCAAGCACCAAGGCCGAGTCGCCCAAAGACACACAGACCGTCAAGGGAATCAACGACTGGGAAGGAGAGATAACGGGCAAGCCGGCGCCGGGCAGTAAGTTCACAAAGCTGAAGATTGGGATGAGTATGAAACAAGTAACCGATCTGATCGGCTCGCCAACCGATCAAGGCGCCTATATCACGGGCAAGGCCTGGATCCCCTTCTATTATGGCAGTGACCGTTACCGCCACGAGTTGGTTTACAAAGGCCAAGGCCGCCTGATCTTTTCCGGCGGCTCCGGGGGCGATTATTCTTCAGGCTACTTGACATCGATCATTCACAACGCAAAAGAAAGCGGTTACCGTTGAGTTGAAGGACCTGCTTTCTATTCCTTTAATCGGTCGCCCATCTTGATCGTATGGCGAGCAGCGGACAAATGCGATCAAGATGGGCTGGGCTGAAGACTTTCGCATTCCTCATCCCTATCATTAGTTCGATCCCTAATCCTCAACATCCAGACTTCTCAGACTTATTCATTTGCAGGGGGAGATAATAACCGCTACTGTTATATTTTACTTGGCCCGTGCTGAATCATACGGAATGAAACCCAGTGCTCCGAGGTGACGTCCTCATTTGTTGGCTGCAACGATTACTCAGTCGTCTCGATACGAGCTGTAAACTGAACTTCGTCCTACATCACATTCATTCATCCGGGTTGTTTTTCCATCCATGTATTCACTGTCTCGCGCAGTCATCCCTCAATTTCTTGAAAGGTGTAAAATTTCAGGAAGAGCGGATTGTCCTTCGGGGAAATTGAACCGTCAGGGAGAGACAACGGATCCAGGTCTTCGGCATACTGTCTCTCCCCCTGTTTGCAGCGATGAGGAGGACTCTCACGGTTTTCGTCCGGAGAATCAAAACACAAAACGGCCCTCAGAATGCCGATTCCACCGACCGGCGCTCCCAGGGAAAATCATTCCGGGAGGAACAGCTTTCGGACGCTATTCGATTTCCTGGATCGTGCCGAAACCCTTGAAGCCCTTCGCGGTCCAGCGGTTCAAATCCTGCGCGGTGACGTTGCTCGAACAGACAAACTGCCGGGCGCCCGGCGGCAGGGCGGTTTTGTCTGTTTTGTTTTTGTTGATTTGGAATGAACCGTTTTGAAACAGGACGATGTAGTATTTCATTGGCGTTGCCTCCTCACTTGAGCCGGAAATCGACCCGGCTCTTCTTCACGTCTTTTTTCGCCTCGGGCTCGAGCGTCTTCGGCTCGACGACGAAGATTCTGCCCGCTTCGAATTCCCCCTGCTCCCGAAGGGCGTCCGACACCATTTCGGCCCGTTCCGTCGCCAGCAGGCGAAGGTCGTCTTCCCTGACCACGATGTGGGTCAGGATGAGCTTTTCCATTTCCGCGTTCGGCAGGTCTTTTTCCAGCCCGATGACGTTCCGCGGCTTCGGGAACTTTTCGGCCCCGTAGGCCCTTTTCAGGTAACGGTCGTATTCCGGCTTCTCGATCTCGATCTCGTCGACGGATTCCACTTTTTCCCCTCTTCGGATCATCGCGTTCATTTTCTGGACCTTCAGTTTCTTCTGGAACTGTTCCTGGATCAGGCCTTCCCGATCCCGCTCTGAATCCACGCCGCCCGCGATGTCCAGCTTGAGATCCGGTTTCTCCTTCAGGGCTTTCGCCAGCGTCTCGATCTTTTTCATATTCTGCTCCGAGAGGTCGGCCGATCCGTAGTCGAATTCGATGTAGCTCAATTCCTCGCCGGCGCCGAACAGTGCCCCCAACAGGGCAAAGGGCGCAGTTGCCACCTTGGTGAGAAGGTTGACGATCACTTGCCAGACGATGCGCCATACGCTGAACTCCGGGTCGTCGATGCGGCCGGTCACGGGAATGTCCACGTTGATCTTCCCCTCGCGGTCCCGCAGCAGCGTCACGGCCAGACCGACAGGCAGCTTGGTGGCTTTGGGGCTTTCCACCCGTTCGCCCAGGGTGAGCTGGTCGATGACGACCTTGTTGTCCATGTCCAGTTTTTTGCCGGCGATCAGGTACTTCAGGTCGAAGGAGAGAGAACCCTTCTCGATCTTGTACCCCGCGTACGTGCCGGAATAGGGGGTCAGGGGGCTCAGGTTGAAGTCCTTCAGAGAGGCCCGAAGGTCGACGAAGAGATTGGTCTTGAAGGGATGGACCTTCCCGGTGATCTCCATCGGGATCCGCCGCCCGATCTTTCCCCGAATGTCCACATCGGCGGGTTGGGTCGTGATCGAGGTCACGCCGGTCAGCCGTCCCGTCAGCTCCGTGAGCGTCGAAGAATAGCTGGGTTTGATGTGCCGGTCGTCAAAGGCGACGGCGCCGTTCTGGATCGAGATCCGGCCGATCTCGATGTTCCCGGCGGGGCCGCCGTCATCCGCTTTTGCCTCCGGTTGCGCCGCCTTCTTTTCAGGCGGAGCGGGCTTCACGTCGGCTGACTCCGTCCGCCCGTCCGTTTCCCGCCGGGTCACGTTCCGCAGGTTCAGCGTGCCGTCGTTATTCACAATCACCCGGATGTAGAAGTCGGTCGCCGCGAGATCCCGGATGCGTAAGAACAGCGGGTTGTAGCCGGCGCTCATGCCGCTTGCGTAGAGGGACTTGAATTTCACGAAATCATCGCCCTTGATCTTGTCCACTGTGGCAAGGTTGGAGAGGAGGACATTGCCGTCGTACTGCACCGTCATGTCCTTGTCCTTTTCAGAACCTTTTTTTGCCGTCACGGTTCCCTTGGCGGAGATGTCTCCGTCGGTGCAGTTGATGTTCAGGTATTTCGTGAAATACTCCTGGAAAGGCCGAATCCGGATCCGCTTCATCTCCACGTCAACCTTCGCGGCTACGGGATTGATGCCGACTGGGCCGTTGAGCGAAAGGGAGCCCTTCCCCGCGTTGAGGTCCATCGAGGCGGCAAGCATGCCCTGGCTGTCCTGGACTGTGGACATTCTCTCCCCTTTGACGCTGAGATTATCGATTCGGGATTCAATCGGCCGCCTCGGCGCCTCGTCCCGGTACAGGATCCTGCCGCCCTTGAGATCGAAATCGTCCAGGATCAGTTCCGGCAGCGGCTTTTCCCCGGTCCCGGACTCCGGCCCGGCCGGTGTCGCACCCTCCTTCCTTGGCGGCCCCAGGGTGAGCAGGTTGATCGCCCCGCTCTTGTCCCGGCGCACGTTCAACTCCGGGGAGTCGATCGCGATCTTCGCGAAGTGAAACTTCGACCGGAGAGGCTCCAGCGACGTCATGACCGCGTCGAGGCGCTTGAAGCCCGCAAGGGCATTCTTCTTTCGGTCCTGAAGGGCGAAGTCGCGCACCGCCAGGCTGCCGGCAATCGAAACGACGGGCTGTCGATCGGATGCCATGGAGAAGGTGACCGTCGATTGCGCATCGAGCTTTCCCGACGGCACGGAAATATTCAGCTCGTGCGGGATGTAGGCCAGATAGAAGGGGATATCAAAATCCTCGATGCGGATATCGAAGACCGTCTCGCGGCTGTCCTGGAAGATCTTGGTCTTGCCTTCGATCGTGTAGGGGTCGCCGTTGACGACGGCCGCAAACCTGGGCTGCACGTAGGTGTTCACGTACTCGGGGATGTTGGAGAGGAAGGGGATGGCGATGTTCAGGTCGCGGACGGTGTGCGTCGTGTCGAAAGAGCTGTCGATGAAATCGACGCTGCCGTTCTCGATGACGATGTTGTTGACCGAGAAGAGCAGCGGCGCTTTCTTTTTGTCCTTTGGCTCCTCCTTCATCAGCGCGAGCAGATCGGAGAAGTTGTAGGTGTTGTCCCGGTTCCGGACCAGGTGGACATAGGCCTTGCGAAGGGTGAGTTCCTCGATGACGGGCGCCCGCCGAAACAACGTGCGGATACTCAGGTTGACCGCCAGTTTGTCGAAGGATACGAAGTCCTCTTCGCTTTTCGGCTCCTTGATTTCGATTCCCCGCAATGTCAACGTGAGCGTATACGGGTTCACGCCGATGCCGGAAATGCTGACCTTGCGGTTCAGTGTCTTCGAGAGGTTCTCAAGCAGGTACGCTTTCAGGATCGGCGGCACGACCCAGAAGCCGATAACCGTAAAGAGAGTGAAAAAAATCACCGTGCCGATCATCCATTTCTTGAACCATCCCATAATGATCTCCGTTGGCGTCGTCAGATTAATGCGGTTCTGCCGGTATGGAAAAACGCGAACCGCCCCGAATGCAGCATGACCGAAAGAGGGGATACGGCGGAGGCGCCTGCTCTCCGGGGAGCGGGGGCCTCCATTCGCCCCCTGAAATTCTCAAACACTTCCTCCTCTAAAACGAATGTCATCTCCTGTAAAATGAAAATTGATTCCGTTTGCGATATGCTGTCCGCCGGTTCTCATGTTCGCCGAATTCATGAAATTGTCGAGGAGGATTGATCGTTCCCGCCTCTGAAGGGCATCGATAGATGATAGACCCCGGACACCATGCTGGCCTTCATGGGCAGGCCGGTTTTCTCGAAAACGCGGATCATGGCCTTGTTGTCGGCCAGGATCACGGCGGCAAAGCCGGCGATCCCGTGCTCCCCGGCAGCCCGAATGAGCAGGTCCAGCAGGAAGGAGGCGATGCCCAGCCCCTGATATCGCTCGTCGACGACGAAGGCCGCGTTGGCGAACGTGCTGTTCCTCAACCGGGTGTAACGCCCTTCGGCGATGATCTTTTCGATGCCCCCCTCCTCGACGGTGCCCACGACGGACAGGGTCCGCCGGTAATCCACGTTGACGTATTCCTGCATCTTCTCGTGGGGCATGGTCTGAATGGAGCTGAAATAGCGGTAGTAGACCGCCTGGTCGGAAAAGCGGTAGAAGAGCCGCCGCATCCCCTCCTCGTCGGAAGGCCGGATCGCCCGGAAACGGACGCGCAGCCCGTCCCTGAAGACGTGCGCGCAGGCCAGGTGCTCGGGGTAGAGCGCCGCCGCCTCCCGAAGGTAGATCTGGTCCGCGTAGAGAAGGTTCGCCCGCTTCGCCTGCTCGACCAGCTCCGCCCGGTCGCCGGGATGGGCAATGTCGATCAGGGCCTGGGCCCGCTCCCGCACCGTGCGGCCGACCAGCGAGGCAATCCCGTAATCCGTGACGATCAGGTCCAGCGACTCCCGGTTGGTGAACTGGTTCGCATAGTCCGCCACGGAAACCCGAATGTTCGACTCGCCCCGCAGGTTCCGGCTCGGCAGGGCGACCAGCGACCGGCCCCCCCGCGAGTACTCCGCCCCGGCAAAATACTCCTGCGCCTGCCCGGGACTGCCCGTGACGTTCCCCCGGCCCATCTGCAGGGCCACGTTGCCCGTCAGGTCCACCTTGCGCGCCGGAATCACCACCACCATCCGGTCGTTCAGGCTGATCCGCCGCCGGTCCGAAACCAGGTCGATCCCCTGAAACTCGACCAGCGGGTTCTGATCGAGCCACGCCATGAGCTCCTCCGTCCCCTGGGCGTAGGAGGTCAGGCATTTCCCCTGAAAATAGCCCTTCCTCCGGTTGGTGACCGCCCCGCACCGCACCAGGTCCATCAGGGCGTCCGTGAAAAAGAAGGTGTG
>Ga0116154_10001136_pt1 | contig 24103 bp, 17 predicted proteins | sample AD_UKC030_MetaG_FD_89898 | JGI IMG/M metagenome (GOLD analysis project Ga0116154, IMG submission 89898) | Active sludge microbial communities of municipal wastewater-treating anaerobic digesters from USA - AD_UKC030_MetaG | ecosystem: Engineered > Bioreactor > Anaerobic > Digestate | place: USA...
CCACCTTGAGCCGGAGCTCGCGCGGCTGGTCCCAGATCAGCGCCTTCTGCCAGGTCGTCCCGAGGGACCAGCCCTTCAGGCTCGTCTTCGTCGGGCCGAAGAGGTCGTAGAAGTCCCCCGCGTTCCAGCGGAAGCGTGCGCTCCAGTCGTATCGCTCGTACCGGGCGTCGACGTGGAGCCGCTCGTCCCCCGGGACCGCGCCGTCCGGCGAATAGGAGGCGGTGAGGGACGCCTTGTGGAGCTGGACCGGGTCGGAGAAGTTCAGCCGGACGCCGACCGCCGCCGAGTCCTTGTAGCCCTGCAAGACCGGGTAGAGAGACTCGAGCCCGACGCTCCGGAAGGCCCGGTACGGCCCGCGGGAGGTGACGAGAGGCTCGAGGTCGACCGAGGAGGGGGGCGGGACCTTCCACTCCCCGAGCACCGGGTGCTTCTCGAAGACCTCGTTTCCGAAGAAGGTGATCGGCTGGACGTCCTCCGTGACGCGCGCCTCCACCTTCGCCGGGACGAAGCCCTCCCCCGTGAAGCGGAAGGCCACGAGCGACCCGTCGGGCATCGGCAGCGGGCGGAAGAAGCCGGTCTCGGTGTTGCTGAGGGCCACCTTCTCGCCTGTCGCGAGGTCGAAGCGGAAGAGGTTCGCGACGCCCGTGTAGAACGAGCTCCCGTAGAGGCTCTTCCCGTCGGGCGCGAATACGAAGTTCATCGGGATGGCCGCTTCGAAGTCGGTGACGGCGACCGGGGTCGCGTCTCCCTCGAGGAGGGCCGCGGTCTTCATCACACGCAGGGTGTGCTGGCCGTCGACCTGCGACACCGAGGCGGAGAGGAGGCTGCCGTCGGGCGAGAGGTCGAGGTCGTACGGGACCTCCCCGTACGGCCAGGATCGGACGAGCTTCCACTCGTCGTAGGGCGGCGGGATCCTCACGAGCGACGTGATGCCGTTCAGGACGCGGACTCCCCAGAGCGAGCGGTCGGCCCGGTTGAAGACGAGCTCGCCGATCCGCGCCTCCCGAAGCAGGACCTTCGAGCGGCCGGTGCGCGGGTCGAGCGAGCAGACGTCGCGGTACTCGTGGTTGTCCGTCGTGTAGAAGAGCGTCTTCGAATCCGGGTCGAAGGCGAGCGACGTGACGAAGTACCCCAGCGGGTCCTTGACCTCGGCGATCCTCTCGATCGAGCCGTCGTCCACCGAGATCGCCCCGAGGTGGGCCACCACGCCGGGGTAGTTGAAGGCGGCGTAGATCTTCCTCGCGTCCGGGTCGTAGTACCCCCGCGACACGCCGCCCAGCGCCTGGGAGCGCGGCGACAGGTCGCGGTACGGCGTGATCGGGTAGGTGCGGATCGCCTCCAGGTTCTTCGCCTGGAACTCCTTCTCGAAGGCGATCCACTCGCTCCACGCCTCCGGGATCGACGTCCCGAAGACCTCGCGGAACCGCTCCGCGTAGAAGGCCGCCGAGCCCTCCGTCCGGGCCACCCAGCGAACGAGGTGCTCCGGGGAGTAGCGGTACCCGAGGAACGAGAAGAACCTCCCGCCGTACATGTACGAGTTCGCCTCGAGCTGGAAGTCGACCTTCGTCCCCTCGGAGACGAGGCCGAGCGGGTCGTAGAAGCGGCTGCCGTCCTTCGCCATCGCGCGGAAGACCATCTCGTCCCAGGCGCTCTGGGCGCGTCCGCGCCCGCCGGCCATCCACGTCTCGACGAACGTCGCGATCCCCTCGTGGTACCACCTCGGGGAGAAGGCCCGCGGCGCCGTCAGCCAGGTGTAGAGGACCGTCTCGGGCTGCTCGGCGACCGTCGACACCTTGCCCTGGAAGAGCCGGCGGAACGCCCGGTCCTTCTTCGTCTCCTGGTCGTACGCCGCCACGTGGACGAGCTCGTGGTTCATCGTCCAGTTGACCTGCTCGTTCGAAGGCAGCGCCTCGTAGTGGAAGCTCGACGGCGCGATCTGGAACATCATCCCGTTCCGCGGGATGACGCTCACGCCGGCGTTCCCGAAGTCGGCGAAGTCGTTCAGGAAGACCGTGACCTTCCCGGACGGCTCGTAGCCGAAGAGCTTCCGCTGGAAGCGCAGCGAGTTCTCGAACGAGCGCGCCACGTGCGGGACGATGTACGCCTGCCCGATCCCGAGGGAGACGAGGCGCAGGTCCCGCGTCTCGAGGACCTCCAGCTGGGCCGCCGCGGGAGCCGAAGAGAGCAGGAGCGCCGCCGAAAGGGCGGCGAGAAGGACCGATCGAGCCATCGAGCACCTCCGCGAGAACGAAAACGGCCGGGGGCGCGCCTGGCGCGCCTCCGGCCGGCCGGGAGCCGGGGCCTACCGCGGGGCGAATCCGGACGAGCCGCCCATCAGTGCACCGCCTGGGCGTCGCTCTTCATCAGCTGGGCGTCGTTCTTCAGCGCCTCCCGGAACGCGTCGCTCTTCAGCGCCGCCTGGAACGCATCGCTCTTCAGCGCCCCCAGGAAGGCGTCGCTCTTCAGCGCCGACTGGAACGCGTCGTTCTTCAGCGCCGAGAGGAAGGCGTCGTTCTTCAGCGCCGACTGGAACGCGTCGTTCTTCAGGGCCGACTGGAACGCGTCGTTCTTCAGCGCCGCCTGGAAGGCGTCGCTCTTCAGCACCGTCTGGAACGCGTCGCTCTTCAGCGCCTGCATGAAGGCGTCGCTCTTCAGGGCCGACTGGAACGCGTCGCTCTTCAGAGCCGAGAGGAACGCGTCGCTCTTGGAGAAGCCGGCGAAAGCGTCGCTCTTCAGCGCCGCCTTGAAGGCGTCGCTCTTGTTGATCCACTCGGAAAGCGACGCCGCGTCGCTCTTCAGCGCCGCCTGGAACGCGTCGCTCTTCAGAGCCGACTGGAACGCGTCGTTCTTCAGGGCTTCCTTGAAGGCGTCGTTCTTCAGGACGACGTAGAACGCGTCGCTCTTCAGCGCCTGCTGAAACGCGTCGCTCTTGAAGATCTCGATCCCGAAGGCGTCGCTCTTCATCGCCGACTGGAACGCGTCGCTCCTGAGAACGGACTGGGAAGCGTCGCTCTTCAGGAACGCGAAGGCGTCGCTCTTCAGGAAGGCCTGGAAGGCGTCGCTCTTCATCGCCTCCACGAACTTCGGGTCCTTGACCATCTTGTCGTAGACGTCGGACTGCATGAACTGCTGGACTCCCGCGTCCTCGATGACGACGTCGGACTTCCCGATCTGCTGCGACTGGTGGCGCCGGGCCGCCCCGACCGTCCCCTCGGCCCCCTCCTCGGACGGGGGAAGCCCCTTCAGGGCGAACCATGCGATCGCTCCGATGGCCACGATCGCGACGCACGTCAGGACCACGCTCTTCTTCATCGTCCCTCTCCTCCGGAGCCGCTCCTCTCGGGCTCGCCTCCGTGTCGTTCCGAATCGAATGGAAGTACCGCCCTCGGCGAAAAAGGTTGGAGGAGTCCCGCCGGCTCCCTGCGGATCATCGCCCCATTCTCCCGAACGGGAGCGCGCCGCTCTCGCGGTCGCCGAGGAACAGGCGGACGGCCCCCGCCGAGCGGGGCCCGACCTCGAGGCCGATCCGGTAGCGCCCCGCGCCGCCCGGGTGCGCGATGCGGACCTCGCCGCGTCCCATCACGACGTCCGCCTCTCCCGAACCGACCCTTTCGAAAGAGCGCGGCCGGACCTCCGCACCGTCCAGGACGAGCCGGACCTCGAGCGGCCGCCGCGCGTCGAGGCGCACCTCCACGACGAGGAGCTCCCCCGCCCGCCGCGCCGTGGCCTCTCCCGAAACCTCCCACGTCCGGAACGCGACCGAGCGCGCGTCCGCGGACTCGCCGAGGCGCCCGTGCGGCAGAGCTGTCCCCGAAAGAGACTCCCTCTCGGCGGGCGATGCGCCGAAGCCGGCCGGGAGGAGAACGCCCAGGACGACGCCGACAAGGAGCGCGGCCGCGCACGCCGCGAGGGGGACCGGGGCGAGGAGCCCGCGGAGAGCCTCGAGCCAGCCCGGCCGGACGGCCTCCGCGCGCGAGCGCTCCCGGACGGCGGCCATCACTCCTTCGAGGAGCTCGGGCGGGGGCTCGAGCCGCTCGGCCCGCTCCAGCTCCCCGGAAGCGCGGCGGAGGGCCTCGAGCCGGGCCGCCAGCTCGGGCTCCTCCTCGAGGAGCGAGCGCAGGCGGGCCGAGTCGGCGGCCGAGGCGGTCCCGTCCAGCTCCGCATGGAGCAGCTCCTCGCGGCCAGGCTCGCTCAACGGCTCACCTCCCCCCCGAGGCTCCCGGCCAGGCGCTGGCGGGCGGTGAAGAGGCGGGACTTCACGGTCTTCTCCGGGATCGCCAGCACCTCGCTCATCTCGGCGTAGGAAAGGTCCGCGAAGTACCGGAGGACGATCACCTGCCGGGAATCGGGCGCGAGCTCCCGGAGAGCCGCCTGAATCCGGCGCTCCCGCTCGCGCCTCTCCAGCTCCTCGTGCGGTCCGCCCGGAGCGCCGGCGTCCCGCTCCGCCTCCAGGGGCGCCGTCGGTCTCCTCTTCTCCAGGAAGCTCAGCGCGTCGTTCACGAGGATCCGGTAGAGCCAGCTGAAGAACGGCCGCTCCGGGTCGAAGCTCCCGAGCTTTCGGTAGGCCTTCACGAGGGCTCCCTGCGCGAGGTCCCGAGCGTCCTCGCGGTCGTGGACCATCCGGTAAGCGACGTTGTAGAGCACCTTCTGGTACCGCTCGACGAGCGGCCGGAAGGCCTCCGGGTCGCCCCCGACGCATCGTCGCGCGAGCTCGGCGTCGCTCTCATCCCGGCTCAAGTACCGCCGCCCCCCCGGAAAAGTTGGCACCCCGCCGGCTCGTCACGCCCTCCCCCGACGGCCCGTGCCGCTTCCCGTCTCGAGCATCCAGATCTGCCAGAGGTGCCGCGAGGAGACCCGGAGCATCGGCTGGAGGGCGAGGAGCCCCGTCGGCCCGATCGACCGCTCGAGGTACCGGAGCTCGGTCAGCTTCGCCCGGACCGTGTCGTCGACCTCCATCGAGAATCCGGCCTCCCGCGCCATCAGCATCGCCTTCGCCCGGATCGACAGCTCGAGGTGGAGCCGGAGGAGACACATCATGTCGGCGACGACGGCCCCCTCGAAGCGCGACCTCAGGGAGAGGAGGTACTTCCCCACGCGGTTCTCGGCCACGTCCCGGCCGAGCGTCGTCCGGAGCGTCTCGAGCTCCGAGTCGAAGTCGGGTCCGAGCCACGCGCGCGTCGCCTCCTCGCTCCTCACGAAGACGGCGACGAAGAGGACCGGGAGCGTGACGAAGAGGGCGAGCGTCGCGACGATCGGCGGCAGGAGGAAGTGGTTGAAGAGAGAGTGGACGGCGATGGCCAGGGCCAGGCCGGGCAGGACGACCGCGAGGCCGGCCCGGGGCCGCCGCTCCTCGAGGGCTCGGGCGAGGACGGCGAGGATCGACGTCGTCCCGCCGTGGAGGACGGCGGTCCCGAAGCCCCTCACGATCCAGAGGAAGACGCTGCTCTCCCCGAGCGCCCGCAGGTACTCGACGTTCTCGACGAGGGCGAAGCCCGTCCCGACGGCGAAGCCGAGGATCGCCGCGTCGACGAGGAAGCCGATCCGCTTCCGGGCGAGCATCCAGACGACGGGGAGAGCCTTGAGGACCTCCTCCGTCAGCGGCGCGACGTAGCGGGACAGGACCGAAGCCGGGATCCGGCCGCCGTCGAGGAGCCCGCCATGCAGCCTCATCGCGACGAAGGCCGCGGCCATCCCGGCGAGGATCAGGAGAACGACGCCGCGCAGCGGGACGAGCTTGAAGCTGTCCATCAGCACCAGCACGGCCAGAAAGAGGACGACCGGCACGAGCGCGAGAAGAGCGTCGACCACCAGCGAGCGGATGATAGCCGCCGATCGCCGGCCCGGCCGGTTCCCCAGGCCCTCAATCGGGCATATGCTTGCGAGCAGTCGACCGGGGCGGCGTCCGCGTTCGACCCCGCCCGAAGCGAGGAGGCGAAGGATCGGCATGAGACGAGTCCGCCTGCTCCCCGTCGTCGCCCTCGCCTTCGCGGCGATCGCCTCCGCCCTCCCCGCCGCGGCGCAGGAGGAGCACCGCGCGACGGACGCCCAGCGGCTCCGGCGCTACAAGGGCGCGATCGCGAAGTATGAGAGGGCGCTGAAGCTCCTCGAGAAGAACGACCGCGACCGGGCGCTCGACGCCCTCGCCGTCAGCATCGAGGAGATGCCCGACTTCCCGGATTCGCACTTCCTCCGCGCGCGGCTCCTCTACGGCGGGAAGGAGTACTCCCGCGCGCTCGAGGAGGTCGTCGCCGCACGGGCCGCCTACGAGAGGACCGCCGACCTGCGCGCGGAGATGCAGGCCGACCGCCGGAAGGCGCTGACGGAGAGGCTGCGCGCGAAGGACGCCGCGATCTCGGAGCAGTCCGGACGCCTCGCGAAGGCCTCCGCCGACCAGAGACAGCAGATCGAGAGGCTCGTCGCCCGCCTCCAGGGCGAACGGTTCGACATCGAGCGCGAGCTCCACGAGCACCGGCCCGACCCGCAGGGCGTGCCGGCCCGCTACAGCAGCCTCCACGGGAACGTCCTCCTCCGCCTCGGACGGGACGCCGAGGCGATCGAACGCTACGAGGAGGCGCTGAAGTCCGACCCGGCGTGGGGCGAGGCGGCGAACAACCTCGCGAGCCTCTACCACCTCGCAGGGAAGAACGAGAGAGCGCTCGAGATCGTCATCCAGGCCGAGAAGCTGGGCGCTCCGCTCCATCCCGAGCTGAAGAAGTCGATCGAGGCGGCCCTGGCCCGCCGGCCGTAGCTCCCGGGGCCGCTCCTCCGGTTCCCCCGGCCCCCAATCGGGCATATGCTTACGAGTCGCCGGCCGGGGCGGCGTTCGCGCCCGACCCCGCCCGAAGCGAGGAGGTACCGATGGGCACCAGGGGACGCGAGATCGTCGGCATCGACGTCGAGAAGGTCATCGAGATGCTGAACGCCGCCTACGCGAGCGAGTGGCTCGCCTACTATCAGTACTGGCTCGGCGCCAAGCTGATCAAGGGACCGATGAAGGACGCCGTCGCCGCGGAGCTGAACCTGCACGCCACCGAGGAGCTGAACCACGCCGTCCTCGTCGCGAACCGGATCATCCAGCTCGGCGGCACGCCGCTCCTCGACCCGCACGAGTGGTTCGACAAGAGCCCCTGCGCCTACGACGCCCCGAAGGACCCGTACGTCTCCGTCCTCCTGGACGAGAACATCGCCGGCGAGCAGTGCGCCATCGACACCTACAAGAAGCTGATGGACGTCACAAAGGACAAGGACATGGTGACGTACAACCTGGCGCTCACGATCCTCGAGCAGGAAGTCGAGCACGAGGAGGACCTCCAGAGCCTGAAGGAGGACTTCGACCTCCTCTTCAGCCGCGGCAACAAGTAGGCCGGTCCCGCCGCCGCCCCGCGAGGAGAGATGCCCCGCCCCTGCTGCCGCCGCCGGATCGCAGGCGCCCCGCCGGCCGCCGTCTTCAAGCCGGCGGGGATCCCGGGGCGCCTCCTCGAGGAGATCGTCCTCGGGCTGGACGGCCTCGAGGCGATCCGCCTCGCCGACCTCGAGGGGCTCTACCAGGAGGAGGCGGCGGCGCGGATGGGGGTCTCGCGGGCGACGTTCGGGCGGATCGTCGCGGAGGCGCGCCGCCGCGTCGCGGAAGCGCTCGTCGAAGGGAAGCTCCTCCGGATCGAAGGGGGGCCGGTCTCGGAGTCCGAGGAAGGCGCCGAGGCCGCCCCCGTTCCCCCGAAGGCGAAGCGATGAGCGTCCCGCGGGTCCACCTCGCCCACCTCCCGACGCCGGTCGAGGAGCTCCCCCGCCTCTCCGAGGCGCTCGGCGGCCCGCGCCTCCTCGTCAAGCGCGACGACCTGACCGGCCTCGCCCTCGGCGGGAACAAGACCCGCAAGCTGGAGTTCCTCGTCGCCGAGGCCGAGGCGCGCGGGGCGCGGACACTCGTCACCGCGGGGGCGCTCCAGTCGAACCACTGCCGGCAGACGGCCGCCGCAGCCGCCCGCTTCGGCATGGGGTGCGTCCTCGTCCTGACGGGCGAGACGCCCGGCTCGCCCACCGGAAACCACCTCCTCGACCTCCTCTTCGGAGCCCGCGTCGTCGCCGTGGCGGACCGCGCCGACCGGGACCGCGTCCTCGCGGAGACGGTCGCGGCGCTCTCGGCCGAGGGGGCGGCCCCCTACCTCGTCCCGTACGGCGGAAGCAGCCCGACGGGCGCCCTCGGCTACGCCTTCGCCATGGAGGAGCTCCTCGCACAGGGAGTCGAGGCCGACGCGATCGTCTTCGGCACCTCGAGCGGCGGGACCCACGCCGGGCTTCTCCTCGGCCAGCGTCTCTTCGGGTTCCGGGGGAAGGTGCTCGGGATCAGCATCGACGAGCCCGAGGAGCTGCTGAAAGCGCACGTCTCCGGCCTCGCGTCCGACGCGAGCGAGCGGCTCGGCCCACGGATCTCCTTCTCCCCCGCCGACGTCCTCGCCGACGACCGCTACTGCCGCGCCGGCTACGGAGTCCTGACCGACCTCGAGCGCGAGGCGATCCGCCTCTTCGCCCGGCACGAAGGGCTCCTCCTCGACCCCGTCTACACCGGGCGGGCCGCCGGAGGGCTGATCGATCTCGTTCGGAAGGGCGTCTTCCGGCGCGACGAGCGGGTCCTCTTCTGGAGCACCGGCGGCCAGCCGGCCCTCTTCTCCGAGAGATATCAGTCCGCCCTCCTGTCCTGACGGCTCCTGACGCGCTCCGGAACGAAACCCGAGGCCCGCTCGGGCGTAAACGACTCTGGAGTGAGCAGCATGCCAGCGACAAAACGTCTCTCCCCCGCCACCGCGGCCTCCGCCGCGGCGCTCCTTCTCGTCCTCTGCCTTCCCGCCGCCCCCGTCCGGGCCGAGAAAGCCCTCTGGCTCCGTGCCGCGGCGATCTCCCCCGACGGGAAGACGGTCGCCTTCAGCTACCGGGGCGACCTCTGGACCGTCCCGGTCGCCGGCGGCGCCGCGACGCCGATCACCGTCGCCGCGGCCTACGACACCGCGCCGGTCTGGTCGCCCGACGGAAAGCAGATCGCCTTCGCCTCCGACCGGTACGGCAACTTCGACGTCTTCGTCATGCCGGCCACCGGGGGTGAGGCGAAGCGCCTCACGTACCACTCCGCCGACGACACGCCGACGAGCTTCACTCCCGACGGCAAGGCCGTCCTCTTCAGCTCGGCCCGCCTCGACGCCGCGAAGAACGTCCAGTTCCCCACCGGCGCGCAGCCCGAGCTCTACCAGGTGGCCCTGACGGGCGGCATGCCGGGGCAGCTCCTCTCCACCCCGGCCCTCTACGCCGTCTGGGACAAGGCCGCCGAGCGGCTCGCCTACTCGGACGTGAAGGGTTACGAGATGGAGTGGCGCAAGCACGACAACTCGTCGTTCGCGCGCGACGTCTGGGTCTTCGAGAGGAAGAGCGGGAAGCACACGCGGCTGACCGCGTTCGGCTTCGACGACCGCCAGCCCGTCTGGTCGCCCGACCAGAAGTCGCTCTACTACCTCTCCGAGAAGAGCGGCACGTTCAACGTCTGGAAGCTCGACCTGGCCGATCCCGGAAAGCCCGTGCAGGTCACGACGCACGAGACCCACCCCGTCCGCTTCCTCTCCGCCTCCTCCGCGGGCGATCTCTGCTACACGTGGGACGGCGAGATCTGGGTCCGCCCCGCCGGCGCGAACGAGAGCCGGAAGCTCTCCGTCACCGCCGCCTCCGACCGGCGCGACCTCGAGGTCGCCCCCGTCGACGTCGCCTCCGATGCGAACGAGCTCGAGCTCTCCCCGAACGGCAAGGAGGTCGCCTTCGTCGCCCGGGGCGAGGTCTTCGTCGCCTCCGTCGAGCACGGCGCGACCCGCCGCATCACCGACACGCCGGGCCAGGAGCGCTCCGTCAGCTTCTCCCCCGACGGCAAGAGCCTCCTCTACGCCGGCGAGCGGGACGGCAGCTGGAACGTCTACCGGACCGACCGGACCGACCCCGAGGAGACCGCCTTCTTCAACGCCACCGCTCTGAAGGAATCGGCCGTCGTCGCCACCCCCGCCGAGGAGTTCCAGCCCGCCTTCTCGCCCGACGGCAAGGAGGTCGCGTACCTCGAGGAGCGGACGACGCTGAAGGTCGTCAACCTCGCCACCGGCAAGAGCCGCATCGTCCTCCCCGGCGACCTGAACTACTCCTACGCCGACGGCGACCAGTGGTACCAGTGGTCGCCCGACGGGAAGAGCTTCGCCGTCCAGTTCCTCAGCCCGACCCGCTGGTCGGGCGAGGTCGGCATCGTCGACGCCGCCGGCGGCAAGCCGGTCTTCAACGTCACCCGGAGCGGCTACGAGGAGGAGGCGCCGAAGTGGGCCCGAAAGGGCGAGGTCCTCTTCTGGGCCTCCGACCGTTTCGGCACGCGCCAGCACTCCGGCTACCCGCGCGAGCAGGACGTCTTCGCCGCCTTCCTGACGAAGAAGGCCTGGGACCGCTTCCACCTCGACGAGGCCGCCTACGCGCAGCTTCTGGAGAAGGAGAAGGAGGCGGACAAGAAGAAGGAGAAGGACGCCGACAAGGGGAAGGACGGGAAGAAGGTCGCGGGCAAGGACCCGAACAAGGACGAGGACAAGAAGGCCGACGGCGACGTGAAGCTCCCCGAGCCGGTCGCCTTCGAGCTGGACGGCCTCGACAAGCGGATCGCCCGCCTCTCTCTCCACTCCGCGAGCATCGACGACGCGGCGCTCACGCCCGACGGCGAGACGCTCGTCTACCTCGCCCGCTTCGAGAAGGGCTCCGACCTCTGGAAGTACGTCCCGAGGAAGGAGGAGGTCAAGCTCGTCGCCAAGCTGAACGCGGAGCGGGGAGCCCGCCTCCGCCTCGACCCCGAGGGGAAGAAGGCGATCGTCCTCGCCGACGGGAAGCTCTCCTCGATCGACCTCGACTCGGGCAAGGCGACCCCGATCAAGGCCTCCGCGAAGGTCGAGCTGAAGGCCGCCGAGGAGCGGGCCGCCCTCTTCGAGCACGCCTGGCGCCAGACGCTGAAGAAGTTCTACGTCACCGACCTCCACGGCGTCGACTGGGCGGCGATGAAGACGGCCTACGCCCGCTTCCTCCCCCACGTCGTCGACAACCGCGACTTCGCCGAGCTGATCTCCGAGATGCAGGGCGAGCTGAACGCCTCTCACACCGGCGGCCGCTATCGGCCGCAGCGCCGCGACGGCGACGCCACCGCCTCTCTCGCGTTCTTCCCCGATCCGGCCCACACCGGCGAGGGCGTCCGGGTCCTGGAAGTGATCGAGGGCGGCCCGCTCACGAAGGCGGGGACGAGAGTCGTCCCGGGCGTCGTGATCGTCTCCATCGACGGCGCCCCGATCGCCGCCGGCGCGAACTGGTACCCGATGCTCAACCGGAAGGCGGGCGAGCCGGTCCGCCTCGGCCTCCTCGACCCGAAGGACGGGAAGAGGTGGGAAGAGACGGTCCGGCCGATCGCCCCCGGCGAGCAGCAGGGGCTTCTCTACGACCGCTGGGTCAAGTCGCGCCGCGCCGAGGTCGAACGCCTCTCCGGCGGCCGGCTCGGCTACGCCCACATCCGCGGCATGAACGACGGCGCCTACCGCGAGGTCTTCGAGGAGGTCTTCGGGCGCGCCGTCGACAAGGACGGCATCGTCCTCGACACCCGGTTCAACGGCGGCGGCAACCTCGTCGAGCCGCTGACGGTCTTCCTCACCGGGCAGGTCTACTACCGCGCCGTGCCGCGCGGCCGGCAGATCGGCGTCGAGCCCGGCAACCGCTGGACCAAGCCCTCCGTCGTCGTCATGAACGAAGGCAACTACTCCGACGCCCACTGCTTCCCGACGGCCTACAAGGCCCTCGGCATCGGCGAGACCGTCGGCATGCAGGTCCCCGGCACCTGCACCTCCGTCTGGTGGGAGCGCCTCCAGGACAAGACGCTGACGTTCGGGATCCCCGAGGTCGGCTACCTCGACCCCTCGGGCGACCTGACCGAGAACAAGCACCTCGACGCCGACCACGTCGTCGACAACGACCCCGCCCTCGAGGTCACGGGCCGCGACCAGCAGCTCGAGAAGGCCGTCGAGGTGCTGATGAAGAGGGTGCCGAAGAAGTAGCGCCCGAGGATCCTCTGCCGGCCGCGCTCGGCCGAAGGACGCCCCGCCGCGGGAGACCGCGGCGGGGCGTCGGCGCGAGCGGCGCCGGACGAATCCGGCCCCGGACCGCCCGCCGGACCGCCGGGGCGACGGCCACCGGAGCGACGCGGGTGAGCGCGGGATCAGGTCCGCTTCCCGTGCGCCCGGAAGGCGCTCTCGGAGGCCGGGCCCGCCCCCCTTCGCGTACCTGGCGACCGCGGGCTCCTCGTGTCGTGGCATCCTCGCGGCACACAAACTGTAGATCGTGCGGAGGAACCATGGCTCGATTCCGTTTCCTCATCGGCGCCGCCCTCGTCTTCGGGTCGCTTCCGGCCCTGGCTCAGAAGAGCGGAACGGCAGGCGGGAAGGGACGGATCCTCTACGACCTCAGCCACGACGCCATGGAGAAGGCCGAGGTCGCCTTCTCGCCGCGTGTCGCTTGGGCGACCGGCGACGAGAGCGGGCCGGGCGGCAAGCGGATCCACGTCGTCCTGTCGGAGAGTGAAGCTCCCCTGCTTGAGCTGTCGCAGATCTGGAGCCGCCCGACCGCGCGAATGAAGCACTGCGCGGAGAAGAAAGTCCCGTTCGTCGCCGTCGAGCTGAACCCCGAGGGGGGCGTGGAGCTCCTCCACCAGTGCGCGGCCGGGCGCTTCGCCACGGAGATGGTCAGCACGTTCAACGGCCTCGACAGCGTCGTCGTCACGCTCGAGGTCTTCAGCGCGAAACAGGTCAAGGGAACGCTTCGCGGCGGCGACGGCTCGTGCGGCGACGGCGTCTATTGCGAGAAGACGGAGGACTACCTCTTCGACGCGCCGCTGAACTGAGACGCGAGCCGCCGCGTCTCGGTCCTCGGGGCCGCTTCCGTCGTCCGCGGCAGCGGGGGGCGGAACGGGCCCCCTCCTCGCTCGGCGACCGTGCTGGACCTCCACCCGTTCCGGACGGCCGTCGCCCCGCCGGTCAGGTAAACGGTCGTTTCGCCGCGTGCGGCTTCGCCCAGCGCCTTCAGGAAGGCGCGCAGTCGTGCCGCGTCGACGATGCCGCACGCCGCCTCAGGGCCGCCGCACGCTCGAAGCTGACGAGCGTCCGGACGAGCGCGTTGTAGCGGCCGTGAGCCGAGCCGGAGCCGTCTCTCTCGAGAAGCCTGTACAGTCTTCGCTCGGCGTCCGGCAGCGGGGCCGGGACCTCGATTCCGAGGAGGCGCAGGCGCGGCGAGCCGATCGAGGCGAGGAGCGACGGCACGGTCTCGAGCCCGCGAGCCAGGTCTGCGAGTCCCTCCTCGATCAGCGGCGCCCCGGGAAGTCCCGTCGTCTCCACGCGCAGATCTTGTTGAAGGCCGAGCGGCTCGCGCGCCCGCCGCGGGTCAGTACTGCGAGCCGAGGATCGCGTAGAACCACTCGAGGATCCGGTAGCCGAGGCCGCGGTCCTTCCACTCCTCGAGCGTGATCCGGTGCGAGCTCGAAAGGTCGTGCTCGAACATCTCGACCATCGACCGCGCGAACTCCCGGTCGAAGACGTGGACGTTCGACTCGTAGTTCCAGGTGAAGGAGCGGGCCGTCACGTTCGTCGAGCCGACGCTCCCCCAGAGGCCGTCGATGACGAGCGTCTTGGCGTGGAGCTTCGCCTTCTGGTACTCCCAGACCTCGACCCCCGCCTCGAGGAGACGGCTGTAGTCGTTCCTCCCGGCGTATCGGACGATCACGTGGTCGGTGTGCGGCCCCTGCAGGAGGAGCCGGACGCGAACGCCGCGCTTCACCGCGTCGATCAGGGCGCGGCGGGCGGTCCGATCGAGGACGAAGTAGGCGCTCGTCAGGTCGATGCTCTTCGTCGCGGAGCCGACCGCGACGAGGAACGAGAGGCGGGCCGGGTTCGAGTCGAAGCCCGGAGTCGAGTCCATCACCTGGCAGACGGCCTCGCCCGCGTGGCCGTTCGCCGGGTAGAGCGCCCGCCCGGCGAGGAGCTCGTCCGTCGCCTCCAGCCAGGCGCGCCCGAACGCCGCCTGGAGCTGCCGCGCCACGGGCCCTTCCACGCGGACGACGGTCTCCCGCCACCGGCCGGGCCCGTCGGCGTCGCCCATCCACTCGTCGGCGATGCAGACGCCGCCGACGAAGCCGATCCGCCCGTCGACGACGAGGACCTTGCGGTGGGTCCGGAGGTGCACCTTCCGGAGCGTCTTCACCGAGAGCGGGCGGAAGAAGACGACCGAGGCTCCGGCCTCCTCGAGGAGCCGCTCGTTCTCCTCGCCGAACCCGGCCGAGCCGATCGCGTCGAGGAGGAGCCGGACCGAGACACCGGCCCGCGCACGCTCCGCGAGGGCCGCCGCCATCTCGCGCGCGATCTTCCCGTCGCGGTAGATGTACGACTCGAAGTGGATGCTCGACTGGGCCGAGGCGATCGCCTCGAGCATCGCCGGGAAGATCTCGTCGCCGTTCTCGAGGAGGCGGGCCGCGTTCCCCGCGACCGGCTCGTTGCCGGAGGCGATCGTGAACGCGGCGAGGGGGTCCGCTCCGGGGGAGGTGAGCGTCGGGCGGTAGCGGAGACGCAGCGAGCTCGTGCAGCCCGCGAGGAGCAGGAAGGCGATTGCGACGGAAAGGGCCGGTCGGAGAGCTCGGGTCCGCACTCGATCCACGAGGATACGCGCTCCGGCGCTCGCGCGCCGGAAGACACCTCCGCCGCCCGCCCCGTGCCGATAATCAGGGCATGACGCCGTCTCCCGTCTACCTCGACTACAACGCCACGACGCCCGTCGACCCGGAGGTCGCCGAGGCGATGCTCCCCTTCCTCACGCAGCGGTTCGGGAACCCCTCGAGCGGCCACCCTTACGGCGTCGAGGCGCGGGCGGCCGTCGAGGCGGCGCGGCGGCAGGTCGCTTCGCTACTCGGGGCACGGCCCGAGGAGATCGTTTTCACGAGCGGCGGGACCGAAGGAAGCAACACGGTGCTCCAGGGCGTCGCGCGCCTCCTCCGCGGGATGGGGCGACACGTCGTCACGTCGGCGATCGAGCACCCGGCGGTCCTCGAGCCGTGCGCCCTCCTCGAGGAGGACGGCTGGGCCGTCACGCGCGTCGGGGTCGACGGGGAGGGGCGCGTCGACCCGGCGGACGTCGCGGCGGCGATCACGGATGGGACCGTGCTCGTCTCCGTGATGCACGCGAACAACGAGGTCGGGACGCTCCGGACGTCGCGGAGATCGCGCGGCTCGCGCACGAGAGGGGCGTCCTCGTGCATACCGATGCGGCGCAGTCGGCGGGAAAGGTCCCGGTCGACGTGGCCGCGCTCGGCGTCGACTTCCTGACGCTCGCGGGGCACAAGCTCTACGCCCCGAAGGGAGTCGGGGCGCTCTGGATCCGCTCCGGCCTCGCGCTGCCGCCGCTCCTCCGCGGCGCCTCGCACGAGGCCGGCCGCCGCGCCGGGACGGAGAACGTCCTCGAGATCGTCGGCCTCGGGAAGGCGTGCGAGGTGGCGGCCCGCCGCCTCGCCTCGGACGCACGACGCTTCGAGGAGCTGCGCGAGCGGCTCGCGGAGGAGCTCGCGCGCGAGGCGCCCGGGCTGCGCCGGAACAGCCCGCGGCTGCGGTGCCTCCCGAACACCCTCAGCCTCTCCTTCCCGGGCGTCGACGCGAGCGCCCTCCTCGCCGAGGTGGGCGAGAAAGTGGCCGCATCGGCGGGGGCCGCCTGCCACGCCGCGGGCGTCGAGGTCTCGTCGGTCCTCCGCGCGATGCGCGTCCCGGAAGAGGTCGCGATGGGGACGGTCCGCTTCTCCGTCGGCCGCGGGACGACGCCTGCGATGGTCGACGAGGCGGCGCGCGTCGTCGGCGAGGCGGTCCGGCGGATGCGTCCGGAGGCCGCCGCGGTCCCCGCCGTCGCGATGGACGACGAGCACGTGAGGCTGACCCGCTTCACGCGCGGGATGGGCTGCGCCTGCAAGCTCCGGCCGCAGGACCTCGAGAAAGTCCTCCGGTCGCTCCCGAAGGGGACCGACCCGGCCGTCCTCGTCGGCCCCGACCGCTCCGACGACGCGGCGGTCTACCGCCTCTCGGACGACCTCGCCCTCGTGACGACCGTCGACTTCTTCACGCCGATCGTCGACGACCCGTTCGAGTTCGGGGCGGTCAGCGCCGCGAACTCGCTGAGCGACGTCTACGCCATGGGAGCGCGGCCCCTCTTCGCGCTGAGCGTCGTCGCCTTTCCGTCGCGCCGCCTCCCCCTCTCCGTCCTCGAGCGGATCCTCGCCGGGGCGGCCGAGGTGGCGCGCGAGGCAGGGATCGAGATCCTCGGCGGGCACACCGTCGACGACACCGAGCCGAAGTTCGGCCTCGCGGTGACCGGCGTCGTCCGCCCCGACCGGGTCGTGACGAACGCCGGCGCACGCCCGGGCGACGCTCTCGTCCTGACGAAGCCGATCGGCACCGGAGTCCTCGCCACGGCGGTGAAGCGCGGCCTCGCGGGCGAGGAGGCGGGGCGTCGCCTCGTGACGACGATGCGGACCCTGAACCGCGCCGCCGCCGAGGCGATGGTCGAGGCCGGCGCCTCGGCCTGCACCGACGTGACCGGCTTCGGCCTCCTCGGCCACCTCCGCGAGATGGCGGCCGCCTCCGGCGTCGACGCGGAGATCGAGGCGGCTTCCGTCCCGCTCCTCCCCGACGTGCGCGAGCTCGCCGCGGCCGACGGCGTCCCCGGCGGCTCGCTCGAGAACCTCGAGCACGTCGCGCCCCACGTCGACTTCGCGCCCGGCCTCTCGCGCGTCGACCGCCTCCTCCTCGCCGACGCGCAGACCTCCGGCGGGCTCCTCGTCGCGCTGCCCGAGAAGCGCTGCGAGGCGCTCCTGTCGTCACTTCGCGCCCGCGGCGTTGCGGACGCGCGCCGGATCGGGCGGATCGCGGGGGCGGGGACGGGGCGGATCCGGGTCCGTTGACCTCCGGCCGCACGCAGGGAGGGACCCCGGACGCCCCGTCGTATCCGTCCCTTCAGGCTCTCCGGTTCCTCATCCGCTCCACCGACCGCCGGACGAGCTCCTCGAGGACGCCCGCGTCGACGTCCGCGAGACGGTTCAGGTAGAGGCACGACTTTCCCGTCTTGTGCTTCCCGAGACGCTTCATCAGGTCCGCGTCCTTCTCGAACCCGGGCATGACGTAGAGCGTGAGCGCCTGCTTGCGTGGCGAAAACCCGGCGATCGGCCAGTCGCCGGTCCGGCCGCTCGCGTAGGTGTATGTGTACGAGCCGAAGCCGACGATGCTCGGGCCCCACATCTTCGGCTCCTCCCCCGTGATCCGCTTCATCAGCGCGAGGACAGCCCGGGCGTCCTCGCGTCTCCCCGGGTCCGCGACCGCATCCAGGAACGCCTCGACGCTCGCGTCGGTCTTCTTCGTCTTCGGCTCGGCCATCGTCGCCTCCGGAGGGTGCCGAGACTAACGCGGCCCCCGGCCGCGGTGGATCGCGGCAGAATGTCCGAGGCACCGTCCGAAGGAGCCCACATGCCTCACGCCCCCGTCGACCTCGCGCGCCCCGAGTTCCCCCGCTCCGCCCGCTACGACGCCGAGTTCCTCCTCGACAACCAGATGGGGCCGTGCGCGATCTGGCTGCTCGAGTGGCTCTGCGAGAGGTTCCCGCTCGCTCCCGGCGCGCGGGTCCTCGACCTCGGCTGCGGGAAGGCGATGACGTCGGTCTTCCTCGCGAAGGAGTACGGCGCGAAGGTCCACGCCGTCGACCTCTGGATGAGCCCCGACAAGAACTGGGAGAGGGTCGCCGCGGCCGGCGCCGCCGACCTCGTCTGCCCGGTGCGCGCCGAGGCCCACACGCTCCCCTTCGCGGCCGCCTACTTCGACGCGATCGTCTCGATCGACGCCTACCAGTACTTCGGCACCGACCTCCTCTACCTCGACTACCTCACCCGCTTCCTCCGGCCCGGCGGGAGGCTCGGCGTCGTCGTGCCCGCCGTCGTCCGGCCGCTTTCGGACGGAGTCCCGCCGTGGCTCACCGAGCCGCAGTCGAACGGGCAGGCGTTCTGGGAGGAGGGCTGCCGCGCGTTCCTGACCGCGGAGGCGTGGACGGAGATCTGGCGCGGCTCGCCCTGCCTGACGGACGTCTCCGCCGAGCTGCAGCCCGACGGCTGGAGGCACTGGGCCGACTTCGAGCGCGCGATCGAGGCCGCGGGGAAGGGGATCTTCCCCTCCTGCGCCGAGGCGCTCGAGAAGGACGCCGGGAGGACGATCGGATTCGTCCGGCTCCTCGCGACTCGGACCGGCACGAGCGCGGAGAACCTCTACGACCCGGCCCTCGGGATCAAGGCGGGCGCCGAGCGCTGACGCGAGGGCGGGATCGCCCGGCCGTCCGGACGGCGTCGTGTCCGAATGGGCGTTGGCCGCTCAGACGGCGCGGGGACCGGTTTCGCCAGCAGCGCGCCGCCGCCCCCGCCAGCTCTCCCGCTGGCCGAGGACCTTCCAGAGCGGCCCGCGCGGGTGGCGGCGGCGGAGCATCTCGAGGACGCCGGAGGAGGTGTTCACGTCGAGCCCCGGGACGATCCAGGTCCGCCGCGCCGCGGCCAGCTCCGCCACGCGCTCCGCGATCTTCCGGAGCCGCGACTCGTCGGGATAGAAGACCGGCTCGAGGAGGCACTGGTCGGCCCGGACGACCCCTTCGCGCACGGCGGTCGCGTGGAGGTCGGTCCCGGCGTAGACGCGGATGCCGACCATGACGATGACGGCCTCGGGCGCGAGCTCGTCCATCAGCGCGACGCTCTCGGCGACCGTGGCGTCGTCCTCGCCGGGCCCGCCGAAGAGGAGGTAGTGGGCGGTGGCGAGCCCGGCGTCGCGGCAGAGGCGCGAGGCCGCGCGCACGTCCTCGACCGTGAACGACTTCCCGAGGCTCCGGAGCATCGCCGGCGAGCCGGAGTCGGTGCCGATCTCCACGGCGTCGCACCCGGCCCGGGCCATCAGGTCGACGAGGCGGGCGTCGAGGTGCCCCGGGTTGACGAACGCCGACCAGGAGAGGCGCAGGCCGTCCGCGATCATCGCCTCGCAGAGCTCGCGGGCGGCCGCCTCGGGGAAGTTGAAGATGTCGTCGCAGAACTCGACGTAGTCGACGCCGTGCTCGTCGACGAGCGTCCGGAGCTCGCGGACGACCTCCGCCGCCGGGCGGGTGCGCACGCGGCTCCCCTCGAGGACCGGGTACGTGCAGTAGACGCAGGTGAAGGGGCAGCCCCGCTTCGTCTGGACGTTCGCGGCGCCCCCCTCCGTCAGGTAGCGCGAGACATCGAAGCTCCCCCGGCTCGGCGCGCCGACGGTCGCCGGCGTGCGCGGCGCCGTCCACCCGTCGCCGCCCGGCTCGACGACGCCGGGGAGTCCCGCGAGCGGGAGCCCCGCCGCGATCCTCTCGAGGAGCGGCCCGACGACCTCCTCCCCTTCGCCGACGACGCCACAGCGCGCGCCCGTCGCCTCGAGGAACGACTCCGGCTCCAGCGAGAACGCGGAGCCGCCGAGGACGACCGGGGCCGCGTCGCGGCAGAGCGCGACCACCTCGCGCACGCCCTCGACGTAGGAGCGGCAGACCGGCCAGGTGACGTTGTCGAGGTTCCGGATCGAGACGAGGACGACGTCGGGGCGCATCTCCTCGACCGCCCCGCGGACCGCCTCCGGGACGTCCGCGGCGAAGCAGAGGTCGAGGAGGCGGGTCTCGTGCCCCGCCCGCTCGACGGGGCCCGCGAGGTAGGCGAGGCCGAGCGGGAAGACGGGAGAAGGGTCCCTCTCCCGGTTCGCCGAGATCATCAGGACCTTCACGCCGGGAACGCCCTTCCGCCGCACCTCTCAGGCATCGGCCACCTTGCGCTTCAGGGCGCTCCGGAAGCCGAGGTTCATCGGCCCGAACGCCGGGAGCGACCGGTGCCAGCCGAGCCGCTTCCACATGGACCCGAACGAGTAGAACTCCTTCATCAGGAGGTCGTAGCCCGCCTGGAGCTCGTCGACCGTCATCCCCTTCGGCCGGAAGTTGACGTGCTCCATGTCGTAGTTCCGCCAGTCGCTCGAGAGGATCCGGTCCTCGGCGAGGAGGCGTTCGCGGACCTTCGTCCCGGGGTACGGCGTGAGGATCGGGAAGATCGCCGCCGGCAGGCGCGCGCTCTCGCAGAAGCGGAGCGTCCGCTCGAAGACGTCGGGGCCGTCGCCGTCGAGGCCGAGGACGAAGGAGCCGAGGATGCCGATCCCGGAATCCCGGAACGCCTTCACCGCGTCGAGGTAGGTGGCCACGTGGTTCGTCTTCTTCCCCATCGCCGCGAGCGCCTTCTCGTCGAGCGACTCGAAGCCGACGAAGAGCCCGATGCAGCCGGCTTCCCCCATCGCCGTGAGCAGCTCGGGGTCCTCCGCGAGGTCGAGCGAGGCGTGCGAGAGCCACTTCATCCCGAGGCCCTTCATGCCGCGGAAGAGCTTCAGCGAGTAGCCGCGGTCGACGACGATGTTGTCGTCGACGAAGAAGGCGTAGGAGCCGCGCTTCTTCATCTCCGCGAGCTCCGCGAGGACCGTCTCGACCGGCCGCTTCCGGTACTTCCGGCCGAAGTAGGCCGTCACCGAGCAGAACTCGCAGTCGTAGGGGCAGCCGCGCGTCGTCTGGATCGTGTTCGTCAGGAGGTAGCCCTTGCCGTCGAAGATGGACCGCCGCGCGACCGGGATCGCCGCCGTGTCGACCGGCCCGTCGGGCCGGTAGACCTTCTGCAGGCGCCCCTCCTCGAGGTCCGAAAGGAGCCTCGGCCAGACCGACTCGGCCTCGCCGACGACGACGGCATCGACGTGCTGGAGCGCCTCGGCCGGCAGGTTGCTCGCGTGGAAGCCCCCCATGACGACCGTCTTGCCGCGGGCGCGGAACGCGTCGGCGATCTCGTAGGCCCGGGTCGCCTGGGCCGTCATCCCGGTGAGGGCGACGACCCCGGCCGGGTCGTCGAGGTCGACCGGCCCGAAGCCCTCGTCGTGGAGGGCGGTCTCCCACTTCTCCGGGGTCGCCGCGGCGACGACGGCGAGCGAGAGGCTCGGGAAGCGGAACGACATCTCGCCCCAGAGACGCCCTTTCGGCCAGCCGGGCAGGACGAAGAGGATGCGCGACCCCACGGCCGCGCATTCTCCACGAGACGGGACCGCGGGCGCCAGCCCGGGCCCGCGAGGGCTTCCCGCGTCCCGGCCGGCCCGGCGAAGGGTCCCCGGGAGCGGCCTTCGAGCGCCGGTCCGCCGCCGCCGGCTGCATGGAGATTGCCGTTCCGGAGCCGGCTGTCCCTAGAATCCGCCGGTCCGATGAAAGTCGACGCCGGAGCGCGGCTGGGCCCGTACGAAGTGCTCGCCCATCTCGGCGAGGGGGGGATGGGCGACGTCTGGCGCGCGCGCGACACGAGGCTCGGACGCGAGCTCGCGCTCAAGCTCCTCCCGCCGGCCTTCGCCGCCGAGCCGGAACGCCTCGCCCGGTTCGAGCGGGAAGCGCGGCTCCTCGCCTCCCTCAACCACCCCGGAATCGCGCACCTGTACGGATTCGAGGCCACGCCGCTCCCCGACGGAACGACGGCGCACGTCCTCGTCATGGAGCTCGCCGAGGGAGAGGACCTGGCCGAGAGGATGAAGCGCGGGCGGATTCCCCTCGAGGAGGCGCTCCCGATCGCGCGCCAGGTCGCAGAGGCCCTGGAGGCGGCGCACGAGAAGGGGATCGTCCACCGCGACCTCAAGCCCCAGAACGTGAAGCTCGGACCGGATGGCACGGTCAAGGTCCTCGACTTCGGCCTCGCGAAGGCGCTGGACCCGCGCGCGGCCTCGGGAGGCGAGGCGGTCGGTCCGTCGGCGGCGACCGAGTCGCCGACCCTGATGAACTCGCCGACCCTGACCTCGGCGGGGACGGCGGTCGGCGTGATCCTCGGCACCGCGGCGTACATGGCGCCCGAGCAGGCGAAGGGGCTCGCGGTGGATCGGCGCGCCGACGTCTGGGCGTTCGGCGTCCTCGTGTGGGAGATGCTCGCGGGGCGGCGGCTCTTCGAGGGCGATTCGGTCGCCGAGACTCTCGCGAGCGTCCTGAAGGGGCCGATCGAGCTCTCCGCGCTGCCCGCATCGACGCCCGCGCAGCTGAAGCAGCTCCTCCGCCGCTGCCTCGAGCGGAACCCCAGGAACCGTCTCCACGACGTGGCCGACGCGCGGCTCGTCCTCGTCGACCTCGAGGCGGGCGTCGCGGACGAGGCGCCCGCCGTCGCCGCGGCGCCGCCCCCGCGAGATCGTCGACGCAAGCTCGTCGCCCGGGGCTTCGCCGCGGTCGCGCTCGTCGCGGCGGGCGGCCTCTTCCTCGGGCGGGGCTCCGACGAGCCCGTCGTTCCGCGCGTCATCCGCGCCACGCTTCCGCTCCCGGCCGGCGTCTCGATCGAGCTGGACGGTGAGCGCGCCGGGATGCCGGCCGTCTCCCCCGACGGACGTCGCGTCGCCTTCGGAGCCCGCGAAGGATCCGGCCCGATGCGGATCTGGGTCCACGACCTCGCGACCGCGGTCGCGCGCCCGCTTCCCGGCACCGAGGAGGGCTACCGGCCCTTCTGGTCGCCCGACGGCCGGAGGATCGGCTTCTTCACCTGGGGCCACCTCGCGACGACCCCGGCGGACGGGGGGGCCGTCGCCCGCCTCGCCCCCGCGCGCGATTCGCGGGGCGGCACCTGGAGCCCCGACGGGACGATCCTGTTCGCGCCTTTCGCGACCGGCCCGCTCCTCGCGATCTCCGAGAGGGGCGGAGAGGTCCGCGAGGTCACGGGCTCGCGGGAGGCGCTCGGCACCGCCACGCACCGGTTCCCGCAGTTTCTGCCGGACGGCGAGCACTTCGTCTTCCTCGACCGCTCGGGGCGCGTCGGCTCGGTCGCCGGCGGCGTCCTGCTCGCGAAGCTCGGAGAGACCGGGCCGACGCGGCGGCTCATCGAGGGCGCCACGAACGCGGTCTACGCGGACGGTCACCTCCTCTTCGTTCGCGACGGCGCGCTCGTGGCCCAGCCGTTCGACGCGAAGAGCCGGGCGCTCTCGGGCGAGCCGAAAGTGCTCGTCGGAGACCTCCTCTTCAATCGACGCTTCGCCTACGGCGTCTTCTCGGCGAGCGAGGCGGGCGTCCTCGTCTTCCTGACCGGGAAGCAGCGGGACCTCAGCCGGCTCGTCTGGCGGGACCGCTCCGGGCGCCGCCTCGGCGAGCTCGGCACGCCGGGCAACCTCTCCGGGTTCGGCGGCCTCGCCCTCTCGCGCGACGGCCGATGGGCGGCCGTCGGGCGGGTCGACGAGGCTCAGAGCGACGCCGACATCTGGCTCTACGACGTCGCCCGCGGGACCGAGACCCGCCTCGCCCGCCCGGGCTCCGACGAGAGCGACCCGCTCTTCTCCTCCGACGGCGGCACCCTCTACTTCGGCTCGGCCGGAGACGAGGGGTCGTCCGTCGTCCGCCGCGACCTCGCCAGCGGAGCGGAGACGACGCTCTTCTCGTCCAAAGAGATCTACAGCACGGGGCCGATGTCGCTCTCCCCGGACGGAGCCGCGATGACCTGCGAGGAGCGGAGCCGCCTGGCCTACGCCGACCTCGTGCTCCGGCCGTCGCACGGCGAGGGCGAGACGAAGGTCCTCGTCCGTTCGCCCCACGACGACGCCTACGGCCAGGTCTCGCCCGACGGGCGGTGGCTCCTCTGGGCTTCCGACGACTCGGGCCGGTACGAGGTCTACGTGGCGCCGTTTCCCGGCGGGGGATCGCGGGTGCAGGTCTCGCGCGAGGGAGGCACGCAGCCGCGGTGGAACCCGGCGGGCGGCGAGATCCTCTTCAAGACGCCCGGCAACGTCCTGACCGCAGTGCGCATCGAGACCGCCTCCGGGACGATCTCGGTCGGCGCCCCGGCGCCCCTCTTCCCCATCGTCGAGTTCACCGGCTGGACGTACGACGTCTCGGCCGACGGCCAGCGCTTCCTCGTGCGCGAGCCGCTGGCCGAGGGCGATGCCTCGCCGATGACCCTCCTCACGGACTGGACGGC
>Ga0116154_10001140_pt1 | contig 24052 bp, 20 predicted proteins | sample AD_UKC030_MetaG_FD_89898 | JGI IMG/M metagenome (GOLD analysis project Ga0116154, IMG submission 89898) | Active sludge microbial communities of municipal wastewater-treating anaerobic digesters from USA - AD_UKC030_MetaG | ecosystem: Engineered > Bioreactor > Anaerobic > Digestate | place: USA...
CCCGCCGGGATGGACCACCCCAGCCGGGCGTTCAAGCCGGCGGAACCGGCGGACGCCGGGGATACCGCGTCCGTGAGCCCGGAGTCCGCGGCCACCGTCAGGGCGCCGCCGCCCAGCTTCCAGGCGCCCGTCAGGGTCGTGGTGCGCCGGAGGGAGGCGTCCTCCAGGGCCGGCAGGGCGTACCGGAAGGCCTCGATCCAGGCTTCCCCGTAGGCGGAGGAGAGGTCGACCGCGCCGGCCGCCCGGTTGGAGAGCTCGCCGCCCAGGGTCATCCAGGATCCCGCGGCGAGCCGCACCTTCCAGGCCTGCTCCAGGACCGATCCCCCGTAGGACGCGGACTGCTCCAGGTCGAGTCCGAGCCCCCGGGCCTGCAGGGACAGAAAATCCCTGCGGCCGAAACGGCCCGAGCCGGAATCGAACTGGAAACTGTCTCCTACGGAAAACCCTTTTAAGGGCAGTTCCAGGGAGTGTCCGAAGGCTCCGTCCGAGAGCTCCCCGTCCGCGTACCCCTGTCGCAGGTTCGCCGCCAGCTTGGCCGGGCCCACCGCGATCCTGCCGTCCAGGTATCCCGCGAAGTTCGAGTCCTCGGAGATCGTGCCGGAGAGCCGGGCCGAAAAGCCCGGATCCGAAAGGATCGCGCCTGCCCCGGATTCCGCCAAGGTTCCGCCCCGGCTCCAGGAGAAGGAGCCTCGACCGGACAGGGCGATCTCCCCCGCGGGATCCAGGAAGTGGAACTCGTCGACGAAGACGGAGCCGTCCGTGACACCGGTCACGGAGATCGTGATCCGACCTGCGCTGACGGAGGGGTCCGGATCGGGAATCACGCCAATCTCGTGCTCCGGGCCGTCCTCGGTATCCTGGTAGTAGAGTTTGGCGACTCCGTCGTACCGTACGACAAAGCGGCGCCAGGTTTCGACCATTTCACCGGCGGGCACCTGGACGGAGATGGCAGGGTCGGCGCCGTCCAGGGCGACCGTCAACACGGCTCCCGCGGCATCAAAATCCCGCCGAGCGAAGAACGCGAAGGCCCGATAGTCCCCGACTGCGACGGGTTCCTCGTACCGGACTACCTCGGCCGTGGTTCCGTCATGCCCGGCGAAGGAGACTTGTAGGACCTTCTGAATGGAAGTCGCCGAATGGAAGCGGCCGTACAGTTTCGGGAACAGGGACTCCAGGCTCGGGGCCGCGGTATCCGCCACGGCCGCCACCGTCGCGACGCCAACTCCCGCCGGCCAGGTCCCCGTAGGCCGGAAGGGGCTGGTCCAGGAGGATGCCTCCTCCATGCCCGCGAGCCGATAGTACCCCGAGGCGTCGGGGCGGCGGTAGCTCGCTGCCAGGGCGGCCTCCGCCTTGAACCGCGGCGCGCCGGCAGCGTCCGGCCCGGCATCGGGTTCCGGCGATCCGCCCCGTATCCCCGCGGTCAGGGTCAGGGACCCGGGGACCGCGTCCCCTCCCTCGGAATACCCCGTTCCGGGCACGCCCCAGCGGAGTCCCAGGGCCGTCCAGGCCCTCCAGTCCGGTGAAAGGTCGAAGATTCCGGCCAGGCCCGCGGCCAGGCTCCCGGCGTTCCGGTCCGAGGAGGCCAGGAGGTAGGAAACCTCGATGATGTCCGAGATCGCCGGATCCCGGTCCAGAGTCACGACGTTGGACGCCGGGTCGTACCGGAACCCGTAGTCCAGGACCCCGTTGCGGCGCACCTCCACGGATCCGGGCAGGACCCCCGTCTCCTCCAGGACCAGGCTTCCCGGGGCGCCGTAGGTCTCCACCACCAGGACCCGGGAGTACGCCGGGGCGGGCTCCGTAGGCGTGCCCTCCGCGGCCTCCACGGCATCGGGATCGTACAGCCAGTCCATGCCTACGTCGATCGTGGTAAGGGGCGGGCCCGCGAAGGGCATGCGGAAATCGTAGTCGGAAAAATCCGGAGCCGATGTGACCGCAACGGTCTGGGTGACCCGTGCGAATCCGTCGGAAAGAACCGTGGCCGTGTACGCCGGATCCGGCAGTCCCGTGGCCGCGTCCCTGACGTACGCGATCGCTGACGCCGCGGAGGCCGAGGAGGCCAGGGCGTAGCGGTTGGCGATCTGGAAGCCCTCGTGTTCGCCCCGCTCGTAGAGGACGAGGGCAGTACCGGATGCCACTCCGGTTACTCCGGCCGGAGGTTCATTGTAGAAAGGAGGGCCGTCGTCATAGGTAATCGCCAAAACATTCAAACCGGGGTAGTAGACGAGGAGCCGCCGCCCCTCCCCCACCGCGGTCTTCAGGTCCACGCGGCCCGTCGCGGCGGAAAGCGAATACTCATCCGCAGTCATTGTTCGATATTTTCGAGTATCCGAGCCTATGATCGTTCCCGAACTGCTTTCGATATAGAGCTCGACATCCGACACGCCCTGGTCCGGCAGCATGAACCACCGCCCCCGGACGTATTCCGAGGGCCGGTACTCCGTGCGGGTGACTTCCCGGCTCCCGACCCAGGTCTGGGTGATCCTTCGGGCCTGATCGTACCGCACCAGGAAATGGGCGGACCCCCGGTCGCTGCGGCCGAGGGCAGAAATTCCGAAGGAGGTGTAGCTTCCGGCTCCCAGGGAAAGGTAGGGAAGGTCCGGAAACGAGACTCCCTTGTTGCCCAACCGGACCTCCCGCAGGAAGTCCCCCTCCCCTCCCCGGTATCCCGCCACGTACTGGTCCCCGAAGCCCTCGGAGGACAGGCTGGCTTCCACGAACCATCGGTCCAGGAGGGTCAGGGAGAGCCATAGGTCCGGGATCTGCCGAAAGAGGAGGGTCGGGGCGGAAACTCCCTCGTTGGCCCCCAGACCGAAGGCGCCGGAAGCCAAGACCGACACCTCCCAGTATCCCTCGGCCAGCAGTTCCACGTCCTTGTCCCCCATCCGGAGGGAAAGTAGGCTCTGGGGCGCCTCGACCGGGAGGACCGGTACCGGCGCCAGGGGCGGAGGCGTGGGGGCGGATCCGGAGGCGGGCACCTCCTGCGGCGCAGGTTCGGCTTCCGTCCCCTCGGTGGACTGGGCCGCCGCGAGCAGGGCGGCCAACAAAAAAATCGCGGCGACGGCGCTTTTCTTTCCCATGATAGGCTTGTATGATAGTAGCGCGGCGATGAACCGCATCACAAGGCCGACGATGAAAGAAAGATCCCCGGGTCCGCTGGGCATCCTGCTCGCGGTCTCGGCCGCCGTGTCCCTGGCGGCCTGGGCGTTCGAGGAGATCTCCGTCCTCGCGCCGGCTCTCGGCCCCTATTCGAAGTGGGCTTCCTTGGCGGGGCTCGCCCTGGACGCCTGCATCCTGGGCTTCGGAAGCGCCCTGACCGCCCTCGCGGCCCTGGAATCCGGAAGGTCCCCGCGGGATTCCTGGATTGAGGTGATATCCTCCCTCCCGGTCATCGTTTTCGCCTCGGCACCCCTTGCCTACGCCCACCTGGAAGGGCGGCCGGATGCGATCCCCTTGGTTCTCCTGGCCGTCCGTAGCCTCCGGATACTCCGGCTGCGCAGGATCTTGCCGGAATCCCGACCGGCCATCCTGTTCATCCTGGCGTTCTTCGAGCTCTTCCGGGCCTTCGCGCAAGCCCTCCTGCCCGATTCGATCTCCTTCTCCGCGTCGCTCCGGCTCCTACTGCTCCCGGAAGCCCTGCTCCTCCTCGGGGCCGCCGCCCTCGGGGCTAAGGGGCTCCGCGCTTTCCGCTCCCCGGGCGACCCGGAAAACGGAATCGCGGATCCCGTGGTCGGTCAGGACGAGCTGGCCGGGCTCCTGGGCAAGAGGTCCTCGTGGTAGTGTCCATGATCCAGTTCATCCTGGAACTCCCGGAAACCACGAGCATCAAGGAGAAACGGAAGATCGTGGTTTCCTTGAAGGAAAAGCTGAGGGTCAAGTTCCGGATCTCCTGCGCGGAAGTCGACCTCCAGGACTCGCTCCAGTGGGCCCAGCTCGGCGGCGCCCTGGTCTCCAATTCCCGGGAGCACGGGGAGCTCGTGCTCCAGAAGGTCCTGGCCTTCGCGGAGGGTCAGTGCAGGGTGCGGGACGTCCAGATCCACAGCGAGGTGTTCGAGTGAGTCCCTCATACGGAAACGATCGTGCGGCCGGCCGCGCGTCCGGGTTATATCTCCCGGGAGGAGTCCCCATGAAGATCGGAGCTCTCGTCGTCGTAGCGGCATGTTCGATCCTCGTTTGCGCGGGCTGTGTCTCGACCCCCGCCGCCCTCGAGCCCGGCCCGGGTCCCAAGCCCGGATCCGGCACGGTCCGACCGGCTTCGGCCGTGGACGAGATGAAGCGGCTTTTGGAGGTCGCCCGGACCGCCCAGGACTCCAACCATCCCGCAGAGGCCATCCGATCCTACGTGACCGTCCTGGCCCTCTCCCGGGAGGACGGCTCGGCGGAGGCCGCCCGCCTGGGTTCGCAGGCGGAGGCGGAACTGGTGCGCATCGGAAACCGGCTGTCCCTGGAGCCCGGGGAAGGATGGATCGGCCCCGACGGTTCCCAGGCGGCCGCGGCCTCCCGTTCCGTCGGAAAGGAGGGATCCCTCCAGCCCGCGGTCTTCCTGTTCGAGAACTTCGCCGCCGCCAAGTCCCCGGTCGCGGACGCCCCCATCCGGTTCGAGTTCGTCCGGGGAGGGGGCGTACTGACGACCAGCGTCTCCACGGACATCTACGGACGCGCGAACGCGATCCTCTCCCGCCTGGACAGCCCTTCCTCGGAGGCGGTGGTGCGCGCCTATCCGGCCTTCACGGTCCGGGGCTTCACCTACGTGTTCCGGAACGTGCAGCGGGACTTCTCCTACCTGCCCCCCTCGAACGTCGCCAAGGTAGTGGCCCTGGAACGGGGACCGGAGGGGGCGGTTCAGAACCCTCAGGTCCTGGACTCCGTGGCCGCGATATTGAAGGGGGCCGGCCTGGTTCCCTCTCCCCTGGACGGCAAGCTGCTCGGATCCGGGTTCGACCGGGCCTTCGGGGGCGACCCCGCCTCGGTCCGGGCCCTCGCCGCCTCGGCCGGGGCCTCCTACTTCGCCTTCGTGGTCTCGGAAGCCTCGCCGGCCCGGCAGATGGAGTACGGCGGGAAGAAGTACAACATCTTCACCAGCGACTGCAAGACCACGATCCGGATCATCCGGGACGACGGCACCATAGTCTTCGCCCTGCCCCTGGATCCCGTCCGCGGCCAGGGAGGGACGGCTTCGGCCTCGGTCTCGGACGCCTTCCTCAAGGCCCGGGACGCCCTGACCGCGGAATTGAACCGTCGCGTCCCGGAGATCAAGAAAGCCGTGGAACAGTGACCGAGGGCTGAGCGGTTTTCGGGATCCCGTCGGGACACTTTGTCCGGATCAGGGATCGCCCGGGATCCGATCCCCCTCCCTCCCGATCAGGCGGGCCCGGGTGACTTTTCCGACTCCCTTGCGCTCCAGTTCGAAGACCGCCTGTTCCACCCGCGCCCGGCGGTCGTCCCCGGCCGGGAAGAGCTCCCCCTGGGATTCCGGCTTCCGGTCCTGGAGGTTCCCGAGCCCCAGGCCCAGGAGCCGCACGGGTCCGCCGTTCCAGGCGGATCGGAACAGCCTGCACGCCTCGGACCAGAGGACCCCGGATTCCTCGAAGAAGGAGGAGGACGTCCTCCGGGGATTCAGGGTTCGGAAGTCCGCGTACCGCAGCTTGATGAAGACCGTTTTCGACCGGACACCCTCACGCCAGGCCCTCTGGGAGATCTCCTGGGCCATCCCCAGAAGCAGGGACTCCAGGGTTTCCGGGTCGGCGATGTCCCGGCCGAAGGTCCGCTCGGTGCTCATGGAGCGGGAGCCGGGCTCTGTACGGAAAATTCCCGGGTCCTGGCCGCAGGCGGCCGCGTACAGGAAGGCACCTCCGGCGTTTCCGAAGAGGGCCGAGAGACCCGCCTTCCCGATGGCCCGGAGCTGGGGGACGCTCCGGATTCCCAGTTCCCGGAACCTCTCCTGGGTCTTTTCTCCGGCGCCCCAGAGCTTCCCGATCGGGAGGCCGGACATGAACTCCTCCTCCCCTCCGGGCGGAACGATGGTGAGGCCGTCGGGCTTGCGGAACCCGGACGCTATCTTGGCGATGTAGCGGTTGGAAGCCGCACCCACGGAGACGGTCAGGCCGGTCCGGTTCCTCACCTCCTCCTTGAGCCGGGTCGCGGCTTCGCGGGGCGCCCCCCACAACCCCTCGGTCCCGGTCATGTCCAGGAAGGCCTCGTCCACGGAGATCTGCCGCAGGTCCGGGGAGAACTCCCCCAGGATATCCATGACCGTCCGGGACAGCTCGAGGTAGCGTTCCATGCGCACGGGGAGGAAGATACCCCCCGGGCAGAGCCGGACGGCCTCCGAGATCGGCATGGCGGAGTGTACCCCGAAGGCCCGTGCCTCGTAGGAGCAGGTGGATACCACGCCCCGGTGTCCCGGGGCCGCACCCACGATGACGGGCATGCCGGCAAGCTCCGGGCGGTCCAGCTGTTCCACCGAGGCGTAGAAGGCGTCCATGTCCACGTGGAACTGCATGGGACGTTCCTACCGAACCGGTCCGCCGTCGCTTCGCAAATAGGCGTAGAGCCGGCTCTCCTGCGCATAGTCCCGGAGCCGCACCGGTCCTTCCAGGATCAAGGGCGAGGCGGGTGTCGGGAAAACGGCGGCAATTTCCGCGAGGGCCGAAAATTCCCGGGAAACCGTCAGGGAGACGACGACGGGATTCGGCGGCCGGGCTCCGATGAAGATCACGATGCCCCTGCCGTCCTCGGTGGGGCGGAAGGGAAAGGACGTGTCGTACACGGAGCCGGAATCCATGGAGGGGATCGAGATCCGTATCCCCCGGGGAGCCCCCTCGGTCTTTATGGACAGGCTCAGCTGAACTCTGTCCAGGAACGCCGTCCTGTCCAGGGACATCCCGATCCGGGAGCCCGACCACAGGGGAACCGAGATTTCGCCCGAGCGCCCCCCGGGGAACTCGGCTTGGAGGTCCCCCCCCGAAAGACGGAAGGCCGGTATCAGCCGCGGGCTCTCGATGCGGACCCTGCCTGCAAGGCCGGTCTCGTCCGAGTATTCCCGAATGGATATCTCCGTCGTTCCCGAGTATCCCCGGGCGTCCGAGACCAGCCATGCCCCTGCAGCCAGGGAAACAGCAAGGAAGAGGACCGCGGAAATCGAGGAAGTCCTGGCTTTATAGAACCCCTTCCCGAACAGGCCTTCCCCGAGGCCGACGAATACCATGAGGAACGGGAGGGCGAGGAATACGATCCACGCCGTGCCCGGAGCTCCGGGCAGAAGGAATTTCGAGAAGACCTCGAGCTCGGGATCCCGGACAAGATCCGCCAGGAGAAGTCCAAGGGGAAGGAGCATGAGCGGAAGGGAAAGGGCCGCGGGCCAGGAACTTCGCAAAGCTCGGCTCGCCCTCCTTCCCGCCAGGGCGATGACGAAGGCCCACAGGAACAGGAGGGAAAGCGATAGCCGCACAGTGGAGACCAGGAGAACGTCCGCCCCCAGGATCACGACAGCGCTTCCCCGAAAGAATTCCGCCTTGCGCGGCAGGAGACCGAGACGGGCACCGAGGGAGGCCAGGGCGGTGAAGAGGGTCAGGATCTGGACCAACCGGAGGACGGAGAAGGCGACCGGTCGGACCTTCCAATATTCCCCGGAGCCCGAGGCCCATAGGACGAGGCTCTGCAGGGCGCCGGAAGCCAGCACGCAGGCCAGAAGGGCCGCGGACACCATCGCCAAGGCCGCGGCTCCCCGGGGGATCCGGCTCAGTTCCTCGACCAGGATATCCCGGTTCCGCAGGGAGTCGAATACGAAGACCAGTCCGAGGCCGGCGTACAGGGCGAGGATGCTGGCGACATACAGGGTCTCCCGTACGGCGATCCTCAGCCCGAAAGCCTCGAAGAGCACGTACTGGCGATCCCAACGATCCGGGATTCCCGATTCCAGGGACCGGACCAGGTTCTCCAGGATTTGAACGATCCCCGCCGATCCCGGTCCGGAATCCGGATTCTCCGCGGCCCCCGCCCGCAGGGTGACGGCGGGGATCCCTCGCTGGAACCACGGATCCAGGGAGGTCGGCTCGTCCACGAGACCCAGGCGCTGGATCATGGAACGGTTCGCCTGGACGACTTCTCGGATTCCCAAGCCCCGGGCCGCCCGGGTCGCGGCGTTCAGTAGCCAGTACGGCGAGAGGGAGCCGGTTCCTCCGATGAGGATCTCCGCGGAGCCGGACCGGGCGTCCGGAACCTCGACCCGGACAGCGGCCAGCGAGGGTTCGTCTGCGCAGTAGGCGGCGTAGGCCCGGGATCCCGTCAAGTCCTCGTCGGCGCCCAGGAACGCGAACCGAAGCTCCAGGGGCGGCGGGGAACGGATGAAAAGGTCCATCAACTCCAGGGCCGCGGATATTCCCTCCGCCCCGTCACCCCAGGGCTGGGCGTCCGAGACCGGGATTCCGAGGGCCAGGGTCCCCGGACCCGTACCCGGAATCCGCACTTCGAGTATCCCGGAGAAAGAATGTCCCTCCACGTGGTCCGCGATCGGGACCAAGGCCGTCCTCAGGCCCTTCCTTCGAATCTCCGCCTCGAGAAAATCGAACAGGGCGCGCTCTCCCGGGGTGTTCTCCCCGCGGGTTCCCATCCCCCGGACGGCGGCCAGTACCTCGTCCCGGACGCCCGACGGTTCCGCCGGAACTCTCGCGACGGCCAGGGCCAGGAGAAGGGATAGAACCAAGGATCGACCGGATCCGGCGGGAATGCGCATACCTCGGTCGAGCATAGGGGGGGCATCCTTCTTCGTCAATAGTTGTACGGGCCCTGGATTCTAAGCTATACTGGACGGGAGTCCAAACGGGGAGAATGGCGCAGATGTCCACCCAGGAACGCAAGAGCATCCTCGACCTGCCCGTAAAAGTCATTCTCACGGAAGCCGGGACCACCTTCTTCATCAACAACAACAAGACTCTCAAAAAATTCCGCCTCGCGGACAACGTGGAGGAATACGGGGTCTTCCTGGACCGCTTCGCCCCCATGAGCCTCCAGCGCATGCTCCTGGTGGACTACGTGTCCAAGGTCGAGATCTCCAAGAGCGAGTTCATGACCAGCCGGCAGGAGATCATGGACCTGTCCAAGCTCATCGTTTATTCCCTGCTCTACCGCCAGTACGACTCCTACATCTTCTCCCGCATCCTTTCCAGCGACTTGATCAAGAAGTGGAACCGCCTGAATCCGGCCAACATCATCGACGAGAAGACCCGAATCAACGACACCTTCCTGCAGAACGTACTCAAGGAGAAGGAACCGGATATTCGGGAGATCAAGCAGCAGATCCTGAACCCCCTGTACGCCATGATCAACCACAACGCCGCCCTCCTGCCGGACGAGAAGAACATACATCTCCTGCTCTCGGAGAAATTCCTGACCACCCTGCGCCCCTTCGTGTGGTTCATCATCGCCAAGTTCAAGGGATCCGACGGCTACGAACAGATGATCACGGACATCCGGACCTCCCTGGCGGAGTACATGGAGAAGTCGAAGATCGCCGAGTACGTCTCCCTGATGATCATGGAGCTGGCCGCCAACTCCGAGAACTCGAACCTCAAACGGGAGGCCAAGGAGATCTTCAAGGGCGCCGTGGACATGAACGCGGTCCTCTTCGATCCCAACATACGCCGCCAGGTGATCGAGTCCTTGGAACGGAAGAGGGAGCTGGTCTACCTCTCCTGGAAAATCGGCTCCAAGAGCACCTCCATCGGGACCCAGGGGCGGCTCCAGATCACGGTGTTCAACAAGGAATCCGAGTACCAGCGTATGAAGGAAGCGGTCGAACAGAAGAAGAACGCGGACCTCAAGAAGAAGAGTCTCCAGGATTTCTACAAGGAGATTCCCGAGACGGAGGCGAACACGGAGCTGGGCCTGTACTACCTGTCCTACCTCTCCGAGGCCTGCGAGAAGGTCAACGTGAAGTTCGAGTCCCACGTGAACCAGATTCCCGGGTCGGATCTTACCCTGGTAAGCATGAGTCTCAACCTCTAGCCCCGCCCGGCTTCCTTGACACTCCCTTCCTCTTTCTATAGCTTTACACAGTCCAGACTTCCATAGACGCGCATATAACGGAGGATTCATTCGATGGCCAAGACCAAGTACGTCTACTTCTTCGGTTCCGGAGAGGCGGAGGGCGACGGCAAGCAGAAGGAGCTCCTGGGCGGCAAGGGTGCCGGCCTGGCGGAGATGACCAAGATCGGCCTGCCGGTTCCCGGTGGCTTCACGATCACCACGGAGGTCTGCGACCTCTACTACAAGAACGGGAAGAAGTATCCCGAGGGGCTCAAGGACGAGGTGGAGAAGCACCTCAAGCGCCTTGAGAAGGTCGCGGGCAAGAAGCTCGGCGATCCCAAGGACCCCCTCCTTGTCTCCGTCCGATCCGGCGCTGCCATCTCGATGCCCGGCATGATGGAGACCATCCTGAACCTGGGGCTCACGGACGCTTCCGTGGAGGGCTTGGCCGCCAAAACCGGCAACCGCCGCTTCGCCCTGGACGCCTACCGCCGTTTCATCATGATGTACGGTTCCACCGCCATGGGGATAGAGCGGGAGGAATTCGACCATGCCTTCGACGCGGTAAAGGAAAGTCTGACCCGCAAGCGCCTGGGCATCAAGGCGGGCGTCAAGGTCGGGGACACGGACGTCAACGAGGAGGAGCTGGCCGTCCTCATCAAGAACTTCAAGGCCCTCTACAAGAAGCACATCAAGAGCGATTTCCCCCAGGACCCGATCGTCCAGCTCTGGGGGGCCGTGGGAGCCGTCTTCGGATCCTGGATGGCCGACAAGGCCGTCACCTACCGCAAGGTGGAGAAGATCCAGGGAGTCCGAGGCACCGCGGTCAACATCGTCCAGATGGTCTTCGGCAACAAGGGCGACACCTCCGGCACGGGGGTCTGCTTCACCCGGGACCCGAACACCGGGGAGAACGTCTTCTACGGCGACTACCTGATCAACGCCCAGGGCGAGGACGTGGTGGCCGGCATCCGCACCCCCATCAAGCTCTCGGACTTCGCCTCCGCGGACCCCAAGGCCTACAAGCAGCTCCTGGACGTCCGCAAGACCCTGGAGAAGCACTACAAGGACATGCAGGACCTCGAGTTCACCGTCGAGGAAGGCAAGCTCTACATGCTCCAGTGCCGGACCGGGAAGCGTTCCCCCGCCGCGGCCTTCAAGATCGCCGTAGACCTGGTCAACGAGAAGCTGATCACCAAGGAAGAGGCCATCAGCCGCATCAAGACCTCGGACATCGAGGGCGTCTTCTATCCCGGCATCGACAAGTCCCAGACCAAGATGCTCAAGGAAGCCTTCCTCGTGGAAGGCATCGCCGCGGTACCCGGAGCGGCGACCGGAAAGATCGCCTTCTCCGCGGCCAAGGCCGAGGCCCAGGCCGCGAACGGTGAGAAGGTGATCCTAGTCCGCAAGGAAACCAGTCCCGAGGACGTGGGGGGCATGCACGCCGCCCAGGGCATCCTGACCGCCACGGGCGGCAAGACCAGCCACGCCGCGGTCGTGGCCCGGGGCTGGGGCAAGTCCTGCATCGTCGGCTGCGAAAAGATCAACATCGACTACGAGAAGAAGACCATGTCCGCGGGCCCCGCGGTCCTCAAGGAAGGGGACTACATCACCCTGGACGGCACCTCCGGAGCCGTGTACAAGGGCGAACTCAAGCTGGTCAAGGCCGAACCTCCCGAGGCCTACAACACCATCATGGGCTGGGTGGACAAGATCCGGACCATCAAGGTGCGCACCAACGCGGACACCCCCTACGACGCCGAGAACGCCCGCAAGCTGGGTGCCGAGGGCATCGGACTCTGCCGCACCGAGCACATGTTCTTCGACAGCGAGGCCCGCATCCTGGCCATTCGGGAGATGATCATCGCCGACGATGTCGAGGCCCGCAAGAAGGCCCTGGCCAAGCTCCTCCCCTTCCAGACCGAGGACTTCCGGGGGATCTTCAAGGCCATGGACGGATACCCCGTCACGGTCCGCCTGGTCGACCCGCCCCTCCACGAGTTCGTGCCCCACGACGAGGCCGGCCAGAAGGCCCTGGCCAAGGCCGTGGGAGTTCCCTACGAGACCGTCCGGCGCCGGGTGGAGCAGCTCCACGAGGCCAACCCCATGCTCGGGCACCGGGGCTGTCGCCTGACCATCACCTACCCCGAGATCCTGGACATGCAGGTCACCGCCATCATCAAGGCCGCCTGCGACATGGCCAAGAAGGGCGTCAAGGTCCTGCCGGAGATCATGATCCCCCTGGTCATCGACGCCAAGGAGCTGAAAATCCTGGAGGTCCGGACCCGGCAGGTCGCCGACAAGATCATCAAGGACGCGGGGGTCAAGCTTCCCTACCTGGTGGGCACCATGATCGAAGTTCCCCGTGCCGCTCTTCTGGCTGACCAGGTCGGAGGCGTCGCGGAGTTCTTCTCCTTCGGCACCAACGACCTCACCCAGATGACCCTGGGCATGAGCCGGGACGACGCGGGCCGCTTCCTTCCGGATTACGTGGACGAGAAGAAGGCCGGAATCTTCAAGACCGATCCCTTCCAGAGCCTGGACCAGGAGGGCGTGGGCATGCTGGTGAAGATGGCCATCGAGCGCGGCCGACAGTCCCGCCCGAACCTCAAGGTGGGAGTCTGCGGCGAGCACGGCGGCGACCTGGTTTCGGTGAAGTTCTTCCACCGGGCCGGGATGAACTACGTCTCCGCCAGCCCCTTCCGGGTTCCCATAGCCCGGCTGGCCGCGGCCCAGGCTGTCATCGAGGACGCCGCCAAGGCCAAGCCCGCGGCCAAGAAAGCCCCCGCCAAGGCGGCGGCCGCGAAGAAGCCTAGCGCGCCCAAGGCCGCGGTCGCGAAGCAGCCGGCCAAGAAGGCCGTGCCCGCCAAGCCGGTTACCAAGCCCGCGGTGAAGAAGGCCGCCCCGAAGGGCAAGAAATAAATATGGACGTGGGCGGAGGGACGCAGGCTCCCCCCACGTTTCCCGTTGAAGGCCCCCTCGCTCGCGAGGCGGGCCTTCATTTTTTGCCGGTCCCGGGTTCAAGGTTAAAGGGCGTTCCGAATGCGATGGATGGACCTATATCAAACATTGCTGGAAACCTACGGCCCCCGGGGATTGTGGCCCCGTATCTCCCGGGCCGGTACGGACGGCCGGGATGACCGGGGCTACCTTCCGGGAGGCGGGCCCCCGGAAGACCTTTCCGGGGCGTTCGAAATCGCCGCAGGGGCCGTGCTGACCCAGAACACCGCGTGGCTCAACGCCGAGCGGGCGGTCCAGAACCTGTCGAATGCAGGCGCCCTTAGCCACGAAGGGATCCTGGCGATGTCGCGGGAGATCCTCGCCGAGATCATCCGTCCCGCCGGGTACTTCAACGCTAAGGCCCGGACGCTGCGCGAACTAGCGGGATTCTTCCGGACCCTCTCCCCGGACGGCTTCCGGTACTCCGCGCCGACCCGGGATTCCCTGCTCTCCGTCCGGGGGATAGGCCCCGAGACCGCGGATTCGATCCTCGTATACGGCTTCGGCGTACCCACCTTCGTGGTCGACGCCTACACCCGCAGGATAGCCGGACGTCTGGGGTTCGAGCATACGGCTTCTTCGTATGAGGACTTCAAATCGCATATTGAGATGAACCTACCTAGGAAGTGGACCGTGTACGCGGAATTCCATGCAATACTCGTGGAACATGCCAAGGTCCGGTGCAGGAAAAGCCCGAGATGTGCGGGATGTCCTCTTGGAGATTTGTGTAAGTATAGAATGTATGAAAAAACATAATGCTACTGAAGTATTAAAGAAACGACGGTGTTGGAAGTTTACAACCGGTTACTATCTTGAACCTTGCTCCGTATCCAACAGGATGGTGACCGGTCCCTTGTTCACGTAGGACACGTCCATCACCGCCTGGTACTCGCCGGTCCGAATTTCGATGCCCGTACCTCTAAGTTGTTCCAGGAAATGCTCATACAGGCTTCGGGCGGAATCCGGAGAGGCGGCCTTGTCGTAGCTCGGCCTCCGTCCCTTGCGTACGTCCGCATACAGGGTGAATTGCGATACCGCGAGGATCGAACCGCCGACATCCCGGACCGAACGGTTCATCTTGTATTCCTCGTCCGGGAAAATCCTCATGTCCGCGATCTTTCCGGCAAGCCAATCGGCATCCTTGATCGAATCGCCCTTTCCGATGCCCACGTAGACGAGAAGCCCGGCCTCGATGCTTCCCGTGATCCGTCCCTCCACGGACACGGAAGCCTTCTCGACCCTCTGTACGACCGCCCTCACGGACTGCCGTCCCGGAGTTCGTGGACCGCGATGCCCTCCAGCCGAAAGCCGTCCTTGGAAGGCCGGACCCGCCCGAGAATCTCCAAGGGGACCCCCGCGGTGACCCGAAGGGTGAAGGGAAAGGATACGGCGACGATACCCTCCAGGTTTTTCTTGTCCTGGTATCCGACCAGGAGATCTAGCTGGAGTGCCGAACCCGAATCCCGTATGTTTCCGGCCTGGCCTTTCCAAAGCACCGCGACTCCGTCGAACAGTCTTGGAGACCTCGCCACGTCCGAGTACGAATACTTCTCCCGGATATTCGTGAAATCCGGCTCCCGGACGAAGCCCTTCAGGGTTTCCGCCTTGCTCTTAATGGACGGAGCCGCGTTGGAGAGCAGGATCCGGTTTATCTCGACCAGGGCGGCCTCGTCGTTCCAGGATGCGAAAAATTTCTTGGCTCGCTCGAAGGAGTTGACGGCTTCCTTCTCGGTCAACACGTATTCGAATCCGCCCGCCGCGGACACGGGATTCTCTCGTTCTGCCTCGGTAAGCAGGAAGCTCTCCAGTCCGGCACGGCCGGAGGGAGCCTTGGGCAGGAGCGTGGCCGCCCGAGGGATCAGAGCCAGGGACAGGAAGGCCGCGAGTGCTGCGATGAGGAACGCCGGGAGATACCTCGCCGCCAGGCGCCGCGCCGTCGGCGGGAGGGGATACAGCGCGGCGATTCCTCCGGATTTGACCAGGGCGGCCAGACGCTCCGGTTCCGAGTTGGACTTGATGAAGAGCAGGGCCCTCTTCGCGAAGACGTTTCCCGGTTCCCGGCTCAGGATGTCCAGGTAGAGCTGGATCGCCTTGTCGGTCTCTCCCCGGCGGACATGGACGGCCGCGAGGGCCGCCAAGGTAGGTGAATGTCGGAAATTGAGCTGTTCCGCTCGCCGGAGATAGGTGGCCGCTCCCCCGACGTCCCCGGTGGCGAGACAGCTGGTGCCCATCAGGAAGTAGAAAAGATGCGAATCCCTGTACGAAAGGGTCAGAGGTTCCAGGGAGGAAAGAACCCGGGAATAGTATCCCTTCAGGAAATCCTTCTGCGCCTTTCTCAGGGGATCGGAAACCATGGGCTCTAGTACTCCCGGGGTCTGGACCGGATGTTTCCCAGAAGCCTGCGGATCTCCTCGACCTGGGCGGGATCCGGAGTTCCTCCGGCGGCCAGGAGGGCGTCGATCCGGGCCAGGATCTCCCTAAGGGCCGCGATATCCGTGCGGGCGCCCACGAAGGGATCCGGTTTCACGGACATGGCCGCCTGGGGGCTCGCGGCGGCTTCCGGGGGCGATCCGCCCGGGATGGGGGACGTGGAATATCCGGTTTCCGTCCTGTTGCCCAAGGCGGTCCGGATGATCCGGGTTCCGCCGCTCCGCAATTCCGAAGGTTCGAAGTAGAGGGCCGCGGCGGAATCCTCGATGGAGAACGGAAGGAGCGTGAAGCTCCTTCCGGGGGAGGCCTCGAATCCCCACTCGGCGTCGTTGATCCGCTTCCAGTTGGACAGGATCAGCCGATCCGGCCGGGTCAATCCCTCCCCGGAAAGCTGGATCTGAAGGGTGGCTCCGGAATCACCGGGGGTGAGCAGTCGTGCCGGGATGGAGGAGCCCGACAGGGAGAGCTCGGCTCCCACGATGCCCGTTCCGTCGATCTCGAAATGCCGCTTGCCGCGCTCGCCCTGATACGTGTCCAGCAGGATCCTGAGCCCCGCGGCCGCCGGGTTCCCGGACAGGTTCTCGATCGCGAACTCCATCATGACGCCGTCCGCGTCGGGAGCTCCCCGGGAACGGAGGAAGAGTACGGTCTGCCGTACCAGGGCGAAGGAAGAACGGTATTCGACGACCGCGTTCGCCCCTTCCCTCCGTACGCTGATCCGGAAATCGGCGCTTTCTCCGAGCCGATAGAACTTCCCGTTCCATGCGAGAGTCGGATAGCTGGTTCGGGCATCCTGTTCGGACAGGAGGGAGACGTAACGGTTCCGGGCCGCGTCGGCCAAATAGTGGACGGAGAGCCGCGCGGTACGTTCGTCCAGGGATACCAGGATCCGTCCGTCCCGAAGGTCGAGCGTCCAGGCCGCCGCGGCGGACAGGAGGACCGCCGCGGCCAGAAGCAACATTCTTCGGTGTTTCATGGCCGGGCTCCTTTCTCCACGTTGCCCGCCAGCCAGTCGATGTACAGCGAAAGCAACTCGAGGGTTTCCGCCTTCAAGGCAAGAAGTTCGGCGCTCTTGTCCGCCGAGGGTGACGGGGCCTGGGCCGCCAGGGCCTTGGTCAGTTCCTCGATGCGGGCGTTCAGGGCCGCGATCCTCTGGTCGGAATCCGCAGGGGCGGCAGCGGGGGCCGGCACCGCGAGGGAGGCCCCGGTATCGGCCAGTCTTCGTTGGTATACCGCCAAGGCCTGTTCATAGGCCTTCTCCCTGCGCTGGAATTCCTCGATTACCCGGAGGGATTCCTCGTGGCTCCACTTGAGCAGGGTGAGGAGTTCGTTCTCCCGGTACTTGTAGCGGATCAAGGCGAGCTTGTAGGACGCCGCCTCGAACTTCACGCTTTTAGGGTAGTCCGCCAGCAAGGTACGGAACAAGGTCTCCGACTCGGCGAGGCGGCCCAGGGAAAAGAGTCCGTCCGCGGTCCAGAAGAGAGCCGAGGACGCGAAGGAATGGTCGGGATACTTTTCCAGGAAGGTGGAAAACAGCAGGATGGATTCCTCGTACTCCCCTGAGGTGTAAGCTACCCGGGCGCGCTGGTACAGGGCATCCGGCACGGAAGGATGGCGGGGATATTCCTTCAGGAAGGTGTCCAGGGTCCGGCGCGCGTTCACGGCGTCTCCCAGGGCCATGTAGCTCAATCCCGACCAGTATACCGCGTCGGGCCGGTCCGTCTGGGCCGCCGGGTCCGCGAGTACCCGGTTGAAGAGCTCCAAGGCCTCGGAGTATTTTTCCTCCCCGAAAAGCCGTATACCGCGTTCGATCCGTCCATCCGGAACGGTCTGAGGGTAGGCCGCGAAGGGAAGGATCAAGGCCACCAGGAGGGCGGGTGCTGTTCGGAATCGTCGCATCAGGATTCCTCCGATTGGATTATCGGCGTCCCGGGGGTCCCGCTGTAGCCGCCTCGGCGGGCCGGGCGGAGGCGGAGGCCTCCAAGGTGTAGGCCGAACGGATCGAGCGAAGAAGCAGGCCGGGATCGGGAGCTTCGAAAAAGGCGCTTCCCATCACGAGGACCTCGGCCCCCGCGCGGGCGGCGGCCGGGACCGTGGATTCGTTGATGCCTCCATCTACGGAGAGTCGGAACGTGAGGCCCCGGCGTTCCCGGATTCCGCGGAGCTCCGAGACCTTGTCGAGGCATTCGGGAATCAGCTTTTGGCCCCCGAAGCCGGGATTCACGGTCATAATAAGGACGAGGTCCAGGAACGGAAGAAGGGGCTCCAGGGCCGAGACCGGCGTGGAGGGCACGATGGACACCCCCGCGGCGGCGCCCCTGCTCCGGATTTCCGAGGCGAGGCGGTGGGCGTGTACACAGGCTTCCAGGTGGAACGTGACGGCGTCGGCTCCGGCGTCCAGGAAGGCCGGAGCCAGACGCTCGGGTTCCACGGTCATGAGGTGGGCGTCCAGGAAAAGCCGGGTGCGTTTTCGGATGTCCGAGACCATCTTGGCCCCGAAGGTCAGGTTGGGTACGAATCGACCGTCCATGACGTCCAGGTGCAGCCAGGGCGCACCGGCATCCTCGCAGAGCCTGAGGGCTCCGCGGATGTCCGAGAAATCCGCCGACAGTATGGACGGGGCTACGATCGGCAAGGCTGGGAGATCCATGCGCTCATACTAGCATAGGGGTCGGTGCGGGGCAAGGACGACCGGGAGGCGGGATGAAAAACGCCGCGCCCCGGAGGGCGCGGCTTCCGGTAAAGCGACGAAGCCCGAAGGGCTTCGTCGCCTCCTGGGGTCGGCTGTCGCCGACCCCAGGAGCAGCTAGCCGAGCATGGACAGAAGCACCCCTGCCGCGATCGCGGAGCCGATGACCCCCGCCACGTTCGGTCCCATGGCGTGCATGAGCAGGAAATTCGACGGATTCGCCTTCTGGCCTACGACCTGGCTGACCCGGGCGGCCATGGGAACCGCGGATACCCCGGCGCTTCCGATGAGGGGATTGATCTTCCCGCCCGACAGCATGTACATCAGTTTTCCGAGCAGGACCCCGCCCGCGGTGCCGAAGGCGAAGGCCAGGAGGCCCAGGCCGACGATGGAGAGGGTCTGGACGGTGAGGAACTTGTCCGCGCTGGCCGTGGCTCCCACCGCCGTGCCCAGGAAGATGGTCAGGATGTTGATCAGTGCGTTCTGGGCCGTATTGTTGAGACGCTCCGTGACTCCGCACTCCCGGAAGAGGTTGCCCAGCATCAGGGCGCCCAGCAGGGGCACGGCCGCGGGCAGCAGCAGTCCGCACAGGATAGTGACCATGATCGGGAAGATGATCTTCTCGGCTTTGCTGACCTCGCGGAGCTGGTCCATCACGACCATGCGCTCCTTCTTGGTGGTCAGGGCGTTCATGATCGGCGGCTGGATGATGGGCACCAGGGCCATGTAGGAGTACGCCGCGATGGCGATGGCCGGAAGGAGTTCCGGCTTCAGCTTGGAAGTTAAGAAGATGGCCGTCGGGCCGTCCGCCCCCCCGATGATGCCGATGGAGGCCGCTCCCTGAAGGTCGAAGCCGAGCGCCCGTGCCAAGAGGAAGGCCACGAAGATCCCGAGCTGGGCCGCCGCCCCCAGGAGGAGGCTCTTGGGGTTCGCTATGAGGGGTCCGAAGTCCGTCATGGCACCTACTCCCATGAAGATGAGGGGAGGATAGATTCCGAACTTGATCCCATAGTAGAGGTAATACAGGAGCCCTCCGGGCTGGCCGTCCTTGGCGGGATCCATGATGCCCCCCAGGGGGATGTTCGCCAGAAGCATCCCGAAGGCGATGGGCACGAGGAGGAGGGGCTCGAACTTCTTGACGATCCCCAGGTAAAGGAGCACGCAGGATACGGTGATCATGATGAGGTCGGTCCACTTCATGGCCACGAATCCGGTGCTCTGGATGAATTCCAGGATACTGTCCAACATCTGCGTATTTCCTTATGCGGCAGGCCTAGGCCATGTCCACCAGCGGATCCCCCGTGTTGACGGATTGTCCGGCCTGGACGCGGACGGCCGCCACCGTGCCGTCGCCTCCGGCGCAGATCTCGTTCTCCATCTTCATGGCCTCCAAGATCAGCAGGACCTGGCCCTTCTTGACGGCCTGGCCCGGGGCCACCTTGACGCCCAGGATGGTGCCGGGCATGGGAGCCTTGACGGAGGACGCGCCCGCGGCGGGAGCCGGGGATGCCGCGGGGGCGGCCGGGGCGGGGCGGGGCGCCGGCGCGCTCGCGGCGGCGGGCGCCGGGGCGGCCGGGGCGGACCCTCCCACTTCCTCGACACTCACGTCAAAGGCCTGTCCGTTCACGTAGATCTTATAGCTCTTCATATCCAACTCCTTACGAATTCGATCAGCGGCGGCCCGCGGCCAGCCGGTTCGCGTAACCCCAGACCGGGGTGTTGAGCCCGGCCAGGCCGGGAGAGGACGGCGAGATGCGGGCGATCCGGATTTCGGAAGGCCCTCGGCCCGTCGCCGCGGCCACCGCCGCGGTAATCGCCGCGACGACCTCGGGGGTCACTCCGGCGGAAGCCCGGACCGGAGCCTGGGCGGGTGCGGACGGGGGAAGGTCGGCGGAACGTACCGCCTCGGCCTTTTTCCGCGCCAGCCGGCCGGCCACGACCGAGAAGCCCTCGAGGATCCACCAGAGTCCGATCAGGGTGATGAAAACCGTGCCCATGCCGATGAGGACCACGGTCCATTCGTACAATCCGATGTTGCTCATGCTCCGCCCCTAGGCCGGGAAGTTCCCGTGCTTGCGGGCCGGGCGGGTTTCCCGCTTGCCCCCCAGCATGGCCAGGGCCGCGACCAGGCGGCTCCGGGTTTCCGCGGGATCGAGGACATCGTCCACGTAGCCCCGCACCGCGGCCTTGTAGGGATTGGCGAAGGAGCGCTTGTACTCCTCGATCTTTTCCTTCCGGGCGGCGGCGGGATCGGAGGCTTCCTCGATCTCCTTCTTGAAGATGATGTTGGCCGCGCCCTCGGGACCCATGACCGCGATTTCCGCGGACGGCCAGGCGAAGACCTGGTCCGCGCCGAGGTGGCGGGAGCACATGGCGATGTAGGCGCCGCCGTAGGCCTTGCGGAGGATCACCGTAAGGAGGGGCACGGTCGCCTCGCTGTAGGCGTAGAGGAGCTTGGCCCCGTGGCGGATCACGCCCCCGTGCTCCTGGCTCACCCCGGGCAGGTAGCCGGCGGTGTCCGCGAAGGTCACCAGGGGGATGTTGAAGGCGTCGCAGAAACGGATGAACCGGGCACCCTTGTCGGAGGCGTTGATATCCAGGACCCCGGCCATGACCGCGGGCTGGTTGGCCACGATCCCGACGGGGCGGCCGGCCAGGCGGGCGAAGCCGACCACGATGTTCTTGGCGTAGTCCTCCTGGACCTCGAAGAAGTCCCCTCCGTCGAAGATCCCCTCGATGATCCGGCGAACGTCGTAGGGCTTGTTCGGGGAATCGGGGATGATGTCCGCCAGGGCGGACGGATCCCCCGCGGGGGCGACGGGGTCCGCCAGGGGCGGATCCTCCAGGTTGTTCTGGGGCAGGAAGGAAAGGAGGCGCTTGATCCCCGCGATCGTCCCGGACTCGTCCGCGAACCGGAAATGGGCCACCCCGCTCTTCTCGCAGTGGACGTGGGACCCGCCCAAATCCTCGGCGGAGACGTCCTCCCCGGTCACGGCCTTGATGACCTGGGGACCGGTGATGAACATGTTGGAGCTCTTGTCCGTCATGAGCACGAAGTCCGTGAGAGCCGGGGAATACACGGCACCGCCGGCGCAGGGACCCATGATGACGGAGATCTGGGGAACGACCCCGGAGGCAACGGTGTTCCGGTAGAAGATGTCCCCGTACCCGGACAGGGCGTCCACGCCCTCCTGGATGCGGGCCCCGCCGGAATCGTTGATGCCGATGACCGGACAGCCCACCTTCATGGCCATGTCCATGGCCTTGCAGATCTTGGCCGCGTGCATCTCCCCCAGGGACCCGCCGATGACGGTGAAGTCCTGGGCGAAGACGTAGACCAGCCGTCCCGCCACGGTTCCGTAGCCGATCACCACGCCCTCCCCGGGCGCCTCCACGTCGGCCATGCCGAGTTCGTCGCAGCGGTGCTCCACGAAGGCGTCCAGCTCGACGAAGGACCCCTCGTCCAGGAGCATCCGGATGCGCTCCCGGGCCGTCATCTTTCCCTTCTCGTGCTGGGCGGCCACCCGCTTGGGTCCGCCCCCGGCCGTGATCTTGTCCCGGCGCTTCACGAGTTCGCGGATCTTCTCTACCATACCCCTACCTTCTCCCGTCGGCTCCGCCGACGCTGGTTCTATTATTCGGGACGCCCGAAGGCGTCCGTGATTCCTGCCGTACGGCCTTCAGTCCCTCTGACAGAGCTCCACCAGCACCCCGTTGGTGGCCTTCGGGTGGAGAAAGGCGATCTTCGCACCCCCGGCCCCGTACCGGGGCTTTTCGTCGATCAGCCGGACCCCTCGGGCCTTGAGGTCGGCCAGGGTCTTTTCGATATCCTTCACCCGGAAGGCCAGGTGCTGGACCCCCTGCCCCTTGGCGGCGATGAATTTGGCGATGGGCCCCTCGGGATCCGTGGACTCCAGGAGCTCGATCTCCGTATCCCCCACGGGGAAGAAGGCGACCCTGACTTTCTGCTCCTCCACGGTCTCGGTCCCGTGCAGCTCCAGACCCAGGACGTCCCGGTAGAACGCCAGGGACTGCTCCAGGTTCTCTACGGCGATGCCGATATGATCCAGTTTTTCCGTCATTCCGCCTACCTCCTAGGGTGTTTTTCTTCAAGGCTCAGGGCTTCGTGGAGGGCGTCCACCGCGTCGTACACGTCCCGGCGGCGCTCCACCACGTCCCGGGCCAACGCGTCCAGCCGGGCCAGGGCGTCCGGGGAGTCCAGGCGAGCGAGGAGCCGCTTGCCCAGGGCGTCCCGCAGCTCGTACGCCGCGTTCCGGAGCCGCCGCTCCCGGAGGAGCCCGGACTCCTCGAGGGCCGCCCGGTGGGCTTCCACCGCGTCGACCACGGGCATCACGCCCTCCCCCGTCTCCGCCGTTGTCTTTAGCACCGGGGGCAGGCCGTGGGCGTCCCCGTACCCGTGTGCGTTCGCGGATTCGCGGGCGGCGCTGGCTATGTGGTGCCCGCCCCGGTCCGCGACCCCGGCGCCGGATAGGGCCCGGGGGGTGACCCCGTTGACCAGGGCGGTCTCCAACATGGAACGTATCTCCCGCACCACCCGGTCCGCCCCGTCCCGGTCCGACTTGTTCACCACGAATACGTCCCCGATCTCCATGATCCCGGCCTTGAGCACCTGGATGTCGTCCCCCAGACCCGGGACCGAGACCAGTACGACCGTGTCCGCCAGGCGGACGATGTCCACCTCGCTCTGGCCGACTCCCACGGTCTCGATCAGGATCCGGTCGAAGCCCGCGGCGTCCAGGACGCGGACGGCCTCCATGACGGCCCCGGAAAGCCCGCCCAGGTGGCCCCGGGTGGCCAGGCTGCGGATGTAGACCCCCTCGTCCAGGGCGTGGGACTGCATCCGGATGCGGTCCCCCAGGATCGCACCGCCCGTGAAGGGGCTCGACGGATCCACCGCCAGCACCCCCACGGAAAGGCCGCGCCGGCGGAACTCCCCCACGAACTTGTCCACCAGGGTGCTCTTGCCGGATCCCGGAGGTCCGGTGACCCCGATGACGTGGGCGCGTCCCGTGTGGGTGTGGAGTGCCCGGAGGACCTGGGCGACGGAGGGATCCCCGTCGTCGATCCGGGAGATCGTGCGGGCCAGGGTCCGGGGATCCCCGGACCGGATCCTCCGGACGGTTTCCGGAACGTCGGACATCGGGAATCGGCCTAGCGCTTCAGGTTCGCGCGAATGAAGTCGATGGTCGCCTTGGTCGGGGTCCCGGGACCGAAGATCTCCGCGATCCCGGCCTTCTTCAGGAAAGGAATGTCGTCTTCGGGGATGACCCCGCCGCCGATCACCAGTACGTCGTTCACGCCCTTCTGGGCCAGCAGCTCCATGACCCTGGGGAAGAGGTGGTTGTGGGCTCCCGAGAGGATCGAGAGGGCGATGACGTCCGCGTCCTCCTGGACGGCGGCCTGGACGATCTGTTCCGGGGTCTGTCGTAGACCCGTGTACACCACTTCCATGCCCGCGTCCCGGAGGGCCCGGGCGATCACCTTGGCGCCCCGGTCATGGCCGTCCAGCCCGGGCTTGGCGACTAACACACGTATTTTCCTGTCCATTCCGTACCCCCGTTAAAGGACGACCTTCTGCTGGTATTCCCCGAATACTCCGCGAAGCACGTCGCAGATCTCCCCGAGGGTGGCGTACTGACGCACCGCCTCCAGGATGCGGGGCATGAGGTTTTCCGAACCCTGGGCCGCGGTCGCCAGCCCTTCCAGAGCCGTCCGCACGGCCGCGTTGTCCCGTCTTCCCCTCAGGTCCGCCAGCTTTTTCTCCTGCATCTTGCCGACCGCGGGGTCCACCTTCAGGAGGCCCTCCGGAGCGGCTTCCTTGATCTGGAACTTGTTCAGCCCCACGACGATCCGCTCCCCGGACTCCACGTCCATCTGGTAGGTGTA
>Ga0116154_10001142_pt1 | contig 23995 bp, 13 predicted proteins | sample AD_UKC030_MetaG_FD_89898 | JGI IMG/M metagenome (GOLD analysis project Ga0116154, IMG submission 89898) | Active sludge microbial communities of municipal wastewater-treating anaerobic digesters from USA - AD_UKC030_MetaG | ecosystem: Engineered > Bioreactor > Anaerobic > Digestate | place: USA...
CTCCGGTCCAACCCTCCCCAGGACCAGCCAGGCCAAGAGAAGCGGGACGAACACGGCAACCGTGTGCCCGGCGAAGGCCGCCAGCGACGTGAATTCTCGACCCAACTCCGCAGGCCACCATCCGGCCCAGAGCCCCCAGCCCAGGCCCACGGTAACCGCGAACAGCGCAACCTTCTTCACGTTCCCCGCGGTCAGCACTCTCCCCTGCCAGTACCAACCGACGCCCACGCTGATCAGCGCGTGCCAGGCAAGACCGGTGAAGGAAATCGACGCCGGAAACGGATTGTCGGCGTTCCCGTACATCGTATCCACCACGACACCCTCGGCCAGCCAGCCATACACTGCGCCCGCCAGGAACAGCGCCGCGAAAGCACCGATGCGACACTCCCGGACCAACAGCAGGAACACCCAGGCGAGGAGGCTGTAAACGACCCAAGTCAGCACGAACCCGGCGAGCCTGTCCCCCGGTCGGAGGAACGACCAGAACATGCGTTCCGAGTAGAAGAACAGGATGTAGCCGGTCGCCATCACCACCACGAGTTTCTGTGCCCAGCGGCGCATCGGATTCACAGCATAAAATGGGTCTCCGATACCAGAAAGCGCGAAGTCCGCTCAGACCAACCATCGAACCTGCCTTTGTACCAGAACTCCTTCTGTCGGTCCCGAGACGAAGTCCACGGCTGCCACCGGCGACGGCGTTCCTTGCTGGGTGGTGAGCACAAGGTACCGAGCACGGCGGAGAGTCTCGCCGCCGCGTGAGGAGGTTGCCGGTTCGTTGGCCAGGGCGCTGCCTGCCAGCATCAGAGCGGCCGTAGCGAGGATTGCTTTCACGCCCCGGAGTATTGCACCACCACCAAGAGGCTTTCAATTGGAGGCCACCTGCAAGGGCGGCCGGTCCAACTGGCGTCCCGAGGCACAGCGAATCCCAAAGCCCCGTCCACCGTGAGACGTCCTTCCCTGTAATCAGGTGGGGTCTCCCGCAGGGCCGATTGTATACTGCCATTGTATACTGTTTGCCCGAAATTGGGCCTCCGAGGGTCCATGTGGTTCCGCGGCTGCGTGCCAGCAAGCCGCTCGGAATCAACGATTTGTCCTTGTCAGTTTCGGTCGGTCCAAATGGGTGGAACCCCCCATGAAAGAACTACGGACAAACAGGCGTCAGACAGCCAGTGATATGAGATCACGTGCCGCCTGGCGACCGAAGGGGCGCCCAGCAGCCGACGGAACGGCCCTCTTTCCTTCGCGATCTTTGCACCCGCGCCACCCGCAATCTCAAGCGAACGGTCCGTCCGCCCCCCAATCGGAAGCCCGATGGCTAACGGAACTGCTAACGCCTCCAGTGTTCAAGCGACCCGGCCTCACCCAAACCGTAGCCCGGAGCAGCGGCTCAGCGTGAGTGTAGGCAAAGGCTGTCATCGTGCGCCAACACCTCATCTCCTGCTGGCAGCCGATTGAGGAGCGCCTACGGCTCAGCGGGGAGCATCGGCGCCCGCGCGACCACCAGGAGCCCGTCCTCGGCTGCGGCCAGCACCCGCTTGCCATCGCACGAGAAGCCGACGGACTGAACATAGGTCGAGCTGCCGGGGAAGCGAATCCGACCCAACTCGGCGCCGCTCTTCACATCCCAAACCCTTGCGGTGCTGTCCCCGGACCCTGAAATCAAGCGCCGGCCGTCCGGTGAGAAAGCCAGGGCGACCACCCAATTCTGGTGCCCCTCCAAGTGGCGGAGGATCTCCCGGTGTTTCACGTCCCAGAGGTAAATCCCCGGATTGCCCTCGGCCACCATCTGGCTGTCCGGCGACACTGCCACGGAGAGCCCTTGCCCCGCATCGGTCACCAACTTGGCCATGATCTGCCCCGTCCGCGCATCGAGCAGATACACCCCGCGGTCCTTAAGAATCTTGAAAACCGCCACCCAGTCTCCATTCGGAGCCGCCGCCAGGTTCTGATAATCAAGGTGTTGCCAGCCGGTGAAGCCCCAGAGGATCTTCCCGTTCTCCACCTCAAAAAGATCTCCCTGAATGTCATGTAACTCTCCCGGCTCAGGGCCTTTGATCGTCTCTCCGCATGCGCTGCACACCACGGCGCGGCCGGTCTTCCCCAGCCACGTTACCCCGCCAATCTTGTATGGCCGCCCACCCACCTCCCGCGCCGTGCGGCTTCTGAGATCCCACAGCAGCAGTCTTCCGCCTGCGGTGCCAGCCAGCAATCGCGCGCCGTCTGGCGAGTAGGCGGCCGTCGTGACTCTCTCCTCCCCGTGACGCAGCTCCTGCAGGACTTTCCCGTCCACGTCGCAGATGAGAACGGCGCCGTCCTCTGCCACCACGGCAAAGGATGGCTCGGTCGGCGAAAATTCGGCCCGGCAGGTAAAACCAGCCCCAGAGGATTCCCAGACGCGTTCGAGCGCAAGTTTCTTATCCTGAGCCTCCTCTCGCTCACGAGCCGCCTTCCGCTCGTCCGCCCCCTCCAACCTTTCGGCGATGTCAATCTCGGCATCCACGACGCGATACAATGCGTCAATCTGCCGGCCTTGCTTCTCCAGTTGTTCCCGGATGGACTGGAGCTCGGACTTGATGGATTCAAGGTCGCCCGCCTCGGCCCCGGACCAAACACCAGCGGCGAGAACAGAACCGAGAATGTAAGCCGCTACAACAAGGTTCTGCGATTTGCTTTTCATGATGGTGCTCTCCCAGCGTCCAGATCACCGACGCGGGCGGCCATACGCGTTCGAATTGGAAACTGACGCGGCCCGCCCGCGCTCGGTCCAGTGATCTCGATCGGCGATTCAGTCGCGGTGCCTCTCGATAAGGTCATGGACCAACTCCTCTCCACCGACTATGTCCTCGGTCCCGAGGAAGCGTGACACTTCCATGTGACCATCATCAAAGACATCCACCTCGACTCGCTCTCCAACCACAGTCATCGTCACAAGCACCGTGTCATCACGATTTCGTGACAGGCTGAAATGGATATGCGCGTCCTCCAACTTCCTGAGCAGACTGTAAAGCGGGTGCGACATGGTCACGCCGAACAGTATTGTTGGGATGAAGTCATCGGCAAATGACAAAGTCGATCCTGGCTCGCCATCCGCAGGAATCGTAGGCCGCAGGGTGCGCTCATGGCAACCACAATCCCAACGACTTGCGCACCGAGATCGTTTCCAACGCCCACCATGCTGCCCGAACTTTGGGCTTGTTCCGTCGCCCAGACAAAGGACGAAGTGACTTTGTCTTCACGCCAGGCCTTATGAACGCCCAGCCCCTCACCCGAGCCCCGCGTGCCGTCTGGTTTCCCGACTGGTTTCAGGTGCTCTGGCAAACTGATTTGGCGGAGTCCACCCGCAGTCAGTATCGTACCGTCGTGCTGGAGTCGCTGCGCTTCCGCAAGCAGGTATACGAAACTCAACCATCTCTTCTTCTTACGGCCGATGCCTTTGCTGACCCAGGTAATGAACAACGGTGTAGGAATCCCGCCCCTTGGAAGGAGTCAGGTAGATTTTGACGACCGTATGCCCTCGTCTGATCGTCAGGGGAAACTTTGACTTTCGCGTGGGTCAAAGTTGTCAGGCATTTGTCAGGAAATCAAACGCTATCTCAAAATACCCAACAAAAGGTGGTGGAGGCGGCGGGAGTTGAACCCGCGTCCCTGACAGAAACCCCAGCCGCGACTACATGCTTAGCCGGAGGTAAAGTCTCGGCGAACGGTTACGCTCCGGCGCGACCCGCCCACCCAGCCCGCTGTAAAAGTTTCGGTCAGCCGCGCAGCCGGCGCCACGGCCAACCTACCCTGCTGTTGCGTTCGTCCACCCTAGCAGGTGTCAAGCGGCGAACGTCGCGGACTTAGGCCGCGAGGGCCAATTCACTATTGGCTGTTTTGTTTTGACCCGATGATTAACGAGGCCAACGGATCGTCCTCGGCATGCCGCCTCTGGCGCGTCTTCCAGGTCGAAACCAGTACGCCCCCATCGCAGCGGGGAGAACATCCGCCATCACACCCCACAGGTCAAGCGCAGGCTTCGGGATAAGGCCAAAAGCGCCTGGACTTGTCTTCTGTCCGTAAATGTCAACCCATGCGGGCTACAGGGCGTAGGCGGTCAAGCGCAGTGCCCAATCTTCGGTGCCCGTCGCCACATAAAGTGTCGAATCCTGAATGGTGAAGTACCAGACGTTGCCCCCCGGAATGGAGTAACGCTGAACCTCCTGGAGCGAATCGGGATCAATCACAATGATCCAAGTCCCGGCCGCAACATGGAGTCGGTGATTCCATGCGGTGATCTCGCTAAGAAACGCTATGTCAGGCAGGCGGTCCCCCCCGCGTTGGAGGGGGTGATAGGCGATCGGCGGCACGGGGCACGCAGGCGCGATGGCTTGGCCCGTCGCCTGGTCGAAACCGTAGACTGCGTTGGTGGTGCCGCAATAGGCGCGGTGGGCGAACAAGGTCACCGGCGTGCGAGGATGAGTGTGGACCTGGCTCGACCACTTTGTGTTGCCCTCTTTCTCATCGACGCAATAAACGCGATTGTGCTCGGGACTCCCCCGGGTCGGTTGCTCGCCTGCCAGGAAAACGCGTCCGTCCTCGACCACGCAGCGGCCGGCATTACTGACACGCTTCGGATCTGTGCAAGTCCATTCTTTCGCCTGGGTCGCTTCGTTGTATGCGGCGACACCTCCGTTGGTGAATCCGACGAAGACACGCCCGTTCACAACCGTGGCCCGGCACCCAATTCCTCCGTGGGTTGTGATTCCCCACTTCCGCGTCGAACAGGGCGTGTGGAGGTAGGCCGCGAGGTCTTCTCTCTGATCGTCCCACGAAGTGCAGTAGAGCGAATCCCCCTCGACCAGGACGTTGCAGATGCCGTTCCCACCGGACCAGACGCACTCGGGCTCTCCGGCGAGACTCTTGCTCAGCCGGAAGACCCCTTTCTGATAGTGCGGGATGAACATGTCACGGGCGGAAAAGGCGGGATGGCCGAGCAACAACGGCCAATCCATGGCACGCTCGTTCCTGGGGTCACCCGTTTTGGCATCGAGCAGTTGCAGCTTGGATCGACCGAGGACATACACGATGCCGTCGTCCACGGCAAAGAAGCTGAAGAGAATCTCGGCTGCGTCAAATGACCAGAGCTCAGACAACCGCCGGATGCGCGGACTGTGGGTGGAGGCCATGGGAATCGCTTGTTTGAATGGAGAGTTGAAATTGCGCTCCGACCATCGATGTTTCAAGCCAAAAGCGGCTCCAACCGCCATGAGTCGGGGCTGCGAAGACCGGTTGCCGCCGACAGCGGATCGATTAGAATGCACGAGGACTGACCATGAAGGATATGCGACACATGGAACGTACGGCTTGCCGGGCCGGCGAACCGACGCTCCCCGAGACCAAGATAATCGGGTGATCGATCGAACGTCCTTTTGCTCGAGTCCGGGCCAACTGCTCAAGAGGGCGACGATGCGCTGCTCGTAATAGCTCCGGCTGCGCGGCTTCAGGTTGGCGTCGCCGGCAATGCGGGAACGCAGAATCTTGATCGCCTCGCCAACGGACATCTTGCCTTGCTTGGCGTTGCCTTGGCTTTCGGCCGTCTGGCGATGGGATTTTTCGAAGTCGCCCAACCGGATTGTCGTTCGGCTTGGCCCGGTGCATGGATTTACTGCCGGTTGGCACGAGACAGTATCCAATAGCAGTATCCAAATGTCAGATTCGAGCGTGGGAGAATCCGCGTAAGTCCTTTATTGTTAGTGGCGCACCCATCAGGAGTTGAACCTGAAACCTTCTGATCCGTAGTCAGATGCTCTATCCAATTGAGCTATGGGTGCGACCGTATGCCGGTCTTGGCCCTGCACGGCCACACTTTGCCTGGATTTGCGCCGGGAGCAAGCTCATTTGACAAGCTCATTCGTAGGCCGTGCATCTGGTTGTTGTCGGTGTTCTGTCGCCCGGTGAGGGCGCTGCGCCTACACCGGATGGAGACTCCCGCTGGAAGCCGCGTGCCCCCGCGCGGCGCAAACTCGACTTCCATCGACAACCTCGAGATGCACCGTCCGAAGGAGCGGGTCGATTGGCTTGAGTTGGCTTGAGTTGGCTTGAGTTCAGATTCGGCTCATGCTCCAGTCAGTTGCGGGTGGCCATGCGACCGGTGATTCAGCGAGAACTGCGGGTGGCTTCGCGGCGCAGCCAGACTTGGCAAGTGCGGGTGGTCTTCGGCGTCGGGGCCATGGTCGCCTTGGCGTTCGGGCTGGCGCTTCCGGACGTTCCGGTTCGGGAGAGGGGACAGGTGGTTCTCATGTGCCTGGCGATTTGCGGATTCGTCCTGTGCCTCTTCTCGGGCACGTACCTGACGGCCGATGCGATCAGTCTGGAGAAGAGGGGCGGCACGCTCGGTTTGCTTTTTCTCACCCCGCTGAAGGGCTGGCAGATCGTGCTGGGCAAGGCGGCGATCCACTCGATGCAGGTGGGCTACGCGCTGCTCGGGGCGTTCCCGATCCTGTTTATCCCGCTGCTGATGGGAGGGGTCGGCTGGGCGGAGGTGACGCGCATTCTGCTCGTGTTGATGGCGTCGCTGCTGCTCTCGCTCGCTGTCGGCATGTTCTGGTCGACGATCGCCTTTCAGGCCCAGACCGCGGTCCTTGCTTCGGCCGTGAGCATGATCCTGATCACCCTGTTGCCGTGGCTCGAGCCGTTTCTTGAAGGCCTGTTGACCCAGCGTTTCGGGTCGATGATCGGGCCGCCGCAGATCTCGCCCATGACGTCGATGGTCTTTGCCTTTGAGGCCAATTACCGGATGCAAGGCGGTTCTGTTGGGCCGGGCAACTCCGGGGCTTTTGTGTATTGGGGATCGCTGGTCCTGATCGCGGGCTCGGGCGCGGTGTTGCTTGTGATCTCGGGCTGGATGCTCCCGTGGCTCTGGCGTCGGAGCGAGGCGGGCGGGCGGGCGGGGATGTCCGTTCCGCGCGCATGCCGGCCTCGTTTGCGCGCGATGGCCGAGGCAAGGCTGTCTGCCACGCGCGACCGCGCCCCTCTGGAGTGGTTGTTTCAGAGGCGGCTTGGGGAGTCGATCTGGCTTCGGTTGGTGCGCGGGGCCGGGTTTTGTTTTTTTGTGATCATGCTGGTGACGTCGGTGACCACCAGGCATTGGAGGGAGGGGTTCATCGGCGCATTCTGCGCCGCGTATGCGCTGCACCTGGTCACCCGGATCCAGCTTGCGGTGAGCGCCACCGGATCACTGGTCGAGGATCGGCGCAACGGCGCACTCGAGACGCTGCTTGTGACGCCAGTCACGAATGGCGACGTCGTGGATGCGCATCATCGGGCCCTGAAGCGGGCGTTCCGTCGACCGTTGTGGCTCTTGCTCGGGATGAACGGGGCTCTGCAACTGTGCGTGGTGGCGTTTCACGAACATCTGCACATGGATCACGGTGCAGGCGCCGTCTTCAGTGTCGGGTTCATTGGCGGCGCCTTGGTGACATTGTCGGATTTCGCCGCGTTGAGGTGGTTGTGTTTGCGCGAATCGCTGAGGAGCGCAACGCCTTTGAAAGCGGCGGGGATGTCGTTGGTGCGACTGAACGCGGTGGCCTGGGCAGCGCTGGGTGTGGTTATTCCGGTCGCGATGGGATTCAATGACGAGGAGGTGGTTGCGGTGATCTTCAGTCTCTGGATTCTGCTTTGCCTTTTTGTGAACACGGTGTCGTGCCGATCCAGCCGCCGGTGGCTGCGGGCGGGCCTGAGAGGGCGGGTCTCGGAAGGCCGATAGGCGGCCGCGCCCCATGCTGCAGGAGAGCGGGGACGTCCGTGTCTTCGACCAATGAAATCGCAGAATGTGCTCGCGGGCGACGAGGACGTCGCCCCTCCGGCGTGGAGGTTGGCGCAGGCAGGGGTGCGGCGGTTGACCGCCGCTTTCCGAGGACGATGGTCGGTCACGTCCCACGCAAAGCGGTGCTGAAGCACCGCAGTCCAGACGCTTCGCGCTGTTGAAAGCGTTCGTGCCCAGGCAGCTTCCGTGCAAGATCCGCATCTCAGCCGGCCTTAGGTTGACGCGTATGCGCGGCTGCGGGATCGTCCCTTCGAGTCTCGGACGCGGCGCGGTTTTGCCACAGCCCGGATGTGAGACTCCGCGAAGCTCTGTGAAACATCCGGGCTAATGGGTTTGGACGCGGTAGAAGCGCTGCGCGGCGGCGGGTGTTTGGTCGACGAACGACGCTGTGTTGCCGGCGGCGATGATGGGGCTGCCCAGGTCCTGCCATGCGCCATTCAAGGCATCGGCGGCCTGGACCTGATAGGTGACGCCTGCGTTCGATTCCCACTCGAGGACGATGCCGCCCGCGGCGGCGGTAACGCTGAGAATCCTGAAGGACTCAACAGGCGGGACGTAGGTGGGATCGATGAGGAAGGCCTTGAGTCCGTTGTTGACGCCCAGTGCCACCAGGTAACCTGCGCCGAAGTCGACATTGCCCTGGAACTCGATGTCCGGATTGTACGTGGTGAAGAGCTCGTTATCGACCCAGAGCGGGCCGGCGGCCATGTCGCGGACGTCGTAGACCGGGACGCTGACCGGGGTGGGGGGGCTGCCATTGCGCAGGCCGGCCAGGAGGCCGGTGGCGGCGTCGTACTTAATGCCTGTGACCGACGCAGGGACGCTGCGGGCGCCGGTGGTGGGGTAAGTCGCCTTGATGGCGCCCAGTCCGGTGTCGAGGTCAAACTCGATGAGATAGAGGTTTCCGACGGCTTTAACCCAGAAGGTGTTGTTGCCGGGGCCCCAGGCCAGGCCGAACCGGAAGATGTTGGGCGGCGCGTCGGGCACGGTGATTGTTGTGGAGATGAACTCGTAGTTGGGATCGGGTTTGAGGATGGCGACCGTGCGCACTTCGAGCGGGGTGGGGCTCCATTTGCCCGCGCCGACCAGGATTTCGGTCTCGAGGCCGCCGCCGCGCACATCGAGGTTGGCGCCCCAGCCGTCGGTGGGCGCGGTCATGCCGTTGCCGGGGTCGCCGCTGAAGGCGAGCCATTGGTCGGGGGTGTAGGGGCTATCGTCGCCGATGCCATAGATGGTGAAGGGTGTTGTGCCGGTGTTGCCGGTGACGTTGCAGATGTAGATCACGCCGTCATCGGCGACGTCGACCTTGTTCATTCCGCCGTAGAGGGTGAGTCCGGAGTAATCGATGTAGTGCTTGTGTTCGCCCGTTTGCATGTCGATCACCGCGATCATGTTGGTCGGGTTGAGGCGGGTGACCACGATGACGTTGGTTGTGAGCGGGTTGATGGCCAACCCGTACTCTTTGTATCCGGATGTGAGATAGGGCCGTGTTCCGGGCAGGACGTTCCAGATGTTCTCGACTTGTGGCGAGGCATTCGAGGGCATGACCGTGAGTGTCGCGTCGGCGCTGGTTGCCGAGCCGCTGGGATTGCTGACAACGACGCTGTAGGCGCCCTGGCTGGCGGCCGCGATGTGCGAGAGCGTCAGCGTCGGGGCGGTTGCCCCTTCGATATCCTCGCCGTCGAGCCGCCATTGGTAGGTGAAGGGCTGGGTGCCGCTCACGCCGACCGAGAAGGTGTAGGTCTCGGCGCCCTCCCACACGGTGGCGTTGGCCGGCTGGGTGGCGATGCCCGGGGGCAGGAAGACTTCTGTCAGGTCGAAGGCCATCATGCCGTTGTTGGATTCCAGGGCGAAGAGTTTCCCTGCGTAGAGCGCGACGGCGCCGGTGAGGTTGCCATTGGCGTACCCGCCCGGGAAGTCCTTGGCGGCGTCCTGGAGTTGGGGGGCGGCGGGATTCGAGATGTCGTAAAGTCGGAGTTTGTGGTTGCCGGTGTCGGCCGAGCTTGCCTCGACAATGCCGAGCAGGGCGCGGGCGGGATCGAGGTCAAGCGGGGCGCCGACGATTCCGGTGATCGTGGTTGTCACGGCCGCGGTGCCGGCATTGGGATCGAGCGTGAACTGTTTGAGATTGCCGCCGGCCTGCTTGGCCCAGAACGTGTCGCCAAGGCCCCAAGCCAATCCCCAGCGCGTGTCGTCGGCCGCGCAATCGGTGACAATCTTCAGTGCGGTGAACGCGACCCCATCCTCGGTGGTGAGCAGGGCGACATTCCTGTCGCGCGTGCCGAGCAGGATCTGGGTGCTCGAGCCCGTGCCGCGCAGGGCGAGCGAGTCGCCGAACCGGCGGTTGTTGGCCACTTGGTCGGCCTCGGAAGGATCGCCGGAGTAGACCAGCTCGGGTTGCGCCGTCTCGTCCGCCCAGCGGTAGAGGCGAAACGGGCCGCTGGCGCCGGTGGTGTCGACGGTGAGGTTGCCCACATAGATGGCGCCGTCGTCGGTGGCTGCAACCATGTTGACCGGGAACGTGCCGCCGGCGATCACAGAATCGTCAAACGGGAGCGTCCCGAGTTCCGCGCCCGTGTTGGCATCGAGGATGTGCACCGCCGCCGAGCCGGTGCGGCTCGGCACGAGCAAGTGGCCGGTCGTGGGGTTATAGGCCAGACCACGCGTCAAGTGGGTGGTGTCGAGGAACGCGACAGCACCCGGCGCGAGGCTCCACAGCGGTGTGAGCTGGTAGGATTGTGCGCGCGCGGTGACGCCAAGAGTCAGCGCCAGCACGAGGAGCAGCAGGAATCGGCCGAGGGGGCAGGGATTGGGTTCGTTCGGATGTTTCATCTCAGGATGTCCCGTTCGTTGTTGTTCATTTCGTCGTGGTTTCGGACGATGGCGCGGCGACTGCCGGGCCGGCATCCCCATTTGCACTGATGCTGGCGCGCCGGACGCGCATGCGTCAAGCGCATCGGGCGCAGAAGGCCACAAATCGTTCAAGATTGGCGCGAACCGTCCAGAATCGGGGCGAGTCGGGCCTGCGGGATGACCCGGAAATCTCACCCGTGGACCCTCAGGAATGCCACGACGGCCCCACCGGTGAGATTTCCGGGTTAGGGATGACTTTGGGCTTGAACGTTCGCGTCCATGAAGGACTCTAGAAATCGAGAATGGACATGAAGACGTATGAGAGAGCGGATGTCGCGGATTGCGCGCGGGTCAGGCAAGGCGCGCGGCAGTGTGGATTCACCCTGATCGAGTTGCTCGTGGTGATCGCGATCATTGCGATCCTGGCGGGGATGCTCTTGCCGGCGCTGTCCAAGGCGAAGGTGAAGGCCCAGGCCATTGCGTGCTTGAACAATGTCAAACAACTTCAGCTCGCTTACGAGCTCTACGCCACCGACAACGGCGACACATTGATGGACAACTCGGTCACCGGCGTCGCCAGCCCCGGCGAGAAGGCCTGGATCAAAGGCAATGTCCAGGAATATGCCGCCGACTATCCCGATCATCCGCGGTTCGGCGTCCTTTTTCCCTACAACAGTTCCGTCGAGATCTACCGGTGTCCGTCGAGCCGGGCGCATATTCAGGGCGTGGGCCGCGGTTCCGGCGCGCGCGTCCCTCACAACCGTTCGTATGCGGTTTCGGTCTGGCTGGGCAACAACCTCGACCTGGGCGCGGACCGCACCGGCCTGATTGCGCACCGATTCAGCGCGGTCAGGAATTCATCCTCGACGTCCGTCTTCATCGAGGAGAATGCGATCAGCATCGACAATGGCGCCATCGGCTTCAACCGCCCGATTCCGGGCAACGCAGGCAGCGATCCCGGCGGGGTCTGGAACCTGCCCGCGAATCGCCACAACAACGGCTGCAGTTTCTCCTTTCTTGACGGCCACGGCGAGACGTTTCGCTGGCGCGGACCCCGGATCAAGGAGTTGAATACGCAGTATTCCGCCGACCACAGCCGCTCGCAGCGCCCGTCGCCAGGGGTCAACCCGATTCACAGTCTGCCATGGGATCCCAAGGACCCGGATTATCAGCGCCTGGCGGAGACGGCGCCTTTGCTCTGAGGCTTTCCCTGGTTGGGGAAGCCGGGCACCACACGGAACGCGAATCTCGTCGGAGGGCCGATCCCGCAGCGGCGCATCGGCGTCAACCTCAGGCCGGCTGAGATGCCGGCCTTGCACGGAAGCTACCCTGGCACGAACGCGTCCGACAGCGCGAAGTCCCGCATTGCGGAAGAGTGCGTGTGCTTCAGCACCGCTTGGGAATGGGAACGCACTGAAGACCGTCCTGGGAGAGTGGGGACGTCCCCGTCCCCGACCGATGGGGGCGCGGAATGTGTTCGCGGGCGACGAGGACCTGCCTGCCCTGCCTGCCCTGCCTGCAGGCAGGCGGCAGGCAGGCGCCGCCCCTCCCGTGCTCTGCCCGCGCATGGGTGCGGCCGCTGACCGCCGCTTTCCGAGGACCGAGATACTCCGTTTGGTGGTTCCCGTGCGCGCTTAAGGAACGTCGCTCTGGTTGCTCACCTCCTCCCTGAGTCAACTCGGATGCGCGCTTGCCCGGTGACACGCTTCGCCAGGAGCCGCAACCGGGCCAGATGCGTGACGCAACTTGACAAACCGGTTCGGCGCAGCCACGTTCACGGCGCATTGGTTAGCATATTTAATTTCAAACATTAGATACGAATCATTGACTGAATCCCCAGGAGGCTTCGAATGAACTTGAATCTGTTTTGTGTCCGGGTGGTGGGTTGCGTGAGCCTGGCTTTCGCGGCCTTTGCCGAGTCGGTTGTCTTGCGCTACGAGAGCGCCCCGTCGCCGAACGGTCCCTGGACGCCGGTTGATTCGGCGGTCATGCATCATCTGCCCGACGGTGCGGCGTCGGTCCACAGCGCGTCGACTCAGGCGTACTTCCGGCTGCGGATCGAGTCTGACGTTGAGGGTCAAGCCTTGCAGGTGTTGCCGCTGGCCGAGGTTCCCGCGGCAACTCTCGAAGTGGCGCGTCGTCATGTCGAGGGTCTCTTGCGTCCGGCCGATTCCGCGGACGACGATGATGTTGACGGATGGGCGGACGCTGAGTTTGGTCCTTTTGCCATTCTGTTATCCCGCGAAGGCGCCCCCTCCGGAGCGCCGGGGTACCTGGAACTCAAACTCGTCTCCGCGACTTCTGGCGAGCGCCCCCAAGAAGGGTATCTGCGGCAACTGTCGAACGAGCCGACCTCTGTGGATCGGGGGTACATCATTGTCTCTCTGGATCGGAGCGACCTGCCGGTGCTCGAGTACAACACCGAAGGGCCGACGCCCGTCGAGCGGTTGCTGCGGCGGTGCGGCGGCAAGACTCCCGCGCGGATTGTGCGGTTCGGGCCGACGTTTTGGGCGGCCGAGGACGCTCGGGGGGGCCTGATCGCGAATCTGGGCACGGAGCCGTTCAAGATCCCGCACGATTTCGCGTCTGTGATGGAGGCGCGATTTGCGGGCGAGATCGACACCGCACGAGAGATCCTGGAGCTGCCGCCCGAGTTGAAGCTTCAACTATCGAGTTACGCCAGTTACGGCGAGCTCAAGGAGGACTACGAGTCCAGTCCGGTGCACAGGCTTCTGCGCGAGCGGCGGGCTGCCCATGCCGGATTGCAGTGGGACATCGAGGCGGGGAAGGTGCCGCCGATTCTCGAGTTACGGGTGGGCGAGACCAACCTGTTTCTCGGAGGGCGCGTGTTGGAGGATGTGGTGGTGCACTGGGAGGGCTTGCGGGAGTTGGCTGACGTGAGGCTGTTGCGGAGCGGATTCGAGGCGGTGGGGCGCCAGGCCGGCTCGGCTCCCTTGACGGTGCGGACCTCGCAGGGCCTCGAGGCTTACGTTTTGCGCGTGAGCGCTCGGGGCGCAGGTTTGGCGTCCGTCGAGCTCGCCTCGGGCGAGCCTTTCTGGCGGACGAAGACCTGGTGGGCTGGCGGGTGGGGCGACCAGATGCATTACTATCAGCTCAAGGATTCGGACTGGTGCGAGTTGGTCGGGTGCGGGCCCACGGCGGTGGCGATGCTGCTTGGTTACTGGGATCGCCGGGGTGTACCCAGCGCGTTTTACACGGGGATTGTCGGGTCGGCTGAATTCGATTCACTACGGCTCAGCGATGCCCCTCAGGAGATCGACACAGCGAACCGGAAGGCGGTTTTGCGCAAGGTGTATCATCAGCTTCACGACTTGTGCGATGTGATCTGCCCGCCGTTCACGGATTCCGGGGCGACGTGGCCGGGCGACTTGATCGAGGGATTCGCCGGCTACCTCCACCCTGTGTCGAGTTCGAGCGGAATGGCCTCCCTGCTCTATGGAAAGGGCAACCGATTGGTGAATTACTCGTGCTCCTGGGCGTGGGACGGGTGGGGCGACGACTGGCAGGTGTCGGGCGTGCGTGTGGCCAACGGCATCAAGGATGGCCGTCCGGGGATTATTGGCCTGGGCTGGCTCTGGCACTATGGCGTGGCGTATGGGTATCGTCGCAAGGAGTACGTCGTGCCCTATCCCGGTGGCGAGACTGTGATCCAGGTCAAGCGCTACTTCCGTGTCAACGAAGGCTGGTCCGATTTCAAGCCTTCGTGGTACAACGCGCACGACGTCTTCCTCGGCCTGACTGCGAACATGACGCAAGCGCGGACTCCGCAGATGCCGTAGCCGGATCTCTCATCAACGAATGGATGCATCGGAAATCCGGGGCGGATGGCAGCCTCTTTCGCTGACACCGGCTTCGCGTTGAGCAAGAGTGGTGAGACATGCGCGCTAGCTCGCATGTCTCAGCGACTTGTGACCACGGCGAAGCCGAAAACTCGAAGACTTGGACCCCTGTGGGATCGAAGAAGCCCGGAAACTCGTGTCACCGTCCTGACATGAGACTTCCGGGCTGTCTGCCCCCGGTTTCTGTACAGCACCCCCGTTCCGTGCTCGATCCTCAGTGTCCCTCCTCCCTTTGCCTCGCAAGCACACTAGGGAGCGAGGCGTGGGAGGAGGGACTGGTCGAGGGCTGGGTTTGCCAATACGACTTGGTGTTGCGTTGGGTCCGAGGCGCGACTCGCTAAGGTTTGGCGGCGCGCAGGAACACGGCCTGTTCGGTGCCGATGGGCACGGTGATCGGGGTGTTCGCGCCCGCCTGGGTTGTCCACGGACCGTTGATCGAAGGTGCGGTCTGCAGTTCGAATCCGGCCGGCAGCGGTTGCGGGTCGGACGTGATGGTCAGGTTGTTGCCCGAGCGGGCGACGCTGAGCGTGACTGTTGGCTGTGGCGACGCGGTGCGGGCCCGGTAGGCCTTGAGGGCTGCCGGATTCGATGTGTCGTTGATCAGGATCTTCTCGCCGGAGGGAGTGACGGTGAACCACTCGAGGTTGGCGCCACCGCCGCCTTCGAACCAGACGCATCGGAACGGATACACGCCCGCCTTGGGGACAGTGAAGGCGAAGATCGTGTCGGCGGACCCTCGTCCGACGTCGGCCACGCCCAGGGCCGGCGTGTCGTCCGGTGTGAGCGAGGCGATCAGTTCACTGCCCAAGCCTGTCTTGATCTTGTCGCCATCGGGCATCGAGATCATGACTGCGGGAATGTCCTGGTATCCGGCCACGCCTGCGCCCATTTCGATCGGGAACACGCCTTCGGGCCAGGTCGTGAGATCATCGCTGCGGTTATTCACAACGACCACCGCGATGGCGCCGGCGTCCTTGGCTGCCCTGATCTTGGCGGTGAATTCGCAGGTGCCGCGGTCGACCAGAGCGATGTTCCCGCTCAGAGCGGCGGCGTTCACCGGTTCGGTGCATCCGTCAGCCGGGTCCATGTACACCAGCTTGGCGCTGATGGGAGCGGTGAACGGCTTGGCCGTGGCTGCGGGGGCCACGGCTGTATGGTAACTGCCCGCGGCCGAGGGTGCGCCACTCACGACGAGGGAGAGGTTGTTGGCCGGCGGTGTGTCGCCCACGTTGACGCGGAAGCCGTCATCGCTGTTGACGCCCATCTGATAGAACCCGGCGGCAGGGAACTCGAGGTAGGCGATGACTTCGGCTGCGATATTGTCGGTATTGTATGTGGTGTTCCCCGTGCCGGGGATGCCCGGGATCGGCTTATCGGGCCGGCTGGGGGTGCTGCCCGTCTGGAAACTGCCGATTTCGGCTGTCGCGTGGTCTTGATTCCAATTGACGAGGTCGACGTTGAACGCGCCGTCGACCGCGGTGGTCATGTCGGCCACGTTGGGCCCGATAATTCCGGCCAGCTCCTGCTCGGCCCGCCGGACATAGTTGAGGAGCCCCACCGTGCCCAGTTGGTCGATCTGCCAAACGCGCGCCTTGAGACCTGGCTTGGTCGAGTCGCCGGTCCCGGGCGCGGTCCAGAGGTCAGTGCCGACCGCTTCGAAGGTCCCGACGGTGAACTGCCATTCGAGCGTTTCCTGTGCGGTTCCCTCGCCCGGGTAGGTGAGGGTGGCCTTGTGAGTGGAGCCGACTTCGAAGTAGGGATCGGGGACAAAGCTGACATCGGAGAGCCGGCCAGTCTTCGCAAACGTGAAACTCACCGGTGCGTCATCCACCTTGAGGCTCACTTTGCTTTGGTCCCAGACGACCGTGCCGTCCATGTGGCGCACATAGATGAGGTCAGGACGCGCCGTCTGGGAGTTGGGCGCGGGCACGATGGACGTAAACATCCCCGCGGCGGGGAAGTCGTCGAAAGACCAGTACGCGGTGAGTTTGTCCGCGGCGGGGAGCGCCGTGGGCGCCGTGCCGCCGGCGAGCTGGCCGATTGTGGCTTCGCTCAAGGCGGTTCCGAAGATGGCGAAGTCGTCGATGACACCGCTCATGCGGTTCACTCCCGGAGCGCTGGCGCCGATGAACAGCTCGGTGAAGTCGGTTGGCAGCGGATCGGTGTTGGCGCCAATGAGGAAGTACTGGCCGTCGATCCAGATTTCCTTGGTCGAGAGGTTCTTCTGGAAGACGAAGTGATGCCAGTCGTTCCACCATGAGACCTCGCCCGAGTAGTAGGCGAAGGTGTTGATGTTGGCGTAGATGCGTTCGGTTGCGGCGCCGCAGCAGCCGGACGTGTCGAAGTAGATCTCGCTGGTGCTCCACGGGACGTGCGCCTGGAAACCGCGCTGGTCGGCGGCGCTCGAGGGCGAGTTGGCCCAGAAGGCGGATCCGGCCTCGATGGCGGGCTTCTTGAGCCAGAACGCGAAGCACATCACATCGTTCTGGGCCAGGGCGTTGAGGAACGTTGCGTCGTGGACTCGGACCGGACCGGTCAGGTTGCCGAAGTCGGCGCCCAGATCTCCCGGCTGGCCAGTGCGGCCTCCGGCGTCCGCGGTGAAGGTCGAGCCATCGAGGAAGGTACCGATCCGGGATGCCACGACGTCCTTGGTGTACGGGCCGACGAGGAAACTCCATTCCGCGGTGACCGGTGTTCCCGCGTCACCGGGGTAGGTGAGTGACACTGTGTGGGTGGTGTGCCCGGTGAACGGAGGGGTGGGGACGTAGGTCAGTGTGGCCGTGATCGCGTCTTTGTTGAAATCGGGCGTCACTGTGGCGCCGTCCACTTTGAGGGTCACATTGCCAGCCGCCCAGGGGACCACGCCATCGACATGGACGATCCGGATCAGGTTGGGGGCGGCGCCCGTGGCGTTCGGAGCCGGGCTGACGGAGAGGAAGATGCCCTCGCCCGGAACGTCGTTGAAATCCCAGTAGGCCGTGAGTTTATCGCTGGCCGGCAAAGCGGTTGGAAGCGTGCCGCTGTAGAGTTGGGCGATCGTCGCCTCGCTCAGCGCCGTGCCGTAGATCGAGAAGTCATCGACCAGCGCATGGAACAGACCGGCGCCGGTGCCGTCGGACCCGATGTACATGTCGGTGAAGTCGGTCGGCAACTTGGCGGCCGCGATGCCCGGGTTGGCGGTCTCCTGGTCCAGGAACAACTGGCCGTCGATCCAGATCTGCTTGTCAGCGCCTTTTTTGACGAAGACGAGGAAGTGCCACGTCAGCCAATCGCCCGACCAGCCGGTCCAGTTGTCCACGTTGGCGTTGATGCGCTGGGGTGCGGCGCAGCAGCCGGCGGTATCGAAGTAGACGTTGTTGTTGCTCCAGGGGATGTGGGCCTGAAAACCGCGCGTGCCTTCGCTGCTCGAAGGCGAGTTCATCCAAAAGCCCGAGCCGTCGGCGGTGTCGTACTTGTAGACCCAGAGCGCAACCGACATCTCGTCATTCTGGGCAAGAGCATTCAGGAACGTGGCGTCCTGAACGTACACCGGCCCGGTGCCCATCCCGAAGTCCACCGCGCGATCCCCGGCTTGCCCGGTGTGGCCGAGGCCATCCGGCGTGAAGATGGAGCCGCCCCGAAAGACGCCGACGCGGGAGGCGACTTTGTCTTTCGTGGAGAGGACGGGGATTTGGGCTTGCGTCACGCCGACGACAAAACATGCCGTCACAGCGGCGAGCAGGCCGAGGGGTATGATTCGATTGGTTGGGGTTTTCATGGTGTTAGGGTTGACTTTGCATTCATGACAAGAGGCTGGCGAGCTTCGCACTTCCGATTGCCTGGTCCACGAGCCGTCGCGGCGGAATAACAGGCCGCTCGATCGAGTGGCAGAGCCGTTGTCGTGGAGTCGAGGTGAGACTGATCACCGCGGGACGCGAATGCAATACAAAACGACATATAAAATGAGCGGCGAACAACCAGCCGTTCATGGCAGGTCCCGCATCACGCCCGAAGATGGCGGAAGAGGGCCTGCGTTTGTCTTGCTGCTTTCCGCTTGAGTGGCACGGGGCGCGGGAGCAGGTTCGACGTCGTGCCACTTCTCGAAGTCAACCATCTGGTCAAAGCCTTCGCGACCGTGCGCGCGGTGGATGACGTGAGCTTCCGGCTCGAACCGGGCGAGATCTACGGGCTGCTCGGCCCGAATGGGGCGGGCAAGACCACGACCCTTTCGATGATCTGCGGCCTGCTCAAGCCGGACGCAGGGGACGTGACCGTGGACGGATCGAGCTTCTGGAACAATCCGCGGCGCGCGCAGCGGATCATGGGCGTGGTGCCTCAGGAGGTGGCGCTGTACGAGGAACTGACCGGACGCGAGAACCTCGAGTTCTGGGGTCGGATGGCCGGACTCGAGTCCGCCACGGCAAAGGCCCGCGCGGGCGAGCTCCTCGAGGCCCTCTCGCTCGCCGATCGCGCCAGGGACACCGTGAAGAAGTACTCGGGCGGCATGAAACGCCGCATCAACCTCGGTGTCGCGCTCATGCACCGTCCGCGGCTGCTGCTGCTGGATGAACCGACGGTGGGCATCGATCCCCAGGCGCGGGCGAACATTCTCGAATTCATCCGCCGGTTATGTGGCGAGGGAACGGGGATTCTGTACACGACGCATTACCTCGAAGAAGCGGAGCAGTTGTGCGCGCGGATCGGCATCATCGACCACGGGCGGCTGCTCGCCGAGGGCACGCTGGGGCAGCTTCAGGAGCGGCTCGGGGGCGATCGCCTGTTTGTCCTCGAAGGCGATCTCGCCGGCGCGCAGGCCGAGGCGTGGCCGGGCTTTCCCGAGCGTTTCCGCAAGCTGCAGCAGACCGATCGCCAGCTCATCGTGGCCGCGCTCGGCACTCGCGACCCGGCCGAGTGCCTTCGCGACCTCCTGGCCTTTCCCGTCCATGCGGAGAACGTCACCGTCAAGCGGCCCAGCCTGAACGACGTGTTTCTTCAACTCACCGGGCGCGACCTTCGCGAATGAAGCCTGGATTTCAGATTACTCCTGCAAGGGGTGGGAAATCCGGGCTGGGTGTGCTCCTGGCCAAGGATCTGCGGCGGGCGCGTCGCAATCCGCTCCCGTTTCTGATTCACCTGACGGTCCCGCTGGTGATCACAGCGCTCCTGGGCCTGGTGTTTGGCGGCGGCGGGGGCGGCACGTCCAGCGGCCCGGGCAAGATCAAATTCGCCATCGTGGACGAGGATGATTCGGTGGTGACCCAGTTCCTGCGCGGCGCCGTGAACCAGGGGCGGGCGGCCGAGCGGCTGCAGCCGGTGTTTCTCGATCGAACGAACGGGCTTGCGCAGGTCACGGGCAATGAACTGAGCGCGGTGATCATCATTCCCGCCGGGTTCACCCGCAATTATCTCACGGCGTCGGCGCCCGTGACGATCGAGTTGGTCAAGAACCCGGCGCAGTCCATCTACCCGGCGGTGATCGAGGAACTGCTGGGCGCGCTCGAGACCGGGTTGAACGCCCTGTCACGCAACTTTGCCGATGAACTGACGCTCTGGAGCCGGGTGTTTGACAGGCCGGGCGGACCGGACTTTCGGGTCGTGGCGGACCAGATCGTGAAGACCGGCGAGAAGATCGAAGCCATCGGGGGTTTCGTGAATCCGCCCCGCGTCAGCTACGAGAAGGAAACGCGCGACGAGGAGACCTCGGCGAAGGGGCCCGGATTCAACCTGTTCGCGTTCCTGTTGCCCGGGCTGGCGGGCATGTTCCTCCTCTTTCTCGCGGAGGTGTCGGTGCGGGACGTGTACCGGGAGATTCGGCTGCGGACATTCGAGCGGTTCTGCACGCTGCCCCAGAGCATCCGGTTGTTTGTCGGCGGCAAGGTGGCGGTGGCGGTCGTGATCCTGCTCCTGGGCGCGGCCATCATGCTCGGCGGCGGCGGTCTGATCCTGCGCATCGATTGGCGCGCGCCGGCAGCCATGGCGCTGGTGGGGGCCAGCTACGCGCTATTCGCCGTGGGCTTCATGATGTTGTTGGCGTCCATCGCGCAGACGGAGGGCCGTGCCGACGCCTTGGGCAACGTCGTCGCGATGGCGCTTGGCCTGGTTGGCGGGTGTGCGTTTCCCGCCGATGCCCTGCCGACTTTCATGCGCGAACATCTGACCCCGTTGATGCCGCCCAACTGGTTCGTCGAGGCCATCCGCGGGCTGCAGTCCGGGGCGGACGCGGCGTGGCCATGGGCGGCGGTCAAGCTGGCGGTTTTCGGGGTGGCGCTCGCCATCATTGCGGCGTGGGTGCTCGAGCGAAAGCTCCGGACAGGAGTGCGCGCATGAAGCAGAGCCTTGCCATCGGGCACAACGACCTGCGCCTCTTTGTGCGCAATCCGTTTTCGCTGGTCTGGCTGTTCGTGGTTCCCTTGGCGTTTGTCTATTTCATGGGCCTCGCAAACCGGGGTCCGGGCGATCCGGCCAACCCGCGTCCGGCAGTGCTCGTCGAGAATCTCGACACGAACTTCCTCGCCCGCGCCTTCCTGGCGGAACTGGGATTGCAGGGACTGGCGGTGCTGGACCCCACGAACCGCGACCAGGCGCGACGCGGGATCCGGATCCCCGCGGACTTCACGGAGCGGGTGCGGCGGGGGGAGCAGGCGAAGGTGCGGTTCTTCACGCTCAAGGGGTCCGGGCCCGATCTCTCCGAGTTGGTCGAGGTGCGGTTGGTGCGCGCCCTCATCGCCCTGAACTCGCATCTGCTTGAACACGCCGGAAACCACAGGGGCGCACTGCCCGACGAGCCCGCCCTCGAGGCGCTTCGCGCCCGGCCGAATCCCGTCCGGCTCGAGGCGCGGTTCGCGGGCAGGCGTCCGATCCCGGCGGGCTTTGCTTTGTCCGTGCCTGGGGTGCTGGTGATGTACCTGATGTTAAACCTCCTGGTGTTTGGCGGCGCCGCGTTGGCGAGCGAACGGCGGTCGGGTCTCATCCGCCGGTTCATGGTCCAACCGCTCGGTCGGAGCGCGCTGATCATGGGGAAGGTGTATGGGTTGGTTCTGCTCGGCGCGGCGCAGGTCGCGGTCTTCCTCGTGTTGGGCCAGTTTCTCTTCCGGGTCAATCTCGGCTCGGAACTGCCCGGGATTGCGCTGACGCTGCTGATCTACTCCTGGCTCTGTGCGTCGCTTGGGGTGTTGATCGGATCGGTGATTGCGGCGGAGGAGCGGATTGTCGGGCTGTGCCTCCTGGTGAGCCTGGTGATGGCCGCGCTCGGCGGGTGTTGGTGGCCGCTCGAAGTCGTGCCCGAAACGATCCAGACGCTTGCCCATCTGTTCCCGACCGCATGGGCGCTGGATGCGCTCCATCAGATGATCACGTTCGGCGGCGGATTCGGCGCGGCGAAAGGCGCGGTGGGCGTGCTCGTGCTGTACGGGCTGGCCGCGAATCTGGCGGCCATCAAGTGGTTCCGCGCGTGAGGGCGAAGGGTCACATCTTCATATTTGACAATTGACGTTGCGCACGTCGCGTCAATCCCGTCCTGGCGGGCTTTGCCCCGCGGAATCCCTGACAAACCGGCTTGATGCCCTGAACTGTTGGCAAAATGTCAAATATGAAGATGTGACCCCAACGATCACGAGGGCGCGGACCACCACGGGCTGTAGATGAGGCGGAGATGCTCGTCCGTCGGGTTCCAGAGCCTCCTGAGCAGCGGGATGACCTCGCTGAGATCGAGCCACAAACGGGTTGTAAAGAGCGTCGGTTCATGACACCTCACAACCGCGCGAAACGGCACTCCCTGCTTCCCGGCCACCAGGGCGCGAAACGGCGCCGTCTCGCCCGGCTGGAGCCTGCCCGCGCCGACAAACGAACTGAACAACTGGCTGGACTTGAGGTGGGGATCCGAAGGGGCCTCGATCACGACGCTCCAATCAATCGCGCGTTGGGTCAGGTTCCGGATCGTAAAGCGCCCGTAGGGATTCAGGTGAACGCCGCTGGAATCGATGCCGTCGAAGCTGATCGCGATCGGAGCCCTTGCTGGAAGCACCCAAAGCAGGCCGACGGCAACGACCACCGCGCCGAGATACAGCAGCGCGTTCCCCCGGAGCCGCTTCTGAAGGGGGCGCGCGGTTGAATCGGCGTGGATGCCTGATGGAGGCGCGGCATTCATTCCCTGCCGGACAGGAGCACCCCTTTCCGCCCCGCGGGCCGCCCCGCGGGCAAGGCACTTGATCCGCGAGGAGCACCAGTGGCGGCGTTCGGCGTCGTGCCCGTGATCGGTCATCTCAGCGCGGTCGAGCGCTCGATGACCCACTTGATGTCCCGGCTGTTCGGGGCCGGGAAACCGTTGTACTGGGTGCGGCGGATCTTCACTTCCGTGCTCTTCTCGAGCCAGCGTTTGATCTCGCTATGGCCATCGGCGAAGTTGAACCCGCAGGCGTTGTTGTGGTAACTGGCCGGCAGATCGGTCCAGTTGTTGGGGTCAGTGACGTTGGTGATTTCCCATCCGTCGTTGATGCTGTCGGGGTGTTCGTCGTTGAGCATCCACAACTGGGCCGGTGCCGGCCTGATCACGTCGGACACTCTGTTGTACATGCAGTAATTCGGGTACCACGTCGAGCCGCTGGCCGTATTGAGGCTGTAGGCGCCCCCCTCGATGAACCCGTTCATGGCATTGCTGCGGACCCGGAGCGCTTTGGTGCGGCCCATATTGACCGGGTAATTGTCGGCCGGGCAGCGGTAGATGCCGACATCGCTTGTGTAGGCGCCGATCTTGGCCTTGAGGAGGAAGTAGGTGTTGGTGTTGTCCGTGTTGCCCGTATTCCAATCCAGCCATCCGGCGACCCAGCTCACGTTGACATCCTTCGTGCCGCCGTCCCGGTTGGGTGGAAACCAATCGGCGTTGTCGTGGGTGTACATGAGCACCGCGAGCGCCAGTTGTTTGGTGTTGCTCATGCAGACGATGCCCGTGGCCTTGGCCTTGGCCTTGCTGAGCGCCGGCAGGAGCATGCCTGCCAGGATCGCGATGATCGCGATCACGACGAGCAGTTCGATGAGGGTAAAGCCGTGGCGAAGGGCTCTCCTGGTTTGGGTTGACTTGGGGATCATGGTGTTAATAGCAGAGGATAGTCAGTTGCCTGGGGCCGTGGGCCCCGAGGACGAGGATACGTTCGATGTCGCCGGTCCGGCTGGGGCCGGTGATGAATGAGATCATGCTTGGATAATCGGCGCCGTATTTCGACCTGAGGAGCGCGAATGCCTCCGGCAAATCGGCCACCAATTGGTCGCGTCGGGCAAGGACCACGTGATGGGGCGGCAGGACGGACAGGGCGCGCCCGCCGGCGCCGCGGCTGGTGACCAGGACGCTGCCGGTCTGGGCCACGAGCGCATCGCATGCGGAGAGCCCGGCGGGACATCGTTCGAGATCGGTCTTGTCGTAAGGCTCGTCCGTGAGGAGCACGGGCAGGCCAAGGGCCGCGCAGGCCGGGTCGGTCAATGCGCCGCGGTGGCTGGCCACGCGATC
>Ga0116154_10001143_pt1 | contig 23950 bp, 17 predicted proteins | sample AD_UKC030_MetaG_FD_89898 | JGI IMG/M metagenome (GOLD analysis project Ga0116154, IMG submission 89898) | Active sludge microbial communities of municipal wastewater-treating anaerobic digesters from USA - AD_UKC030_MetaG | ecosystem: Engineered > Bioreactor > Anaerobic > Digestate | place: USA...
GAAGGCGACGAGGTAGACGACGAGCGTCGCCGTCGCGAGGCCCTTGATGAGGGCCAGCGCGATCGTCCCGGTCGCTTCGCCGGAACCGGAGAGCTTCGCCTCGCCGAACAGGGCCCGGAACTCGGCGGTGAACGAGGTCCGGAGGAGGAGAGCGCCCCCTTCGTCCTTCAGCCGAAGGCCCGTCGCGGCGTCGAGGACCGGGATGTCGAGCCTGAGGAACCAGACGACCCAGCCCCCGTCGCCCGGGCCGGGCGTCCTCTGGCCGCGCGCCTTTCGCTCCTCCTGGTTGGCGGAGGCGATGCGGGTCCGCTGGCCCGGCGATTCGATCGTCAGGTTCCCTTTCGCCTCCTCGGCCGGCATGACGCCCGCCTGGCCGGTGGCCTCGGTCTTCCCGAGGCCGAACCGGACGTTCAGTCCCGCCTCGGTCGAGAGCTCGTCCTCGAGGGCGGCGTCGGCCGTCCGGTAGAGGAAGATCGTCCCCCCCTTCGTCCGCCGGCCGACGACGAGGAAGGAGCGGCCGTCGCGCCGGAGCAGCGCGCGCAGCCCCTCCTCCGGGACGGCGACCTTCTCGAGCGCGGTCCCGAGAGGGCCGTCCCCCTCGGGCAGACCCGCGGCCGGCAGGAGCGCCCAGCCGTCGAACGCCCCGCTCCCCCGGGCGAGCTCGGGGCGGCGCGCCTTCTCGCGCCCCGCAAACTCCGAGGCCTTCGCCTCCAGCGCGTCGAGCCGCGCGATCAGGCGCGCCTCGGCGCGCCGGGCGCCCGACTGGCCGGCGAGGATGAAGAGCGCGGCCGCGGCGAGCCCGGCCACGAGGAGGAGCGGAAGGACGCCGATCAGGAGATACGAGACGAAGAGCCGGCTCCCGACGCGCCAGAGAAGGCCGCGCAGCAGGTGCCGGAAGAGGCTGACGCCGAAGACCGGGGTCGCGAAGACGAGGAGGAGGACTCCGGCGACGCGCATCGCCTCGGCGATCCCGGCGTCGCCGCCGAGAACCGTGAGGAGGACCCCGGCGAAGAACGCGAGGCCCGAGACCCGGAACGTCCGTGTGAGGGTCAACGACGTACTCCCGCGGCGCGCGGCCGCCCTGTCGGGTTCGCGCGAGATTACCTCGCCGCACTGCGGACGCGCACCGGCCTAAGATGGCCCGGGACGCCGCGCCGTGAGCCTGACCCAGATCCTCGCCCTGGTCGTCGTCGTGGCCGACGTGCTCGCGCTCGTCCACGCGGTGACGCGCCACCTCGGCGTCACCTCGACGCTCGCCTGGATCTTCTTCATCCTCTTCCTTCCGGGGATCGGGCCTCTCGCCTATTTCCTCCTCGCGAGCCCGCGGATCCGGACGACCCGGCGGCGGAAGCGGCTGGCGGGCGAGGCCGTTCGGACGGCGATCCGCCGGAACCTGGGGCACGAGCCGCTCCCGGCCGAGATCGACGCCTCCTCGCCCCTCGCCCGCTCCGTCCTCTTCCTCGGGACGCGCCTGACGGGGCTCCCGCCCCGCGCCGGCAACCGCGTCGAGCTCCTCCTCGAGAACGAGGGGGCGTTCCGCTCGAAGGCCGCGGCGATCCGCGGCGCGACACGGTCGGTGTGGGCCGAGTACTACATCGTCGAGGACGACGCGACCGGCCGGGCCTTCCTCGCCGACCTCGCGGAGCGGGCCCTCGCGGGGTGCGACGTGCGGCTCCTCTACGACGCCGTCGGCTCCTCGGACATTCCCGAGGAAGGGCTCGAGGCGCTCCGCGCGGCGGGGGGGAAGACCGCTTCCTTCCTCCCGCTCAACCCGCTCCGAAGGCGCTGGTCCGCCCACCTGCGCAACCACCGGAAGCTCCTCGTGGTCGACGAGGAGATCGCGTTTACCGGCGGGATGAACGTCGGCGACGAGTACGCGCGCGGGAGCCGGCTCGCGGGAGGCTCGGGCGGGCCGCTCCGCAACCGCCCCTGGCGGGACGCCCACCTGAGGGTCGAAGGGCCGGCCGTCTTCGACCTCGCAACCGTCTTCGCCGAGGACTGGAGCTTCGCGACGGGGGACCGGCTCGTCCCGGGCCGCATCCCGATGCCCGTCGCGGGCGGCTCCGTCGTCGCCGTCCTCCCGAGCGGGCCCGATCAGACGGCGAACGCGAACGCCCACGTCTACTTCTCGGCCCTCTCCGGCGCGCTCGAGCGCTGCTGGCTGACGACCCCCTACTTCGTCCCCGACGAGCCGACGGCGCGGGCCCTCGCGAACGCCGCCTTCCGCGGCATCGACGTCCGCGTCCTCGTCCCGGCCGAGAGCGACGTCCCGGTGGCCCGCGCGGCGGGCCAGTTCTTCTACGGTCCGCTGCTGCGCGCCGGGGTGCGGATCTTCGAGTACGAGCCGGCCGTGCTGCACGCCAAGACCGTCGTCGTCGACGGCTCCTGGGCGCTCGTCGGCTCCGCGAACTTCGACTTCCGCAGCTTCGCGCTCAACTTCGAGCTCGGCGCCGTCGTCTACGATCGCGCCTTCGCCGCGCTCCTCGAGGAGCGCTTCACCCGAGACCTCGCCGACTCCCGGGAGGTGACGCTCGCCGCCGTGGAGCGGCGCGGCTTCGCCCAACGGGCCCGGATCGGCCTGGCCCGCCTCCTCGCGCCGCTCCTCTGAGGGAACTCGCCGCATGAGACTTCGCTCCGTCCCCCTCCTCGCGCTCCTCCTCTCCGGGCTCCCGCTCGCCGGGGCCGACGTCCCGATCCACGGCATCCAGGGCGCCGGGGCGTCGAGCCCGCTCGTCGGGCAGTCCGTGACGACGACGGGCGTCGTGACGGCGCTGAGGACGAACGGCTTCTACCTCCAGGCCCCGGACGCGGAGGCCGACGCCGACCCGGCGACGTCGGAAGGGGTCCTCGTCTTCACCTCCTCCACGCCCCCCGCCGCCGCGGCGGTCGGGAACCGCGTCCGCGTGAGCGGCAGCGTCGTCGAGTACCGCCCCTCGGCCGACCCGGCGAGCCCGCCCCTCACGGAGATCGGCGGGAGCGTCTCGGTCACCTTCCTCTCGGCGGCCAACCCGCTTCCCGCACCCGTCCTCCTCACCTCTGCGGACCTGTCGCCCGCGGGGCCCGCCGACCGCCTCGAGCGGTACGAGGGGATGCGCGTCCACGTCCCGGCGCTCCTCGTCGTCGCCCCGACGGGCGGGTCCGTCGACGAGGCGAACGCGACGGGGCGCTCGAACGGGGTCCTCGTCGGCGTCCTGCCGGGGACGCCGCGCCCCTTCCGAGAGGCCGGCTCCGACCCGCTGACGCCGCTCCCGGCCGGAAGCCCCTGCTGCGTCCCGCGCTTCGACGGGAACCCCGAGCGGCTCCGGGTCGACACCGACGGCCTCGCGGGCGCCGCCCCTCTCGACGTCGCCTCCGGGACGACGCTCCCGGACGTCGTCGGCCCGCTCGACTACGGCTTCCGCACGTACACCCTTCTCCCGGAGAGCCGGCCCGTCGCAACCGGCTCGCCCGCCGCGCGCGCCGTCCCCGCGCCGTCGGCCGACGAGCTGACGGTCGGCTCCCTGAACCTCCAGCGCTTCTTCGACGCCGAGGACGACGGAGAGGGGACGACCCTCAACGCGGCCGCGTTCTCGACGCGCCTCGCGAAGGCGTCCCTCGTGATCCGGACGCTCCTGCGCACCCCCGACGTCCTCGCCGTCGTCGAGGTCGAGGACCTCTCCACGCTCCGCGCTCTCGCGGCGCGCCTCTCGGCGGATGCCCTCGCCGCGGGCGATCCCGACCCGGCGTACCAGGCCTTCCTCGAGGCAGGGAACGACCCGGGCGGAATCGACGTCGGTTTCCTCGTCGCCTCGCGCGTGTCGGTCCTCTCCGTGATCCAGGAGGGGAAGGCGTCGACCTACACGGACCCGACGACCGGCAGCGCCGCGACGCGGAACGACCGGCCCCCTCTCGTCCTGACCGCCCGGTGGGCCGCCCCCGGCGGGACCGATCTCGTCTTCACCGTCGTCGCGAACCACCTCCGCTCCCTCAACGATTCCGAGGCCGACTCGACGACGGGTCGGCGCGTCCGCGCGAAGCGGCAGGCGCAGGCGGAGTTCCTCGCCGCGCTCCTCGCGCGCCTCCAGGCCGAGGGGGGCGGCGCGCCGCTCCTCGCGGTCGGCGACTTCAACGCGTTCGAGGTGAGCGACGGCCTCGTCGACGTGATCGGCACCGTCCGCGGCGCCCCGGCTCCGGCCGACCAGGTCGTCGTCAACCGGAGCGTCGACCTCGTCGACCCCGACCTCGTCGACCTCTGCGCGGTCGACGCCCTGGTCCCTCCCTCCGAGCGCTACTCCTACGTCTTCGACGGCAACGCCCAGCTGCTCGACCACGCCCTCGCGTCGGCGGCGACGCTCCCGCTCGTCCGAGGCGTCGCCTTTGCGCGCCTCGGCGCCGACTTCCCCGAGGCGATGCGCGGCGATGCGGCGCGCCCCGAGCGTCTCACCGACCACGACGGCCTCGTCGTGAGGCTCGGCCTCGCCGCCCCGAAGGGACGCTCGCCCGTCGTCCCCGCGCGGGACGGGGAGCCGCCGTCGCCGTTCCGCTCGCGGACTCCCGAGACGGCGCCGTGAGGAGCGATCTCCTCGCCCGCCTCGAGGAGGCGCGCCGTCTCCGCCCCGGAGCGCGCGCGGCCGAAGAGGCGCTCGAGGCGGCCGCCCGCTTCCTCCCGCGCGAGGCGGCGCACCTCGCCCGGCTCCACGACGCGGCGCTCTTCCTTCGCGCGTACCCGCAGTCGCCGCGCGTCCTCGCCCTCGCCGAGGCGCTTCTCGCGCGCGTCCCCGTGCACGTGACGCGCCTCGCCGGCGAGGGGGCCGACCTCGGGCCGCTCGACGATCCGTCCGCCGCCGGGATCGCCGGAGTCCCGGTCGCGATGCCCTTCTCCCACGCCGCCGCCTCGTGGCTCGTGCGGCGCGACGCGTCGGCGCTCCGCGTCGACTGGGACGCCGAAGACCTCCCCGACCGCCTCGCCGCGTCCCTCCCGCGGCTCGTCCCGTTCCTCGAGGAGCAGGCGCGCGTCGACGCGAACGTCCCGTTCCGTGAGTACGTCGACGGCGCGCGCGGCGCGCGGCCCGACGCCGCCTGGCTCCTCGAGAGGCTCGCCGGGCTCCCCCTGCCCGATTCCGTCCGCGCCGAGCTCTGGGAGGCGCTCTCCCTCCAGCTCGCCTGGACGCCCCGCGCTTCCGACTCGCGCGGCCTCGCCCGCGTCCCGTCGCCCGCGCCCTTCTGCTCCGACGGGCCGCTCCTCTCGCGGCGCGACGTCTCCGTCGCCGCCGAGCTCGCCGCGGCGCCGCCGCCCCTCGTCCGCCTCTCGCGGAGCGACGGCGCCGCCCTCCTCGACGCGGCGCGCGCGGCGATGGCCGTCCGCTACCGGGAGCTCCCGGCCTTCTCCGCAGGCGACCCGTCGGCCGTCTTCCGCTGCGACGTCGGCCGCGGCGTCTCCATCTTCGTCACGGGCCTCGACCGCTCCGCGCGCCTCCCGCTCCGCGCCGCGTTCGGGACCCTCTTCGCGCGCAACGGCGTCCTCGTCGGCTACGGCGACCTCCACGCCGCCCTCGGCCGTGCCGACGTCAGCTTCAACGTCTTCTACGCCTTCCGCGACGGCGAGTCGGCCTGGCTCTACGCGCGGCTTCTCGCCGTCGCTCGCGCCGTCACCCACGCCGCGCAGCTCTCCGTCGACCCGTACCAGATCGGCCTCGGCAACGAGGAGGCGATCGCCTCGGGCGCCTTCTGGTTCTACCGGAAGCTCGGCTTCCGCTCCGCGGACCCCGGCCTCGAGCGGCTCGCCCGCCGAGAGGAGGCGCGCTCCTCCGCGTCCCCCGGCCGCCGGACTCCGCCGGCGACCCTCCGCCGCCTCGCCGCCGCCCCGCTCCTCCTCGACGTCCCGGGCGAGACCCCGTTCCTCCCGGACTCCTTCCGCCTCGCCGGCCTCGGCCTCGCGGCTGCACGACGCTTCGCGGCCTCGAAGCTCTCGCCCGAGGCCTTCCGCGCCCGTGCCGCCCGCCGCGTTTCGCGCGCCCTCGGACTCGATCCCGTCCCCCCGGCCCTCCGCGCGCCCCTCGAGGCTCTCGTTCCCGTCCTCGCGCTTCTGGACGACCTCACCTCCTGGCCGCTCTCCCACCGCCGCGCCGTCGCGGCCCTTCTCCGCGCGAAGGCCGCCCCTGACGAGCTCCGCTACGCGCGCCTCTCCTCGGCGCACGCTCGCCTCGCGGCGTCGATCGCCCGGGCGGTGTCGAGCTGACGCCGGCGCCTCCCGTGTGGCCGGGCCCGCTCCCGGCACGACGTCACGAGCCGGGGCGAGCCGGCGCGCCGGGGCGACACGGAAGGAGTCGGGACGCGACCGGCCCGGCGAGCGATGTCCTGGCGACGCGGCCGGGCAGCCCACGCGAGCGCCTCCGGGCCGGAGTGCTCGTCGAGGCGTTCGGGGCGGCGGCGGCCTCGGCGAGCTTCAGGCCCGGCTCCCGCGACGTGCCGAACGCCTCTTGCACGGCGAGCCGGGCCGCCGAACGGGCGTCGGCCGGGGAGCCCTCCTCCGCGGAGGGCTCCCGGCCTCGAGGTCAGCGGGTCCGGAAGCGCAGCCCCGCGGCCGCGACGAGCGCGGCCATCAGGAGCGCGCCGAACGGACCGAGGACCGGGATGTCCCGTGCGGCCTCCACCGGAACGGGAAAGTCCGTCGGATCGGACGCGCCGGGGAGACGCGGGTCGTCCGTCGATCCGGCCGCGTCGTTCGTGCCGTCGCCGTTGGCGTCCCAGGAGAGCGCTCCCTGGTTCGAGACGACGGTCCCGGCCGCCGTCGGGAGGACCGTCGCCGTGATCGTGATCGTGACCGAGGCGCCCGCCGCGAGGGCCCCGTTCCACGTCACCGTCCTCGTGCCGGCATCCGCGCTCGCCGTCCCCGCGCTCGCGGTCGCGCCGCTCAGCGCGAGCGTGGTCGGGAGAACGTCGAGGAGCTCCGGCCCCGCCGCGTCGGCCTGCGGCCCGATTCCGTCGTTCCGGAGGACGATCGCGTAGGTCACCGTCGCGCCCGCCGAGAACGTGCCGCTCACCGTCTTCGTCGCCGAGAGCAGGGCGCCGGTCCGGACCGTGTCGACGTCCGTCGCGGCGTCGTTCGCACCGTTCGGGTCCGTCACGCCGGCCGGCGCCGCGATCGTCGCCGTATTGGAGACGGATCCGAATGCGTCGGCCGAGACGGAGCAGCTGACCGTGTACGTCACGCTCGCGCCGACGGGGAGTCCCAGCACGTCGGTGATGCTCCCCGACCCGTTCGCCGTGGCCCCCGTGGCGCCTCCAGCCGCCACCGACGTGAAGGTGCAGGAGAGCGACGCGGGGAGGGGGTCGGTGAGCGTCGCGCCGGCCGCGCCGACCGGACCCGCGTTCGAGGCGACGATCGTGTACGTGAGCGAGCCGCCGGCATCCACCTGAGTCACTCCGTCGGTCTTCGTGACGGAGAGGTCGGCCGTGGCGGAGACGGTGGTCGTCGCGGTGGCGGTGAGATCGGCGGAGTCGGGGTCCGAGGTCGTGGACGTGACCGTGGCGGTGTTGGAGAGGACCGTGCCGTCCGGGACGGAGGCCCCGACGGCGGCCGTGAGCGTGAAGACCGCGCTCCCCGGAGCGAGCGAGGCGATCGAGCAGGTGACCGCGCCGGCTGCCCCGACGGCGGGCGTCGCGCAGCTCCACCCTCCCGGCGAGACGAGCGACACGAACGTCGTGCCGGCCGGAAGCGTGTCCGACAGCGCGACCGTCGCCGCGTTGGCCGGCCCGGCGTTCGAGACGGTGAGCGTCCAGGCGAGGTTCGTCCCGGCCGTGACCGGGTCGGGGGAGTCGGTCTTCGTGACGGAGAGGTCGGCCTCGACCTGCACCTCGAACGCGCCGACGTCCGTTCCCGCGCCGGACGTTCGGGCGAAGGGGGCTCCCCGCTGGTCGCTGGCAAGCGCGGCCGGGTTGCTTCCGGTGTCGAGCGCCGGGCTCCCGGCGAGGAGGGCGTGGGTGAACGTCGGCCCCCCGTTGTCCGCGAGCGGTCCGAGGAGCGGGTCGAGCGGCGTCGCGCCGCTCCCGACCTGGTTGCCGTCCGCGCCGTCCGTCAGGCCGCTCCCGTCGCCGATGCCGACGACGTTGTCGCTCGCCGTCGAGGTCGTCCCGCCATCGGCGAAGTCGGGCGGTCCGTCGCCGCCGCTGTTCGTCGCGACGATGCAGCTCACGAGCGCGCCGATCGTGCCCGACTGCCCGTTCGAGATCCCTCCGCCCTGGTAGCCCGAAGCGTTGAGCGCGAAGGTGCTGTTCGTCAGCGCGCCGACCGAGCCGTCGTTGTGGAGGCCGGCGCCGACGTACGCCGCGTTCCCGGAGAAGGTGCTGTTGCGGATCGCCGGGATCGCGCCCGAGTTGTAGATCGCGCCTCCCGGCTCGTCCGAGGAGTTCCCCGAGAAGGTGCACCCGGTCGCCGCGAACGTGCCGGCGTTGTAGACCGCGCCGCCCGGGCTCACGCCGGCCGCCCCTCCCCGCAGCGTGACGTTCTCCAGCGCGAGCGTCGCCCCGGAGGCGACGTGGAGGAGACGGAAGAGGGGCGTCCCGGTGCGCTCGATCGTGCCGTTGCGGATCGTGAGCACGCTGCCCGCGAGGACGCTCGGCAGGCCGTTCGGCCCGTCCGTGGAGTTGTCCACGGCGGCGAGCGAGAACGCCTGGCCGTCCAGGTCGATCGTGTCGGCCTCGCCGTTCGCGTTCGCGGTCGTCATCGCGGCGACGAGCTCCGCCGTGCTCGTCGGCGCAAACGTCGCCGCAGAGGCGGGCGATGCCGCGACGAGCAACGCCGACGAGAGCACGAGGGCCCTGCCGTGGACACGGGCGCTGCGGTTCCTGCGCATTTCGTCCTCCCATTCGACGGGCGAAGCACGGCCGGCTGGGATCGACCGCGACGCCACCGACGACCTTTCGAGATTCCTGCTGGGCGCCGGCATCATATTCCCGGGGCGGCGGCCGCGGAATCCGGAGGAATCCGGGCCCCCTCAGCCCGAGAGCGGCTTCCCGAAGATCCGGTAGCGCTTGCAGACGGTCGCGCCGAGGCGCTCCATCTCGGCCCGCACCTTCACGTTCGTCTCGAGCTCGACGTGGCTGTCGAAGCTCGTGAAGCCGGCGGCGATCGCGGAACGGATCACCGCGGCCAGCCCGAGGATGTCGGCGCCCTTGCCGCGGTCCTCGACCCGGATGCCGCCGAGCAGCAGGTCCAGCTGCTTCGAGGCGCGGGCCGCGCGGAGGACGTGGACGAAGCCGATCGGGAAGAGACGACCCCTGGCCTTCCGGAGGCCCGGGTCGATGTTCGGCATCGCGACGAGGAAGCCGATCGGCGTCTCGCCCTTCAGTCCGACCTTCACGAAGCGCGGGTCGAGCAGCGGAAGGTACTTCCGGGCGAGGGCCTCGATCTCCGCCTCGTCGAGCGGGACGTAGCCGTAGAGCTCCGCATAGGTCTCGTTCATCAGCCGGATGATCGTGGCCGCCCAGGGGGCGAGCTCCTTCCGCCTCCGGAACTCCAGGATCCTGTACTCGGAGCGGGCGGCGACACGGGACGCGACCTTCTCGTAGAAGGCGGGCAACGTCGGGCCGATCGGCGCCTTGTAGACGACGAAGTCGATCTCCTTCCCGAAGCCGCACGCCTCCACGAGCCGCCCGAGCCACGGGTGGTTCGCGCAGGTCGCGATCGTCGGCTCGTGCTCGAACCCCTCGATCCAGAGCCCCTCGGGGTCCTGGTCCGAGAAGCCCATCGGCCCGACGAGCCGCTCCATCCCGAGCCCCTTCGCCCACCGCTCCACCCACTCGAGGAGCGCCCGCGCGACCTCGGGGTCCTCGGGGCACTCGAGCCAGCCGAACCGCGCGGCCTTCGTGCCGCGCGCCGCGACCTCCCGGCGGTTCACGATCCCGACGACCCGTCCGCACGGCGTCTCCCCGCGGAACGCGAGCGCGAACGTCGTGTCGCAGCTCGCAAGCGCCGGGTTCTTCCGAGGGTCGAGCATCGCCCTCTCCTCGGCGATCAGGGGCGGCACCCAGACCGCATGCCCCCGATGAAGGTCGAACGGGAGCTGCACGAACGCCCGCCGCTCCCGCGCCGTGGCGACCTCCCGGACCGTCACGGCGTTCGTCATCTCCTCACCTCTCACGCAAGCGCCATCAGGGAATCATAGGCGCGCGACGGCCGCCCGGGGAGCGGCGGTTCCTCTCCCCTACCGGGAAAAGTCGCCGGCCGCCTCGGGCTGGTAGAGGATCGCCTCGACCCGCAGGCGGCGCGGTCCGCTCGGGACCACCCACTCGATCTCGTCGCCGACGCGGTAGCCGAGCATGGCCGCGCCGATCGGAGCCACGACGGAGATCCGGCCCGCCGCGAAGTCGGCGTTCTCCGGGAAGACGACCGTGTAGTCGAGCGTCGTGAGCTGGTCGAGGTCGAGGAGCCGCGCCCGGCTGTTCATCGTGATCACGTCGGGAGGGATCTCCGAAGCCGGCACCACAACGGCCCGCTGGACCTCGGCGACGAGGTCGGACACGTCGTCCCGGTCCATGGTGTCGGTCGGCCGCGACAGAAGGGCCTGCAGGCGCTTGCGGTCTTCGGACGTCACGTAGATGTTTCGATCGCTCATGTCGGTCTCCTCCTCGTCGGGCGTTCGTGGGTCAAGGTAGCTCGGGGGGGCGGGGGATACCCCCCGCGAGAGTAGCGAAGGTGCCCTTCGCAGGGCGTGTGCACGCCGCGGCAGCGTGTCCGAGACTCGAGCCCCCGATCCCGCCTTTGGGGGGGGCGGGGGGGCTCCCCCCGCGAGCGAAGCGACGAGGCTCTTCGCAGGGCGTGTGCACGCCGCGGTAGCGCATACGGGATTCGAACCCGTGTTACGGCCGTGCGGGGGGGTGCGGGGGGTCTCCCCCCGCCATCCGGGACGCCCGGCCGCGCCGCCCTCTCACGGCGGGAACTGCCACTGTCGGAACTCGAGGGGGAAGACCGGAGTTGGTAGCGCATACGGGATTCGAACCCGTGTTACCGCCGTGAGAGGGCGGCGTCCTGGACCCCTAGACGAATGCGCCGTTCCGGTCCCGATCGGCGGGGGGCTCCCCGCGCGAGGACGGGCTTTTTACCACGGCTCCCGTCCGGCGGGCAAGCCGGCCCCGGGGAGCCCCGGGGCCGGCGGCGTCCGGCTCAGTCGGCCTCGCGCACCCAGCGGATGATCTCGGGGAAGGTCGGCTTCTTGCCGTACATCAGGATCCCGACCCGGTAGACCCGCCCCGCGAACCAGGAGACGCCCCAGATCGTGAGGAGAAGGAGGCCGATCGAGAGGGCGATCTCCCAGGCCGGCGGCGGCTGCACCGAGATCCTCATGAACATCAGCAGCGGCGAGGTGAAGGGGAAGATCGAGAGGACCCTCGCGAACGTCCCGTCCGGCGTGTTGTACGCGAAGATCCAGGTCATCGCCGAGATGATGAGCATCATCCCGGGGATCATGACGAACTGCTGGGCTTCCTGGTCGGAGTTGAACGGCGCGGCGAAAGCGGCGTAGAGCCCGGCGTAGACGAAGTAGCCGAGGAGGAAGAAGACGACGAACGCGACGAGCGTCCCGACGGGAATGCTCGGGATCGAGCCGTTCGCCAGACCCACGAAGCCGACGATTCCGGGGAGCGTCAGGGTGAACGCGAACAGGGCCCAGACGGCGTACTGCGTCAGCCCGACGAGGCCGATGCCGATGATCTTGCCGAGCATCAGCTCGGTCGGCCTCACCGACGACACGATCACCTCGACGATCCGGTTGCTCTTCTCCTCGAGGACGCCCCGCATGATCTGGGCGCCGTAGACGAAGATCGACATGTAGATCAGCATGAAGAGGATCCCGGAGATCGCGAGGTTCGCGCCCTCGTTCTTCGCGTCCTCGGGCGTCTCCTTCTCCGAGGCCTCGCGCGGGTCGATCTTCACGTTGAGCCGGGCCTTCTCGTAGACGGCCGGGTCGACCCCCTGGTCGCGCAGCCGCTCCTTCGTCGCCGCGCGGCCGAGCGCCCGCCCGACCGACTCGCGGAGGAACATGTCGGCCTTCACCGATCGGGCGCGCCACTCGACCTTCCCGCTCGACAGGCCGTCCTCGGGGATGACGATGTAGGCCTTGAGCTCCTTCTTCTGGACCTTCGCGTTCAGCTCCTTCCGCACCTCGGCGAGCGTCCCGGACGTCGCGGGGACCGAGAGGAACGTGATCTTCGTCGGCATCCGTTTCGCCGTCTCGTCCGGCTTCGCTTCCGGGCCGGCCGGCTTCGCGTCGCCATCCGTGTCGGAGACCGACTTCTGCTCGAGGAGGAGCGGCTCGTAGAGACGGCCCGTCAGGTCGACGACGCCGATCTTCCCCTCGGGGATCAGGGTGGAGGAGAGGAGGACCTGGAGGAAGACGAAGCCGAGCCCGAGCGCCGGGATCAGGATCGTCGCGATCCAGAAGCCCTTCGTCTTGATCTGCTGGAGGTACTCGCGGCGGACGACGTGGAGGACCTTCGTTCTCATCGCCGCCTCCTACCGCAGCTCTTCCTGGGTCGGCGCGGCCAGGCCCGACTCCTCGACGGCCTTGATGAAGATCTTCTCGAGCTCCGGCTCGGGCTCGACCGGCGGCGGGAGGGGCACCCTGTCGCGGTAGGCCGCCTTGACCTCCTTCACCGTGCCGTCGAGAAGCTTGTTCCCCCGGTAGATGAGGGCGATCCGGTCACAGAGCTTCTCGGCCTGCTCCATGACGTGGGTCGAGAAGACGATCGTCTTCCCCTGCCGCTTGAAGTCGAGGAGGAAGTCCTTGAGGAGGACGACGTTGATCGGGTCGAGCCCCGAGAACGGCTCGTCCAGGATGAGGACCTCCGGGTCGTGGACGATCGTCCCGAGGAACTGGACCTTCTGCTGCATCCCCTTCGAGAGCTCCTCGGTCTTCTTCTTCAGCCAGGGGCGGAGGTCCATCACGTCGATCCAGCGCTCGAGGCGCTCGAGGGCCGTCTTCCGCTCGACCCCCTTGATCGCGGCGAAGAAGAGGAGCTGGTCGAGGACGGTCATCTTCCGGTAGAGGCCGCGCTCTTCGGGGAGGTAGCCGATCCTCTGCTGGCCTTCCTCGTCGAGCGTCCGGCCGAGGATCCGGACCGTCCCCTCGTCGGCCTTCGTGATGTTCATCGTCATCCGGATGGTCGTCGTCTTCCCGGCCCCGTTCGGCCCCAGGAGGCCGAACGTGACCCCGACGGGGACCTCGAGGTCGAGCCGGTCGACGGCGGTGAACTTCCCGAAGCGTTTCGTGACGCCCGAGAGGGAGATCGCGGCGGTCATCTGGACGGAGCCCTCCTGAGTCCTTACCTACGTTGCGGCAGGCGAAGAGTTTACGGTCCGGCACCCGGACCCCGTCGGGACGGATTCGCGGGCGGCCGAAGGGCTTCACGACGGCGCTTGCATTTCCCCGCGGAGCGCGCTATCTTCTGCGGCCCGCGTGCGCCCATAGCTCAACTGGATCAGAGCGTTTGACTACGGATCAAAAGGTTGGGGGTTCGAGTCCTCCTGGGCGCACCACCCCTTATCCCTGAAGACGAAGAGCTTCCTGCGAAGAGACCCCGGGCGACCCCCGGGGTTTTCGTTTCGTCGCGCCATCCCGGCGCCGTAGACTCCCTCGCTCGCCCCTGCGGCGAGGAGGCTCCCATGCACATCGACGCGGTCCTTCGGAAGCTCGGCGAGCTCGAGCGGTCGCTCGCGGACCTCTACGGATGGTGGTCCGAGGTCTTCGCGGCCGACGAGGAGGCCGCCTTCGTCTTCTTCAAGATGAAGGGCGAGGAGAAGGCCCATGCCGGCCTCGTCGACTACCAGCGCAAGCTCGTCCAGAACAGCCCGGCGCTCTCCGTCGACGTCTCGTTCGACCTGACGGAGGTGGAGGCGGCGCTGGCGCGGGCGAAGTCGCTCCGGGGCGCTGCGGTCCCGCCGACGGTCGCCGAGGCTCTCGCCGAGGCGCTCAAGATCGAGCGCTCCGCCGCCGAGAGCCACTGCCGGAACGCGCTGAAGCTGGCGAGTCCCGGGATCGCTCGCCTCCTCGACGCCCTCGGCGGCGAGGACAAGCTGCACGTGGCCCGCCTCGCGGAGCTGGCCGAGCGGCGGGGTATCACGGTCGCGCCGGCCTGACGCCGCCGCCGACCGGGGAAGCCGGGGCCCCGCGCGGCGGGCGTCGCGGCGTTCGGGGCTTGGACCCGCTTGCTAGACTGACGGACCGAAATCCGGAACGCCGATGCAGGGGGAGCGAATGACGGGACGCCTCGTCGGCCGGAGGCGATCAGGTCCGGGGCGCGGGCGGCGGTCGCCGTGACGGTCGAGATCGCCTTCGCCTTCCCGCTCCCCGGCGGCCTGCACGCGCGCCCGGCGGCACGCCTTCAGGAGGAGGTGGCGCGCTTCCGCTCGGTCGTCACCTTCCTGAACCGCGCGAACGGCACGTCCGCGAGCGCGCGGAGCGTCCTCGCCCTCGTGGCGACGCGGACCGCGCTCGGCGAGCCGTGCGTCCTGCACGTGCAGGGAGAGGACGAGGCCGCGGCCGGGGCCGCGCTCCGGAAGTTCGTGAAGAGGGAGCTCCCGGGCCTCGACGACGGGCCTCCGGCGCGGGCCGGGACGGGCGCGCCGCTCCCGCGCGTCCTCGCGCGGGCCGAGGCGCGCGTCCACCGCGGGGCGCCGGCGAGCGGCGGGATCTTCCGCGGGCGCGCGGTCGTCGTCGGCTCGCGCCGCGCCGCGGTCGACGAGGAGCGGACCCGGACGGAGGCGGAGGAGCTCGCCCGCCTCGAGGCGGCGTTCGAGAAAGCGGCGGCCGCGATCCGGGTCCGCCTCGCCGCGGCGGAGTACGAGACGGAGAGGGCCGTCCTCGAGGCCCACCTCTCGATCGCCGAGGACCCCGGGCTGCGGGCTCGCGCCGCGGCCGCCGTCGTCGAGGGGGCCGCCGCGCCCTCCGCGGTCTTCGCCGCGGCGGGCCACTTCGCCGAGATCTTCCGCGCCAGCGGGAGCAACCTCCTCGCCGAGCGGGCGCTCGACCTGCACGACGTCGCCGAGGCCGTCGCCCACGTCCTCTCCGGCGACGGCGTCCCGCCGCCGGCCGTGGAGCTGGGGGAGGCCGCGGTCGTCGTCGCGGCGCGCCTCGGCCCGGGGCAGCTCCTCGCGCTGCCGCGGGCGCGCGTTCGCGGCCTCGTCCTCGCGGAAGGGGGGACGCTCTCGCACACTGTCGTCCTCGCCCGCGCGTTCGGCGTCCCGTGCGTGACGGGCGTGGACGGGATCGAGCGGGCGCTCGCGACGGGCGACGACGTCGTCGTCGACGGGGAGCGGGGGCTCGTCGTCGTCGCCCCGAAGGGGCCCGTGCTCCGCTTCTACGAGGCGCAGAGCGAGCTCCTTTCGACGGCCGCGCGGCGGCTCGAGCGGTTCCGGACGGCGCGCGCCGTCACGGCGGACGGGCGGAGGATCGAGGTCGGGGCGAACGTCGGGACCGTCGAGGAGGCCGCCTCCGCGTTCGAGAACGGGGCGGAGGGGATCGGCCTCTTCCGGACGGAGCTGATGTTCCTCGACCGCGACGAGCCGCCGACCGAGGAGGAGCAGCTCGCGATCTTCGCGGAGACCGCCCGCCTCGCCGAAGGCCGTCCCGTCATCGTGAGGACGCTCGACGTCGGGGCGGACAAGCCGCTCGCCTGGCTCCGTCTGCCGTCGGAGCGGAACCCGGCGCTCGGCTACCGGGCGATCCGGATGTACGCCGAGCACGCGGAGCTGGCCGAGCGCCAGCTCCGGGCGATCCTCCGCGCCGGGGCCGTCGGGCCGCTGAAGGTGATGTTCCCGATGGTCGGGACGCCGGAGGAGGCGCGGGAGCTCCGCGCCCTCGTCGAGAAGGTGAAGGGGCTCCTCTCGGCCGAGGGGGTCGCCCACGACCCGGACGTCCCGGTCGGCGTGATGCTCGAGGTGCCGTCGGCGATCCTCTCGCTCCGGGCGATCGCGCGGGAGGTCGACTTCTTCAGCGTCGGCTCGAACGACCTCGCGCAGTACCTCTTCGCCGTCGACCGCGAGGACACGCGCCTCGCCCACCTCGGGAGCCCGTACCACCCGGCGTTCCTCCGGCTCCTCTCCGAGGCGGTGGAAGGGGCGCACGCCGCCGGGAAGTGGATCGGCCTCTGCGGCGAGCTCGGCGGCCGCCCGCTCGCGGCGCCGCTCCTCCTCGGCCTCGGCTTCGACGAGGTGAGCGTCTCGCCGCCGCGCGTCCTCCGGGCGAAGGCGGCGTTCCGGAGGGTCCGTTCGGCCGGGGCGCGCAGCCTCGTCGCCGAGGCGCTCGACCTCTCGACCGCGGGAGAGGTGGAGGCGCTCCTCGTCGATCGCGCGCCCGCGGCGCGCACCCTCGTCGACGCCGGGTCGGTGCGCGCCGCCTCGGGGAGCGGCAGCCGCGACGAGGCGATCCGGGAGCTCGCCGATCTCCTCCAGCTCACCGGTCGGGCCGACGTGGCCGACCGGGTGGAGGACGCGATCTGGGCGCGCGAGGAGGTCGAGACGTCGCTCCTCGCCCGCGGCGTGGCGTTCCCGCGCTGCGTCTCGCCGCACGTGCGGGCCGACTCGATCGCCGCCGTCCGCCTCTCGCCGCCGCTCCCCTGGGGAGACGGCGGCGAGAAAGTCGAGCTCGCGATCCTCCTCGCGCTGCGGCCCGGGGCGGGGGAGGCGAAGCACCGCAGGACGGCCGAGGAGCTGCGGCGGAGCCTCGGCGAGGCCGCCGTCCGGCGCCGCCTCCTCGAGGCCCCCGACGACGCCTCGCTGGCCGCACTCCTCGCGGAGGCGGCGGGGCGCGCGGCGCCGTGACGCCCGGGCCGCCGGAGGGCGGCCGCCTGCGGCAGGTCCTCGCCGCGGTGATGGCCGGGGCGATCCTCGGGCCGATCGACGGGAGCATCGTCAACGTCGTCCTGCCGACGCTCGTCGACGCTTTCGGGGCGAGCCTCGCCTCGGTCCAGTGGGTCCCGATGGCCTACCTCCTCGCGAGCGGCGGCCTCGTCCTCGTCTTCGGCCGGCTCGGCGACCTGCGCGGGCACCGCGAGGTCTTCCTCGGAGGCCTCCTCGCGTTCGTCGCCGCCTCGGCGCTCTGCGCGGCCGCGCCGACGATCGAGGCGCTCGTGGCCTTCCGCGTCCTCCAGGGGGTCGCTTCGGCGGCGATGACGTCGGTGCCGCTCGCGATCCTGACGGCGACGTTCCCGCCGGCCGAGAGGGGCCGGGCGATCGGTCTCTTCGCGGCGAGCATCTCCGTCGGCCTCGCGATCGGTCCGAGCCTGGGCGGGTTCCTGACGGCCACCTTCGGCTGGCGCGCCGTTTTCCTCGTGAACCTCCCGATCGGGCTCGCCGCCTGGGCGTACGCGCGCCGTGTGCTGCCGGAGGTTCCGATCCGCCCGGGGCGGCTCGATCTCCCCGGCGCGGCGGCGGCGCTCGTCGCCCTCGGATCGGCTCTCCTCTGGGTGAACCTCGCGCAGCGCCCCGGTCCGGCGCCGCACGGGCTCCTCCTCCTCGCGCTCCTCGCCGGGGCGGCGTTCCTCCTCCGGGAGCGGCGCGCCGCGGAGCCGATGGTGGCGCTCTCCCTCTTCCGGAGCGGCGCCGTCTCGTTCGGCGCGTCGGCCTCGGTCCTGAGCTTCATGGCGCAGTTCGTCGTCGTCTTCCTGACGCCCTTCCTCCTCGTCCGGGTCCTCGGCGCCGGCCCCGGGCGCGTCGGCCTCGTCCTGACGGCCTCCCCGCTCGCGGTCCTCGCGGTGGCCCCCTTCGCCGGGGCGCTCTCCGACCGGATCGGCTCCGTCGGCCCGGCGGTGGCGGGCTCGCTCCTCTCGGCGACGGCGTGCGCCCTCCTCGCGGCGATGCCGCCGGACGCCGGTCCGCTCGCCGTCGCCGTCCGGCTCGCCCTCTTCGGTGTCGGGACGGGCCTCTTCCAGTCGCCCAACAACAGCTCGGTCATGGGGAGCGCGCCGCGCGAGCACCTCGGCGTCGTCGGGAGCCTTCTCGGGACGGCGCGGACTCTCGGGATGGTCCTCGGCATCGCCGCGGCGGGCGCGGTGCTCTACGCGTTCGTTCCGCCGTCGGCCCTGGGCGCCGACGGCACGACGCCGCCCCTCGCCGCGGAGCTCGCCTCCGGCGTGCGGCGGGCGTACGCGGCCGGCGCGGGCTTCGCCCTTCTCTCGGCGGCCCTGGCGGCGGCGCCGGCCCTCGCCCGGAGGGCCGGGCGGACGGGCGGGCCCGCCATCCCGTAACCTTGGGGGCGTGAACCCTCCGCCCCGTCGCGCCGCCGCTCCCGTTCGGGGGCCGGAGTCCGACCCGTGAGCCGGACGAGCCACGCCGACGACGAGCGGTTCATGCGCGAGGCGCTGCGCGCGGCCCGCCGCGCCCCGGCGCACCGCGACGTCCCGATCGGGGCCGTCGTCGTGAGGGACGGCCTCGTCGTCGCCCGCGCCCGGAACCGGCGCGAGGTCGACCACGACCCGACGGCGCACGCCGAGGTCCTCGTCCTCCGGCGCGCCGCGCGGCGGCTCGGCTCGTGGCGGCTGGACGGCTGCACGCTCTACGTCACGCTCGAGCCGTGCGCGATGTGCGCCGGCGCGATCGTCCTTTCGCGCCTGCCGCGGCTCGTCTTCGGCGCCGCCGACCCGAAGGCGGGCTTCGTCGGCTCGCTCGGCGACCTCTGCCGCGACGCGCGGCTCAACCACCGGGTCCACGTCGAGGACGGCGTCCTCGGCGCGGAGTGCGGGACCATCCTGAAGGAGTTCTTCCGTGAGCGCAGAAGGAAGCCGGCCCCCTGAACGCGGGGGCTTCCAGCCCCCCGAAGCCCCGACGTTCCGCTGCCCGTCCTGCGGCGCCCCCGCGGCGAAGGACGCGCGCGCCTGCGTCCACTGCGGCTCGCTCCTGGCGACGAAGCGCTGCGTCACCTGCTTCGCCCTCTCGCCGCGCGAGGCCGACCGGTGCGTGAAGTGCGGCGCGCTCCTTCCGGCGCCCGCGTTCGTGGCCGAAGGGTCCGGGCGCTGCCCCGACTGCAAGCTCGACCTCGTGGCCCACGCCTTCGGCGCGGTCGGCTACGCCGAGTGTCCGCGCTGCTCGGGCCTCTTCCTCAGGCGCGAGGCGTTCGAGGCGGTGACGAAGGACGCCGATACGCGGGCGAAGGTCCGCCTCGCGGAGCCTCCCGCGGAGGCCGCCGCGGCCCCGCTCGGAAAAGCCGCCAGCGGCGTCCTTCCCGCGGTCCGCTACCGCCCCTGCCCGACCTGCGCGAAGCTGATGAACCGGACGAACTACGGCGGCGGCTCGGGGATCGTCCTCGACGGCTGCCGCGACCACGGCCTCTGGTTCGACAAGGGGGAGCTCGCCGCGATCGTCGACTTCCTCGAGAAGGGGGGCTGGGACCGGATCCGCCAGCGCGAGCGCGAGAGGCTCGCCGAGGAGGTCCGGAGCCTGGAGTTCCGGAAGAACGTCGGGGCGGCGACGGCCCTGCCGTCCTCGGGCTGGGAGCGGGAGGTCCAGGGGATGCGGACGATCGGCGGGATCGTCGACCTCGCGGGGTCGCTCGCGGGCTGGTTCCTGAAGCGCTGAGACGGAAACGCCCGCCGTCGCCGGCGGGTCGTGCTTCCCGGGAATCAGATGGCGGTGAGGGTGGGATTTGAACCCACGGTAGCCTTTCGACTACACCAGTTTTCGAGACTGGCCTGATAAACCACTCCAGCACCTCACCGCGTTTCGGCCTCGGAGCGGGGGCGAGAGGATAGCGCATGCCTGCCGAACGGGGAAGGCCCCGGCCCGCGAGGGTCCCGCCTCGGCCGCTCGAGAGGCTCCCGGAAAGCCGCTAGTCCAGGAACGTGACCAGGAGCTTCATCTTCGCCGCCTTCCCCCAGTCGAGCGTCTTCACCTTCATCGGGACGTTGAAGGTGCCTTCGGGCTTCTGCTTCGCGAGCTTCGTGGAGCGGCCGACGTCGGCCAGGACGCCCCCATCGGCGTCGAGGAGGAGCGCCCGGACCTTGACCCGCTGCCGCGTCCAGCCGTCGTTGCGGTAGTAGAACCGGAGGAGGACCCACGTCTTGTCGTCCGGGTCCTTCTGGCGCGCCTCCTCGAGGTCGTCCGCCTTCGGGTCGTTGTGCGACTCGAGGGCGAAGATCGCCCCCTTCTCGTGGGCGAACTCGAGGGGGACCCGGTGCTCCCGGGGGACGTCGACCGTCTCTTCGGCCAGCTTCCCGGCGGCGGCGGCAGGAGCCGTGGCGAGGATCGCGAGGATCGCGGCGAGGGCGGACGGGAGGAGGCGCGGGAGGATACGGGCCATCACGTTCCGTTCTACGTCTCCGGCCGCCCCCGCGTTTGCCGACCGGGGCGACTTTTCGGCGGCCCCGGGCGCGGCCGGAGCCGGTCCGGCGCCGTCATGGCGCTTGACGGATCGGCGCCGGCGGGGCAGAGTTCCCGTCCCCGCGGACGTGGACAGGTGTCCGAGCGGTTTAAGGAGCACGGTTGGAAGCCGTGTGTAGTCGAAAGGCTACCGTGGGTTCGAATCCCACCCTGTCCGCCACGTTCGTCCCGCGGGCGCGCCCGGGATTCCGGCCGCGCCCCGGCTCCGTAGACTAGAATCCCCGGCCCGGGCCCCTGGGTGAGTTCGGGTCCCGCGCGACGAGCTCCCTCGAACCGTGTCAGGTCCGGAAGGAAGCAGCACTAAGAGGAACGGCTCGGGCGCCGCGGATCACCCGGACTCATCGAGGGGCTCGGCTTCTTCGATGACGACGAACGCCTTCGTCCCGCTCGCCCGCAAGTGGCGCCCCCGGACCTTCGCCGACGTCGTCGGTCAGGCCGAGATCGTGCGCGCCCTGACGAACGCCCTCACCCAGGACCGGATGGCGCACGCGTACCTCTTCTCGGGGCCGCGCGGCGTCGGGAAGACGACCTCGGCGCGACTCCTGGCGGCCGGCATCAACTGCCGGACGGCCGCCGGACCGACGCCGAGCCCGTGCGGGACGTGCGAGTCGTGCCAGGAGGTCCTCGAGGGGCGCTCGATCGACGCGCTCGAGATCGACGGCGCCACGCACGGCAAGGTCGACCAGGCCCGCGACCTGATCGAGATCGTCGGCTACGCGCCGGTGAGGGACCGCCGGAAGGTCTTCATCATCGACGAGGTCCACGCGATCTCCGCGGCCGCCTTCCAGGCGCTCCTGAAGACGCTCGAGGAGCCGCCGTCGCACGCCGTCTTCATCCTCGCGACGACCGAGCGGCACAAGATTCCCGCCACGATCCTGTCGCGCTGCCAGCGGTTCGACTTCCGTCGCCTCACCGACGCGGAGGTCGCCGACCGGCTCTCCGAGATCGCCTCCCGCGAGGGGTACTCCGTCAGCCCCGACGAGAAGCCCGCCCCCTGGGTGGAGCCGGCCGCGCTCGCGGCGCTCGCCGCCGCGGCGACCGGGAGCCTTCGCGACGGCCTTTCGCTCCTCGACCAGGCGGTCGCGCAGACGGGGGGGCGCGTCACCGCGGCCGACGTCGCCCGACTCCTCGGCTCGCCCGACCGGACGGCCCTCGTCGCCCTCCTCGCCTCGGTCCTCGCGGCCGACCGAGCGGCGGTCCTGCGCGGCGCGGCGGAGCTGGACGCCGCCGGGTCGGACCCGCGGGCGACGGCGCACGACCTGACGCTCCTCGTCCGCGGGACGGTCCGCTTCGCGGCCGACCCGTCGGCTCCCGCGATCGCCGGCATCTCCGAGGACGGCTCGGCCGCGCTCCGCGAGCTCGCGCGGGCGACGCCCTACTCCACGCTGCTCCGCGTCCTGACGTTCCTGACGGAGGCGGAGGGGATGCTCCGTCGGAGCGACGTTCCCGCCCTGGCCCTCGAGGTGCTGCTCCTCCGCCTGGCCGAGCTCCCGCGCCTCGTCCCGATCGAGGAGGTCCTCTCCTCCGGCGCGGGCCTCCCCGCCGTCGGCCCGGTCGGCCCGATCGCAGCGCCCGCGCCCGCCGCGCCCCCCTCCTTCACGCCCCGTACGCCCGCTCCGGCGGAGGTCCGCAGGGCGCCCGCGCCGGCGGCGAAGGCCCCGGCGGCGCCCGAGGCGCCCCGGTTCGTCGGTCTCACCCCGCTCGAGGTCGCCGAGCCGGAGCCGGAGGCCCCGGCCGACGCGGCCACGGCGTTCCGCGAGGCGGTGGAGAAGCGCCACGGGAACCTCGGCGCGGCCCTCGAGGACGTCTCCGTCCTCGTCGAGGGGCGGGTCGTCCGCCTCGTCCTCGACCCGCCGAGCCCGCCGCTCGCGAAGCGGCTCGGCGAGCCGGCCATGAAGAAGGTCCTCGACGAGGCCGCCTTCGCCGTCCTCGGCGCGAAGGCGTCCGTCACCGTGGAGAGCGCCGAGCCGGCCGGCGGCGACCTGAACGCCGCCGCGGCGGCCGCGGACCCGGCGACGCTCGAGCGCGAGAACCTGAAGAAGCGGGCCGCGACGGACGAGCGCGTGAAGAAGATCCTCGACATGTTCGACGGCGAGATCGCCGAAGTGAAGCCCGACGAGCGGAAGGCGTGACCTCGCTCCCGGCGCTCGCGCGCCTCGTCGCGGCGCTCGAGCGCCTTCCGGGAATCGGCCCGAAGAGCGCGCGGCGCATCGCCCACTTCCTCCTGACCGCGCCTCCCGACGCGTCCGAGGGGCTCTCGGCCGCGATCTTCGAGGCGCGCGAGCGGACTCGCTCCTGCTCCGTCTGCCACGCCCTCACCGAGCAGGACCCGTGCGCGTTCTGCGTCGACCCCGCGCGGGACGGAGCGCTCCTGGCCGTCGTGGAGGAGCCGTTCGACGTCGAGGTGCTCGAGCGGACGCGCGAGTTCCGGGGCCGCTATCACGTCCTGGGCGGGGCGCTCGCGCCGCTTCGCGGCATCGGCCCCGACGACCTCCACGTCGCGAGCCTCCTCGAGCGGGCGGCCTCGGGCGTCGCCGAGGTCGTCCTCGCCACGAACCCGAACGTCGAGGGAGAGGCCACCGCCCTCTACCTCGCCCGGCGGCTCAAGCCGCTCGGGGTGCGCGTGACCCGCATCGCCTTCGGCCTCCCCGTCGGGGCGGCGATCGAGTTCGCCGACGAGGTCACCCTCGGCCGCTCCCTCTCGGGACGGCGGGAGGTCTAGCCGGAAGTGCGGTGCCGGGCATCGGTTACACTAGCGAGGATCGGCGTCATATGACGGATTTCGTCCTTTTCGACGAGGAGTTCCAGCAGATCAAGGAAGTCATCGGGCGGCTCAAGGCGGACGCCCAGGCGAAGGTCGTCTTCATCGTCGATAAGAACGGCCAGCAGATCGCCGCCCAGGGAGACCTCGAGTCGCTCGACACGACCTCCCTCGCCTCCCTGACGGCCGGGAACGTCGCCGCCACGGACGGCCTCGCCAAGCTCATCGGCGAGAAGGAGTTCCCGGTCCTCTTCCACGAGGGCGAGAAGGACAACGTCTACATCGCCATCGTCGACCAGAGGGTCATCCTCGTCATCATCTTCGACGAGCACTCGTCCCTCGGCCTCGTGAGGCTCCGCGTCCGCAAGGCGACGCAGGACCTCGAGCGGATCTTCGTCTCGATCCAGCGGAAGGTCGAGGAGGAGAAGGAGCGGCGGCACGAGGGCGTCGACTCCCCGTTCGCCGAGATCACGGACGAAGACATCGACAGCCTCTTCCGGGAGTGACGATGACGGGCACGCGCGCACGACGTCCTGAGGGAACCCCCCGCGCCGCGGAGGATTGTCTGAGGGTGCCGAAGCGATGACCTTCATCAACTACGCCGCCCGCGAGATCAACTGCAAGATCGTCTACTACGGTCCCGGCCTCTGCGGGAAGACGACGAACCTGCAGTACATCTACGACCGGACGAACCCCGCGGCGAAGGGGAAGCTGATCTCCCTGGCGACCGAGACCGACCGGACGCTCTTCTTCGACTTCCTCCCGCTGGACCTCGGCACGGTGCGCGGATTCAAGACGCGCTTCCACCTCTACACCGTTCCCGGGCAGGTCTTCTACGACGC
>Ga0116154_10001145_pt1 | contig 23917 bp, 14 predicted proteins | sample AD_UKC030_MetaG_FD_89898 | JGI IMG/M metagenome (GOLD analysis project Ga0116154, IMG submission 89898) | Active sludge microbial communities of municipal wastewater-treating anaerobic digesters from USA - AD_UKC030_MetaG | ecosystem: Engineered > Bioreactor > Anaerobic > Digestate | place: USA...
CCCTCGTCGAGGAGGGTCTGGCCGCGGACGACCACGCGCTCGCCCGCCTTGATCCCCTCGAGGACCTCGAGGCGGTTGTCGACGAGGAGGCCGGTCCGCACAACCGCGCGCCTGGCCTTGAAGACCTCGGGGGCGGCTGGATCGGGGGCGACGACGAAGACGAAGCTCTCCTCGCCGCGCTTGACCAGGGCGTCGGCCGGGACGGTCACCGTGCCCTCCTTCTCCTCCGTGAAGATGCGGACCTTGGCGTACATGCCCGGCTTGAGCCGCTCCCCCGAGTCGGGGACCGAGAGGCGCAGCTCCATGGTCCGCGAGGCGGGGTCGATGACGGGGTAGATCTCCCGGACGCGGGCCTTGAAGGTCTCGCCGGGGAAGGCCTCGAGCTCGAGCTCGGCGCGGAGTCCCGGGCGCATCTTGGAGACGAAGCGCTCGGCGACGTAGCTCCGCACCTCGAGGCCCCCGGTGCGGCTGATCTTGGCCACGGGGGCCGAGGGGGCGGCCGCGGCCCCGATCTGGGCCGGGAGGCCCACGACCAGGCCCGCGATCGGGGCCTTGACCGGGGAGGCGAGGTAGGTCATGCCGGGGCGCGAGGGGTCGATCTCGGCGATGACCTGGTCCTTCTCGACCCGGGAGCCGACCGAGACGAGGAGGCGGGATACCTTGCCCGCGGCCTCGGGGTAGACGTCGACGGTGGAGGCGGCGATGAGGTCGCCGGACATCGAGAGGTAGTCGGCGATGGGCTCGCGCTTGGCCTCGGCGACCGTGACGGCGAAGACCGTGGCGGCCGCCTTGGCCTCCTCGGCCTTCTTGTCGCCGGGCTTGGAGCAGGATGCGAGGGCGATGGCGGCGGCGAGGGCCGCGATGAGGGCTCGTTTCATTTGGTGCCTTCCTTGTCGAGGCTGCCGAAGGGCAGGTTCACGGCGTACTCGAGGTCGAGGACGCCGGTGACGTAGTTGAAATTCTCCTTGAGGACCTCGAGCCGGGCCTTCTGGAGCTCTATCTCGTCGGACTGGACGTCGAGGAGATCCTTGGATCCCGCGCGGAAGGCCTCCTCCGAGAGGCGGTAGGCCCGCTCCGCGAGCTCGACGTTGAGCGCCAGGGCCGCCGCGCTCGAGCGGGACTTGGCGAGCTTGCGGGCCAGGTCGTCCACCTCGATCTCGGCGCCGCGGAGGGCCTGGGCCAGGCCCGAGCGGGCCTTCTCGATCCCGTCGCGGAGCTCGGCGAGGTCCTGGGCCTCCTTGGACTGGGGGAGGAGGCCGTTCAGGCGCATGCTGAGCGTTATGCGGAACATGCCCGAGCTCTGCTCCCAGGCGTCCTTGCCGAACCAGCCGGTCTCGAAGGCGTCGCCCGAGAGGGCCGGGTCGGCGTTCCAGCCGAGCACGAGGCTCGGGGTCTGGAGCTGGTAGCGCAGGGCCCGCTCGGTCGACTCCATGGTGTCGATCGACTTCTCGAGGGCCCGGATGTCCAGCCGCTCGCCGAGCCGCCGCGCGAGGAGCTCGCCCGCGTCGACCGCGACGTAGGAGGGGGAGATGCTCCCGTCGAGGTCCAGGGCCGTGCCGCGGGGCAGGCCGAGGACCATCGCGAAGGCGTCGAGGGAGGCCGCGTAGCCGATCCGCATCTCCTCGAGGGCGGGCTTCATGTTCTCCCAGGCCACCCGGGCCTGGAGCATGGTGAGCTCGGGGGCGAGGCCGGAGCGGTAGTTGGCCGAGGCCTGCCCGTAGCGCCGCTCGGCGGCCTCGATGTTCCGCTCCATGAGCTTCATGTTCTCCTCGAGGAGGAGGATCGAGTAGAAGTTCTTGCGCACGTCGCGCTCGAGCTGCTTGACGGCCTGCTCGTAGCCGATGCGGCCCGCCTCGTAGTCGAGCCTGAGGCCCTTGATCCCCTCGAAGAGGCCGGCGTTGAGGACGAGCTGGGCGCTCAGGGATGCGCTCGCGACGTTGCGGATAGAGTAGCTGTAGGGATAGACGGCGTCGTAGAGGCCGCCGCCGATGGGCGAGGCAGGCACGAGGGCGCTGCCTTCGTTCGCCTTGTTGAAGCGGCCCAGGGTGGCGCCGAGCTCCACCGTCGGGAGGAAGCTGTTCCAGGCGAGCTCGTACTTGCGCTGCTTGGTGCCCGCGTCGATGCGGCTCGAGGCCAGGCCGAGGTTGCCCTCGAGGGCCTTGGCCACCGCCTCCTCGACGCCGAGGACCAGCCGCTCGCCCGCCGCCGGGGCCGCCGCGGCCGGCTTCGCCTTGGCCGCGGGGATCGGGCTCGCCTGGGCCCCGAGTCCCGGGGAGGCCAGGAAGCCCGAGGCCGCGAGGAGGAGGGCCGCGAGCCCCCTCGAGCGGGCGACCGGGGGACGCCGGGGTCCCGCGCCCGCTTTCCTTGTATCCATCACCATTTTCTCCTTTCGGCCCAGCCCGTTCAGGCCGCGTCGCGCGCCTAACTTCGGCTGGCCATAGAACCCGGGGGACCGGCGCCTCCGCGCCTCGCTAGTCCCCTCCGTATCGAGAACCGGAGCCGCGCCGCCAGGGCCGCGGGCCGGTCATCCCGCGAGAAGCGGGCGAGGCGGCCTAGCCGCTCCGCGCCCCCTCGATGCCCCCGAGCACGAGGGCGTGGAGCTTGCGCAGCGAGGCCTCGATCGAGGGCGAGGCCCCGCCTTCCATGATCCGGGAGAGGAGGTCGACGACGAGGAAGTGCATCCAATGGAGGGTCAGGTCGAGGGAGCCGCCTATCAGGACGCAGCGGCCGGCCTCGGCCTCGGCTTCGAGGAAGGAGCCGTTGGGCGGGAGCAGCCGCGCGGTCGGGTAGCGGATGTCGATGTGCTGGGCCATGACCCAGCGCATCGCGGCCAGGACGTCGGGGCGGGCCCGGAGGTAGTTGGCCGTCGTCGCCATGGAGACGTAGAGGCGGCAGGGCCCCTCCTCGACGCGGGCCAGGCGCTCGGCCGAGAGCTCCATGATGCGCTCGAACTCGGCGGAGAAGAGGGAGGAGAGGGCCTCCTCGCGGCTGCGGAAGTGGGCGTAGAGGCCGCTCTTGGAGAGGCCGGCCCCCGCGGCGACCATGTCCATGGTCGCGTTCCAGAGGCCGGCCTCGGCGACGGCCCGGGCCACGGACTCGAGGAGGGGCTGGCCCGGACCCGCCTCCTCCGGCCTGAGGGCGGCGAGGCGCTCGAGGGCGCCGTAGTCGCAGTCCGGGGCGGGGCGCATGCGCAGGCCGCATAAAGCGACCTCCCGGGCCGCGGCCAAGGCGGCGCGGCCGTGGAAGCGCGGGTCGATGCCGGGCTTGCCCCGGTTCTGGTGGGCGTAGGCCAGGGCGTGCATGCCGGTGATGTAGGCGAAGTTGAGGGCCAGGCCCTCGTCGTCGAGGCCGGGCTTCTCCATGCGGCCCGGCGCTCCTCGCGCCGAGAGCTCCTCGTGGAGGCGGCGGAAGGGGCAGGGAGCGTGGAGAAGGTGGAAGAAAAAGAAGGAGAAACGGTCCTCGTCGGCGGCGAAGGGGGCCAGGGCCCGGTAGTAGACGAAGTCGACCCTCTTCCTGAGCTCGGAGCGGCCCTCGGCGGCCTCGGACAGGGGGAGCTTGAGGGCGGCTGAGTACTCGTCGAAGAAGCGCTCCTCCAATGCGGCGAGGAGGGCCTCCTTGGAGGGGAAGTAGCGGTAGAGGGCGGCCTTGGTCACCCGGAGCTCCGCCGCGAGTTCGGCTAGGCTCGTTTTCTTATAGGATTCGCGGCCCCAGGCGCGGAGGGCAGCGTCCATGATCATCTCTCTCGTCACGTGTTACCGACCGGTCGTTAACATACTGATCTGGGGAAAAAAGGTCAAGGGCCGGTAGCTAATAGCGTTCAAATGCAGGAAAAGTTATTAAATGCGAAATGCTACGAAACGTTTCGTAGCCTGAAGCGCGGGCGAATGCGGCTTATGCCCCAGCCTGCCGCGCCCGCATCGCGCCAAAGCGGGAGCGGGGATCGGAGCCGAGGCTCTCGTAGCTCCCATCTTCGACCAAGGCTCCCCGGTCGAAGACAAGGATGCGATCGGTAGCCGCGAGGGTGGAGATGCGGTGGGCGACGACGAGGATCGTGCGGTCCCGCGCGAAGGGGCCGAGGAGGCCCGCCATCACGCGGGCCTCCGTCCCGCTGTCGAGGGCCGAGGTGGCCTCGTCGAGGAGGAGTATCGGGGCGTCCCGGCAGATCGCCCGGGCGATGCCTACCCGCTGTCGCTCGCCCCCGGAGAGGGCGTAGCCGTGCTCGCCCAAGGCCGTGTCGAGGCCCGCGGGGAGCCGGGCCAGGAGCTCGTCCAGGCAGGCTATCCTGAGGGCCTCGGCGAAGAGGGCCGGCTCCACCTCGCGCAGCATCGTGATGTTGTCGCGCAGGGGGAGGTTGAAGAGCTCCGTCTCCTGGAGGACCACGGCAACCTTCGCGACCAGCTCCTCGTGGCCGATCTCGTCGAGGGGAACGCCGCCCACGCGGATCTCGCCCGACTCGAGCTGGTAGAGGCCCAGGAGGAGCTTGAGGAGGGTGGATTTCCCCGAGCCCGAGCTGCCCGCGATGCCGACCTTGCTCCCCCTGGCTATGCTGAGATCGAGGCGGCGTATGGCCTCCTCCTTGCCCTTGTAGCGGAACACGGCCTCGCGGATCTCGATCGAGGCCCAGTCCGCGGGGAAGCTCTTGTCGCCGCGCGAGAGGGAGTGGTCCTGCCAGAAGTAGGGCATCATGCGGCCGAGGTTGGACTTCCGCTCGATCATGGCCTGGATGTGGTCGATGAACTCGTTGGCCTGGCCGCGCAGGGTCATGAAGTACATGATGTAGGTCAGGACGTAGCCCGGCGCGAGGCTGCCCCGTATGACCATGTAGCCCATGACGAGGATGAACAGGCCCAGGAAGAGGCTGTTGTGGACCTGGAAGAACATCCACTTCCGGGTGCCGAGCCTGATGCGCTGGTGGGAGAGCTCCCGGGCCGACTCCTCGCGGGCGCCCACGACCTCGGCCATGCTCTCGCCCGCCCCGAGGGCCTTGACCGCGAGGATGTTCGAGGCGCTCTCCACGAAGGCCCCGCTCGCGTTCTCGATGGACTGGTTCATACTGTCGCTCAGGCGGGAGATCGTGCGGTCGAACCAGAGCTCGACGGCGAGGAGGCCGCCGAGGTACCAGGCGAAGAAGAGGATGAACCAGGGCGAGAGGAGGAGGCAGGCTCCGAGGGCCCCGGCGAAGGAGACCAGGACGCGGAGGATCTGGGGGATGAACTCCCCCGTCCAGTCGCGGATGGCCTCGGCCCCGGTGATGACGCGCTGGGCCTTGTTGCCGGCGCTCTCCCCCTGGTGCCAGGCGAGGGAGAAGTCGACGAGGCGGCGGAAGCCCCAGACCTTGGCCCGGTAGCGGGTGTTGATGCTCACCTTCCCGATGACCCGCTTGCTGTACAGGCGGATGATCGCGATCCCCGCGTTGGAGGCGGCGAGGATGGCCACGATCGCGTACAGGCGCCCCAGGCCAATGCCGGGCCTCCAGCCGATGAGGAAGTCCGAGGCCATGCCGAAGAGGAGGGGGGGGACCATCTCGTAGGCCATGGCGACGAGGAGAGTGCCGAGGAAGGCCAGATAGGCCCGCCGGTCCTCGGCGAGGAAGTACCAGACGGCCCGAGGCAGGTCCCTGAAGCGGAATTCCCCCGCCCATCCCCGAGCGGCCGCGGCCGGATTGCGCATGGGGGAAGGATAGCGAGGCCGGCGATCGCAGTTCAAGGCCGGCGGGCCCGGGCTGAAAGCGCGGGGGGAGGCCTAGCCGCGGTACCTGGCGGTGAGGCCGGCGAGGAAATTGCGGAGGAACTGGTCGCCGCAGGGGCGGTAGTTGTGGTGCTCCGGCTTACGGAAGAGGGCGCTGAGCTCGGGCTTGGCGATCTCGACCCCCGCGAGGCGGAGGATGGCCAGGATATCCTCGTCCTTCAGCTCGAGGGCTACCCGCAGGCTCTTGAGGATCTCGTTGTTCGTCAGGCGGCTCCGCTTCCGGCCCGCCGCCGGGGCGGCCTGCTTCCCTGGCCCCGGCTCGGGCGTCTCCCTTTTGCCCCGGCGGCTGATGACGAGGCCCTCGAGGAAGAGCCGCGCGAGCTCATCGGGGCAGGGGAGGAAGCCGGCCTCCTCCTCCCGCTTGAACAGTCCCTCGAGCTCGGGCCTCCCGATCTCGCGGCCGGCCAGGGCGAAGAGCTCGATCAGCTTGAGGTCCGTTATATTGAGGGCGTAGCGCAGGCGGCGCAGGACGTCGTTGTTGTCCACGCGGTCTCCTTTCCTAGAACTAGCCTAGCATCCTTCTCCTGTCCTGGACGATAGCTTCGCCGGCCGGGGGGCTGGATTCCCGGCGTCGCGCGGGATAGCCTGCAGCCATGCCGCGCAAACACGCCTTCGGCGCGACCGCCTGGGGCAGGTACTTCGTCGAGGCCCTGGAGGGCCAGGCCGACGAGGGGAGGCTGGCACGGGGCCGCTCCTACGCGGGGAACGAGCGGGTCGCCGCGCTCGAGATCGAGTCCGGCCTCGCCCAGGCCAGGGTGCGAGGCAACTATCGGCCTTTCTACGAGGTGCGGATCGCCTTCCCGCCCCTTTCCCGTGCCGAGTCCCGGGCCTTGGCCGCGATCCTCGAGTCCGATCCCCTCATGATCGAGCGGATCCGCTCCGGCGACTTCCCTCCCGAGCTCCTCGAGCGGATCAGGGGCGCGGGTATAGACCTGTTCCCGAAGCGCTGGTCCGAGATGAGGCGGGGCTGCGACTGCCCCGACTCGGGCGATCCCTGCAAGCACGAGGCCGCGGTCTACTACCTCCTCGCCCAGGAGATCGACCGCGATCCCTCCCTCCTCTTCACCTTGCGCGGCGTCGAGCTCGAAACGATGGGCCCGCGGGGCGGGGAGCCGCCGCCCGAGGAGGCGAGCCCGGGCCTCGCCACGGCCGTCGACCCCCTTCCCCTGCGCTGGGTGGAAGCCTGGGACGAGGAAGATGCGGGCTCCTTCCCGGCCGAGATGCCGCCCATCGCCTCCTACGCGGCCCTCCTGCCGAGAATCCTCCCTCCCGGGCCGGCCCTGGCCGGCCTCGAGCTGCCCACCGCCCTCGCGGGCTTCTACCACTTCCTGGCGAGGGAGTGGGAAAGGCCCTTCGAGGCCTCGCGGCTCAGGGGGCGCCGGAGAGGGAGGGCCGATGCGGCCGATGAGGTCGCCCAACGCAGGCTCGCCACCTCGGAATCGCGCGTCGTCATCCGGGGCTCATCCTGCGTCTGCCTCGTCGAGGCTCGCGAGCTCGGGCTCCTCGAGGCGGTCAGGCTCGTCCTGGCCTGCGACCAGGCCCAGGGCACGCGCTCCTTCGAATTCCTGCGGCGCTTCTCCCTCGCGATGCGCGCCATCGTCGCCGCGGGGGCCATCCACCCCGTCTCCTGCCCCGGCCCGGGTCCCCTGCGCGCCATCTGGACTCCCGCTAGCTTCGGCGAGGACGTCCGGGGCGCCCTGGACTGGGTAGCCGCCGCGGCCCTGCCGCCCGAGGTCAAGCGAGCGCCGCCTCCGGATCGCCCAGGGAGGCGCGGGCGGCCGCCCAAGGCTGCGAGGCCCGCCCTCCTCCCCGACCGGCGCTCGCTGGTAGAAGCCCTCGCCGCCTCCTTCCTCGGCGACTACGTTCGGGAACTCGGCTACGAACCCGCCGGCTCCATAGCCGCGGCGAGCCCGGTCTCGCGGACCCTCTTCGCCCTCGAGGCGAGCCCCTGCGGCAGCCCCTCCCTCCGCTCCCTCCCGCGGGCCCTCGCCGCCCGCCTCGCGGTCTACCGCCTGGCCCTTGGGCGCGGCGGCCTCGAGCTGGTCGCGAAAGGCGCGAGGCGGGGAGGGGAGGCTCAGGCGGCCTACCGGCTATCGGCGAGCCTCGTCGATCCCGAGGGAAGCAGGCTTCCCCTCCACAAAGCGGCCGCGGCCTCGGGCCGGGGAAGGGAGTCCCTCGCCTTCCCTGCCCTCCTGTCGAACTTCGTCCCCGGCCTCGCCGCCCTGGGCGCCGCGCCGAGCGTCATCCTGAGCGAGGAGGAGCTTTCCCGCCTCGTCGTCGAGGCGGCTCCCCTGCTCGCTCGCCTCGGCGTCTCGGTGGTCCTGCCTAAGGAGCTGGCCATCCTCGCCAGGCCCAAGCCGATCCTCGCGGCGAAGCGCAGGGCCGCTGCTTCGCTCGCCTCGGTCCTCGACATCGGCTCGGCCTTCTCCTTCGAGTGGAAGGTGGCCCTGGGCGGCGCGCTCGTCGATCCGGCCGAATTCGCGGCCATGGTACGCAAAGGCTCGGCCCTTTTCAGGTTCAGGGGGAGCTTCGTGCGCCTCGACCCGGAGGAGGCCGCCTCCATCCTCGAGCGGATCAAGCGCGAGAAGCGGCCCGAGGCCCTGGGCGCCGTCAAGGCCGTCCTGGCCGGGGAGGCCGAGCCGGAGGGAGAGCTCGCCTCGTCCGTGGAAGCCTTCCTCGGGAAGGGCGGGGGAAAGGGGGGCGGCGGCCGGGCGCGGAGGGCGCCCGCCGGCCTCGAGGCGCGGCTGCGGCCCTACCAGGAGCGCGGCTTCCGCTGGATCATGGCCAACCTCGAGCGCGGCCTGGGCTGCCTCCTCGCCGACGACATGGGCCTGGGGAAGACCGTCCAGGCCATCGCGGCCATGCTCGCCTTGAAAGAGGAGGGCCGCCTCGGCTCGGGCTGCATCGTCGTCGCGCCGGCCAGCCTCCTAGCGAACTGGGAGCGCGAGCTCGAGCGCTTCGCCCCCTCCCTCTCGGTACGCAGCCACTACGGCCCGAAGCGCCGCCTCGGCGCCGCCGACGTCCTGCTCACCACCTACGACACCCTCCTGCGCGACCTCCGGAGCCTGGGCGAGGCCGACTGGGACCTCGCCGTCCTCGACGAGGCCCACCTCGCGAAAAACCCCGACGCCAAGCGCAGCCGCGCCGTCAAGGCCCTCCGCGCCTCCCGCCGCCTCGCCCTCACCGGGACCCCGGTGGAGAACAACCTCTCGGAGCTCTGGAGCGTCCTCGACTTCGCCCTGCCCGGCTACCTAGGCGGGCTCGGGGCCTTCGCGCGGGAGTTCCGGCGCCCGATCGAGGTCGAGCGCTCGGCCGAGGCCGCGGCCCGGCTGCGCCGCATAACCTCCCCCTTCGTCCTGCGGCGCCTCAAGACCGACCGTGAGATAGCCCCCGACCTCCCGGACAAGCTGGTCATCCAGGAGTACGCGAGCCTGACGACGGAGCAGGTGGCCCTCTACCGGGCCGCGGCCGAGGAGGGCCTCGCCGCCATCGACGCCGCCGAGGGCATCGAGCGCCGGGGCCTCGTCCTCGCCCTCATCACCGCCTTGAAGCAGATCTCCAACCACCCCCGCAACTGGGACAAGGAGAGCCCGCCCGCCCCCGAGCGCTCCGGCAAGGCCCGCCTCCTTTTGGCCCTCCTCGAGTCCGCCATGGAAGCGGGCGAGCGGGTCCTCGTGTTCAGCCAGTACGTCGAGATGCTCAAGATCCTGGAGCCGGCCCTCCGCGCGGGCCTGGGCGTCGAGCCCTACCTCCTCCACGGCGGCATGGGCCTCGCCGCGCGAGAGGAGGCGGTTAGGCGATTCCAGGCCGAGACCGGGCCCGGCGTCTTCCTCATCAGCCTCAAGGCCGGGGGCCTGGGCCTGAACCTCACCGCGGCGACCCGGGTCTTCCACTACGACCTGTGGTTCAACCCGGCGGTGGAGGAGCAGGCCACCGACCGGGCCTTCCGCATCGGCCAGCAGCGCGACGTCTTCGTGCACCGCCTGGTGACCCGCGGCACCCTCGAGGAGCGGATCGCCGCCGCCCTCCAGTCCAAACGCGAGCTGGCGGAGCTGACGGTGGGGGCCGGGGAGACCTGGCTCACCGAGCTCTCGACCGCCGAGCTGCGGGACCTGCTCGAGCTGGCGAGTGGACCATGATCCACCGCCAGGATCCCGAGATCCTCGCGGCCGTCCCGGGCCTGCGGCGCGCCCTAGCCCCCTTCGGCGGCCTGCCCGAGGAGGAGTGGGAGCTCCTCGCGGCCCAGTCGCGGGCGAGGAATTTCTCCCCGGGCGAGTTCCTCGCCCGCGAGGGCTCCGTCGCTTCCCAGGTCTTCTACCTCGCGAAAGGCCTCGTCCGCTATTATTTCCTGACCGAGGACGGCAAGGAGTTCAACCAGCACTTCGTGGCCGAGGGAGGCCTCGCGGGCTCAATCTTCTCGCTCTTCGGCGGCCAGGAATGCTCCTTCACGATCGAGGCGATCGAGCCGACCCGGGCGATCTGCCTGCCGAGCTCGGCCCTGCGGGGGCCCGAGGGGCTCCGCCCCTGCTGGCAGGAGGTCTGGAAGGCTGCGGCCGCCTATGTCGCGGCCCTCAAGACCGAGAAGGAGCGCGAGCTACTCTCGGAGAGCCTCGAGGAGCGCTACGCCGGATTCGATCGCCGCTACCCCGGCCTCTCGAAGCGGCTGCCCCAGTATCACATCGCCTCGTATCTCGGCGTCACCCCCGTCGCCCTCTCGCGCCTCCGCGGCCGGCTGCGTTCTTAACCGAGTATAAGGACTAATGGCCCCTTCGGCGCTACCTTCGGGCCCTAAGGCAGGGGCAAAACGAAGGCCCCGCCGAGAAGGAGCCTGCAATGAATGGAATCTTCCTAGCCCTCGAGTCCCTCGGTTTCAAGCCGGTCCTCCTAGCCTACGCGGCCATCCTCGTCGCCCACGAGCTCGAGGAATGGAACATCGCGGCCTTCGAGCGGCGCCATTTCGAGGGCCTTCCCGCCTGCCACGGCGACGAGAGCGCCCGGGGCGTCATCTTCCTCGTGAGCGCCTTGGCCCTCGCCTTCGGCCTCGGAGCCCTCCTCGCGCCGAGCGAGTCGGCGGCCGCGCTCGTCTTCTTCCCCCTCGCGGCCTTCTCCGCGACGAACTCGGCGCAGCACCTCTACTGGGCCACCCGCTTCCGCGCCTACGCCCCCGGCCTCGTCAGCGCGGCCTTCCTCCTCCCGGGAACCTTCCTCATCTCCGCATGGGCCCTGTCGCGGGGCAGCTTGCCCGCCTGGTATCTCGGCTTCCTCGCCCTTCTTTCGAGCGGCGCCCTCGTCGCCACACTGGTCGACGGGAGGCGGATGCCCAAGGCTGTGCAGGTCGCCTACGCCCTGGGGGCCCGGATCGCCTCGCTCCTCGGGCCGCGCGGGAAGGCCTAGCGCGGCGGGGGATTCGGAGGGCCGGGGGAGCCTGGCTCGCGTCCGCCGTCCCCTCGGGCCGCTCAGGCGTTTCGCCTAACGCGCCAGTTGCGTCTGCCGCGCCGGCGATGGCGGCGTAAGCCAATGGAGGCCCCCGCGCCCCCGGCTCGTCGGCGGGAGCTGGGGCAGCGCGAAGGCGCTCAGCGCCTTCGCGGCGACGAAGCTTCGCTTCGTCGGTCTTCCGTCGGGAAGGAGCGGGGGTAGCGGAGCCCACCGCAAGGCGCGCAACGCGCGCCCGAGGAGGGCGAAGCGAGGGGGAGCCGCGTCTGGCTGTGTGAAGCTTCGGCGAGAAGTAGCAAGGTGGTACGGAACAGCCGACGCGACGGGGATGAACACCTCGACACTTGTCTGCGATGCGGTAGGGCGGTGGGTGTCATAAGAAAAAGGGCGGTCCGCGAGTACCCGAGCGGATCGCCCTTTTTCTTGCGACAGGACCCACCCTGCGACGTCATAGAAATGTAGGCGTCGGCCTCACCTCTATGACGTCGAACAGGGAGGTGCTCCCCCCTTGCTTACTTCTTGCCGAGCTTGTGCTTCTTGACGAAGGCGTCCAGGACCTGGGTCAGGTTGGGCGACCCGATCTCCTGCAGGTCGTAGCCGACCTTGACCGTTGGCTTGGAGATCTTGACGATGCGGTTGAGGTCGATCGGCGTGGCGATGACCACCGTGTCGCAGGCCGTCTTCTCGATGGTCTTCTCGAGGTCCTTCACCTGCTCGTCGCCGTAGCCCATGGCGGGCAGGAGGACGCCGATGTTCGGGTAGATCTTGAAGGTCTCCTTGAGCTTGCCCACGACGTAGGGCCGGGGGTCGACGAGCTCCTTGGCGCCGAACTTGCGGGCCGCGACGACGCCGGCGCCGATCTTCATCTTGCCGTGGGTGAGGGTCGGGCCGTCCTCCACGACGAGGCAGCGCTTGCCCTTGATGAGCTCGGGCTTGTCGACGGTGATGGGGCTCGCGGCGTCGACGACGAGGGCCTTGGGGTTGACCTTCTGGATGCTCTCGCGCACGGTCTGGATCTGTTCGGGGCTGGCGGAGTCGATCTTGTTGATGACGATGACGTCGGCCATGCGGAGGCTGGCCTCGCCGGGGTAGTAGGTGAGCTCGTTGCCGGCGCGCAGGGGGTCGGCGACGGTGATCATGAGGTCGGTCTGGTAGAAGGGGAAGTCGTTGTTGCCGCCGTCCCAGAGGATGACGTCGGCCTCCTTCTCGGCCTCGCGGAGGATGGCCTCGTAGTCGACGCCGGCGTAGATGACGTTGCCGCGGACGACGTGGGGCTCGTACTCCTCCATCTCCTCGATGGTGCACTGGTGCTTCTTGAGGTCGGCGACCGTGGCGAAGCGCTGGACCTTCTGCTTGACGAGGTCGCCGTAGGGCATGGGGTGGCGGACGGCGACGACCTTGAGGCCCCGGGCCATGAGGGCCTGGACGATGGCGCGGGAGGTCTGGCTCTTGCCCGAGCCGGTGCGCACGGCGCAGACGGCGATGACGGGCTTGGTCGACTTGACCTGGGTGTCCTTGGGTCCCAGGAGGGTGAAGGTGGCGCCGCAGGCGTTGACGAGGGCGCTCATGCCCATGACGTGCTGGTAGGTGACGTCGGAGTAGGCGAAGACGCACTCGTCGACCTTGAGCTCCTTGATGAGCTTGGGCAGGTCGGCCTCGGCGTGGATGGGGATGCCCTTCGGGTAGAGCTTGCCGGCGAGGGCCGCGGGATACTTGCGGCCGTCGATGTCGGGGATCTGGGCCGCGGTGAAGGCGACGACGTTGAAGGCCTCGTTGTCGCGGTAGTAGGTGTTGAAGTTGTGGAAGTCGCGTCCCGCGGCCCCGATGATGATGACGTTGCGCTTGGCCATATGAACCGTCCTTTGCTGGTGTGACGTGCGCGTCGGCGCCGGGACGGGCCCGCCTCGCGGCGAGCTCGCCCGGGTCAGCGGCGACACTATAGGAATCCCTTTTTCTTCCTGTCAATATAGGGATTTAGCGGCATCGGGCTGGCTCGGGCGGCGCTTTCGGATGCTTATGCAGGACGGGGCGCCGATGCCGCATTTTCATGCGCGCAGAGGGCGGCGGGCTTCGATAGTTATGCGAAAGGGACGCGCGGAAAAAAATGCGGAAATCGGCGGCGGCCGAGGCGCGGGGCCGCGGCGGGCAGGGGAGGGCGCTCCCGGGGCAGGGGCGGGGCGGGCTTCGCACTCCTTTATCAGGAGCCCCGCTTCCGCTAGAGTAGGGGCGAGGGGGCGAGGATGGCCGGACTGAGGGTGAGCAGCGAGATCGGGACCCTGCGGAGGGTCGTCCTCCATACGCCCGGTCCCGAGATCGAGGCGATGACGCCGAAGGAGGCCGAGGACGACCTCTACAACGACATCATCCCCCTGGCCGCGGTCCGGGCCGAGTACGACGTGCTCAAGGCCTTCCTCGGCACGGTTGCCGAGGCGAGGGAGCTGGTCGAGCTCCTGGCCGAGTCCCTGGCCGGCCGCGGGGACCGCTTCGAGTTCCTGACGGCCCTCTCCGGGCTCTGCCCGATCAAGGGGCGGATCGAGGAGCTCATGGCCATGGCCCCCGCGGCCCTGGCCCGGGCGGTGATCGAGGGACTGCCCGCCGAGCCGGGGAGCCTCGCCGCGCGGGCCGGCCCCCGCGGCTTCTCGATGCGCCCCCTGCCCAACGCCTACTTCATGCGCGACTCGGCGGCGGTGGTCCGCGACCGGCTCGTCTCCTCGGCCACGGCCTTCGACGTGCGGCTCATCGAGTCGATAATCACGCGCTTCGTCTTCAGCCACCATCCCGACTTCCTGGCCAAGGGCCTCCTCGTCGACGGGCCCCGCGAGCGCAACCGCTTCGTGACGATCGAGGGCGGGGACATCCTCGTGCTCTCGCCGACGGTGCTCGCCGTCGGAGTCTCCGAGCGGACGACGGCCGACGCGGTGGAGCGGCTCGCGATCGAGGCGGCCCGCTCCTTCGGCGAGCCGATGACGGTCTTCGCGGTCCTGTTGCCCAAGGAGCGCTACTGCATCCACCTCGACATGGTCTTCACGGCGATCGACCGCGACGCCGCCCTGGTCTACGCCCCCCTCGTCACCGGGCCGCGGCGGGCCCGGGCCCTCCGCGTCGACGCGGGCCGCGACGGCTCGGCGCGGATCTCCGAGGAGGAGGGCCTTTTGCAGGGGCTCTGGGGGGCGGGCATCGACCTCGAGCCGATAGCCTGCGGGGGCGGGGATCCCCTCCACCAGGAGCGGGAGCAGTGGTGGTCGGGGGCCAACTCCTTCGCCTTCGCCCCGGGCAAGATCGTCATGTACTCCTGCAACGTCCGGACCCTCGAGGCCCTCTCGGAGCACGGCTTCGAGGTCAAGGGCGCCCGCGAGTTCCTCGCGCGCCCGGCCGGGGGCGGGCCCGGCTCCCCCCTCGGGGTGGAGGGCTACGGCCGCCTCGCGGTCACCTTCGACGGGATCGAGCTGGCGCGGGGCGGCGGCGGGGCCCGCTGCATGACCTTGCCGGTCGAGCGGGAGGAGCTGGACTAGCCGGGGGGCGGGCTAGGGGCGCTCGACGAGGACGATGCCCTCGCGGTCCTCGTCGCGGATGCCCTTGATCGAGCCCTTGGGCGGGGTCCTCCCCGCCTCGAGCCGGGGGGCGCCGAGCCCGAAACGCTCGTTCACCGCGGGGGAGGCCAGGAGCTCGCCGGGCCCGGCGATGGACTGGAGGCGGAAGGCTATGTTGATGCCGTAGCCGACGTAGTCGCGGTACTTCAGGCCGGAGCACTCCCCGAAGATCTCGTACTTGTAGAGAGTGTCGAGGGTGAGGGCCCCGGCCAGGGCGCAGGGGCTGCCGCTGCGCTCGGCGAGCTCGGCGACGACCTCGCGCAGGAGGCGGAAGAGGTCGCGGCAGGCCTCCACGTCCTGGGCCCCGGCCTGGTCCCAGATGACCAGGGCCCCGTCGCCCAGGAGCTTGTAGTAGGAGGCCGAGTAGCCGTTGACCGCGGCGAGGAGCTCCTGGCTGTACTTCTCGAGGAAGTCCCGCACCCGGTCCCGCTCGGCCTCGAGGGCGAAGGAGCTGAAGCCCCGGAGGTCGATGCAGAGGGCGAGGGCCTCGACGTAGCCCTTCTCGTAGCGGTCGTCGCGGAGGGAGACGGGGGTCCGCACCATCTCGCGGATCACCTCCGCGTCGACGAGGACGGGCTCGCCCCTTTCGCCGTCGAGGCAGGCGGCGAGCTCGGCGCTCTCTCTGGCTTCCATAGGACCACAGGATAGCACGGAGGGGGCCGGCGAGCCTACGGCTCCCCGGCCCCCCCGGCATCAGCTACACCCCGTTGTGGATCCGCATGTCTCGCACTTCAAGCAGGTCCCGTTGCGGACGAGGGTGAGGTGGCCGCAGACGGGGCAGGGGTCGCCCTCGTAGCCCTTCAACCGGGCTTCGCGGGAGCTCGAGCGGGCGGCGGCGAGCTCGGTCGCTGCCGGCTGGGCGGCCGGGGCCGGCTTTCGGGGGGCGAAGCGGGCGGGCGAGGCCCCTTCCACCGTCGCCGCCGTCTTGTGCCCTGCCCGGCCGTTCTCCCCGCCCCGCGCCTGGGTGGAGGTGGACACGAGGTCCTCCGGCTTGACCTGGCCTAGGTCGTGGCGGCCCAGGTAGGCGATGGCGAGGTCGCGGAAGATGTAGTCGAGGACCGAGGTGGACATCTTGATGTAGTCGTGGCCCTGGACCATGCCGTTGGGCTCGAAGCGGGTGAAGGTGAAGGCGTCGACGTACTCCTCGAGGGGGACGCCGTACTGGAGGCCCAGGGATACGGCGATGGCGAAGGAATTCATGATGGAGCGGAAGGCCGCGCCCTCCTTCTGCATGTCGAGGAATATTTCGCCTAACGCGCCGTCGTCGTACTCGCCGGTGCGGACGAAGACGGAGTGGCCGCCGATCTTGGCCTTCTGGGTGTAGCCGGAGCGGCGGTTGGGCAGGGCTCGGCGCACGCCCCGGGGGGCGGCCGGCATGCCGGGGAGCTCCGGCTCGCCCGAGCCGGGTCCCCGCGGGGAGGCGCCCACCGCGGCGCCGGCGGCCTCCTCCTGGAGGCCCCCCTCCTCCTGGAGGCTGAGGATGGAGTCGGCGATGAGGTCGGCCCCGGGCGCGAGGGCCGAGAGGGGCTGGGAGAGCTTGGAGCCGTCGCGGTACAGGGCTATCGACTTGAGCATCGAGCGCCAGGCGACCATATAGGCTCCCTTGACGTCCTCGTAGCTGGCCTGGTTGGGCATGTTGATGGTCTTCGAGATGGCGCCGGAGACGAAGGCCTGGACGGCCGCCATCATCGAGATGTGGGCCTGCCAGGGAATGGAGCGGGTCCCCTTCTTGCCCGAGGGGGTGGCGGTGTCGAAGACCGGGAGGTGGGAGGGATCGAGGCCGGGGGCCCCCTCGACGCCCATGGTGCCGCAGGCCCAGAGCTCGGCCTCCTCGATGGCCGCGTCGCCGAAGCCCAGGCGCCGAAGGAGGCTGAAGCCGTCCTGGCCGTACTCGGCCTCGGGGATGCCGAGGGCCGCCATCGCCTCGCCGCCGAGGAGGCGGGGCGAGAAGCAGGCCTCGAGCGAGAAGGCGTCCTTGAGGGCGGCCTCGGCCCGGGCCAGGGCGGGGGCGGGCAGGCCCTTGGCGGCGAGGGCGGCGGCCGAGAGCCCGCCGGGGGCCCCGGCGAGGCTGCCCCGCCCGAGGGCGTAGGCCTCGATCTCGGCTATCGCCTCCTCGGAGTAGCCCAGGGCGCGGAGGGCGGGGGGCACGCACTGGTTGATGATCTTGAAGAAGCCCCCGCCGGCGAGCTTCTTGAACTTGACCAGGGCGAAGTCGGGCTCGACGCCGGTGGTGTCGCAGTCCATGAGCAGGCCTATGGTGCCCGTGGGCGCTATGGCCGTGGTCTGGGCGTTGCGGTAGCCGTGCTTCTCGCCGAGCCTCAGGGCCTGGTCCCAGGACTCGCGCGCGGCCGCCGCGAGGTTGGCGGGGCAGGCCGAGGCGTCGAGGCCGGCGGGCTTGACGGTCAGGGCCTCGTACTCGGCCTCGGGCGCGTTATGCGCCGCCCGGCGGTGGTTGCGGATGACGCGGAGCATGGCCGCCTTGTTCGCCCCGTAGCGGGCGAAGGGCCCGAAGGCCGCGGCCATGCGGGCCGACTGGGCGTAGGCCTCGCCGGTGAGGATTGCGGTGAGGGCGGCCGCGGCGGCCCTGCCCTCGGGCGAGTCGTAGGCCAGGCCCATGACCATGAGGAGGCTGCCGAGGTTGGCGTAGCCCAGGCCGAGGGTCCGGTAGTCGTAGCTCTTGCGGGCGATCTGGCTCGCGGGGAACTGGGCCATCACGACGGAGATCTCGAGGACCGTGGTCCAGAGCCTCGTGGCGTGGCGGTAGGCCTCGTCGTCGAACTTCCCCGCCTCCTGGTCGTAGAAGGCCATGAGGTTGAGGGAGGCGAGGTTGCAGGCCGTGTCGTCGAGGAACATGTACTCGGAGCAGGGATTGGAGCCGCGGATCTCGCCGTCCGCGGGGCAGGTATGCCACTCGTTCACGGTGCCGTGGAACTGGATGCCGGGATCGGCGCACTTCCAGGCGGCCTTGGCCATGCCGTCCCAGATCGCCCGGGCCTTCATCTTCTTCATGACCTTGCCCGTCGTGCGCCCGACGAGCTCCCAGTCCCCGTCCTCCTGGACCGCCTTCATGAAGCGGTTGTCCACGCGGACGGAGTTGTTCGAGGCCTGGCCGGAGACGGTGCTGTAGGCCTCGCCCTCCCAGGCGGTGTCGTAGAGGGGCAGGGCGGAGCCCCGGCCGGGTCCCTGGCCCGGCTCGATGGCGGCCGCGGAGTAGTCGCCCTGGCGGAATTGGGAGAGGAGCTGGTAGAGGTAGGGGGCGGGCAGGCCGCAGCGGAGGGCCTCCTTGGCCGCCTCGCGCAGGGCGGGATTGGCCGCGAAGGAGAAGCGCTCCTCGGCTCCCGCCTCCTCGGGGACGCCTGCCCGCGCGGCCTCGGCGAGGGAGGCCGCCTGGCGGCGGATGAGGGCGGAGCCGGCGGCGAGGCAGGCCACCTTGTACTCCTCCTCGGCCTTCCAGTTGACGTACTGCTCGATGTCCGGGTGGTCGGCGTCGAGGATAACCATCTTCGCCGCCCGGCGGGTGGTGCCGCCTGACTTGACCGCGGCGGCCGAGCGGTCGCCGATCTTGAGGAAGGAGAGGAGGCCGCTCGAGTAGCCCCCCCCGGAGAGGGGCTCGTTGCGGCCGCGGATCTTGGAGAAGTTGGAGCCGGTGCCCGAGCCGTACTTGAACAGGCGGGCCTCGCGGGTGACGAGGTCCATGATGCCGCCCTCGTTGACCAGGTCGTCCTCGATGTCGAGGATGAAGCAGGCGTGGGGCTGGGGGCGCTCGTAGGCGGATCGGCTCTTCGTCACCTCGCCCGTGGCCGGGTCGACGTAGAAGTGGCCCTGGGCCGGTCCCTCGATGCCGTAGACCGCGTGGAGGCCCGTGTTGAACCACTGGGGGCTGTTCGGGGCCGCCATCTGCCGGGCCAGCATGTAGAGGATCTCGTCGTAGAAGGCGGACTCGTCCTCGGGGGAGTCGAAGAAGCCCGCGGACTTGCCCCAGGCGAGCCAGGTGTAGGCCAGGCGGTGGAAGACCTGCCGGGCGTCGTGCTCGGAGCCGGGCTTGGGCGAGTCGGCGGCGAGGACCCGCTGCCCCTCGGGCACGAAGGACTCCCAGGCCCGGGCCTTGTCGGAGGGGATGCCGGCCTTGCGGAAGTACTTCTGCGCGATGATGTCGGTGGCTATCTGGCTCCAGGAGGCGGGAACGATCGCCCCTTCGAGCCTGAAGACGGCGGCGCCGTCGGTGTTGCGTATCTCGCTGGTCCTGCGCTCCCAGGCCAGGCCCTCGTAGGGTCCCTTGCCGGCCCTCGTAAATCTCCGCTCGAATTTCACCTTGTTTCCCCTCCCAAAAGCCACGTTTCTATCTTATACTGTCTGAACGCTTGCACGGCCCGTCCCACTATATATGGTGGGGTTTCTCTAAGCAATACCCAATCTGTAGTTTTTCAGAGGAGCAGGTTCGGTGGAAACTATAGCTCCGCGCACGAGCGTTTTCAGGCTCGCATCGCCTCGATCGAGGAGAAAGGACGGGGGCTCGGCGCTAAGGGGGGCGAGGGGATCGCCCGATAATCGGAGCAAGCTATGAGAACCGCAGCCCTCGTCTATGCCGGATCGCAGCGTCCCGAGGCCCTCGCTCCCCTCGCCGGCGGGAAGTCAGCCTACGAGCGCTGCCTCGCCTTCGCGGCCGGGCTCCCGGGCGTCGAGCGGATCCTCGTCGCGGAGGGGGCCCTTCCCCTCCCGGAGTCCCCCCATCCCCGGGCGAAGCGCGAGTCCTGGACGCTCGACTCGATCCTGGAAGAGATCGGCAGGCTCGGAGAGGGCCTCGACGCGGTCTTCTTCTTCTGGGCCGACCAGCCCTTCCTCGATCCCGGCCTCGCCGCGCGGATGCTCGACAACTTCCGCCGCTACCGCGCCGAGTACGGCTACGCCGACGGCTTCCCCGGCGGCCTGGCGACGGAGATCCTCTCGCCCCGCATCGTGCCCGCCCTCAGGAGCCTGGCGGCCTCCCTCCCCCCCGAGCCCGAGCGGGACTCCCTCTTCTCCGCCCTGCAGAAGGACATCAACGCCTTCGACGTGGAGACCGAGATCTCCCCGAAGGACCTCCGGGACCTCAGGCTCAGCCTCGCCTGCGACTCGAAGCGCGACCTCCTCCTCGTCGAGCGCCTCGCCGAGGCCGGGGTCGGGGACGAGGAGAGCGCCCTGCGGATCATACCCGAGCGCCTCGACCTCCTGCGCAGCCTGCCGGCCTTCGTCCAGGTCCAGGTCGTCGGGGGCTGCCTCCAGAGCTGCAAGCTCTGTCCCTATCCGGCCCTCGGCGCCCGCGGCTCCGAGGGCATCCTGGAGCGCCGCGACTTCATGCCCCGGGAGCGCTTCGCCTCCCTCATGGATCAGGTCGTCGAGCTCTCGGGGGACGCGGTGATCGACCTCTCCCTTTGGGGCGAGCCGAGCCTCCACCCCGACATCGGCGGCCTCGTCGAGGAGGTCCTCTCCCGGCCGGGGCTCTCCCTCATCCTGGAGACCGCGGGCCTCGGCTGGGACCGGGGGCTCGTGGAGCGGCTCGCGGCGGCCTACGGCGGGGCGGCCGCGCCGGGGCGGCTCCACTGGATCGTCTCCCTCGACGCGGCGAGCCCCGAGCTCTACGCCGAGCTCAGGGGCCCGGGCTTCGAGGAGGCGCGGGCCTTCGCCGAGCTCCTCATCGAGCTTTTCCCCAAGGGGGCCCACGTCCAGATGCTCCGCGCCCGGGAGAACGAGGCCGAGCTCGAGGCCTTCTGGCGGGGCTGGAAGAAGAAGACCGAGGGGGTGATCGTCCAGAAGTACTCCCGCTTCGCCGGCTTCCTGCCGGAGCGCAAGGTCTCCGACCTCTCGCCCTTGACCCGCCGCCCCTGCTGGCACCTCAAGCGCGACCTCGCCGTCCTCCTGGACGGGACCGTACCCCTCTGCCGCGACTGCGCCCGCGGCGAGATCCTCCTGGGCAAGGCCTTCTCCTCGGCTCGCGGCCTCGCCGAGGCCTGGGCCGCCGGGGAGGAGTTCCACCTCGCCCAGGTCCGGGCGAGCCTCGGCGCGGGAGCGCCCTATCCGGCCCCCTGCGCGGACTGCGATGAGTACTATACCTACAACGCTTGAGTCCGGGGCCGCCCGCTACACGGTCGTCGGCGCCCCGCGGGGGAAGGCCTGCCCCGACTCCCTCCCCGTCTCCGTCCTCCTCCTCCACCGCGGCTCCCGACTCTATCGGGCCGAGGCCCTGCGCGAGCTGGAGCGCCTCGGCTTCGAGTCGATCGTCTCGGTCGAGGTGGGGGGAGGGGAGGGCTCCGACCTCGAGTCCCTCGCGGCCCGCCATCCCCTCGCCCGCTTCCTCCTCCTCTCGGAGCCGGCCAGCCCCGGCGCCATGCTCAACCTCGGCATGCGGGAATCCTGCGGCCCCTACGTCTTCGCGCTTTGGAGCGACATGAGCCTCCAGGCCCAGGCCCTCTCGAGCCGCTTCTTCGAGCGCGTCGCCGAGCAGGACCTCCTCTGCCAGGCCCCCTTCCTCTCGGACAAGGCCGGCGAGCTCCTCCCGACCGCCGCCGCCCCCGCCCTCAACAAGTCGAGCCTCAAGGTCCTCGGCCTCGCCCCCGCGCGGGACGGGGCCCGGAGCCTCTATCCCTTCGATTACTGCGGCATCTACTCCCGCGAGCGCTTCGTCATGCTCGGGGGCTGCGACGTCGGCATCGCCAATCCCTATTGGCAGAAGCTCGACTTCGGCTTCCGCGCCTGGCTCTGGGGCGAGGAGATCAAGCTGGCCTCCGCCCTCAAGATGGCCTACGACGAGGCCCTCCCCGACGAGGACTCGACGCCCGACGAGGGCTATCGCCGCTTCTGGCTCAAGAACCTCGCGCCATCCTTCCACGGCGACTCGGGGCAGATAGCCCTCTCCCGCTTCTGGTCCTACCTCCGCGGCCCGGGGCAGGGGCTCTTCCCCGCGGCCGCGGAATTCCGCGCCGCCCGCGAGTGGGTCCGGGTCAACCGCTTCCGCTTCAGGAACGACGCCCCGAGCCTCGTCGACCTCTGGGACGAGGGCGGCTCGTGACCGGGATCGTCGTCCAGGCCCGCCTGGGCTCGACCCGCCTGCCCGGCAAGGCCCTCCTCCCCCTCGGGGACTCGAGCCTCGTCGGCCAGGCCATGCGGCGCCTGGCCCTCGTGCCGGCCGAGCTGCGGATCCTCGCCACCGACGAGGCGAGCGCCGCGCTCCTGGGCCCGGCCGCCGCGGCCGAGGGCTACGAGCTCCTCGTCGGGCCGGCCGAGGACGTCCTCGCCCGCTACTGCCTGGCCATCCGGCGCTACGGCCTCGACCTCGTCCTCCGCGCCACGGGGGACAATCCCCTGGTCTCCTTCGAGCTCGCCGCCCTCCTCATCGAGGAGCGCGCCCGATCGAAGGCGCCGGCGGACTACTCGGCCCACCTGGGCATGCCCCTGGGCCTGGGAGTCGAACTCGTGGCCGCCCCCGCCCTCCTCCGCGCCGAGGCCGAGGCGGCCGAGCCCCGGCAGCGCGAGCACGTCTGCCCCTACCTCTACGAGCACCCCGAGCTCTTCTCCCTGGATCGCCGCCCGGCCCCGGCCGAATACCTCCTCGAGGGGGCCAGGGTGACGGTCGACACGGGCTCCGACTACGAGGCGCTCCGGGCCGCCTACGGCGCGCTCTACCGCGGCCGCCCCATCCCGAGCCTCGAGCTGGTCGCCTGGCTCCGCACCCGGCGGGAAAGGGAGGCCTAGGATGGCCCAGGGTCGAGAGACTCCCCGCAGGGACGCGGGACGCAGCGGCCTGCCGCGCCGAGAGGGGAAGCGGGAGGGCGGGGGCCGCATCCTCCTCGTGCCCTCGGTGGCCAAGGGCAACGGCTCGGGCCACCTCGTACGCTGCCTCTCCCTAGCCCGGGAGCTCGGCCAGGGCGCCGCCGTCTTCGTGCCGGCGGCCAAGGCCGAGACCTCCTGGAGCGCGGCCGAGCTTTCCTTGGCCTACTCCCGCGAGCTCTCCGAGGTCGAGATACTCTCCTCCCTGAACGATGCCGCCGCCTGGGACCTCGTCGTCCTCGACCGCCGCGCCACCTCGCGCGAGGAGCTCGCCTTCTGGGAGCGCCTCGGCCCCGTCCTCGCCATCGACGAAGGGGGGGAAGCGAGGGAGTCGGCGCACTACCTCGTCGACATACTCCCCCGGGCGCCCCGCCGAGGGGCGAGCGCCGCTATCCCGGCCAACAAGAGCTCCCTGGGCTTCCTCGAGCTCCCGAGGAACCGGCGGGAGCCTCCATCCTCCTTCGTCAAGGTCCTCGTCAGCTTCGGGGGAGAGGACCCGGCGGGGCTTTCCCTGAGCCTGGCCCGCGAGCTCGTGGCCGACGGCCTCGTGGCCCCCGCCGACATGACGATCGTGACGGGAGCCCTCCGCAGGGGGGCCCCGCCGGTCGGCCTCGAGGGAGTGACCGTCCTCGGTCCCGTGCAGAACCTGAAGGAGCACCTCTCCCGCTACGACCTCGTCCTGACCCAGTTCGGGCTGACCGCCTTCGAGGCGGCCTGGGCCGGCTGCGGCGTCATCCTCCTCAACCCGAGCCCCTACCACCGCGCCCTCTCCCTCGCGGCGGGCTTCCCGGAGGTCGGCGTGGGCAAGCCCGACCTGGATGCCCTGGGCGCCTTCCTCCGCTCGCCGGCCGAGGTCCTCGCGCGGACGGCCGCCCTCGCCCCCGAGGGGAGCGAGTCCCTGGCCGATTACCTCGCCTCCCTCGCGCCGGCCGGGCCGGCCTCCTGCCCGGCCTGCGGCTCGGGGCTCCGGAGGGCCCTCTACCGGGACGAGGGCAAGAGCTTCTTCCGCTGCGGCTCCTGCGGGATGCTGTACCTCTCGCGCTTCTCCCCCGGAAGGGAGAGCCCCTACCACGAGGCCTACTTCTTCGAGGAGTACCGCCGCCAGTATGGGAGGACCTACCTCGAGGACTGGCCCCAGCTCCAGGCCCTCGCCCTGCTGCGGCTCGAGATAGCCGAGGAGCTCGCGGCCCGGAGCCTCGGCCGATCGCGGGGCCTGTCCGTCCTCGACGTGGGCTGCGCCTACGGCCCCTTCCTCTCCCTGGCCCGGGAGCGGGGCCACGAGCCCTACGGCCTCGACGCCGCCCCCGAGGCCGCGGCCTACGTCAAGCGCGAGCTCGGCATCC
>Ga0116154_10001148_pt1 | contig 23854 bp, 16 predicted proteins | sample AD_UKC030_MetaG_FD_89898 | JGI IMG/M metagenome (GOLD analysis project Ga0116154, IMG submission 89898) | Active sludge microbial communities of municipal wastewater-treating anaerobic digesters from USA - AD_UKC030_MetaG | ecosystem: Engineered > Bioreactor > Anaerobic > Digestate | place: USA...
CCTGACCCTCACCCCCATGCGTTGTTCGCAGTTCCTCAACGTGCGTCCCCGCACCACCTGGTTCGGACACGGCGTGGAGGCCGCGTTCCTCTGGCTCGCCCGCCGGTATCGGGAGGTTCTGGAAATCTGCCTGCGCTGGCGCTGGACGGTCATCCTCCTGTCCGTTCTTTTCTTTTCGGCCTCGCTCTACGTTTATAAGGGGATCCCAAAGGAGTTCGTGCCGGCCCAAGACCAAAGCCTTTTCCTCGTCCGTCTGCAGACCCCGGTGGGCTCGTCCTTGGAATTCACCGACGACCGGTTCAAGAAGGCGGAGGCCTACCTCGCCGCCCGTCCCGAGGTCCGGCGTTATTTCGGCTCCGTGGGCGGGTTCGGTGGCGGGGAGGTCAACTCGGGCATCATCTTCGTCACCATGAGGGAACCCAAGGACCGGCCTCGAAACCCCGAGACCGGCGAGCCCGTCACCCAGCAGGAACTCATGACGCTCTGCCGCAAGGCCCTGAACGCGATCCCCGACGTCCGTGCCGTGATCCAGGACCCGTCCACGCGCGGATTCACCGCCCAACGCGGGTTCCCCGTGGAGTTCACCATCCGCGGTCCGGACTGGGCCGTACTCGCCGATTCGGTGAAAAAAGTGATGGACCGGATGGAGGCGTCCGGGCTGATGCTGGACGTGGACACCGATTACAAAGTGGGCCAACCCGAACTGCGGATCTATCCGAACCGCGCGGCGGCCGCGGCACGGGGAGTGGACGTGGCCGCCATCGGACGGACCATCAACGCGTTGATCGGCGGTGTCCGCGCCGGACAGTTCACCGAGTCCGGAAAACGCTACGACATCCGCGTCCGCCTCGTCCCCTCCGAACGATCCCGGCCGGAGGACATCAACCGGCTCTATGTCCGCAACAACCACGGCGAGAGGATCCGCCTGTCCGAACTCGTCCGCCTGGAGCAGACGCCCACCTTGCAGAACATCACGCGGCGCCAACGGGAACGCGCCATCGGCGTGTTCGCCAACGTCGCCCCGGGCAAATCCCAGGAAAAAGCCCTCGCCGAGGTGGAGAAAATCGGCAAGGAGGTGCTGCCCGACGGCTACCACGTGGTCATGGGCGGCGGAGCGAAAACGTTCCAGGAATCCTTCCAGAGCCTCTTCTTCGCCCTGTGGCTGGGCGTCATCGTGGCCTATATGGTGCTGGGTTCTCAATTCAACAGTTTCCTTCACCCGTTCACGGTGCTGCTGGCCTTGCCGTTCAGCGCCACCGGCGCGCTGCTGGCGCTGCGCTTGGCCGGGCTGTCGTTCAACATCTACAGCATGATCGGGTTCATCCTCCTCATGGGCATCGTGAAAAAGAACTCCATCCTCCTGGTGGACTTCACCAACCAGGTCCGCGCCCGGGGGAAAGACGTGCACGGGGCGCTCCTCACCGCCTGTCCCATCCGGCTGAGGCCGATCCTCATGACGTCCCTTTCCACCATCGCCGCGGCGGTGCCGCCGGCGCTGGCGCTGGGGCCGGGCGCCGAAACCCGCGTCCCCATGGCGGTGGCGGTCATCGGCGGCGTGTGCGTCTCCACCCTGCTCACGCTGTTCGTCGTCCCCTGCGCCTACAGCCTCCTGATCCCCATCGAACGCCGCCATCCGCACAACATCCTGGAAACCCTCGAACCCCTCCTGGAAGAACACGACCCTCCGCCCCAGGCCCCGCCCACCGGCCGCCGACCGCCGGACGGACGATAGAACCCGTCGCCTCTTCTTCTCCAGGAACGGTCGCCCCCGATAATTTGGTATAATTTCCCCGCCACTGATTCCGACGCGCCTTCGGTTTTCCCCCATTCCCACTTCCATCATTCGGGAAAAAAACGGCGACGGTCCCCTCTTGAGGAGACCGCCCCCGGCGCCCTATTTTCATGAACAGCAAAAAGGACGGTTGAATGACAACGACGGCACATCACCGGCGAAAAAATATCCGAAACATCGCCATCATCGCCCACGTCGACCACGGCAAGACCACGCTGGTGGACGCCATGTTGCGGCAAACCGGCGAGTTCAAGGTCAAACCCGCCGAAGCCCAGGAATGCGTGCTCGACTCCAATCCCCAGGAACGGGAACGCGGCATCACCATCCTGTCCAAATGCACCTCCGTCCCCTACAAGGACGTGCTCATCAACATCGTGGACACCCCCGGCCACGCCGATTTCGGCAGCGAGGTGGAACGCATCCTTTGCATGGTGGACGGCGTGCTCCTGCTGGTGGACGCCCTGGACGGCCCCATGCCGCAGACGCGGTTCGTCCTGCGCAAATCCCTCGAGCTCGGCCTGCGGCCCATCGTGGTCATCAACAAGGTGGACCGCCCCTTCGCGGACCCGCTCAAGGCCCTCGACGGCACGTTCAATCTTTTCCTGAACCTCGGCGCCACGGACGCCCAGCTCGATTTTCCCACGGTCTACGCCTCCGGCAAAGAGGGCTGGGCCTCCCTCGACCATGAAAAACCGGGGAACACGCTCACCCCTCTCTTCGATGTCATCCTCAAACACGTGCCGGGCCCCGTGGCCAACGCCGACAAACCTCTCCAGATGCAGGTGACCATGCTCGACTACAACAGCTACGTCGGCCGCATCGGCGTGGGCCGGCTCATGAACGGCCGCGTGACCCAGGGCCAGACCGTCGCCCTCCTCAAAACCGACGGACGCACCTTCAATTATCGCGTCACCAAGATGTACGGATATTTCGGGTTGGAGAAAAGGGAGATCGCCAAAGCGGAGGCGGGCGACATCGTGGCGCTGGCCGGGCTGGAAGAGGTACACGTGGGGGACACCGTGGCCTCCGTGGAATCCCCCGAGGCCCTGCCTCCCATGGAGATCGACGAGCCGACCCTCTCCATGGAATTCATGGTAAACGAAAGCCCTTTTGCCGGACGGGATGGAAAATTCCTCACCTCGCGCCACCTGCGCGCCCGGCTCGAGCAGGAAAAACAGACGAACGTCGGCCTGCGCATCGAGGAACTGGACCGGGCCAGCGCCAAACAGGGCGTGTTCAAGGTTTCGGGCCGGGGAGAACTCCATCTGTCGGTGCTGATCGAGACCATGCGGCGCGAAGGGTTCGAGTTGGCGGTGTCGCGCCCCGAAGTGATCTACAAGAACCGAGACGGCGCGGTCCTGGAACCGGCGGAATATCTGGTGCTCGACATCGACCGTCAATACCAGGGCGCGGCCATGGAACAGCTGGGCCGGCGCGGCGCGGAAATAAAACACATGACCATGGAGGGCGAAAACACCCTGCGCCTGGAATGCGTCATCACCGCCCGCGCCCTCATCGGATTCAAATCGGAACTGATGACCCAAACCAAAGGCACCGGCCTCATGCACCACAGCTTTCACGGCTACGTCCCCAAGACTGCCGAACCGGGCCACCGCGCCGCCGGCGTCCTGGTGGCCAAGGAAAAAGGGTCCACCACCGCCTACGCCCTGGAGTCCCTGCAGGAACGGGCGGTGATGTTCGTCGGCCCCGGGGTGGAGGTCTACGAAGGAATGATCGTCGGCATGAACTCCCGGGAGAACGACATGGTCGTGAACCCCTGCAAGAAAAAAGCCCTCACCAACATGCGGGCCGCCGGATCCGACGACACCATTCAACTCACGCCTCCGAAAATATTCACCCTGGAACAGGCCATCGAGTTCATCGAAACCGACGAACTGGTGGAAATCACCCCCGACAACATCCGTCTTCGAAAAAAAGAGCTGAACTTCTCGGCCCGCCGAAAAAACGAGCGGGACGAATCCGAATAATTCCCTCCTCCCTCTAAAAACAACGTCGTTTCTTGGGAACTCCCCCGTCCCCTCCCTGTTTTATTAAAAAGGACGCCCCGGGCCCCTCCGCCGTTTCAGGAACGGACGGATCCCCGGCGATGGGAGGAAACGATGGCCGCAAACCGCCTTGCCGCGGAAATCAGCCCCTACCTGATCCACCATGCCGATAACCCCGTGGATTGGTATCCGTGGGGGCCGGAGGCTTTCGCCCGCGCCAAAAGAGAGGACAAGCCCGTCTTCCTCTCCGTCGGCTATTCCGCCTGCCACTGGTGCCACGTGATGGAACGCGAATCTTTTCAAAACGGATCCATCGCCGCCGTCTTGAACGAACACTTCGTCTGCATCAAGGTGGACCGGGAAGAACGTCCGGATGTTGACGAATTTTATATGGCCTCCGTCCAGCTTTTCGCGGGCCGGGGCGGCTGGCCCATGACGGTGTTCCTCACGCCGGACGGCGAGCCCTTTTTCGGCGGCACCTATTTCCCGCCCGAAAACCGGGCGGGCCAGGCCGGGCTGAAAGAGCTTCTGGAAGGAATCGCCCGGGCCTATCGGGACGAACGTCCCCGGATCCGGACCGGCGCCGCAGCGATCGTCGCCCAACTGAAAAAGAATTTCCGGCCGGCGGCGCCCGGGCGGCCCCTCTCCTCCCATGGGATCGAACGGGCCGGGCGGGAACTTCTCCTCCAGAAGGATCCCCTCCACGGCGGGTTCGGGGACGCCCCGAAATTCCCCCGGTCCTCGGACCTCCAATTCCTTATGCGCTATTGGCGAAAATCGGGTGATCGGGACGCCCTGTCCCACGTACAACTGACCCTGGACAAAATGGCCGCCGGCGGCATCTATGACCACTTGGCCGGCGGATTTCACCGCTACAGCGTGCACAGCGACTGGAGCGCGCCGCATTTCGAAAAAATGCTTTACGACAACGCCCTCCTCCCGCGCGCCTATCTGGACGCCTACCAGGCCGCCCCTCATCCCCGCCACGCCCGGGTGGTGCGCGAAACCCTGGAGTACGTCCTCCGGGAAATGTCCGATCCCGCCGGCGGGTTCCACTCCAGCCAGGACGCCGACAGCGAAGGCCGGGAAGGATCCTATTACCTCTGGACGCTCCGAGAGATACACGACGTTCTGGGTCCGGAAGACGGGCCGCTCGCCGGCGACTATTTCAACGTCCGGGCCGGAGGCAACTTTGAAGCCGGGCAGAACGTCCTCCGGATCACGGAAACCGACAATGCCTTCTGCGCCCGGCACCGGATCGATCCGCTCCTCTGGCCGGAGAGGCGCCGTTCTTTCTGCCGGAAACTTCTGGAGATCCGGGAAAAACGCGTCAAACCGGACAAGGACGATAAAATCATCACCGCCTGGAACGGTCTCATGATCGGCACGCTCGCCCGGGCCGGCAGAATCCTCCAAGAGCGCTCCTACGAAACTGCCGCCACCCGGGCGGCGTATTTCCTTCTCAACAACATGTTCCACGAAGGCCGCCTCTTCCGCGCCTGGCGCGGCGGCCAGGCGAAGTGGAAAGCGCCGCTGGAAGACTACGCCTTTTTGGCGGCGGGCCTCTTGGACCTGTACGAGGCCACGGGCCAGACGCGCTGGGCCAAGGAAGCGCTGGTGCTTAACAACGTGATGTTGAAACTTTTCTGGGACAAAACCCAGGGCGGTTTTTTCTTTGTCGGTGAGGATGAGAACGGCGCGCCGGACCGGCTGAAAACGGCCGGAGACGGCGTGCTTCCGTCCCCCAACGCCGTGGCCGCCATGAACCTGCTGCGCCTGCATGAATTGACGTTGGATCCGGAACTTCGGGAAATGGCCCACAAGACCCTGCGCCTTTTTTCCGGAGACTCGGGCCGCGCCGGGATCGGAGACCCCTCCCTCCTGGCCGCCCTGGATTTCCATCTGGAACCCCCGCTCTCCATCGTGCTGGCGGGCGAACCGCGCGAAGCCGACCGGCATCCGTTTCTGGAACCGCTGGAGGCGGCTTATTTCCCGAACAAAGCCCTCTCCTTCGCCCATGCGGGGGAGGAAGCGGAGGAAAAACTTTTCCCCCTCTTGAAAGACAAACGGCCGGTGGACGGAAAACCCACGGCCTATGTCTGTCAGAACGCGGCCTGTTCCGCACCCATCACGACGGTCCAGGCGCTGCTCGCCCGCCTTCAGGAGAAATGACGTGCGAACCTCCGCCCGCCTAAAAACCGTCCTCCTTTCATTCGCCGTCACGCCGACGCTCCTGTCTTCCTTCTTTTTCTTCGCCCAGGCTCAGGAACCCAACCATCCCCCCAGGAGGGACTCCATGGAAAAATACACGAAACCATCTCCGGAAACACTGAAGAAAAGGCTCACGCCCCTCCAATACGACGTGACTCAATGCAGCCTCACCGAACCCCCCTTTCAAAATGCCTACTGGGACTTCAAGGAAGCGGGCATTTACGTGGACGCGGTCAGCGGCGAACCCCTGTTCAGTTCCCTGGACAAATTCGACTCCGGCACCGGCTGGCCGAGCTTCACCAAACCCTTGGCCGATGAAAACATAACGGAACAGGCGGACCTTTCCCACGGCATGGTGCGCCGCGAGGTGCGTTCGAAACACGGCGATTCCCATCTGGGACACCTTTTCCCCGACGGGCCAGGACCCACCGGCCGGCGCTATTGCATCAATTCCGCCTCGCTCCGTTTCATCCCGACGGCCGATCTCGAAAAAACGGGGTACGGGGAATATCGCTCCCTCTTCGCCAAATCCGGGAAACCGGAGAAACCGGCGCCGACGTCCAGACTTGAAACCGCCACTCTGGCCGGCGGATGCTTTTGGGGCGTCGAGGACATTTTCGCCAAAATCCCCGGCGTGGCGTCCACCGAGGTGGGCTACGCCGGGGGCGACAGGGACCGTCCCAGCTACGAAAGCGTGTCCGCCGGGAACACCGGCCACGCCGAAACGGTCCAGGTGGTGTTCGATCCCACCAAAATCACGTATGCGGAGATCCTTTCCTATTTCTTCCGTCTGCACGATCCCACCACCCCGGACCGCCAGGGACCGGACATCGGTTCCCAGTACCGCTCCGCGATCTTCTATCACACGCCGGAACAGAAACGGACCGCGGAGGAGGTCAAAAAGATGGTGGCCGATTCGGGCCGCTGGAAGGATCCGGTGGCGACCCAGATTGCGCCGTTCAAGGCGTTTCACCGGGCCGAGGAATACCACCAAAAATACCTCTCCAAAAACCCGGACGGCTACCACTGTCCCACGCATTTCCTGCGCAAGCCGTATAAAAAATAAGTCCGACCGGACAAAAACGTCCGGCCGGTGCCCCGAGCGGCGCTCGGTCCGGTTATTTCAGCGGGGGTGTCTTTTGTGGAGGGAGGGCGGCCGCCCGGGCGCGATGTTGCGCCAGGATGCTTCGGTGACGGCCGTAGCTGACGTAAATCACGAAGCCGATCAAAAGCCAAACCAACAGGCGCAACCAGTTTTCCGTCGGAAGGGAAAACATGAGCAACAGACAGGTGGCGATGCCCGCAAAAGGGACCCACGGGACCCACGGGCAGCGGAACGGCCGCGGCGCATCCGGATCCGTCTTCCGCATGATCAGCACCGCCGCGCAGACGATGAGGAAAGCCAGGAGCGTTCCGATGTTGACGAGTTCGGCGAGGACCCGCAGCGGGATGAACGCCGCCAGCAGCGCCACCACGCCGCCGGTCAGGATGGTGGATTTCCACGGCGTGCGGTACCGCGGATGCACCGCGCCGAACACGCCCGACGGCACCATGCCGTCCCGCGCCATGGCCAGGAAGACGCGCGGCTGGCTCAGCATCAGCACCAGCAAAACGGAGGTGATGCCGGCCATGGCGCCCAGCGAAATGATGAACTGCGCCCACGGAAGCCCCACGGCGCGGAACGCCTCCGCCACCGGCGCGTCGATGTTGATCTGGTCGTACGGAACCATCCCCGTGAGGATCGCGGACACCGCGATGTAAAGGATCGTGCAGATCACCAGCGACGCGATGATGCCGATGGGCACGTCGCGCTGCGGATTGCGCGCCTCTTCCGCATGCGTCGAAACCGAATCGAACCCGATGTAGGCGAAAAAGATCATGCCCGCCCCCGCCATCATCCCCAACGGTTCCCCCCCCAGCCCCGCCGGACCGATCAATGTCTTGCCGAAAAAACTGATGCCGCTGAACCCGAACGGGGCGAACGGGGACCAGTTGTCGGGATTGACGTAGAACGCCCCCACCACGATCACGAACAACACCACCGCCACCTTGACCACGACCATGGCCGTGTTGAAAGAGGCGCTCTCCTTGATGCCGATGACCAAAATGATGGTGATGGCCGCGGTGATGACGATGGCCGGCACGTCCATCACCGTGCCCGTGGAGACCAGCCGGCCCAGCTCCGGACTGAAATCGAACGGCGCCCGGGAAAGGGCCTCGGGAATCTTTAGGCGGAATATCCCGATGAAGTTCTGGAAATAGTGCGACCATCCGTGCGCCACCGTGGCCGAGGCCACCGTGTATTCAAGCACCAGGTCCCAACCGATGATCCAGGCGAAAAGTTCCCCCAGCGTGGCATAGGCGTAGGTATAGGCGGACCCGGCCACGGGAGCCAAGGAGGCGAATTCGGCGTAACACAAAGCGGAAAAAATACAGGCCAACCCCGCCACCAGGAACGAAACGATCAGCGCCGGGCCGGCCTTGTCGTGCGCCGCAATCCCCGTCAACACGAAGATCCCCGTACCGATGATGCAGCCGATCCCCAAACTGGTCAACTGGACCGGCCCCAGGACGCGGCGCAGGCGGTTCTCGCCCTTCATCTCTTCCATCAACAGGCTGAGCGGTTTCTTGGCGCGCAGGTGTTTCATGCCTCTTCCCGTCCTCTTCTCATTCTCATCACCGGTGTATTCTACATTTTCCAGTGGGCGTTTCAATCCGCCGAGCGCGGCCCCGCCGTCTCAGTCCTTGCCCCGCACCCGATAGCGCATCTGCATCACGCCGTTTTCAAACTCCTGCGTCCGCATCAACCGCAAGGAGACGGCCGTCTTCAGGGATCCGAAAAGACGGATCCCCTCGCCCAACAGGACCGGGACCACGCTCACAATCAGTTCGTCCAAAAAGTCCTCCTGCAGGAAAGCCCCGGCCAACGCGCCGCCGCCCACCAGCCAAATGTTCTTCTCCGACACCCGCCGAAGAGGCGGGACCCATTTCTGGAAATCCCCGGATTGGAAAACGACCCGCGGATCGAACCTTGGCAGCGGACGGCTCGTCACCACGTGGACCGGCTTTCCGGAATACGGCCAAGCGCCCAAACTCGGGATCTGTTCGTAGGTGCGTGCGCCAAGGACCAGTCTCTCCACCGAATCATAAAATTCCCGGTACCCGTAATCCTCTCCCGTTCCCTCAAAGGGCCGGAGCCAGGAAATGTCGCCGTTCGGCCGGGCGATGAAACCGTCCAGACTGGAGGCGACGTAGTAAACGATTTTTGCCATATGCCCCTCCTTCTTCTCTAACTCCAACAACGCCCCCTTCCGGTTTGTTTCCAGAGAACCCGCCCCCCATCTCCTCCGTCAAACGGTTGAATCGTCCTTGCTGACGGAAGCGGTGTCTTCCAAATCCGATCGGAGCCTCCTCCCGTTTTTTTAAGTCGCTTTCGGAACTTTACCCTTCCCCTTCTGTTGGAAACGAGATTGGAGAACTGGTGTCATTATGAAAAATTCGTTTTTCTTCGGTCTTTTTTCCTGGAAGCTTCCCCTCCCCGGACGGGCGGCGTTCCGCATCTTAAAGCTGGCAGCGCTGTTTTATTTTTTCCCGCTCGTTTCCTTCGCGGCGATGTTGTCGCCACAGGTCTCCCAATTCATTCACTCGAACGATCCATCCAAGAAACCCATCATCGTCATCTATAAAAGAGACAATTCTTTCCGGAAAGCCGATCCCCGCGTCTCCGCCTCTCCCGCGGCGGTCCTCCGGGCCGAAGCCGACGGAACGCGCCCCGCCCCTTCCGCGCTTCCCGTCTCCCCCGAACCGCGGGGCCCCGTGGACTTGTGGCTCCTGAACGGCTACGCCGTTGAGGCCACGCCGGAGGAAACGCGGCGATTGGCCGCCGACCCGCGCGTGGAATCTCTCCATGAAAATTTTCAATTGCGCCTGCCGGACATCCTCCCCCAAAACCATCGGACGGAAAACGTGGAAGGCAATTGGGGACTGGAAAAGTCCGGGGCCAAGATGGCCCGGGAGATGTTCGGTGTCACCGGGGCCGGCGTGCGCATCGGCCACCTGGACACCGGGCTGGACGCCTCCCATCCGGCGCTGCAGGGAAAACTCGCGGCATGGGCCGAGTTCGATGCCGACGGCCGGCCGGTGCCGGGTTCTCAACCGCACGCCGCCGGGTTCCACGGGACTCACACGGCGGGCATATTGGTGGGCAACACCGCCGGCGGCGAACCGCTGGGGGTGGCGCCTGACGCCAAACTTCTGAGCGCGCTCGTCTTGAACAGCGACGGCGGGACTTTTCTTCAAGTCATCGCCGGCATGCAGTGGGCCCTCGACCCCGACGGCAATCTCTCGACGGACGACGGCGCGCGCCTCCTCAACATGTCCCTCGGCGCCAACGGGCATTACGCCGTCTTCGATGCCGTTGTGGACCGCCTGCTGGAAGTGGGGGTGCTTCCTGTTTTTGCCATCGGCAACGGCGGCCCCGGCCAAACGACCTCCCCGGGCAACGTCCGAGGCGTCCTGGCGGTCGGCGCCACCACCGAAGAAGACACGGTGGCGTATTTTTCAGGCGGCGAGGAAAAAATGGGGGCGGGCCAGCCCCTGTTGAAACCGGAAATCAGCGCCCCCGGCAGCGGCATCCGTTCCACCATGCCGGGAGGGACCTTCGCCTCCTACAGCGGCACGTCCATGGCGACACCGCATGTGGCCGGGGCCGCCGCCCTCCTCTGGGAGGCGAACCCCTCCATGACGGCCTCTCAGGTGAAAGATCTTTTGATGCAAACCTCGGTGGACATCGAACGGCCGGGACCGGACGAACGGGCCGGGTCGGGCCGCCTGGACGTCCTGGCCGCCCTCTCCCGCCTCCGTGGGATTCCCCTCCTCCGGGTCGCCACCAACGGACCGCATGGTCCCGTCCCCGCCGTCGTGCGTATCCACAACACCCTGGGCTCAAACCTCCGCGTCGTCCATGTGAGTCCGAAGACCGGCGTCTTCTGCACGGCCCTGCCGGAAGGAGATTACACGGTGGAGGCGGCGGTGGGGCTCGACTCGCCGGCCAGACTACCCGTGCGGATGGAGCCGGGAAAGGTCAAAGACTTGAAATTCGTCCTCAACGACGCCCCGAAGACCCTCGGCGTGCTGTTGGTGTATCCCAACCCTTTCAAACCGTATGAAAGACACGAGGCGGTGACCTTCGCGGGATTGCCCGTCGACAGCCGCGTGCAGATCTACACGCTTTCCGGCGCGTTGGTTCGGGAGAGCGGGAGTCTGCCTGTCAACGAATACGTCTGGGACGGGCGCAACGGCGATGGGGAACCCGTGGCCAGCGGCGTCTACTATTATGTGGCCAGCCATTACGACATCCGCTCCGGCTGGACGCGCAAAAAAGGCCAGTTGGTGGTCATCCGATGAGCGGAAGGCAAGGACGTTCCCTCGTGATGCGCTTGCTCCTGGTGGCGGAAATGTATCCCACCGGCACGGTCTCGGCCGGAGCGGGGGCCGGCACAACCGCCGCCGATTTTTTATTGACCCCCCCGGACTCCCGCTCGGCGGCCCTGGGGAACAGCGGCGTGGCCGATGCGGAATCGCCGTTTTCGCTCTACAACAACCCGGCTCTCCTCAGCGACGCCAAATCTCCATTGACCCTCGCGGGAGGCGTCGCGGAATGGCCTCTGGGCCTACAGGCGCAGCACTATGCCGTTTCCTCCGTCTGGGGAACGCCGGCGGACGGCCCGTGGGGATTGGGAATATTTCTCAGCCAGTGGCAAACCGCCCCCATCCAAGCCACCGACATTTACGGGAACGCGAACGGACGCGTCCGCTACACGGCGCGCAACGTCGGCCTGGGACTGGCCCACGCCCTTTCCCCCGCCCTGCACCTGGGGGGAGCCGTGAAAACGATATCCCAGCGATTCGAGGAGACGGGCCGGGCCGGCGGCAATACGGGGACCGGCCACAGCGCCCTCGCCTGGGACTTCGGCGTCGCCTACGACACGCCCCTGAAATACGTGCGCGTCGCCGCCGCCCTGCAGAACACCGGGAACGACGTCGCGTTCCGGCAGGATCAGGAAAAACTGCCGCGAGCCCTCCGCCTGGGGATGCAGGGCGCTTTCTTCAACCGTCAGTTCCAATGGGCCGCCGAGGGACGGAAGCTCTCCGGAGGGGCGCTGGCCGTCAAGGGCGGGATGGGGTTCCGGCCGTTTCCCAACATGATCCTGCGGATGGGATTCGATTCGGGACTGCGGGACATTTTCCTGGGAGTCACCACCGGCGTGGGGTTTCGCCTGCGCAACGTCGACATCGATTATGCTTTCGTCCCCCTGGGAAACCTGGGGACCACGCAACGGATGACGCTGGCCTGGCGTATCGGAAAAACCGCCCCCCGGACCCGGAACGCCGAGCGGCCCCCATCGCTCTGGTCGGCGAACTGACCGGCCGAAACGCCGGCGGACTCCCCCCCTCACATTTCCTATAATCTCCTCCTATGGAAATGTCCGAGTTCGAGGATATCATCGAAGCCACCGTCAAAAAAATGCCGGCGCGGTTCCGGAAAATCCTTAAAAACGAAGGCATCCGGCTGATCGCCCGGGGAAAAACGCCCGGCGTGCTTCAGGACCGGTATCGGGGGGATTGGGTGTTCGGCGTCTTTTTGGGCGTCCCCTATAACCAACGGTCCGTTTTCAACGTCGAACAGGAGCCCACGCGCATCGAGCTCTATCGGGAGAGTTTTGAAAAAGCCTTCCGCCGGCGGCGGGAAATGGAAGAACAGATCGCCCGAACGGTCATCCACGAAATCGGCCATTACTTCGGCTTCTCCGAAAAAGACCTGAGACGCCACCGACTCTAAAATCCCCTCCTCCCCGCCCTCCGGTCCCGCCAGGACGGTGGACATCCACCCCCCTTTGCGTTAAGATATGGGGCCGTGCTCAAATCCCAATTCGGGGCGCGGTCATCGACGCCGCCCCCCGTCCGGAGGTCCCATGAAAACAAAAATGAAATCCTCGACACCCGCCCCTTCGAGCCACAGCGCCCCCGTCAACGCCTGGGACATGGCGCTGGAACAACTGGACACCGTGGCCAAACACATCCGCCTGGACCGGGGGATCCACGAATTTCTGCGTTATCCCAAAACGATATTGTCCGTGTCGGTCCCCGTCCGCATGGACAACGGCACCGTCCAAGTTTTCGAAGGCCACCGCGTCCAACACAACGTGACCCGCGGCCCGGCCAAGGGCGGCATCCGGTTCCATCCCGATCTCACGCTGGACGAGGTCAAGGCGCTGGCTTTTTGGATGACGTTGAAATGCGCCGTCATGGGCCTCCCTTACGGCGGCGCCAAGGGGGGCGTCCGCGTGGACCCCAAAAAACTGACCCTCGGCGAACTGGAACGGCTCACGCGCCGGTTCGCGTCGGAAATCGCCATCATCATCGGCCCGGAAAAAGACATCCCGGCACCCGACGTCGCCACCAACCCCCAGATCATGGCGTGGATCATGGACACCTACTCCATGGGGATCGGCTACAGCGCGCCGGGCGTGGTCACCGGCAAACCGCTGGAGATCGGCGGTTCCCTCGGCCGGAACGAGGCCACGGGCCGCGGCGTGGTGGTGATCATCGAAGAGGCTTTCCGCCGCCTCAAATGGCCGTTGCGCGGGGCCACCGCGGCCGTCCAGGGATTCGGAAACGTCGGCTCCGTCTGCGCCAAACTGCTGGCCGGCATGGGCGTGAAAGTCATCGCGGTGTCCGACGTGGACGGCGGGGTTTACTCGGAAAGGGGGCTGGACATCGAAAAAATGCTGGCGGCCAAGGCCAAAGGCGCCGGGGTGAAGGATTTTCATGCCCCGGGAACCACCCGCATCACCAACGAAGAACTCCTCGAATGCCGCTGCGATGTTCTGATCCCCGCGGCCCTCGAGAACCAGATCACGAAGGACAACGCTCCCCGCTTGAAAGCGCGGATGGTTGCCGAGGCCGCCAACGGCCCCACCACCCCCGAAGCGGACCGGATCCTGCTGAAAAAGAAAATCCCCATCCTGCCGGACATCCTCACCAACGCCGGCGGCGTGACGGTTTCTTATTTCGAATGGGTCCAGGACATCCAGTCGTTCTTCTGGAACGAGGACGACGTCAACAAACGGCTGAAAGAGATCATGATGGGCGCTTTCAACAACGTGTTCCAGGAAGCCCAAACAGGGAATATCGACCTGCGCCTGGCGGCGCAGGTGGTGGCGGTGCGGCGGCTGGCGGAAGCCCTGAAAATCCGCGGGGTCTATCCGTAAAAACCGCCCGCCCGTCACGCTCGCCGTCGAACCCGGCCCTCCCGCGCCCCATTTGAATCGGGGCGTCCTCCGCCCCCGCGTCTTTCGGTTATTTCCGGAAAACGCCCTCGTCTCTCCGTCCCCACGCCTCTCCTCGGGAACTTTATCGGACCTCGGTTTGTTGTATTCACTCCGAAGAGCTTAGAGGAGGTCTGTCATGTCCAATTCATTGTATGTCGTGGTGGGGGCCACCGGGCACATTGGGAAGGAAATCGTTTTGGGCCTGTTGGCAAAAGGGAAAAAAGTCCGGGCCTGGGCGCGGACGGCGTCCAAATTGGAAGAGTTGGCCGCGCGGGGAGCCGAAACCCTTGAGATCGACCTGCAAGACGGCGCGGCCGTGAAGAAAGGATTCGACGGCGCCACCGCCGCTTTCGTGATGATCCCCCCCAATTACACCGCGCCGAACTTTCGTGACTTTCAGAACCGGATCGGGCAAGCCCTCGCGGACGGCATCCGGGCGTCCGGGATCAAGCATGTGGTCAACCTCAGCAGCATCGGCGCCCATCTGCCGGACAAGACCGGCCCCATCGCGGGGCTCTACGACCAGGAACAGCGGCTCAACAGATTAAGCGACGTCCACATCGTCCATCTTCGGCCGGCGTTCTTCATGGAGAACCTCCTCGGAAACATCCCCGCCCTCCTCCAGATGAACGTCCTCGGCTCGGCGATGAAAAAAGACCTGGCGTTCCCCCACATCGCCACGCGGGACATCGCCGCCGTGGCCGTGGACTTGCTGGATAAATTGGAATTTACGGGCAAGCAGGTCCGCGAGCTCCTGGGCCCCCGGGACGTCTCCATGGGCGAGGTCGCCCGCGTCTTCGGCGCCGCCATCGGGAAACCGGACCTCCCCTACGTCCAATTTTCCTATTCCGACGTGGAAAAGGCCTTCCTCCACATGGGGATGTCGCCCGACGCGGTCCGAACGTTCATCGAAATGGCCCGGGGATTCAACGAGGGGCTCGTCGTCGCCACCCAACCCCGGTCCGCCCTCACGAACACGCCGACGGACATCGAACAATTCGCCTCCGTTTTTGCCGCCGCCTACAAAGCGGAACGGGAGTCGCGGGCCGTCGCCGCCCGATGACCCCGACGAGGCGCAAGCGGGAGATTGCCGTTACGGCTTTTTTGAAACGATCCGCCCGTCGTAACCGATGACATAGCCGGGGCCGTCGTACGTCTTTTTCTTTTTGTGGACGAAATCCACGTGCCATCCGTTCGGCCGCGGATGTGCCAGAATTTCATACCGGGCCAAGCTCCCAACGGCTTGGCCCGCGTCTTTTCGGGCGATTTCCACCGCCTCCTCCTTCGAAATCGCTTCCCCGGCCGGCGAGACGACCAGGAACCCGTCCGGCAGTTTCCCCTGCTTTTCCGAGTGTTTCAACTCCAATAGATACCTCACGTGACCGACCACGAACGAGCTCGGGGCGATCAGCCCCGATCCGGAAGACCACAAAATCTCCTGTTGAGCCTCCCGGGCTTGGACATGGAACCGATACACCGTCATCTTCCATGGGGCGTTGTTGGGCCCCGGAACTTCGCGGAGGCCGACGTATTGCAGCGAGAAATCATTGAACGTGAGCCTCGGATGAGTCTTCGATAAACCGGCGTAGGCGACGCTCTGTCCGTACGGGGCGGGGCGATCCGAGGATTTTTCGCCGGCAAGATTCGTCATTCCCGAACCCAGCGCGAAGACGGCTCCGCAAACGACCGCGGAGGAAAAGCGGCGTCCGGACCGGCGATCCCTCTGAAATCCCGCCCGGCGATCCGGGGAACGACCCCCCCGCCCCGACCCGCCGTCGTCTCCAGACAGACTCATTTCGTCCCCCGTTTTCCGCCGTGGCTGAAAAACCGGCAAACGACGACCGTTCCCTGGGGCACATTCTTCCGGATGGCCAGGTTCCCGCCGATCTCCTTGGCCCGATACTGGAGGATCTTCAGTCCGAGCCCTCCCTCCGTTTTTTGTGGATCGAAGCCCTTTCCGTTGTCGGCGACGCGCACCTCGACTTCCGAAGAACGCGACGTCAATAAAATCTTTATGCGGCTGGCCCGGCCATGCCTTATCGCGTTATGGATGGACTCCTGCACGATACGGTAAAGATGCATGGAAACGATGTCGTTTTTCCGGGAAACCTTCCCGTTGACCTTCAACGAACATGCCACGTTATAGATGACCGCGGTCTGCCCGGCGAGGTTCTTCAGGGTCGGCACCAACCCTTCCTCTTCGAGTTCCGCCGGATAAAGCATATGGGAAAGACTCTTGGTCTGCGAGATGCCGTTGTTTATGCATTCCAGGATGCGCGCCGTTTCTTTGGCGGCGGGCGGTTTCCCCCTTTTAAGGTCGTGTTCCAGCCCTTTGACCATGTAGGAGATGCCGGTCAGGAGCTGGCCGAGACTGTCGTGGAGCGTCTGTCCGATCATGATCTGTTGACGCGTCAGCGCGCTCAATATCTCCCCTTGCAGGCGCTCCTGGTTTTTCTGCGCCCGCAGGCGTTCACTGACGTCCCGCATCACGGTCAGGACCTGCTTGACCCGCCCCCCCTCGAAGATGGGGATCTTGCGCGTCTCCGTCGAAAACTCGGCCCCGGCGATGCGGTTCAGCTCCTCGGTCACAAGCGGCTCCCCCGTGGCGATGACTTTTTCGTATTCGCGCCGCACCTTGGCCGTCAAGAACGGATAGACCTTGAATAAATTTTCCCCGATGAAGTCCTCCCGAAGCCCCAGCCGCCGGTTCAGTTGGCGCAGCACCTGGTTCGCAAGAACGACGTTCAAACCGGCATCGACCACGTGTATCATGTCCCCCAGCAAATTGAGCGTGCCCCTGTAGCGCTGTTCGGAATTGCGCAGTTCCTCCTCGGCGCGCTTGCGTTTGGTGATGTCCCGCGCCAGCATGGCGATCCGCCCCCCCTCCAGGGCCATGGACAGCGTCACCACCTCCAGGGCGATGTGCGAACCGTCTTTCCGTCGATGCCGGGTCTCAAAACGGTCCTGCCCGCATTCGATTATCTTCTTCATATGGGCGGCGATGGCCGCGGCGGACTCGAGTCCCTCCAGCTTCTTGATATGCATGCCGATCAACTCGCTCCGCCGATAGCCGGACATCCGGCAGTAGGAATCGTTCACCTCGACGATCCTTCCCCGAAGGTCGATGATCCACATCCCGTCGGAAACGTTGTCGAACACGGTCGAGTATTTTTTTGCGATCAACTCAACCGCCGATTCCAACTGTTTCCGTTCGGTGATATCCAAAAGGATGCCCGTCCAAAGCAGGTCGCCGTTCGGCAGGCTCCTGGAACGCGATTCATAATGGAACCATCGCAGCTGGCCCTTCACCACCACGCGGCCTTCCCAGAAAAAAGGCTCCCCGGTCCGATTGGCGCGTTCGTTCAGGGCGGCCCAATTTTCATACTCGTCCGGATGTATCTGGCGCAAAGTGACCGTCGGATCCGAATAGTGTTTCTCGGCGGGGATCCCGGTCAATTCGCAGTATCGATCGTTGACGAATTCATAGACATAAGGGGGCGCCTCGGGCGCGCTCCACGGAGAAAGGTGTCGGACGCGGATCCGGTAAACGCCCGCGCTCGGGTTGTTCGCGAGGTCCTGATAGAGCATCCCGCTCTCCCGCAACGCCTCCGCCGCCCGCGCGTCCCGGCCATCGCCCGACGACGTCACGAGGACGGCCGCGATTCGCCCCTTTTTATTTTTAACGGGCGACAAGAAGGACTGCTCGCCGACTTCGTTCCCGTGCAACGCGTCGGACAGGCCGATTGCCAGCGGCCGGCCGGTTTCGAAAACCTCGCGGATGGACTTGAGATATTTCTCCGACTTCTCGGGTGGGCACAACACGGAGAGGCTTTTGCCGACAAGTTCCGCCGGCTTGGTTGAAAAACATTGGGCCGCCGACGTGTTGGCGTGAAGGACGACGCCGTTCCGGTCGACGATGTAAACTTTATCGAGCGTCGCCTCGGCCAGCGTCCGATAGAGATCGTCCGGTTGAATCCGCGTCACGGTTTTTCCGGCTCCGACTTTGGAAAGGGTCCCCGTCATTTACGGAATCCAGGGCATCGGCCCATGGCCCCGGGACGTCCCGCGTCCGAGGAGGAAGAAAAGCGGTTTCCCTCTGTTCCGGCTCTCCGCGGGAACGCTCCCGTCGTCATACAAATCAAAAGGCTCCCCCCGGGGGAGCCTTTCACTTTAACATCGCTTGGTTTTCGATAGAACGCCCTCGCCATCCCTTCACTCCCCCACTTCGTCAGATCCGTTATCGAACTCCATTTCTTCGAAAAAAACAGAAGGGGCCCGAAGGAACCCTTCTGTTTTGACCCGTCAGGAGGGCGGCCCCTCCTCGGGGGAACGAAGTCCCGCTTCCTTCGGGACGTATTCGCCGCCCATCCGCCGCAATCCCTCGATTCCATCACGAACCGGAGAGATTTAAGGAGGGGTTCGGAAATTCTGCCCCGCTAGGATTTGAACCTAGACTAAGTGGTTCAGAGCCACTCGTGCTACCGTTACACTACGGGGCAATATCGGCGGCTCCCATGCCGCGCCGTCTCACGGCTCACCGTGCTTCTGGCTCCGCAGACATCGCTTCGCCGAGCTCCACGATTCGCCCGTCAGGAAGGGCTCCGCCCTCCCTTGACGCCAACGCTGACCCTCCCAAACAGGAGGAAATCGTTTCAGAAACTCTTATCCGATATATCGGGGACAACACGCGTTTCCGTCACGGTTTGCGCGTTATCGCGCTCCGCCCATTTCCCGGCAAAACCTGCCCGGCAAACGGCACCGCCGGCCCTTCGGATTCGCCTCCCCAGACCCCCTCAGGCGCGTTTTTTTGAGGGAGGGACTTCCTCCATCCCAACGGAAAACATCGATTCCAAATCGTGACGGGAATAGGCCCGAAAGGCGATCAGCGTTTCCGTCTTCGATATCCCCTTCAACTTCAGCATCTCCCGGGTCACCAGCGCGGCCAGTTGCTCATTGTCTGACGCGCGGATCACGGCCACCAAATCGTAACGGCCGCCCACCGAATAGACCTCGGAAATGCCTTTCAGCTCCAGCAAAGCTTCGGCCACCTCGTTCACCTGCGCCCGCTCCACATTGATCAAGACAACGGCCGTCACCATATCGTTCACTCCTCTGAGAATGTCCGTCCCGGCGATTTTACCAGTTTTTTTCTCCGGGGGGCAATCCTCGCCCCTCCGGCCCACGCCCCCCCCTTTTTCGCCCAACCGGTTCCGGCGGCAAATGTCCGGCATAAAAAATATCCCCGGGCGCCGAGCCCCGGGGTTCCGTTTCCCTTCAGTGGTTGAAATTAGTCGCGGGTGTAGTAGGAGGAATCCGAGGAGAACGAACCCTCTTGAGGCAGGCGGGCCATGGGGGCCCGCACGCCGAGCGTCTCCACGTAATAGTCGGCGTCCACGTAACTGAGTCGATACACGGAGCGGAGTTCGCCGGCGGAGGCGTCCGGCTGCCACACATGGCGCAACACCAGATGCGTGCGGCTGTCGTCCCATTCCAACAGGTCGGTGATGTGCGGCGGGGTTTCCATCTGGGTGATGCGGCTCACGCCGTATTTGGCGTTGAACCGCTTCACCAGTTCGAACCATTCCACCGTCCGGACGAAGGAATCGGTAAATTCCAGGTCCAGCTTGAGGAGTTTCTTGTTGTAAAAATTGACGGTCACCTGGCGCACGTCCGTGTCGGTGATGTAGCGGAGGGTGTAAACCTTTTGGCGGAACTCGGGGTCCTGGGACACCAGTTCGGCCCGATGATATTTAAGGAAGGCCGTCTCGCTCATGCCGAGATGCAGGCCGATGACGGTGCGGCTGATGGGGCTGAGGGTGCCGGAAAAGGAGACCTGAGGGCCGAGAAGAAGGCTCAGGCATAAAAAAACGCCGAGCGGCCCTGAAAACGGTCTCGGCGTTACGGGGTTCTTTCTACCTTGAATCACGATAGCATAATAGTATGATGCGGAACCGAATTTTGTCAAGGGTTTTTTAAAAAAATCCGGGAAGACGGTGGATCGCTCAGGCGGGCCGCTGTTTTTTTTCGATTTTGGCCCAGGCGTCCTGCAGGGTGACGGTGCGGTTGAAAACGGTTCTTTCCGGCGTGCTGTCCCGGTCCGCGCAGAAATAGCCCAGCCGCTCGAACTGGAACTTTTCCCCCGGTTTGGCGCTTTTCAGGGAAGGTTCCACGTAGCAGGGGGCCAACACCTCCAGGGAGCGCGGGTTGAGGTTGTCCTTGTAGTCTTTCCCCTCGGGCACGTCGTCCGGGTCGGGCGTAAGGAAGAGGTTCTCGTACAACCGCGCCTCCACGGGCACAGCGTGGCCGGCCGCCACCCAGTGCAGAGTGGCCTTCACCTTGCGGCCGTCGGGCGAATCCCCGCCGCGGGTGGCCGGGTCGTAGGTGCAATGCACCTCGGTCACCGTTCCGGTGACCGGGTCCTTCACCACGCCCACGCATTTGACGAAATAGGCGTACCGAAGACGCACCTCGCGGCCCGGCGACAGACGGAAGAATTTGGGCGGCGGCTCCTCCCGGAAATCGTCCTGTTCGATGTAGAGCGTTTTCGAGAACGGCACCCGGCGCGTCCCCGCGGCGGCGTCCTCCGGGTTGTTCACGCAGTCCAGTTCCTCGCTCTTTCCTTCCGGATAGTTGTCGATCACCACCTTCAGGGGCCGCAACACCGCCATGCGGCGCGGCGCACGCTTGTTGAGGTCCTGCCGGAGACAGTATTCCAGCGCGGCGAAATCCACGGTGCTGTTGCTCTTGGTCACCCCGATCATGCGGGCAAACTCACGGATGGACTCCGGCGTGTATCCCCGCCGGCGCAGGCCGGAGAGCGTGGGCATGCGCGGGTCGTCCCACCCCTTCACGAATCCCCCCTTCACCAGTTCCAGCAGTTTGCGCTTGCTCATCACGGTATAGGTGAGGTTGAGCCGGGCGAACTCGATCTGCCGCGGCGCGGGGATGCCCAGTTCCCGGATGAACCACTCGTAGAGCGGCCGGTGGTCCTCGAACTCCAGGGTGCATATGGAATGGGTGATCTTCTCGATGGAATCGGACTGGCCGTGGGCCCAGTCATACATGGCATAAATGCACCATCGGTCGCCGGTGCGGTGGTGCGTGGCGCGCAGGATGCGGTACATCACCGGGTCGCGCATGTTGAGGTTGGGATGGGCCATGTCGATCTTGGCGCGCAGGGTGCGGGCCCCGTCGGGGAACTCCCCCGCCCGCATGCGGCGGAAAAGGTCGAGGTTCTCCTCCACGGAACGGTTCCGGAACGGGCTCTCCCGGCCGGGCTCCTTGAGCGTGCCCCGGTATTGGCGCACCTCGTCGCCGGTCAGGTCGCAGACGTAGGCCTTGCCCTTTTGGATGAGCTGTTCCGCCCACCGATAAAGCTGTTCAAAATAATCCGAGGCGTAGAACTCGCGGCCCTCCCAATCGAACCCCAGCCATTGGACGTCCTGCTTGATGGAGTCGATGTATTCCTGGTCTTCCTTGGCGGGGTTGGTGTCGTCGAACCGGAGGTTGCATTTGCCGTTGTAGTCGCGGGCGATGCCGAAATTGAGGCAGATGGACTTGGCGTGGCCGATGTGGAGATAGCCGTTGGGTTCCGGCGGAAAACGGGTGTGTACCCGGTTCCCGTTCCGGCCGGAACGGAGGTCCTCGTCGATGATGTCCCGGATGAAATCCGAGGCGGCGGCTTTCGCCGCTTTTCCCGAGCTGTTTTCAGGTTCGTTCTTCGGCGCGACCACGGTCAGCCCGCGTTCTTGAAAAAAGTCTGCAGCGTTTTCTGGATCCTCTCCAGACTTTTTTGTTTTCCCAAAAGTTCCAGCATGTGGAAGAGGCTGGGCCCCTGCGTGCGGCCGGACACCGCCACCCGCACGGGGTGGAACACCGCCCCGTTCTTCACGCCCCGCCGCGCCGCCAGCGCTTTGCACGCCTCCTCGGTGGAGGCGGCGGTGAACGGCTCCAACGCCTGGAACGTTTTTATCGCGTCCTCCAGCACAGCGGCCGCGTCCGGTTTCTTCAGCACCTTCTCCACGGCCTCCGGGTCGTAGGCCACGTCCTTGAAAAAAATGTCGATGCGTTTGGGCACGTCGGTGAGGAGTTTCACCTTCTCCTGTTCCATGGCCACCGCGACCTCGAGTTCCGCGGCGCGCGCCGCCAGGCCGGCGTCGTCCAGCAGCCCCGCCGACGCCACGAACGGCCGGGCCCGGACGGCCAGCTCTTTGGCCGGCATCTTCCGCAGGTATTCGCCGTTCATCCAAATGAGTTTGTTGGGATCGAAGACGGCCGGGCTTTTGCTGCACCGCCCCACGTCGAACTTGGCGACGAGTTCCTCCTTGCCGAAAATATCCTGGCTGTCGGAGGTGGCCCAGCCCAGCAGGGCGAGGTAGTTCAAAACGGCTTCGGGCAGATACCCCGCCTGCCGGTATTCCTCCACGCTGGTGGCGCCGTGCCGTTTGGAAAGGCGGCTGCCATCGGCCCCGAGGATCATCGACAGGTGCGCGAACACGGGGGGCGTCCAGCCGAGGGCCCGGTACGCCAGCACCTGACGCGGCGTGTTGGAAAGATGGTCGTCCCCGCGGATCACGTGGGTGATCTCCATGGCGTGGTCGTCCACCACGCAGGCGAAATTATAGGTGGGCACGCCGGAGGTCTTCAGAAGGATGAAATCCTCGATCTGCTCGTTGTCGAACTTCATGGGGCCGCGGATGAGGTCGTCGAACTCCACGGAACCCTCCGGCGGCGCGCTGAACCGCACGCTCGCCGTGCGCCCCTGGGCCGCGCGTTCCCGGCGCTGCGCCTCCGTGAGCCGCCGGCAGGTGCCGTCGTACCGCGGGTTCCTCTTTTCCTTGAGCGCCTTCTCCCGCATGGCGTCCACCTCTTCGGCGGTGCAGTAACACGGGTAGGCCTTGCCTTCGGCGATGAGCCGGTCGGCGGCCGCCCGGTAACCGTCCAGCCGCTGCATCTGGAAATACGGGCCGTGGTCTCCCGAATGCGCGTTCGGGTCGGAAGCCGACAGCGGACCTTCGTCCCAGTCCAGCCCCAGCCAGCGCATTCCCTTGAAGATCGCGTCCACCGATTCCTGCGTGGAGCGCGTCTCGTCGGTGTCCTCGATGCGGAGAATGAAGGTTCCTCCCGTGTTCCGGGCGAAGAGCCAGTTGTAAAGCGCTGTGCGGGCGCCGCCGATGTGGAGAAACCCCGTCGGCGACGGGGCGAAACGAACGCGCGTTTTCAGGCGAGATTCCGTTCGGAGAAGGTCAATAGATGACTTTGTTCAGGGGATATTCGATGATGCCTTCGGCGCCGGCGCGCTTGAGCGCGGGGAGCCGCTGTTTCACGTCCTTCTCGGCCATGATCACCTCGATGGCGATCCAGCCGGGCAGCGTCAGGCGCGAGATGGTGGGGTTCTTCAACGCCGGAAGGAGCTCCACGATCTTGCCGAGGTCCTCCTCTTTCAGGTTCATCTTCAACCCCACCATGCCCTCGGCCGCCAAGGCGCCCTTCAGCAGGATGGCGAGGTTCTC
>Ga0116154_10001149_pt1 | contig 23827 bp, 16 predicted proteins | sample AD_UKC030_MetaG_FD_89898 | JGI IMG/M metagenome (GOLD analysis project Ga0116154, IMG submission 89898) | Active sludge microbial communities of municipal wastewater-treating anaerobic digesters from USA - AD_UKC030_MetaG | ecosystem: Engineered > Bioreactor > Anaerobic > Digestate | place: USA...
GTCATCTGCGTTGTTGCGTGGACGGTCGAGTATCACCGAGGATACACTCCCGCCCACGCGCCTAGCATCTGACCCGGCGGCGCTCCCGCCAAAATCGGAAGTTATTTTTGCACGGACCCTAAGAGCCATCGGTTTCAGAAATTCCTCCTCCAGGATTTCTCCCGGAGTAATATTTGCCAGCAATTTGCTTTTCATGATCGCTTAATGGTAATGCACGATTTCAACATTGTGCGCACCCGATTCCCAGCTGAAGCAAATGCGCCCTTGGTCACTGATACGGACTCTGTGTTGCCTGATGCGTCCACCCTTCAAAGACTCCAGCCGCTTGCCTGGCGGCGCCCTCAAGTCCTGCAGTTGCGTCGCTGCATCCAGTTGTAGCAGCTTCCGACGGGCTGTTCGTTGGATGTTCCGTCGAAACCGCCTTGATACCCGCGCATGGAATCGATACCGAGATTGTGGAGTCAACCGACGACGGCGTGTGTTGTCTTTTCTTTGCCACAGCTTGACCCGGGTAAGTTATTCGTTAATATGAATGTATGAGAGGATCTAATGTTTTATCCGTCGGCTTATTGTCTTTCCTGGTTTCTGGCGCCTTGGCTGGCAGCGAACTACGCCTCCAGATGACGCCCAAGCTGACCTTAACGGGTTCATCCGGATATTACCAAATTCAGCGGACCGAAGTTATGGGAGGCCGCACGAACTGGACTGCCATTACGAATGTGTATGTATCCAGCGCGCCCCTGATTTTCTATGACGATGCGGCCATTGGCACCGGGCAGCAGTTCTACCGCGCGGTTGAGTTGACGCCCGACCAGATCAATCCGTATCCCCTGCGACTGGCTTGGATCTCACCCGGCACCTTCACCATGGGAAGCCCGCCCACCGAAGCGGGCCGTGTAAACGATGAAGACCCGCGAACCGTGGTCACTCTGACTAAGGGATTCTTCATGCAGAAATACGAGTTAACCCAAGTCGAATACGAGGACGTTATGGGCACGAATCCTGCCGCGCATGTCGCGTTGTTTGCCCCGGTCGAGAACGTCAATTGGCATGAAGCTGTTGAATTCTGTGTCCGGTTGAACGCGCGCGAAAAGGCTGCCGGGCGGTTGCCGGCGGGTCATGAATACCGTCTGCCGACCGAAGCGGAATGGGAGTATGCGTGTCGGGCGGGAACCACAACCCGGTTTTCGTATGGCGATGATCCGAGCTATGCACAATTGCCCAATTACGCTTGGTTCCATGAAAACGCGGGTGGAACGACCCATAACGTAGGCGGCAAACAGCCGAATCCCTGGGGGCTTTATGACATGCATGGGAACGTATTGGAATGGTGCTGGGATTGGTATGCCAATTCCCTTCCTGGAGGAACGGTAACTGATCCCACAGGACCGGCTGATGGGCGGTACCGCGTCTATCGTGGGGGCCACGTGTCCAATGAAGGCCGATACTGTCGCTCAGCCTGCCGCCCATTTAACACACCAGATATCCAGTCGGACTACGTAGGTTTTCGCCTCGTCTTGGCCCCAGGTCCTTGAACGCGGTCAACTGTCGCCGAAACAAGTGTCATTGGGAGAAGCACATGGATAGAAAAGAGCTTCCTATTGGGTCTTTACAGACACTTTTCGGGCTTGTTTTTTGGCTGTAACAAACCTGACAGGTCGGTTGGATTTGGTCTTTTCATCTGCCAACGCATCACCGCGGCATCAGCGCGAACACACCCCAGCCTAGGTATTCACGGGTGTAAGCGGCGTAGCGCTCGGGTTCCGAGGTCAGTTTGGCTCGAACATCTTTTGCGAGCTCATCGTCGGGATTGGCCTCAAGCCATCGGCGCATGGTGAGCCATTTGGCCGCCTCGTATCGGTCCCAGCCGTCTTGGTCAGCCAGAACCATTTCAACGACGTCGTAGCCAAGGTGGCTGAAAGACGCGAGCAGTTCTGGAAGCAGGAGAAAGTCGGAGATTGAGTTGGCAAGACATCCCTTGGCCACCTCTTCCGTCGGCGGTAACTGCCGCCAGTAGGGCTCGCCGATGAGGATGATCCCTCCGGTGCGCAGGCTCCGCGCCAGAAGCTCGATCGTGCCGACGACTCCCCCGGCGATCCAAGTGGCGCCGACACAGGCTGCCACATCGACCTTTTCGTCAGAGACATAGCCCGCGGCATCGCCATGGATGAACTTGACTTGATCGGCGACGCCAAGTTCTACAGCGCGGAGTGTCGCTTGCTCGGTGAACAACTGGCTCATGTCGATTCCGGTGCCGATGACGCCGTGATCGCGCGCCCAGGTGCACAGCATCTCCCCCGAACCGCTACCGAGATCGAGCACTCGAACCCCGGATTCCAGACGCAGCGCCGCGCCGAGAGTGGCGAGCTTTTCGGGTGTGATCGGGTTGTGGATGCGGTGAGCACTTTCAGTGATGTTGAATATTCGTGGGATGTCCATTGTGGAAAAGTTCCTTACAGGTGTGAATAGATTTGGTCAAGGCCTAACGAAAAGGTCGTGCACAGCCCTGGCAAGCGCACTCGCGACTGCAACCACAGTGTTGTGCTCTCGGATGCTCATCCTGCTGATCGGCGCGGTGGCTGTTGTCCGCACCGTCTGGTTGGCGTTTTTCAGGCTTCATTTTCCGATTGGGGTCGGGGTCGCTATCGGAGTCGGTATCGTTTCGGCTGGCTACCCGCCCCCATCCTCTTGTTAAAACCCATGTCAACCCTTTCGATTCCGATACCGACTCTTGCTCCCATCCTGTTATACTTTGCCGAATATCAAGAACATCACGGATGCCAGGGAGGCGCCGATGAGCGGTCCGAGGATGGGGACCCAGGCATAGGGCCAGTCGCAGTCCCGTTTTTTTGGAATCGGCAGGAACAAATGCGCAAGCCGGGGACCCAGGTCGCGCGCGGGATTGATGGCGTATCCAGTCGGACCGCCTAACGACAGGCCGATCCCCAAGACTACGATTGCCACCGGCAGGGCATTTAGCGAGCCCAGCCCGACCTCGGGTTCCGCCATATACAGAACCGCCAGGGCAAGGACATAGGTGCCGATCGCTTCCGTGATCACATTATGCCAGTAGCTCCGAATATTTGGAGCTGTGCAAAACACCGCGAGCTTCAGATTGCCATCGTCGGTTGCATCGAAGTGCTTTTTGTAGGCCAGCCAGACCAGGACCGCTCCAAAGATGGCTCCCAGCATCTGCGCGCAAACATACAAAGGCAGCAAAGCCAAGGAGAACTTCCTGGCTAACACGAGGGCGAGTGTAACCGCGGGATTCAGATGGGCGCCGCTCACCGGGGCGGCAATCAACACCCCCGTAAAGACTCCCACGGCCCATCCGCAGGTGATCACGATCCAGCCGCTGTTGTTGCCCTTGGTCTTGTTGAGAAGGACATTGGCGACCACGCCGCCTCCCAACACAATAATCATGGCGGTTCCGAAGAATTCAGCAAAAAAGGCGTTCATGTTCTATAGGGATTAGTTACGAGATCAGTTGATTTAAAGGGCAATCCATTTATTTACAGCTCATTTTGAGTTCCCCGCCCAGCTTTTGGCTGCCTCGACGGCACGATGCCATCCCTGGATCAGAGAGTTAACCTCGCCGGGTTTGGCGCGCGGGGTAAAGGTTCGATCCAACTGCCACTGCTGTTTGATCTCGCGAATGTCGTTCCAATAACGAACCGCCAATCCAGCGAGATAGGCGGCTCCAAGGGCCGTGGTCTCAGTGATCTTGGGGCGCACCACTTTGGTCCGCAGCAAATCAGACTGAACCTGCATCAGAAGGTTGTTGACCGTGGCTCCTCCGTCCACCCGCAGTTCCCGAACCTTGATTCCCGAATCATTTTGCATGGCATGTAGCACTTCCAAGGTCTGGAATGCAATGCTCTCGAGGGCGGCGCGGGCAATATGCGCCGAGGTTGTCCCCCGGGTGATGCCGACCAAAGTTCCTCGCGCATGCGGGTTCCAGTGCGGGGCGCCCAGTCCGGCGAAAGCGGGAACGAAGTAGACTCCATCGCTGGTTTTTACCTGGGCCGCCAGGGATTCAACATCCGCCGAGTTTGCAATGATCCCCAGTCCATCCCGCAGCCATTGAACCACCGCGCCCCCGATGAAAATGCTGCCTTCAAGGGCATAGCGCGTTTGCCGGCCAATTCTCCAGGCCACCGTGGTGAGCAGCCGGCTTTTTGACGCGATCGGTTTGTCGCCGATGTCCATCATCATGAAACAACCGGTCCCATACGTGTTCTTGACCATTCCGGGTTCGAGGCACATCTGTCCGAACAGAGCCGCCTGTTGATCGCCGGCGATGCCGGCAATCGGGATAGGTGTGGCGAACTGCCCGGTCGTCTCTCCGTAGACCTCGCTGGACGAACGAACCTCCGGCAGCATGCTGCGCGGAATCCCAAAAATACCCAGCAGTTCATCATCCCATTCCAAGGAATGGATATTGAACAACATGGTCCTGGAAGCGTTTGAAACATCGGTGATATGCAGTTGCCCCCGGGTGAGATTCCAGATCAGCCAAGAATCAACCGTGCCGAATGCCAGCTGGCCTTTTTCGGCCAGTTTCCTGGCTCCTTTGACATGATCCAGAATCCAACAGATTTTGGTCGCCGAAAAGTAGGCGTCGATGATTAACCCGGTCTTTTGAAGGATTTTCCGGCTTGTTCCTTGCTTCTTCAATTGGTCACAGTAATCCGCAGTCCGCCTGTCCTGCCACACGATGGCGTTGCAGATGGGTTTGCCGGTTTGCCGGTTCCAGACCATCGTGGTTTCGCGCTGATTCGTAATGCCCAGGGCGGCGATATGGGCACTTTCCAGACCGGCTTTCGTGATGGCCTCCAGCGCAACACCGGCCTGAGTTGACCAGATCTCCTCTGGATCGTGTTCGACCCAGCCGGGTTTGGGATAATACTGTGTGAATTCCTTTTGAGCGGTGGCCACAGAAAGGCCATTCCGGTCGAAGACAATGGCCCGGGAGCTGGTGGTGCCCTGATCCAGCGCCAAGATGAATGTTTTCATTTCCATAATTTGTCTGGGTTTTCTAACGAAGCTGCGCCTCAAACCGACCCGTCACGTGAAGTTCTTGCATAAGGCCTCGACTCCAATGGTTGATTTGAGGTGCAGCTTCGTTAGATAGGTTCCGCTGCGCGGAACGGGAATACCAAAACACCGCACTTCAATCCGGTGGGTAGAGAGGTTAAGTTTTCGGGCGATCAAACCATGAAAACTCAACGAAAACCTCGGCCCACCGTCAAAGCGATCCTCGATGAACATGTCACGCTGAGCGTCGAATGTCTAGATCGCCTTTTCCTCAACCGCCATGAATGGGTCAAACACCCGCTCGAAAAGGAAGGGATTGCTTTTGAAGCCCTGGACAACCTTGACTTAAGAGTTCAGGTGGTTACGATATTCAACACATGCGCCGCAGTGGTCTGCCACTCGTTGTTGCGATCGCTATCGTCTTATGGCCAGTATCGGCGCTGGCCGACGCTGGAACTCCGTTGGTCTTGGGCATGGCCTTTCACTTGATCCTCGGGAACGCCGTTCTTGGACTCCTGGAGGGGTGGTTGTTGGCGCGCGCCTTTGGACTTTGCGCGCGGAGATGTATTTGGTGGCTGATTGGCGCGAATTACCTATCAGCATGGTGTGGCATGATGCTAATGGGTTTCCTTTTCGCACGGTATGCCACCGACATCTACTCGGGGCTTCGGACCACCTGGTGGCTGGTTGCCGGAACCTACGTGCTGACATTGATCCTCGAGTGGCCGTTTATTGCGGCATGCTTTCGTGGTACACGAGATTGGCTTCGAGCCAGTCTAAAGGGCTCATTTCTTGTCCAGTCCGCATCCTACGTTTTTCTGTTTGGCGGATACTGGCTTCTGAGCGGGACCTCCCTCTACACGTCAATGAACGTGGTTGCGCCTGAGCAGATCACTCCTCCGCCCGGAGTGGTCATGTTCTTCATCGCTCCTTCGGACGGAGATGTTTATCGCGCGGAGCTCACCGGTTCTGCGGAAATGAAGATTGCAGAGCTGGATTCGACAAACCTTTGGAGAGACCACCTGGAGTTGAGAGTGTCTCTTGAAGACACGAACTATTGGGACCTTGCCGTGGTGGGGGATCTTGGTGAGGCCAAAGTCGTCTGGTCGCGCATCAGTTCCCAGCGGCAAGTCCCCCCAAAGCAGGCATGGAGCACCATTCAGTATAATAGTTGGGGGACAGCCTTCCAAGTGGGCGAGGCAACGAATAGCCCCTGGCAGTTGAGGTGGGCTCATTGGCCTGATGTGGGGATGTGGGCGCGAAATGGATCACGCAAGTTCCGTGTCGCCTATGGCCTGCCATTCGGAGGGTGGACTCCGTATCGCGTCGTGCACCTCCCAAAGGATCAGGCGCTCTTGCAGCTTGATCGTCAGATTTGTCTTGTTGATATTCCAAGCAGAAAGATCGCATTGATCAAGAAAGGGTATGGAGTGCTTGCGTTGCACATGGATCAGATCATCGAACCTGCCGGTCCAGCAAACGTGAGCAACCCGAATCGATCAAAGACAAATTCATTGTCATCGGCGGCTTACAGGCGATAAAGGGTCATCAAAAAAGCCGCGAACAGCCCATATTGAACCACTTTTGTGCGCATCCGATTCCTCCACAGCCAGTTGCCTTGGCGACAGTTTGCTCGCTGTTGTAGGAATTCTTGCCGGCCGGGGGAAAAAGTGCGTAGGCTGGATGACATGAATCCGGTATCGCGACGGCATTTTATTCAAACGACAATCGGGGCGGCAGGCGCCGGTCTTGTCCAGGCGAATTGGGCCAGCCCCATTGCCCGACCCAAGGTCAAGCCCATTCAAGGAAGCTGGATCAGCATCTGGTGGGATGATCGCCGGCATGGGCATTGGAACGATTCCTGCCTGAAGTTCACGACGAAACAATGGAAGCTGACGATCAAGGAAATGGCCGATCTGGGCTTTGAATACCTGGTGCTGCTGGCCATTGCCAAGGGGGGATACGCCTTTTACGACACCCCTCGCCTCCCGAAGCTGAATCTGGCCTGTGAAGATCCCATCGAGGCCTTGCTTGCGGCCAGTGATCGGTACGGCGTGAAGTTCTTCATCAGCAGCGATTGGTATGGCCCGTGGGACGAGAAATGCCTGACTGATCCGGAGCGAATCCGTCAACGCTTCGCCATGATGGGCGAGATCGCTCAAAAATATGGGCATCACCGGAGTTTCTACGGGTGGTATTGGCCGAATGAAGCGCACTTGGGACCGTATTACTCGGACGCGTTCATTCGCCATGTGAACGAGTGCAGCCGCGAAGGGCGGCGCCTTTTGCCGAAGACCAAGACGCTCACGGCTCCCTTTGGCACTTACCGAGCCGTCTATGACGACACGTATGTGCGTCAATTGGAACAGATGGATGTGGACATTATCGCCTACCAGGATGAGGTTGGCTGCTTGCGGATGACGCCTGAGCAGAGTGCGGTCGCCTACGAGAAGCTCCGGCGGGCGCACGATCGGGTTCCCCAGCGGGCCCTGTGGGCCGACGTCGAGGTGTTTACTTGGGAAGGACCGCCCAACCAGCCGGGAAGCCCTTTGATCCCCGCCCCGTTTCAGCGCGTGCGAAAACAGTTGGAAGCGGTCTCACCCTTCGTCGACCGCGTGTTGATTTACCAATACCAAGGATTGATGAACAAACCCGGCAGCAAGGCCTTCGCCGGACATCCGGACTCGACGCGGTTGTACCAGGAATACACTCGATGGCTCCGTAAGGTTTAGTGCATGGGTAATTCTCCGAGAGCCCAGGACTGCGCATCGGGACTATGAATCGGATGGGGCGGTGCTTGCCGGTTTTAGGGGGAGTTCCAGAATGAAAATGGCGCCTTGGCCGGGGCCATGGCTCGATGCCGTTAGAGAACCCCCCAGTTCTTTGGCCGTGTTAGCTCCATAGTGAAGACCGAAGCCGTGTCCCCCGGGCCGGGCGGAGAATCCATGACTGAAGATTTTGAGGAGGTTTTCAGCGGAGATGCCGATACCATTATCCTCGACGGCGATGCGCAATCGGTCATTTTGAGCTGATTGCAGCCGGATGGTGACCTGTTTTTCGGGCTGGTCGCTTGCGCCGCAGGCGTAACAGGCGTTTTGAAGCAGGTTAACGAGGATTTGCATCACCTTGTGTTTATCGGTTTCGATGGGGGGAACCTCTTCGAAATCGCGGACAACCTGAAATGAATGGCGAGAAAAGGCGTTAGCCTGCATTTTAAGGGCATCGTCGATCAGTTCGCTCAGCACGACCTTTTCGGTCAGTCCTGCGACGCCGGCGTAGGATTGCTGCATCGCGACAATGCTTTTGATATGATCCACGTTGGTACGGAGGTTTGCCGATTCCGCGCGCAGATCTTTTTGTTCGGATTCCAGAGTATCGGCCAGGAGGGAAAGGTAAGAAGGCAGTTTAACGCCCTTTTCATCCTCGGAGAGAAACCGGGGCAGGTCATGGGCATGTTCGTTGAGCAGTCGGACCACCTTGCGAAGATTCGGGGCTTTAGATCTCCCGATTTTCTCGAGCATCAACTCGGCGGAAACGTTGACGCTATTGAGGACATTGCCCACGTTGTGGAGAACATTAGTGGCAATTTCCGCCATGCCCGCCTGGCGGGAGGTCTCGATCAATTCCTTGTGGACTCGAGCGACTTCTTCCTCGGCGCGGATGCGTTCGCTGATTTCGGCCTTGAGCTCGCGGGTTTGACGGTCGACTTGGCGGCGCAGTTGAGTGATCCAGACCAACGCGGCCAGAAACAGGAGAACTAGGCTGCCGCCCAGAGTCAGAGCCCGCCGGATGGTCCACCAGGATGGCAGTTGGAGGACCACGAGATCATTGGCATCCCGCAGGTAAAGTTCGAAGGAACTTGGAGGCCGGCCAAATTCAGAGGAAGGATCGCGGTCGGTCACGCAGACCCCCGTCAGGCGAAGGCGAGTGCCCGCGGGAATGGGTTTCCAGGGAGTGCTGGTGTGGGGCAAGGTGGCACGGAAAAGCCTTTGATTGATTTGAAGATCCAGTTCCCGTTTGTGGTCCAAAAGTCGTTGCCCCAGGAAGTTGGCCTCCAATTGAACGAGCAGCATCTCGGAGTTGCCGAGATTGATGGATTCCTCGGTGGCCATGAGGGGTTTCGGCGCCTCGTCGAAGCCCAAAGGTTTGATCCGGGCTGACACCAGGACCGTATGAAAACTTTTCATTTCGGGAAAACCCAGGACTTCGATCCTGTCGCCAGGAGATAGAACAACATTCGTTGCAGTCGTCGCCTGCAGTCCTTCGTTTTCGTCTTGGAGGAAGACCAGTCCCTGGTGGCAGTAAGTGACCGTGCCTCGAACCTTGAGCTGCTCGAAGAACTGGGAATTCATATTGAAACTGCCGAGGCTTTTCAGGGTTCGCTCGGGCACCTGGAATGGATCTTCGAGGGGGGGCGTGACCACGGCGACCTGGGCCAGAGAAGGAGCCTGGAGCCGGATTCCCCGGATCCTGCCGTCGGCGTCAAAGATGGGTTGACAGACGCCGCGCACCCGAATGCGGGCGCCGAGCAGGGCCTGAAAATCCTTGGAGTCACCTTCATTGATGCGGACGCCAACCGCCCCGCCTTCCATGCGCACGGTGAACTGAGCGAGCCGGTTGGGATCGTATTCGCTGACCACTCCATCCACTTCCAGCCACTGAGCGTCATCTTTGCCGGACATCATTTGAATCCAGGAGTGGCGTTTGGCTTCGGGCAAGAGACTGGGCCCGATGACGGTGATCTGCCGGGCGGCCACAATCGGGGCAAACTGTCCTGGATCGCTGGCGCCCGCCACCTCAACGCGTGTTCCCGGCAGGAGAGGGCTGGAAGGGCCCCCAGTGGGTTGTCTCACGTAGATTCCGCCCGTAGCATCCTGGAGAAAGACAGCCGTTGTGTCGTTGTAGGTAATTACGCCCGACAGGATGACTGGATACGCCTTGGCGGCCTCGGTCCGATTCAATTGTTTGACTTGGATGGCTTGCGTCAGTTGATCCAAGACGGATTGCTGAGCCGTTGCCATCACAGAATCCGGAACCGGCTGGAATCCGGCATGTCGAAGAACGGGAATTCCCGATGCGCGATCGAGGACACCAATCGCCTCGAGGTGCTGTCCCGGTGTCAAGAGATCGGTCTGGCGGGAGAAGACGTTTAGATCGTTGGTGCCCGCGCGCAAGCGCAGTTGGTGTCCGGGTTCATGAGATTCGAGCCGGCCACGGATTTTGGTGACCCGTCCCGAAGGAACCACATTCCAATTCACGTTCGTTCCGGTCAGCCCGAGCGAGGTGAAGGTGCTCTCCTGGAGGGAAGGAGGCAACAGGTTGAGGTCGTTCCACTCCGAAACCCACATTAGGCCCGCAACGGAGTGTCCGAGGGGACAGAGCGTGGATTGACAGACGCCCTGCAAACGGACTTTTGCGCCCAGCAATTGCGGTGGCGCTTTGCGAGGGGGCAGGCAGGCCAGCATCGTTTGGTTGGATTGGACCAGTTCGATGCGGGTGGCATCCTCTGTTTGGGCCAGAAAGGTGACCGTGCCTTCGATTTCAGCCCGGAAAAGGTCTTGTCGATCCGTCAGCGGTTGGCCGGGGGTGACAGGCCGAGCCGGAGGGATTGAATCCACGCCAGTGAGTTCGATTTCAAAATCGGCCAGGGAAGGAGGGATCGGAATGGATTGCTCCAGTTCGTCGAGGTTTTTCACGAAGATATTGGTCCAGTATTCACGGGTAATGCGGCCTGTATTGAGTGTTGGGGCCGACGGAGAGGTATTCGGGGAGGGAATGGAATCCGGGGACCAGGGGGAAAGGGATTGCCCTGCCAGCACCTCGCGACTGAACTCCGGTCCCTGCCAGGCGACAGCAAGATGGTCGCCCCCATCGCCATCCAAGTGTCGGACTTCGATATAGCACGGTTGGTTGCGAAGCAGAAAGACAGGCTCGGATTTCTGGTTGGGTGAATGATCCCAAGCTTCAGGGGCTGTCCAACCGCGAACGAAGCACAAGACGCGGGCTTCTTTGGGGTTTTGGTTTGTGCTGAGCCGTAGTTGAGCGTCGTCGTCGCTGGCGATCCAAAACGTGTACAAGCCATCGCGGGGGGGATGCAAATAACCAAGGACGCGGCTCACGTAATGGTCTGTCCAATTGGTGGGACCTCGAAGGCACGCCAAGGAATCCCGGCCATCGGGCAAGTTGGGAAACGTCGGGTACCGGGCCCTGCTGCCGGCGGTCACCCCCTGGACGCGGACAGCCTGGCCCAGTTGGAAAATCTGATTTGCAGGGATGGGGCTTAGCCGCAATCCTCCGCTGGCATCTTGAAGAACGAGCCATTTATTCCGAGGATCAACAAAGGTGATTTGGCCCTCGATCCGTGTCGGCTTTCCGAGTTCGGCTTCAGCGGATGTAAGGAGGCGCAGTTGCGCGCAGTTCGTGATCAGAGGTTGGATTGGGGAGGCCTTTGAGGCGGCCAGTTCAGCGTGTCCAAGGACCGCAAACAACCATAAGAAGAGGAAGACCCCTGGCGCGCCCCACGAGCGTCTGAGAGGTGGAGTGAAGACAGGTTCTTCCGAGCTTTTCATTCGGCTTCTTACGAGGGGGGTGGCAGCGCTGGGAGCGTGAAGTGCGGATTTCGCCGGATCAAAACTCGCATCAAGTTGGGCCGGCATACGATTTGTCCGCGGTTCATAAAGGCAGGCAGCATAATCCGTGTAGAGAGCGGTCAGCAACGTCAAACCGCCGCCAAGGTCCCTTGAAATTCGGCCGTGGGTGGCGCGGTTTGCAACTGACAAATCCGAGAATGGGTCTGGCTTGTCGAGCGCGATGGATTGGCATAATTTGATGAACCTATGGTATCACGCTTTTTCCGTTCATGGTTGTTAGCGATCGTTCTGACGGGCAGCTCCCTGGAGGCGGCGCAGCAGGCCGGAAGAACGAACAGCACATGGCCCCAAGCCTACTCGGTTCAACAGGATAATGCCGCGGGATTACTCACTCTGAGCACTCCCTATTACCAGGTCTGGCATGACCTGAAGAGGGGAGGGGGGATCGCGGGAATCCGTCTCGTGCACGGCCGCTCCACAAACCTGTTGATCCAGCCCATCGTGGCCAGGATTCGCAATGAGACCGGCGCCCTTTTTGCCGACTGGAATGATGCCAAGAGCCGAATCTCCCGACGACGAGACGACTTGACGGAAATTGTCACGATCGAATCGCGCCTCCTGGATGAGCGCAAGCGCGAGTCGGGGATCCAGCTCAAGACGGTCTATGAATACCATTGGGGCTACATCAAGATTCGCAGGGAATTCACCTGTGTGAATGACGCCTTTCGGGCGCTTGAGCTTTGTCCGTTGTTCACGGTCCTGATTCCCAGCCTGAGCGAGTATGGTTTTCGAGAGGGGACTACGGAAAAGGAGGGTGTGCCTCCCTTCGCATTTGGCAGCAATCGATGGGGAAAAACGGGCGACCGAAATTCCTCCGCTCCTTTTCTCGACACTCCGCATATTCCCCGTTCGATACTGGTTGCCGATCCTGGGATCGAGGGATTGGAGTGGTTCCAGAGTTCCGATCTCTGGCAATGGGATTCCCAACTGACCGGTAACCGCGGCCAGGGCCGGTGTTGGTTTGAATCGAGCCGGGACTCGTCGGGTCTTGTCCTGTCCATTTCGCCTCTTCACCGCTCCCAAAACGCAGTCGTATTGCCCAAGAGGAGTGTGTTTGATTTTTATTTGGGCATTCCGATCCTTGAGGGACATGCTTCGAGGCCCTGGTTCCACGCCTCGTTCAATCGGAATCGAGGAGAATGGGTTTCGAACGATCAGATTCAACAATGGGCCAGGAGCGGCATTCAAACCGTTCATTGCCACAACGACGGCGACTATTACCACGACGGGCTTTTCTGGCGCGACGGTTCGTATCCCCCTTATCCCGACATGACGAATTACGACCGGGTGATCACGGGCTGTCAACAGGCCGGCATCCGCGTTGCCACCTACTTCTCGAACAAAGAACTGCATCCCAGCACCCCGGAATTTCTTGAGCACGGCCAGAAATGGGCTCGGAAAGATAGCCAGGGCAAGATCCAGCACAATTTCTATCGCGGAACCAACGAATTTGGAGTTCAAATGTGTCTCAAATCTGGCTGGCTCGATTTCCTGAAGCGTTCGATTGACCGCGTCCTCAAGAATCACCCCTTGAACGGGGTTTATTACGACTGGAATGTGCCCCTCCACTGCTACAATGGGCTGCACGGGGAGAAGCGTATTGGCGAAGCGGCCTCAGGTCACTGGGACATCGATGAGTTGCTGGATCTGATGGAGTGGACCCGTCGTCGGGTTGGCCCGAGTGGACTGGTCATTGTGCATAACACCACGACGCCGATGTTTGCCCTGGAGAATTTCTCGGATCATGTCGTGGCGAACGAATGGGGTTATGGGAAATGGAAGGAGCCGGGCCCGGACTTGAGGGATCTTCCCCTGGAATGGTCGCTGGTGGGGGCGCGATCCCGAGGGGTGATCAGTTATGGCCAACTGGATGCGCAATCGCCGAGGCGTCTGCATCGGCTGTTCGCGATGGAGGCCCTGCTGGCCGGGGTCACTCCCTGGCCGGCAAATGCCGAGACGCTTGATCTCTTTTCCGTCCTGAAACCGCTGGGCGATATTGAAGCTTACCGCTTTTTGGATTGGCGAAACGAGGCGGTGATTCTCAAGGGCGCACGCTGTGCTTCTGCGGTCTACAGCAAGCCCGGTATGTCCTATATTATCCTTGCCAACCTTGAGAAGACACCTCAGGAGATCGGATGCGTCGTGCGCCCGGCCAAATTGCCTTGCCCGTTGAGCGCAATCCAAGCCGCCGTTTGGCATCCCCACACGCTTGGGAACAATGCTGGATCGCAAAAAAAGGAGCTTTCCAGCGTGGAGATCGCCCGGTTAACCCGCGATGGAATCCAGGTGACCATACCGGGGGACGGCGCAGTCCTGCTTGAGATTCGCTGACAACACCGGCGCGATTGTGGGAACAGGGCCGGAGCTCGATCGAGTCCTCGAATAACCGAAGTGGTTGTGAATAGAACAAATGACTTCCGCAGCGATTGGGCTGAGCTTCGAACCGGCGTTTTCGCGGGATGCAGGAAAACCGCAGCCCATTGCAGGGATGCGACAGCCTCAGCGCCTCGTTCCTGGCCAAAACTCCTGGCCGCAGAATGTATCGTAATTCAAAAACACCGCGTTAGGGCTGCAAAACGGCATTAGACCTTATCTGGAAGGCACCGCCCTGATTGGTGCCGAGGAACCATCCAGCGCCCAGCCCGTATCTTTGGACGATGGCGCCTTTGAGAGGGGTCTTTTTGCCTGTATCGGGGTGAAGGATGCTGCCCTGAACCAGACCGGAAGTGGGCGTAATGGTGGCGGTGCATTTCAGCGGATTATCGCCGATAACAACCAGTTGGTTATTGGACCAACGGATGGGGATCATCTGCGGCTGAGACAGATTACCCGCAAACAGATGCAATCGCCCCTCGGTCCAGTTGAGAGCCGATTGACCGCGGGCCGGTGGATTGTAGGCCGATCCATTCAAACCGCCCGTGACCAGGAAACCATCGGGATAATACTGATCCGGGCTCGATGAAACGGGCTTGTACCAGGTGAGACTGCCGGAAACCTCGCGGGTAACCGGATCTTCGAAATGGCTCCATCCCCACACAAGGCCTTTGCTTGAATACAGGGGAACATAAACGGGGAACCATCCATTATGACCGAAATTGACCGAGGCGGTAAATGGATTCCCATCGGCCAGGGTGCCAACGAGTTTGATCTTGCCGGTGGTGTTCAAGGAAAGAGATCCCGCCCCAGCTCCGGGAGGGCTTGACGGGGAGTCCACCGGGTTGAAGTTGGCTAGGAATGTGTAGTTGCCCTTCCATGCGCCCACAGCTTGCTGGCGAAACGACAACAGCTCGGAGGTGCCTTCTTCGGAGGTGACCTGGCCTCGAATCTGACCGCTTTCGGTCTCGCTGACCACTTGAAGCTCCAATCCCAACGGCGTCAAAGGAGCCGCACGCTTCACCGAGGTCCTGGCGTGTCCGCTCAGGTCGAACGACAGTCCGCTGAACGGCAAAGATTTCCCCGCGATGATCAGCTTGCCACTGGCAACGCCCTTATCCGAGACGGTCAGCGTGAAGGATCCAATTCGGGAAGACCCGGGAGTGACCGGCATTGCGCTTGAAGTAAACAAGCCGTTATAGGTGCCTTTCCAAGCGGGGTATGGATTCGGAACGAAATGGGCTTGAAGCACAAGATTCGATTCCATCCGGAATTTCAAGGTCGGCTGGGATGAGGATATGCTGCCTGTCCAATTCGAAAACACCTGTCCAGCGGCAGGAGTCGCCGTGAGCGTGTATTCTTTGCCCAGTTCCAGACGCTGGCCGTTATAGTCGGGTTTAATGACGCCCATTCCAGTGGTTCCAATGTGAATCCAATCTGCCGCTACCAGGAAAAGACTCATGGTGTTTATAGTGGATTCATTGTTGAATTCATCGATCGCTTTGCATTGAAACTCGTTGAGACCGACCTCCAGCTGGATGCTGGCGTGCCACACGACAGTGCCTACAGCCGAAACCCAGGGACCCCCGTTCAGGCGAAACAAAACATCCCGGACCTGGCTGTTATCGGAGGCGATGCCGTGGATGACTGCGGATGGATCCAGAAGCCTCGAGCTGTTAAACGGCGTGGTAGCCTTGACGATGGGGGGAACCGATTCCGGCAGAACCGTCAGGATTGCAGGTTCGCTGACGACTAATCCGCCCAGGTTGGCGATGACGACGCGATAGTGGCCGGCTTGTGAGACTTGGACAGGTTTCAGGGTCAGATTGGGACTGGTTTCCAAAGGCAAGATCTCGTCGTTATGCCACCATTGATAGGTTAAGGGGGGAGTGCCTGCCGCTTTGACCGAGAAGGCGGCTGAATTCCCGGCGGTCGCCGTGACACTGGCCGGTTGTGTGAGGATCGTGGGCGTGGGTAAGATAGGAGTATTGGGCAAGTATTCCACGCGCGACAGCACCCCTTGTCCGCTTTCGCCGAACGGTTGCCACCAGTCGATAGCCATGGTTTTTTGTTCACGATCGAGATTTCCTTCAACATAGACCGAGACCATGGGTTCGCCAAAGGCGGCGAAAAAGTGGTTTTCCTGATCCAGGTAAGAGATGGTGCCTTCGTCGTAGGTCGATGGACCCGTCAAATTGAAGTACATGTTGCGATCAGGAAGGAGAAGACATCGCAGGATTCTGTTATCAGGCAAAACCACACTTCCCCCATAGAGTCCCGATTCGTCGACAAATCGTCCCGAATCAGTCATGCGTTTTGCCTCGAACTCAAAAACATCGCCGGATGAAAGGCCGGCAGAAGATGGGTTCTGGAAACGAACATGCATGATTCCATCGCCTTCAAGGCGTCCGGAAAAACGACCGGGTGACGATTGTTCCGACTTTGCGGGGATGGTCTGAGACCAGGTGCCATCCTTATTGACGTGAGATGCTCCCCAAATGCCGCAGCCAAGGCATCCGAAGTTGCCTGTGCTGACTCCCGCCAGCGTGACCTTCCAGCCTGTCGAATCAGGTTGCACAAGGAGAGCGGCGGTTCCCGGACCGCCCGAACCCCGACTGAGATAATACCCGGAATAAGGGATCGGCCCGAGGCGATCGCGCAGGAACATTTCAGTGGCGGCCGGGGACAGTGCGGGCGTGACGCCTCCGAACGTGTAGCTGGGCAGAGAATTGGTGAGATAATAGTTCCCACTGAATTTTGGCATCAGATCCCGCAACGGTTTGGCGCCTGAGAAATAATTGCGGGCATAAATGTAGTAATCATCGTCTTCGTTGATTTTTACCGGTCGCTGGGTGGAGACGAGGATCTTGATCATCGCATTTCGGAAATGGGCCTCGTCGTTGTAGTCTTCGGATTCCAGGGTAAACAGGCGTTGGGCGCCCGTCGGGCGGCGGTCCGGGTTCCGGATGAATTCGGAGGCCATGACGTATTGCACGACGGCATTGGAAAAGGCGTTTTGAGAGGCGGCCAGCGATGCGGAATCGCCACCCTTCAGAAAAGATGGATACTCCTTCAGGAAACGCTGGGCTGTCAGCTGGTCGTTTTTCCCCAAATCAAAAAAACGATTAACACTGCCCTTGAAATTGTGCGCATTAAAGGTGTGGCCTAGAAACTCGCCCGCGTATAGCATCGCGCGGATGACCTGGATATCCCCCCAATCCAACGTCACAGAATAGGACGGCACTTCCGTATCCTTGAGCTGGAGCGTGTAATGGACATCGGAAATTCGGGCAAGATTTCGCTGCGCCGACTGAAGCAAGGGCACCACTTCGTTGCGGTAGAGGTTGATGGCCTCCTCCGACTTGAAATTGGCGGGCAGAACGATATCGCCATGGGCATCCTCGCGGGCTTGGGCGGTCCAGTTATAGAGATTCCTGCCTTCCTTTGAAATGCCAAGGCGATCGAGAAAACTGCTGCCGGGCCCTTGTTGGGGAAGCAACAAGAGCGAGGTCGCGGCTTGCAGGACATTTGCATCCGGATTGTCCGGATTCAACGCCAATGCGCGGGTGAAGTGCGTGTGGGCATCCGTGAGGTTCTTCTGTTCCAGGAGGAGCCGGCCCGATTCGACCCAGGCTTGGTCTGCGGACAGTTGTCCAAAGCACGGGGGAATCATGGCAAAGAAGCACCAGGTCAGGAGTTGAATCTGTTTCATAGATCGATCGGGGATTGTTGGCGTGAAGCGCTCGCAGGGGTATCGGCGAGCAGATCGTATTCGATGGGTTGGTTATTGCGGGTCAAGGACAGGCGCAAATCGGCAGCATTACACGATGCCGACAGCTGGCCATGCGCTGCTTCCATGGATTGGGTGCCATACTGGATATGGTCCAATAACAGCGTTGGAGTTATGGAGGTAGGATCTGGCCGCGCCCGCCGGGCCTGCAAACGGCAGGATCCCGGAGCGCCAACCGTGATCTCCAGTCGCCGAATTTCCCAGGGCACTGTCCCTGCCAGGGAGTTCAGACGGTCTGTTAAGTTCCTGAGAAAGTCTCTTAGGCCTTCGGGTTGCCGGATGGTGACATGGACACCCTCCAGGACGAACTTCGGACAGGCGGCGATTTTAAAGAAACCGAGGCGCCGCGGTTCCGGGGCGGCCTGGTCGATTGTGATCACTGCCACCAAGACAGGTTGTGGCGCCTGTGTGAAGAGAGGGATGACCGCCTTGCGCAGCTTGATTCCTTCGGCGGCTTGAGCCTGCGGCCAACACCCCAGGCATGCCAGCAGCAGCAATCCCCCCGTTCCCAGGCCGAGCATAGAGATCTTCTCCATCTGGATCCTTGTTCGAAGGTAACTCTGATTAGAGCGGATGATGGAGTGGAAGATAGAGAACCGGGGACCAGCGGCAAGCAAAAAAGCCTGCATCCGATGCTCTGCATGGGCCGTGTTTCGCCCTTCCCGAGTTCGAACCACTCAATCCGGGTGACTGTCAAGCCAGTCGCGCAACGCAGTTTCCCATCGGCCCCAGTCGGAGCCGTAATCGGCCTCCAAAAAATGCAGGAGAATTTCCCGGGCCTCGGTCTCCTTCGGATGTTCCTGGTTTCGCATGACCTGAAGCAATAGAGGCAATTTGATGCTGTTGGGTCGGTTGAGAAGGTCGGACACCAGGATATCGAGGACGTTCGTCGACGTACGGATGTTGGTTAAGAGAGCCGTTACCGTTGAGAAATTGCCGTCTTCAAGAAGATTGACCAGGTGCTGAGCGGTTTCCTCCTGCTCCGATTCCGCCAACGAAGGCATGAGCGCAAGGAGTTGCTGGGCTTTTGCCCCCTCGGACTCCGGGGCAAGCAGAATTTTCTCCAACGGGAAATGATCTCTTTCGGGCAGACTTTGCCGGGGAGTTTTGGATTCAGGATCGGTGTTTGCCTGAGGAGGTAGGGGAATGGGATCACGCCCAGCCCGCGATAGGGTGACCGTTGGGGACAGTGTTTTATTCTCGGACGCGCGGACGGCCTGACGGGTCACTGCTTGCGGCGGTGAACCATCGGGTTTCCGAATGGCCAGCCCATAGAAAACCACAGCCAGGAGAATCAGGCAGATCAGCAACAAGCCTTTGAGAATCCATTGGTTTGAAGCCTGTCGATTCCTGGGCTGATGTCTTGTCATCTTGAGCAAGCCTAGTCATCCACAGTTTGGCCGACCAGCAGACGGAATTGCCAGCCGGTATCATCGGAGACGGTCTCCTGGGTCTGTTTCATGAGCACGCCGATGAGTTGTTCCTGAGGATCGGCGAAGTATTGGGTATTGAAATAACCGCCCCAGTCAAAGGTGCCGGCGCTGCCTTGGCCTCCTTTGCCCTGGCCTTTCTCGGTCAGGACACCGAAGGCCAAGCCAAAGTGTTTGTTGCCTTCTCCCCAGAGGGAGCCAATCTGATCCCGCATCATGGTTTCGATGGTGGTTCTGCTGAGGATGCGTTTTCCGTTCAGTTCGCCGCCGTTCAGGTACATTTGGAGAAAGCTTGCATAATCTTTTGCCGAGCTGCAGAGGCCAGCGCCGCCCGAGAAAAAGGTTTTGGCGCCTTTGACCGGGTAATCCGGATCGTAAAAGGTCACCGGAAAATGGATCCAAGTGTTGTTTGCGGGTTTCTGAACCGGCACAAGGCGGTGGGCCTTCTCCCGGGGGAGGTAAAAACCGGTGTCTTTCATGCCCAAAGGATCGAACAAGCGCTGGCGCAGAAACACGTCGAATGGCAGACCGGAGACGACTTCGATGAAATAGCCCAGCACATCGAGGCCCTCGCTGTAGGTGAAGGCTTCGCCCGGGTGATGGTGCAGGGGCAACTGGGCGAGCTTCTTGACACTGTCACCAATTTTAATCGACTCGGTCGTGAACAGGTCGGTGATGCCGGCCTTTTGGTAGATCTTGCGGAACCTTTCATCGGCATCAATGACGCCATAGCCGATCCCCGAGGTGTGTGTGAGCAGGTGACGGATGGTGATTTCGCTTTTGGCGGGTTCGGTGGTCCAGGTTCCGTTCGCATCGTCGTAAGACTTGAGGAGTTGAGGATTTTTGAATTCCGGGATGAATTTCGAGATGGGATCATCCAATTGAAAACGTCCTTCCTCCCAGAGCATCATGACGGCCGTGGAGGTGATGGCCTTGGATTGCGAGGCGATCCGGAAAATATCATCCCGACGAAGCGTGCGGCCGGCGGTGTTATCCGCCATCCCGAAGGCCTTGTGGTAAACGATTTTTCCATGGCGCGCGACCAGCGCGACGATGCCGGGCACGTCGCCGTCTCGGATGGCCTGCTCGCACATCGCGTCGATGCGGGCCAGGCGTTCGGCCGAAATCCCCACGGGGGCGGGGGCTGCCTCCTTGAGGGACGGGGATCTCCTGGCGGATGCAGCTGATGCGCTCTGGGAGAGGGGAGGAAGTAGAATGAGGCCAGCCAACAACCAGGGCAACCAACGGAGCCAGCCCTGAAAAGAGCTTGGAACATTTGGACGGATCAAGACGACTGCCTCAGGACCTGCATGCAGTTTTTTCATAAGATGATCGGCCGGAGTCTGCCAATGGAGCGGCAAAAAGGCACGCCCTTCTCAGTCGGCGAAGGGAAATAAACGCCTGAGTTCAGCCTTGTCGGGGCGCCGGCCGTATTCGCAGATTTCAAAGGCTTCGGCCGATTTGACTTGATCGGCGCGTTCGGCGCCATACCAATCCCGGAGTTGGGAGCGATAGGCTTTCGCCCAAGCGGCAAACCGGCTCGAGAATCGTTCCCGCACGGTTTGTCGGCGGGCCTGCTGCTTGTCGGGTTCGGAGGGCACCAGGTTGATCGACCCATTGGCCCCCCCTTCGTAGAACTGGGATTCGAGGGCGGCCATGGCCTGCAGTTTTTTCTCGAGGACTGAATCGGTGTTGACGACAACATCGGCCTGAAAGGGAGTGGGTTTCTGGAAGTCATCCTGGAAAAAGAAGAAGGCCGGATTGGATTTCAGCGGGGGAACATCGGGACAGAAGAATGGAACGGTCACCATGTAAGCGGCATCCTGCACGAGAATGGCGCTGTAGCGGTGATCGGGGTGATAATCGTTTGGGCGATGGCTCATCACGATATCGGCCTGCCATTCGCGGATCAGGCGCACAATCATCCGCCGGTTTTCGAGGGTGGGCATCACTTCGCCATCGTGGATGTCAAGCACCTCCGTTTCGATGCCGAGGATTTGAGCCGTTTTTTTCACCTCAGCCAGACGGCGCTGGGCCAGGGGGCCGCCCGCCTCGCGCCAATGGCCAATGTCACCGTTCGAAACCGAGACAAACTTAACCTTGTGGCCGCGCTCGGCAAACAGCGCCGCGGTCCCCCCAGCTTTGATTTCGCAGTCGTCAGGATGCGCCCCAAAGCAGATGATCCGCAGAGGCTCGGCGGCACTTGCCCTCATGCTCACCAGGGCGACTGCGATGACCGTGAACCATGCGGGAGTCAGGAACCGACGAAGAAAAGAATTCGCTTTCATATATGAACCCGGAGAGTCTGATTTACTGTCCAAAATAGGAACAACTTGCGCTAGGATCAAGGATGAACCAGCGGTGCCCGGATCAAAATTTGATTACTTTTTTTAGACAACAATCGAATCGGGCGACGCTAGGAGGGTGAACGTGCTTGGAAAGACGACGCATGGATGACGGACTGACCCAAGAGGCTTGGGGCCAGTGGGTGCGAAAACACGCGCCCCGCCTGCTGCTGTTCGCGCGGCAATTAAGCCGCAGCGAGGCTGACGCCCAGGATTTGGTTCAGGACTCCCTGCTGGCCGCCTGGAAGCGATGCGCAGACGGTCAAGTGCCGCCACTTTCCGCGGTGTTCACAACCATCCGGTGTCGCGCCATCGATTGGGGGCGCCGCTCAGACCGGAGGACCGCTCGCGAGGAATCTGTCCAGGAATCCCAGTCCCAAGTGTGGTTCGACACGCACGTGGAGGATCGCGAAATGAGCCAGTGGGTGCAGTCGGCCTTGATGAAACTGCCCGACTATTACCGGGAGGTCCTCACGCTCAGAGTATGGGGTGAACTGACTTTCGAGCAAATTGCCGAAGTGACCGGTGCCCCACCCAATACGGTTGCCTCTCGATATCGTTACGGGCTGGCCGAACTCCGCAAGCTGGCTCGGGAGGTGAAGGTATGATGAATCCGGAAGAACAAGCCTTCGAGGCCGAACTGCGGCGCTTACGGCCGGCCCAACCGCCGGAGGAAGTTTTGGCGCAATGGGAAAGCGCTCCACTCCGCTCCGACAGGGCAGGGGAGTTAGAACAGGGTTGCCGCCCCGCGTTCTCTATTGGAGCGCTGCTAAGAAGCTGGTATCGACCGGCAATGGCCCTATTGGCACTGGGACTCCTGGTTGCAGGTTGGCGGGTGTGGGTCCGTCATGAATCCAACCCGATCGTCGCGTCCAACGGAACCGCTCCTCTCGTCGCCGATGATGTGATCATCGATCGGCAATTAGTGGCGGCGTTCGAGGGATTGGCGGAGTTGCCGACGGGGGAACCCATCCGGTTTACCTGCTATGAGTGGATCGACCGGGTGACCGTGCGAGATACCGCGCGCGGGGTGATGATTGAAAGCCGGGAGCCGCGGCGCGAACTCGTCCCAGCCAGCCTCGTTACCTATTAATTAGACCGGTGGCCAAAAGAACTCTCCGGAATAGTGATGCGGAAAATTCGGGCGTTTTTGCCAAGCGATTGAATCAGTCAGTGACGAACCAATCAATGAATGCAGGATAAAAATATGATGATGACATTATTCAAATGGAAATTCCACCCCGAACCCATCTGGGTGGGGACTCTGTGTGTCGCCCTCGCCGGTCTCGTTCAGGGGCGAGCCGAACTGGATGTCGTCCAGGAGACCGCCACCGAGGGAGGCGGTTCCACAGAAATCCAAGTCAACAAGGAGCTGCGTGTCGTCAAGGAAACCCAGACTGAGCCTGGAAAGTCCCAGGTCGATTTCTTGCTCAAAGAGCTCAAGCCGGTTTCTTTGAAGGCCAAGGGGCTTGCCCCCACGGAAGTCCCCTGGCTGGGCATTCACACGGAAGAAGCGCCGGAAGTGATCGCCGCCCAACTCGAGTTGGCGCCGGGCGCCGGGCTGGTGGTTCAGTATGTCACACCCGAGAGCCCCGCGGCCAAGGGGGGCCTGCAGAAGAACGATGTGCTGGCCCAATGGGAAGACCAATGGCTGGTGCATCCGGAGCAGTTGCGCAAACTGGTCCAATACCGCAAGGAAGGAGACACGGTTGCTTTGAAGTATTATCGGGGCGGCAAAATGAGCCAGGTCTCCGTCGTGCTGGGCAAGAACAAGGCCAGCGAAGGGAGTTGGCCAGGGATTGAAGGTGGAGCCGATGTATGGCGGTTTCTGGGGAGTGGTGAGCCATGGCCGGCCATTCCACGCAGCGAGGAGCTCCGTGTGAAATTGGATAAGATCAAGGAATCCATGGGACGACTGAAAATCGATGAGAAAAAGCTCGAGAACGAGATTCAGCGCAGCATGGAATCTGCGCAAAAAGCCCTGACTGAGGCCCTGGGGCGAATGACAAATGTCGAGCCCGCCCTGGACAAGACGCGCCGGAACCTTGAAAAACTGATCCAATCGAACATTGCCGTTTCCCAGGATGCCCGAGTGACCGTGAAAAGCGACCAACGCGGCGTTCAGAGCCTCGTGCATGCGGATGACGACGGGACCTATGTCATTGTTGCCAATCCGCGAAAGCGCCTGACCGCGCATGACAA
>Ga0116154_10001158_pt1 | contig 23708 bp, 19 predicted proteins | sample AD_UKC030_MetaG_FD_89898 | JGI IMG/M metagenome (GOLD analysis project Ga0116154, IMG submission 89898) | Active sludge microbial communities of municipal wastewater-treating anaerobic digesters from USA - AD_UKC030_MetaG | ecosystem: Engineered > Bioreactor > Anaerobic > Digestate | place: USA...
GTATGAAGAGCTTGGAGATGTTTTCCGCAACTGGAAAGTACTTTCGCTTTCCCTTGTACAGAACTGGATCATTGGTCCTGTGCTGATGTTTGCCCTGGCCATCCTGTTTTTCAAACTTTTCCCGGGCGAAAACAACGCCAACCTGCCCTACATGTACGGAATCATCATGATCGGGCTGGCCCGCTGCATTGCCATGGTGATCGTATGGAACGACCTGGCCAAAGGGGACACCCAGTATGCTGCCGGCCTGGTTGCCTTCAACTCAATCTTCCAGGTGCTTTTCTTCTCGGTGTATGCGTGGTTCTTCATTGCCGTGCTTCCTGGCTGGTTTGGTATTCCTACCAATGACGCGGTGGAACGAATAACGATTGGTACGATTGCCCGGAGTGTATTCATCTATCTGGGCATTCCGTTTATTGCCGGATTTCTTACACGTTTTATTTTGATTCGGGTCAAGAGCAAAGACTGGTACCACCAGAAGTTTATCCCAAGGATCAGCCCGGTTACCCTGATTGCCCTGTTGTTCACCATTATTGTAATGTTCTCTCTGAAAGGGGAATACATCATCAGGATACCGCTCGATGTTGTACTTATTGCTCTTCCGCTGCTGATCTATTTTGTGGTGATGTTTGTCCTTTCCTTCTTTTTGAGCCGTCGGGTTGGGGCCAGTTACCCTCAATCGGTCACCCTTTCCTTTACGGCTGCCAGCAACAACTTTGAGCTAGCCATTGCTGTGGCAATCGCCATTTTTGGCATGAACTCAGGGGAGGCTTTTGCCGCGGTGATAGGCCCGCTGGTGGAAGTACCGGTGATGATTGCCCTGGTAAGCCTGGCATTCTGGTTTAAGCGAAAATATTTTACCGCCTGACAAACAATCGGTTGTAATTTCTTCCCTTCGCAATCTTCATGTTTGGGTATAATTCCCTGAAATATTTCCTAACTTTCGGGGCTGAAAGGTAATTCATATCCAAATGATTGTAAAATTTCTCAAAAAGGAGGAACCGAAATGACAGACAACAAAACTTCGAAGAAGCTCACAAGAGTTGGAGACGATGAAACTCCGGAAGGAAGCAGCCCTGTTAACCCCGGCACTTTTACCCCCACCGGTGAAAGCAAGCGCAAAGCAGGAAATTTCAGGCTTATCGCGGTCATAGCCTGGGTTATCGCCATTGCCTTTGAGGTTTGGGCTATTATTACTCTGAAGAAAGTACCGGTGAATATGACCATGCTGATCATTCTGATCGTTGCAGATCTTATTTTCGCTGTGGCAGGTTCGTTGGTCTGGAAGAAGGCCAACCGGCTGGATCCTGCATCGGTCAAGGACAAATTCAGGTTTTTTGTGCAAAATCAGCTTGGGGCAATCATCAGTATTATTGCTTTCCTTCCGTTGGTTATTCTGATTTTCACCAACAAAAACCTTACTGGCAAACAAAAGGGTCTGGTTGGAACCATCGCAGTGGTCGCCCTGATTATTGCCGGTATAGCCGGGGTGGATCTGAATCCTCCCTCGCAGGAAGAGTATGCAGAACAAACCCAGCAGGTAGAATCATTAAACAATGGCGTTAATCATGTATACTGGACAAAATCGGGGAAAAGTTTCCATTTGTACCAGGATTGCTCCTACATCAACACAGATCGTACGGATGAGATTTTTGAAGGAACGGTGGCCAAAGCCAGAGAGCTGAAAAACATCACCGATCTGTGTGACAGGTGTGAGCGCAGGGCTCAGAAGGAAAAGGAAGCACTGGCCCAGCCTGCTGTTCCGGAAGAGACCAATCCTCCGGCCGAGTAATACGAATCCGGAGTTGGATTACAACCCATAACGGGTTCTTTTTCTGATCTTTAAACATCTAATTAAAAAATTATGGGAAAATTCATTGTAACCAAAAGAAAGGATGGTGAGTTCCAGTTCAATCTGCAGGCCACCAACGGGCAGGTAATCCTTTCCAGTGAAGGATATGCTGCCAAACCATCCTGCCTGAACGGCATTGAATCGGTCAGGAAAAATGCGGCAGAAGGGCGCTTTGAGTCAAAAGCAGCAGCCAACGGCAAATTCTTTTTCCTGATCAAATCGTCAAATGGCCAGACCGTTGGGCAGAGCCAGATGTATGCTTCAGAAGAAAGCTGCAAAACCGGTATTGAATCGGTTAAAAAGAATGCCCCGGACGCTTCTGTTGAAGACCAGACCGTTTAATTAATTTGGAAAAACCGGTACTGTCATCTTCCAGGCTGGTGGTACCGGTTTTAACATCATTGACAAACCCTAAAAGAACCACAATATGTTATCACAGATACTTGAAATTGTCAGGGAAAATGCCGGGGAAGCCATCATCAACAACCCTGTTATTCCCAATAAGAAAAATTCGGCTGCCATCAAAACTGCCTCAGGTTCTATTGTAAAGAATCTGCAAAAAATGGCGGGCAGCGGAGAACTGGATGCCATTAAAGGGATGTTTGCCGGAGAAGGACAGGTAGAAAACAATCCGGTAATCAATCAGTTATCAGGCAATGTTGCGGGTGACCTGATGAAGAAGTTCGGCCTGGATAAGGGTGCGGCATCGGGGATTGTACAACAATTGCTGCCGATCGTAATGAAGAAATTCGTACAAAAAACGAACGACCCGAAAGACAACAGCATTAATCTGGAGAGTGTGCTGGGTTCCCTCATGAGCGGAAAAAGCAAGAGTGGCGGAGGGTTGCTGGGGAATCTTCTGAAAGGTTTTTTGAAGAGATAATACAGGTTTGCATATTTTATTTACCAAAAACAACATCACACGATGAACAATCTCTATTACATCATTATCCCTGTTTTGGTCATCTTTTTTGCCGGTATCAGGATTGTAAGGCCCACCCAGAGAGGTCTGATTGAACGGCTCGGAAAATACTACAAATTTGCCAATCCAGGGTTCCACTGGATCATCCCGATCATCGACCGGATTTTTCTGGTAAACGTCACCGAACAGATGGTAGACGCAGAACCGCAGGAGATCATTACCAACGACAACCTGAATGCCCGGGTAGATGCCCAGGTATATTTCAGGGTTAAAGCTGATGAGGAGTTTGTAAAAGGCTCTATTTACAACGTAAACAATTACCGATATCAGATAGTGAACCTTGCGCGTACCACTTTGCGTAATATCATCGGAACCCTGACGCTGAAATCTGCCAACAGTGAACGGGGGAAAATCAATGCAGAGCTCTATACTACTTTACATGAAGAAACCAAGAGTTGGGGTATTGAGATCGTAAGGACAGAGCTAAAAGAAATTGATCCGCCAAAAGATGTCCAGGAAACCATGAACAAAGTGGTTAAGGCTGAAAATGAGAAGATTGCAGCCATTGATTCTGCCACTGCAGCTGAAACAGTTGCAGATGGAGTTAAAAGGGCCAAGATCAAGGAAGCGGAAGGCTTCAAGCAGTCGAAAATCCTGCATGCTGAAGGTGAAGCTGAGGCCATCAGGCTGGTGAACGAAGCGGCAGACAAGTTTTTTGTTGGAAATGCACAGCTGCTGCGAAAGCTGGAGGCCCTTGAAAAATCCCTTGAGCAAAACGCCAAGATCGTGGTGCCTGCAGGCAGTGAGCTGGTAAATGTAATCGGGGAGATGGCGGGGTTACTCCCGTTTCCCAAAAAAGCCGACACAAGGAAAGACAATCCCTGAGCTGAAACAGAGTAGATTGTATTAAGATAATCCTGATTTAATCCACAGGTTACCTTTTGGTTATTCGCTTCTGAATCAGACCAGTTCAATACCTACAGTCTTCTTGCACTGAAGGTGTCTCCCTGGCGGATGTCACCGGTTTGGACTCCTTTGGCCAGCCAGTTTTTTCGCTGGCTTGAGGTGCCATGCTGGAAAGAATCAGGCGTCACATACCCCCGGGTGTTCATCTGGATCTGGTCGTCTCCTACGGCCGAGGCGGCATTCAATGCCTCTTCCAGATCTCCCTCCTCAAGAAAGCCGAACATTTTTTGTCCATGGTGCACCCATACCCCAGCCAGAAAATCCGCCTGAAGTTCGAGCTTAACCGTCATCTGGTTGATGGCAGCCTGACTGGCACCGGATGATCTGACACTTGTCAGCTTATCCATGGTACCAATGAGATTCTGCACATGATGCCCGACTTCATGGGCCAGAATATAGGCAACGGCAAAATCACCCTGAGCGCCAAGCTTAGTCTGTAACTTTTCCAGAAACTCCAGATCGATGTAAACCTTCTCGTCGCCAGGACAATAGAACGGGCCGGTGGCATCCTGGGCAAATCCGCAGGCTGACTGAATGCTGCCTCTGAAAAGTACAAGTTTGGGTTCTCTGTAGGCCATTCCCATTTCCTTGAAGAGTTTGTGCCAGACATCTTCAATATCAGCCAGCACCACCGAAACGAATTCACCCATTTCCTGCTCCTCTGCCGATAATGGGACCTCCTGCCCGGTTTCTGCCGGATTGGTGACTTCTCCGAAATTTATCACCGATAAAGGATCCCCGCCAATAAAATAGACGATGGCTGCAAGGATCAGGGTGCCGATCAGGCCCCCTTTCAGTCCGACTGACCGACGGCCGGTAGTCCTCATGTCTTCCACATTGGTGCTTTGTCTTCTTCCTTTCCAACGCATAACCGATGGTTTTTTGTTATTTTTGATCACAATCTGTTTCGACAGCCAAGTTACGATATTTTTCACCTTTCGGCAAGAGACTGTGGTTAAAAAACAAACAAACCAAACCCGATCCGCTGACGGGGTTTTCCGACCTGGTTTTTCTCTCATCTGGGAATTGCCCCAGAACCTGCTTGGATTTCTCCTGTACCTATATTACAGACATTACAGAAAACCCTTAGCGTCCCCGGATATTATTCTGAATCATTTCTTTGTGGGGACAGAAAGATCTGGAGTGAGCCTGGGGTACTTTGTGTTTTATCCAGTTATTAAGGACCAGACCGGAATCAGGGTAAAAAGGAGCAAAGCCCACGAATACGGTCATGCTTTACAATCGCAGTGGCTCGGCCCGCTTTACCTTATTGCAGTGGGGGTGCCTTCTCTTGCCAGGATCCTGTATGCAAAAATCTACCGTGCCATCTGCAGCAAGCCCTGGGGTGGATATTTCAAAGGTTATCCGGAAAGCTGGGCAGAACGACTGGGAGCCAGGTATTCATCAAGTTTTTAAAAACTTTGCTGAACAAGATAAAGATTTTATAATTTTGCGGTCTCGACTCCGGTTTTCGGGACGTTAGCTCAGCCGGTTCAGAGCGCATGTTTCACAGACATGAGGCCACTGGTTCGAATCCAGTACGTCCCACAAAGCAAAACCATCCTGATGCCCAGGGTGGTTTTTTATTTCCTGATGAATTTCAGAACCCGCGGATTTTCATCCCCCACACAGATAAGGTACATTGCGGGGGGTAGATGTGATATATCCACCCTGGTCTCTGATCCTGCCAGGAGACCCCTGTGAATTACCCTGCCGGTAAAATCTTTAATGGCATAGCACTGGCCCGTCAAACCGGGCTCTGTGAAAAGTGTAAATTCCGCTGAGGCAGGATTGGGAATAATGACGGCCCGGGGAGTGTCGTCAGGATCTTTGACTGCATTATAAACCGACAGCGAATAACAGGATGAGGTGTCGGTACATCCATCGTACGTTACAATCAGGGCATAGGTACCAGATACAGCAGGTTTGAAAAATCTGGCGGTTTGCCCGGCTACCGGTTGAAAGCTGTTATTGCAGTCTGCCCACACATAGGTTGCGGAGTCCTGGTTGGCAAAGAGCGTCGAGTCGGTTGCTGTAACGCTGGTATCGAGGTTTTTGATGGCCACCGGGAAAGCCACTGTACACCCTGTGGTAGTATATGTTATGAAATAATTTCCCGGAACCCCCAAAGAGGGTGTGAAGGTTCCTGAAGCGGTGTCAATCCCAAGGCCTGAGGGGATCACCCCGAAGGTGCCACCAGGAGTACCCATCAGGCTTACGGTTTGGGGTGTTGAATTATTCGGGCAGTAAGGGCTTCCGGTATATTGAATTGAGGGGCTGGCATTGAGAAACACATAGTCGCCGTCGTTGTTGCTGAAATACCCGGAATAGATATCGATATAGCTGTCGCCGTTGATGAATCCAATTGCCTGGCCGTGGCAGCTTGAGCCCACCGGGGCCTGGTAACAAAGGGAAAAATTCAGGTTCTCGCCGTTGATCCAGACCTGAGGGGAAGCACTGTAAAACCCCAAAAAAACATCCAGGTCCCCGTCATTGTCGAAATCATAGAGATTCACTGACTTGCAGTATGATCCGGTGCTGACAGAGCTATGCAGTGAAAAACTGCCGGTACCGTTGTTCAGCCATATTTCACAGGTATTGCCAAACTTTCCGACCCACGCATCCAGATCCCCGTCTTTATCCAGGTCTCCCAAATCCACATAAGTGCAATTTGAGCCGAAAGGGGTTCCGGACAGTATAAAATTTCCAGTGCTGTCGTTCAGGAAAACGGTGTTGCCATAGGAGCTGTTTTCAACCACGAAGGCATCCAGGTCGCCATCATTGTCGAGGTCGCCCAGCTCGGCATCATGTCCCCGTGCACCGGCCAGGGTCTGGTAAAGGGAATACAATCCTGTACCATTGTTTTTATAAATCTTTCCACTGCCCCCGCCCGAATTCGGCAGAAAAAGATCAGGATCATTGTCGCCGTCCAAATCCCCCACTGCGGCATTGTAACAGGCAATATTCGATGACACATTGTATCCGGTAAAGACTCCTGTCCCATTGTTCAGCAACAGGGTAAGGCTTGCGGATGAATAAAACGGTATGGCAATGATATCCGAGTCGTTGTCGTTGTCGATATCCACCACATGTACTCCGTAAAAATCAGGATTTGGAGCGGTGGCATAGTGGGCTGCAAGGGAGAAGGTGCCACTTCCGTTGTTAAAGTAGACATCCACTCCATAATAAGCCGATATGGCAACTGCATCCATGTCCGAGTCCCCGTCCAGATCCCCGAGAGCCACGCCAAAGGTTGCTGCAGAGGTTGGAGGCTCAACCTGCTGCTGATAGGAAAAAATACAGCATTGGGCCATCAGCCCGGCAGGCCACAAAAAGACAACTGTCAAAACAACTATTCTGTACAGTTTTCTCATATTTCAGGGTATTGGAGGTGATTAAAAAACAACAGGGATTCCTGATTCATCCCAGCAAAGATATCGATTCAGAAATCAAATCACAACACCTGAACCACCGGATTGGGTATCTGATGATTACCCTGAAATCATTTCCCTGAGCTTTTTATATCCCTGCTGGCTTGCACGGATCTCTGAGCCGTTTTTTAAAACTACACTCCAGGTCTCTTTGCCAAAGAGATATATGTTTTTGATCTGCTTTATATTAACAATATAACTTCGGTGAATCCTGATAAAGGTATCTGCTGGCAGATGTTCCTCGTAAAATTTCATGGTCTTCTCCTTCAGATGATTTCCCAGATCGGAAACCACCAGCACATAGTCATCCTGTGCCTGCAGGTAATGGATTGTATCCAGCGGAATGACCGTGATTTTGGAACCGGTCCGGGCCACCAGTTTCGTCAGCCCGGCAATCTGTGCTGTACCCTCACTGATCAGCTTGTGGTATGGCTGAACAGCGGAAGGTTGCCTGTTCCGGATCCTGTCGGTAGTCCTGGTTGTTGCTTCCAGCAGCCGTTCCTCCGAAAAAGGTTTCAGCAAATAGTCCACGGCATGCATTTCAAATGCTTTGATGGCAAAAGCGTCATAAGCGGTGCAGAAAATCACTTCCGGTTTTTCCTGCAGGATTTCCAGCATTTCAAATCCGTTGATTTTAGGCATCTGAATGTCAAGAAACAATAAATCAGGCTGGAGTTCATGAATCATCCTGACAGCCTCCAGGCCATTGGAACATTCACCGACAATTTCCACCAACCCGGATTTGCGGATATAATGCCTCAGAAGGTCCCTTGCAGGAGCTTCATCGTCGATCAGAAGACATCGGATTTTTTCCATCATGAATATGGAATTTTTAATGTGATAACGAACCAGTTATGTTCTTTTATAATGGTGATCAGGTCATCCCTGTTATAGAGGTTCATGAATCTCTCCCTGAGGTTTCTCAGGCCGGTACCGGTGCCGGGTCTTTTACCGGAGGCGAATGGATCGTAAGGATTGCTCACAGAAATTTGTGCCATCCCATTGTCACTTGGTTCGCAACGGATCAGGATTTCTGCGCCCTCTTCCAGATCCGACAATCCGTGTTTCACGGCATTTTCTGCCAGAGGCTGCAGGATCATGGCGGGAACAGGATGATGAACCAGTTCAGGATGAACCTCTTCCACCACTTTCAACCGATCCCCAAAACGCACTTTTTCGATCCTGAAATAGAGCCTGCAATGCTCCAGTTCCCTCTCCAGCGTACTGAGCGGTTTACTGCCTGATTCGAGGGAATACCGCATGAATTCCGACAGGTTTACCACCATCTCCTGTGCTTTTTGAGGATTGACAAGGATCAGTGCATTCACCGAGTTCAGGCTGTTGAACAGAAAGTGGGGATTGATCTGGAATCTGAGCATACTGAGTTCGGTCTCTTTCAGCAGGGTCTGCAGCTCTGCCTGCTGCAACTGCTGATTACGGAGTTTCTTCAGATTGACTATCAGGTATGCAAGGCTCACTACAACCGTGTAAAGTATGATACCGGTAACAACCCTGATGGCAATGGTTTCGTTGAGAAAGAGAAGGTATCCGGCCATTTCCCTGAAGATCAGCTTCAGGAGCCCGTACACCGGCAGAATCCAGATGAGCTGAACTGCTGTCATTACAGAGAGATGGATAAACAACAGCTCCGGCCAGCTTTTCTCGTTGAGGTCAGAGAACCGGACCATGAACCACAATCCCACCCCGATCAGGGCAAAGCTCAGGTTGAAAAGAACTGCCTCGGTGGCAGCACAAGCCCACGAAATATTGTAAAAGGCATATAAAACCATCATGTGGGTTATGGCAATCATAACCCACAATCCGGAATAGATAAGTGGCAACCGGCTTTTCAGTACTGGTGCAATTTTCACAACAGATCAGTTGAACAGTTCACCGCCCCCAAAGATAGCAACACCTTTTATTAACAGCACTTTGTTTTCGGCTACCTGATCGAGATTTCTCTTGTCTGAAAATCCTCCAAGGACGCTAACCACTTCGGTTTTTACATTCCAGTCGCGCGGAACATTGATCTTGGCTCCCCCGAAAACCGACACAAACTCGATCTCCTGTGGTCCATCAGCCAGTTCGCAACGGGTAAGGTCAAGCTCGAGCCCACCAAACACCGCGATGGATTTTCCCCCTTTAAAGCTTCTGGAGACGAATCTTCTTTCCCGGCCGGCAAACACAGCAACTTCCTCAAAGTAATCATCAGTTGCCGTAACATGGCGGGTCTTTTTTCTGAAAACCCTCCGGGACCCAAAGATCACCGTCAAACCGATGATAATAATGAGAGATGGCCAGAAGGCGTCCCTGAAAGAAGCGGCAACCCCACTGTACATGGATAGCATGAAAAATCCGCCGGTCAGCACGAGCAGAGCTCCGAAGAACCTCCCACGCCCGTTGAACAGATTGATCAAGCCAATTGCGATGACCAGCGCTTGCCATGAGAACACCCCCCTTTCCACTTCCGGATCCAGCATTTGAAGGTTCCTGAGGAGCCAGCAGATGCCAAATCCAACGACCAGAAGCCCGAAAACGATCGATTTGCGTTTAAGGGCCGGCCTGATCTCTTTGTGCTGGTTGGGATACCATTCCCGTTCATTTTCCTGTGTTTTTTGATTTGATTCCATTTTTTCTGATTTTAATGTTTGATTGCAATGGGTTGTTATTAAATCTGTGGCAAAAATATCACAGGGTCCCTGTGGCATCAAGGAAGATTCGGTGGGTGCCATGAATTTCCCCGGTAAATGCCGGATATTTACCCGTGAAAGGTTTCGGAATGCACCGAAGACTGAAAAAACATCAGCAGACCTTGCATTCGGCGGGAAACTTTTGTAATTTTACTGTGAAAAGCAACCTTTTAACCACTTATCGTTATGAAAAAGATCATTCTGGTAGGTATTGATTTTTCAAAGGGCTCAATGCATGCCCTGAAGATTGCCATCGGTATAGCCAATAAGGCTCAGGCAAATGTGATGCTGGTGCATGTGATGAAGCCCCAGCGTGAGGATTCGATTTTTACCGATGACAGAAATGAATTGCGCAAGGAAGCCAAGAAGCGGCTTGAGGAGATTATTTCCAGGAGCAGGTTTGAGCTCCGGGGGGGGAAGCTGATGTACAAAATCAGGTCTGGCAAAGTTGACCGGGAGATTATCAATCAGGCCAAATACCACGATGCCTTTCTGATCGCAGTTGGCACCCACGGGATATCCGGATTTGAGCCCTTCTGGGTTGGAAGCAATGCCTACCGCATCGTTACCGGAGCACCCTGCCCAGTTATTACCATCCGTTATGGCGAGGATGCCAAGCGTAATATCTCGAAGATCGTACTCCCCATCGACAGCACCAAGGAATCACGGCAGAAGGTTCCGTTCACCGCTGTGCTTGCAAATATGTTCAGTGCCGAAGTGGTTATCCTTGGACTGGTTACTTCGGAAGCCATGGATGGGCTGATCGATTCATACTGCAAACAGGTGGAAAAATACCTGCTCAATGAAGGGATCATCAATACCATTCACAAGCGACATGCTGAAAACCTGACGGATGAAGCTATCAATTTTGCACGGGATATCAGTGCCGATTTGATTGTCATCATGACCGAACAGGAGACCACGCTGTCAAATTTACTCCTGGGTTCATACGCCCAGCAAATGATCAACCATTCAGAGTTGCCCGTCCTGAGTCTCAGATCAAGAAACCTGTATGATTTTGCCCTGCATTGAAAATCCAATTTATTGGAATTTAAATGATTGTAAAGGGATGAATAATTTTTTTGGCAGACCAGGCATGAAATCTGACGGGAGTTACTTGCATTTTTAATATCTTGGTATATATTTGCATATTGGGAAATTTGTGGAAATAATTTCACGGTTTTCCGTAATGCTTTAGATAAGATTGTATTAGATCGTTATGATGAGAAGATACTTTTTGCTGGTTGCAATGTTGGTGGTGATTTCTGCCGGCCTGAAGGGGCAGCAGGCAACCCGGGGAGACGTTAACATTATACAGGACAGCCGTGTTGAAGAACTCCTTGAGAAACACCGGCAGATCAATGAAGCTTTCAATGGCCTGAGTGGCTACCGGATCCAGATTTTCTTTGATTCCGGATCCAATGCCAAGAACAGGGCAAACAATGAGCGCAGGCGGTTTATGGCATTGTTCCCTTCGATAAGTGCCTACATCCTCTTTGATGCCCCAAATTTCAAAGTGAGGGTTGGCAACTTCCGAAGCAGGCTTGAAGCAGAAAAATTTCTGAATGATATCCTGAAACATTTCGAGATGGCTTATGTGGTGCCTTCAAGAATCGAACTTCCTAAACTATAAACGATCAATAATCACAAATTCAATTTGATATGGATCTAATTATTGTTGGTATCGACTTTTCTGACAGTTCAATCAACTGCCTTGAACACGCGCTTTCCATTGCCCGAAAAGCTGAAGCTGATCTCCTGATGGTTTGGGTTAGTATCCCTTCCATTGCCAAAAAACTCCTTTCTGAAAAGGATGCCGATATTAATCAGGTTGTTGAGGGAAAATTTGCAGACCTGGTACACAAATATCAGCCTACTTTGCCAAACAACACCATCTCCTTCACCATCCGGCAGGGAAAGGTTTATAAAGAACTGGCAAAGATTTCCAGGGAAAAGGAAGCTGATCTGATTCTGGTTGGCACGCATGGCACATCAGGGTACGATCCTTTCTGGATCGGCAGCAATGCCAATAAACTGATCAGTATTGCACATTGCCCGGTAATTACCATCCGGCTGGGAGTTGATATCAACCGTGACCTGAAAAAGATCATCCTGCCTTTGGACGACTCCCGGGAGACCCGGCAGAAAGTGGCCATTACCACGGACATTGCCCTGTATTTTGGTGCTGAAGTCCATATTGTAGGAATTTATACCAGCTCGGTCGATCATTACAGGAACCTGATTGACAGTTACTGCGATCAGGTGGTAAAACATTTTGTGAAATTCGGAGTGAAATTCATCGTAGAGAAGATCGAGGCAAGCAATATTACGAAAGCCACAATCGATTATGCCATGAAAGTGGATGCCAACCTGATTACCATCATGACCGAACAAACCACCAGTGCCATGAACCTTTGGCTTGGCCCCTTTGCCCAGCAGATGGTGAATCAGTCGCCCATTCCGGTGCTGAGTGTTCATCCGAAGGAGCACCTGAGGCTGGCTCCGGGCCTCTGATCAGTTATACACGTAGAGTACCGAGCCATTGAAAGTGGTGCGATACTTCTTTAGCGGGGTGCTCACAGGCCCTTCCACTACCGATCCGTCCAGCAGTAAATAGCGCATCCCTCCGACGGTATCCGCAGCAATGAGGTTATTGGTTTCTACAAAAACCTGATTTCCAAGGGTCTCAGGCTTATACGTTGACGTGCGGTCCAGTGCCACAATCTCTTCCATTGAACTGCGGTGCAGGATGATACCCCTGTATCCTCCGGTAACGTAAATCCATCCCCCGATCAGCTGAAGATCCGTATACTGACCGCTGTTGATGTCGACCGTGAAGTTGACATAGACATTGGGGACCCGTTCATTGTCGGTCTTGTCACAGGATAAGGCACCAAAGACAATCATTAAGAAGATAATACCGTTAACTGGGTGGAAGATTCCTGATGCCATAATATTTATAACTTTGTACAGCAAAGATAGCACAGCAAATGGATTTAAGACACATGTCCTGTCATCTGAAAGCGGAAAAGACCAATTCCGGAATTCTGTCATTCATAAGGAGGTTTCTCTATCTGGGGCTCATTGCCATGGTAGTCTTTCAGATCCAATCCTGTAATACATTTAAGATCAAAGAGATACAGGAGGATCGAAGGGTTAAGGCAAGCCAGCGGAAGATCCAGAAGGAGAAAGATGATCGAGATGCCGAATACAGAAAACAGGCCAGTCGCCAGATGAAGGCTCAGGATAAAGCCACCCGAAAGAGGATGAAGGAACTGGAGAAGAAGTCCAGACGCTGGCAGGCTAATAAACCTGAACCTTTTTACGAACGCTGGTATTACAACTGGAGAGAAAGAAGGGACAACCGACGTCAGCAGCGCACCGAATGATATCTCACAGGATCCTGAGCGGATCGGCCCGGTTTTTCATCAGACGGATGGTACAGATGGTGCTTTCCGGGTGTATTCTTTTATTTGCCCATGATTTAACCGCACAACGCAAAACAGGGTATCCCTTCGAGCGAATTTCAACCGACATCGTCCGTTTTGAAAAAGGTTTATCGCAAAATTCGGTGCAGGCCACCATCCAGGACCATTACGGCTTTATGTGGTTTGGCACCTGGGATGGCCTCAATAAGTACGATGGATATTCCTATACGGTTTTCAACGAAGAGAACGGGTTAAGCAGCCAGAATGTATCAGCCTTGCTGGAAGACCCTCAAGGGCTCATCTGGATTGGCACTGAGGATGGCCTGAATGTGTATGACCGGTCAACCGACAAATTCACGCAGTACAAGCATGATCATCGTGATGACGGGTCGTTGATTTACAACCGGATAAACTGTCTGGCCATGGACCATGCAGGGGATATCTGGGTTGGGACCACGCGTGGAATCAGTATTTTCCGGAGAAAAACCGGAAAATTTGAAAGTTACCGCCATGATCCCGGTAAACGAAATAGCCTGAGTAACAGCTGGGTAAACGCCATTCTCTGTGACGGCAGGGGGCATATATGGGTTGGCACCTTTAGTGGCCTCGACCATTTCAACCCCAGCCGAAAAGTCTTTGAAAGATTGGGGGAAACGGTATTTGCAAACGAGCTTGGCAAATCTTCCGTTTTCAGTCTGGAGTGGTATAACGGGAAATTATGGACAGGTTCAGAGAACGGGTTATTTGTTGTGGACCCCATACAGAAGAGTATCAGGAGAATCAAGGTAGAGATCTCCAAAGGCAAACCACTGAACGATGACCACATCTATGATATCCTGGCTGACGACGCCGGGGTGCTTTGGCTGGCCACCAACGGAAGGGGGGTTATACTGTATGATCCCGAAAATTCGGAAATCATCAGGCTCAGATCAGAAAAAAACAACCAGCAGAGCCTTTCGAACGATCAGGTTTACTCATTGTACCAGGACAAGGCGGGTATCATCTGGGTTGGCACTTACAGCGGGCTCAACAAATTTGACCGTAATTCGAGCAAGTTCAGGCATTTCAGACATATTCCGGGAGATCCGGCCAGTTTACTGGGGGATGTGGTTTTCGGATTTTTTGAAGACGTGGACGGGACGATCTGGATCGGGAGTGAAAACGGCGTGAATCTGTTCAATCCTGAAACCTTTGCTTTCAGTTTGCCAAAATCCCCTTCGGGAATGCCAACCCCACTGGTGAGCGGACTTGTCAGGACTTTTTACCGCACGCGCGACGGGACTTTGTGGATCGGTTCAAATGGAGGCATCACCAGCTATAACACCCGTACGCGTAGCATCAGGCATTTTACGGCGAAGGATCAGCAACCTGAGAGCCTTTCCAACAATTTTGTATGGAAGATTCTTGAGGATCCGCAAGGGTATCTTTGGATCGGTACGGAAAGGGGTCTGAGCCGGTTTGACAGAAAAACCGAAACATTCAGGAATTTCTTTCAGTCCGACAATACCCCTTTCACGCTGCCGGATAATGTGATCTTCGACATCATGTTCGACAGACAGGGAATGCTCTGGATTGCCACATCCGGTGGGTTGTGCTGGCTGGACAGGATGAGTGAGCGGTTCTACCGTGCATCCGGCATCGGCATGGATATGCTTACCTCCGGACAGAAGAGGACTTCGGGTATCTATGAAGATCCGAACGGGGTTTTCTGGGTCAGCACTTTTGGAGGGGGACTGATGAAATATCATCCCGGGAATGGCACGTACCGGTTTTTCACTGAAAAAGACGGACTCCCCAACAACGTGGTATACAGGGTTGTTGATGACGGAACCGGGAACCTGTGGGTGCCAACCAACCGGGGGCTTGCCAGGTTCAATATTGCGAATGAGACGTTTGTTACCTATGGACTGAAAGACGGGATTCAGAGCAATGAGTTCAACCTGGGTGCATCGCTTCGCACGAGAAAAGGGAGGCTCTTTTTCGGAGGGATGAATGGATTCAATACCTTTTACCCGGATGAAATCCGAAAGAATATAAACCCGGCCAGAATTGCCGTATCCGGGTTTTATATTTTCGACCGGATGGTACACCGTGAGTTATTCGACGGAGATACCATCTATCTGAAGTACAGTGAAAACTTCTTTGCTTTCACTTTCTCAGCCCTTGATTTTGCCAACCCTGCAAAAAACCAGTACCGCTATTATCTGGAGAATTTTGAGAAATCATGGAACACCACGGATGCCTATGACCGTTTGGCACAATATACCAATGTGCCCCCGGGCAGGTATCGGTTCAGGGTAAAGGGTTCGAACAACGATGGGATCTGGAATGACCAGGGGATTGCCGTTACCGTGATCATCACCCCTCCCTGGTATGCTACCTGGCTGTTCAGAATCCTGCTTACCCTTACGGTAGGATTCCTGATAGTCACTCTGATTGTCAACAGGCTTCGGCGAATTAACCGCAAACACCAGATAGAAAAGCAGTTTCTGGCGATGGAGCGGCAGTTTGCAGAATTAGAGCAGAAAGCCCTGAGGCTGCAGATGAACCCCCATTTTATCTTCAACACCCTGAACTCGATCCAGAGTTACATGATCAACAATGATGCAGACACTGCCATTGAATACCTGGCCAAATTTGCCAGGCTGATGCGGCAGGTGCTGGTCAACAGCCGGGAATCGTACATTCCCGTTAAGGAGGAACTGGCAGCCCTCTCCTATTACCTGGAGATTGAGCAACTCAGGTTCAACGATAAATTTACCTGGAGGATTGAGGTGGATGATGAAATTGATCAGGAGTTCACGGGAATACCCCCGATGATCCTCCAGCCCTACGTTGAGAATGCCATCATTCACGGAATCCTGTACAAAGAGGGGAAGGGGGAAGTTTTCATCAGCATTGAACAGCGAGAGGATTACCTGTATTGTGTGATTGAGGATGATGGTGTGGGCAGGGAAGCTGCCAGGCAGAAATCGCTGGAATCGGGGCTGGAACGAAAATCGAGCGGGATGATGATTACCCAGCAAAGGCTTGAGCTCCTTGACCGAAGCAAAGGTGTTGACGTACAGGTAAAAGTAACCGACAAGACAGACGAAGACGGTAAACCCGCAGGTACCAGGGTTGAGGTAAAAATGCCAAGCATCGATATTTAAATCAACATAAAACATACATCTATATGAAGATCAGAGCAATTATTGTTGAGGACGAACTCAGGAGCCGTGAGACCCTTACAGGATTGCTGCGCAGATATTGCAGCGATACAGTGGAGATAGTGGCTGAAGCTGACGGGTACAGAACCGGTCTTGATGCCATCAGGAAGTACAAACCTGAGGTAGTATTCCTTGATATTCAAATGCCTGACGGCAGCGGCTTTAAACTATTGGAAACCCTTGATGAGATCAGCTTTGAGGTGATCTTCACCACTGCTTACGATCAATATGCCATCAAGGCGATCAGGTATTCAGCCCTTGATTATCTTCTGAAGCCCATTGTTCCGGCAGAGCTTAAGCTTGCCGTGGACAAAGCCCTGAGAAAGAAGGGTGACGGGACCATTAACCAGCACATCAAGGTGTTGCTTGAAAATGAACGGGAGAAATCGGCCCCGTCGAAGAAAATTATCCTTTCGACTGCTGAAGGGATGCATGTGATTGATATCAGGGACATCATTCGGTGTGAATCGGATGACTACTACACACGGTTTTTTATGCGCGACCGGAAGCCCATCATGGTATCGAAGACCCTGAAAGAACACGAAGAGCTTTTGTCGGAATTCGGATTCCTGAGGCCCCACAAATCCCATCTGGTGAACATTCAGTATATTAAAAGCTATGTAAAAACCGAAGGCGGATTCCTGTTGCTGACTGACGGCACGATGGTGCCAGTATCAAGAAGGAAACGGGAAAAAATCCAGGAGGAGATCCATCTGATCTCATCGAGATAACCTGCCGGGATTCCTTAAACTTATCCTTTCATGCCGTTTTCTGTTTCCGGTTTTTCGGGTTGCAGGAAACCTGCTATTTTTACACCCGGTTCTTTGACAAAGTTTTTTGGTATGGGGTAAAAAACAGGGTGCAGGATTCATTCCGTTTTTCTATTTTAGCAGCGCAAAAAAAACCATTTTTATGGATCAGGATGTGTTGTTTATTCTGATTATCGTAATAACGGTGATCATCAATATTGTTAAAGCTGTGAAGAAAAAGGGGCAGGCAGCAGCGGTCCAGCCACCGAAACCCGTAGCAGCCGACCCGGTTGATTTTGAGGATTTTGAGGACATCCTGAAGAAGGTGATGAATCCTTCGAAGCGATCGGTAAGTCATACGGAACAGGAAGCAGAATCCCTGGAAACCCTCAAACCTTTGGGAGGCTCATTGGAGTCGATCAGTGAATACGAATGGCAGCCACCAGTGTATACCACTTCAACTGCCATGAGCGAGCTCTCTGTCCCGGCGCCCTCTGATGATCTGCACGAGGATGAACTTCACAAGCCATCAGGCAGCACCCGGAAAGCAGGGGGAAGGCACCGCTGGCATCCCGGTGATCCCATCGATATCAGGACAGCCTTTATCTACCAAACGATCCTTGAAAGGCCTAATGTCTGATGTTCAATACTGTAGAGAGTCACATGAATTTATTTTGTTCGCTATGTAAATTTTTGGTTACATTTACGCCCATTTTTAAAGCACCATAACCTGAATCATCACATAAAATTACCGATATGTTTCAAAAATTACTTTTAACTGTTGCTGTAGTACTGGCATCCACGATGCTGGTTTTTTCACAGGCGGGGTCCTTGAAGGGTAAGATCACGAACAAGGACAGCAAGGAGCCTATTCCGTTTGCCAATATCGTCATTGAATCGGGCGGTCACATGGTAACCGGGGGTACTTCTGATTTTCAGGGGGAATACCACATCAGGCCGATCAACCCGGGGACCTATGACCTCGTGATCAGTTATGTGGGTTTTGAACCACAGAAAATCAAGGGGATTATCATCAAAAGTGGTCAGGTGGTATTCTACAACCTGGAGATGAAACCGACCCAAACGGTGATGACCACTTATGTGGTAACCGAATATGCTGTGCCGCTTATCGACAAGGATCAGACGCAATCAGGGGGAACCATGACCTCTGAGGAGATTAAAAAGATGCCAGGGCGTAGTGCTGCATCGGTAGCCGCCACCGTAGGGGGAGTTTTTACCGACGAAAACGGTAATATCGGAGGTATCCGCGGACAGCGTGCCAGTGGTACCGTTACCTACGTAGATGGTGTAAGAGTCAGGGGGTCCAGTGGCGTTCCCCAGGCTGCCATCGACCAGGTGTCGGTAATCACCGGTGGTCTTCCGGCCATGTACGGGGATGCAACCGGTGGTATTATCTCCATTACCACCAAAGGGCCCTCCAGACAATTTGGAGCCGGAATGGAGCTGGTGTCATCCCAACTCACTGACCCCTATGGATACAACCTGCTCGGGTTCAACTTCCAGGGGCCACTGCTCATCAGGGAGGAGAACGACCAGAAAAGGTCAGTAATCGGATATTTTGTGTCAGGCGAATTGAATTACAGGGGAGACGATGCTCCGGCATACGGAGGAACCTGGACTGTTAAGCCTGAGGTACTTGAATATCTGCGCGAGAATCCTCTCCGTCCTTCAGGAACCGGATTCGGGTCTTTTCCCAATTCAGAGTTTGTCCGCAAAGACGACATGATCCTGTTGAAAGCCAATCAGTACAACACTTCTATGGGGGCCAGCCTGTCGGGGAAAATCGATGTGCGTGTTTCCAAAACCGCCAATTTCTCCGTTGGTGCCCGCTGGAATTACAGCGATGCTGATGCATGGTCAACCCGCAGCGCCCTCTTCAACCCCGATACGCGCGGACACAGCACCTTCAGTGAATACAGCATCTTCGGAAGGTACACCCAGCGGTTCGAAAGCAACCAGCAGAGCGGTGCGCTGATTAAAAACCTGTACTACTCCATTAACGCCAATTATACCCGCACCGCAAGCAAGTCGGAACACCGGGACCACAAGGATGATGTTTTCAAATACGGTTATGTGGGCAAATTCAAGACCTACAAAACGAACAGCTACGAACTCGGCGACGATGAAGTAACCGGATACAAGAATGTCTGGATTCATAACGGGTTCAGGGATACCCTGTACACATTCGAACGTTCAGAGATCAACCCGCTGCTTTCCAACTATACCGACCAGTATTACAGCCTTTATGACCTCTATTCGGGGTACTATGCAAACTACATGCTGGTGCAGGCAGGGCAGGGTCTCCTGAATGGTGACGGGCCTGATGGCGTGAACAGTCTGTTCCCCAATGTGGGTTCCCCTTATGGCTCATACAGCAAATCCCTTGGTACCCAGATCGGGGTCAATGCCCATGCCTCTGCCGATATCGGAAACCACTCCATTCAATTCGGGCTCCAGTATGAGCAACGGGTTGACAGGGCTTATTCCCTTGCCACAACAGCCCTCTGGACTGTAATGCGTCAGTATGCCAACTGGCACATCCGCGAACTTGACAAGAGCAATCCACATGCTGTATTGGATAACAACGGGGTATTCCAGGATACCATTAATTATGACAGGCTCCTTGACAAACAATCCCAGTTTTATTTCGACTATAACCTTCGTAAGGAATTAGGGTATGGCGAACTCGACTGGATCGATGTAGACAACCTGGATCCCACGAAGGACTTTAAGATCGATTATTTTGCCGCAGATGAATTACTCCGGTCAGGAAGCAATGCCCTGGTTGGCTATTACGGATACGATCATACGGGAAAACTCCTGGACTATAAGCCCAGCCTGGATGATTTCTTCACAAAAAAATCGGATGATGGCAGATACCTGAGGCCCATTGCACCGTTTGAACCGATTTATATGGCCGGTTATGTGGAGGACAAGTTTGCCTTCCGCGACCTGATCTTTAATGTTGGTATCCGCGTTGACCGTTTTGATGCCAACCAGAAGGTGCTGAAAGACCCCTATCTGCTCTACGAAGCAAGGACAGTGAAAGAGGTGTCTGAAATTGATGGCGTTGCCATTGATCACCCGAACAACATGGGTGATAACTATGTAGTATATGTGAACGATATTAAAAACCCATCGGCAGTAGTGGGATATCGCGACGGAAGCCGCTGGTACAATGCCCAGGGAACCGAGATTTCCGATCCGAAGGTGCTTGAAACCGCTACAGGTATTGCCCCTTATTTGGTGAATCCTGATCAGAAAGAGGTGAATTCCAGTGCTTTTAAGGATTATGAACCTCAAGCCAACTTCCTGCCCCGCATTTCCTTCTCCTTCCCGATTTCTGACGAAGCGCTTTTCTTCGCCCACTACGATGTGTTGTCGAAAAGGCCTACCTATGGAAACCGGATGAACCCGATCGAGTACCTCTTTATCAATAATTTTGGAAGCAGTTCCATCAATAATCCGGATCTTCTGCCTGAACGTACCGTTGACTATGAACTTGGTTTCCAGCAAAAGCTGAATGCCAATTCTTCCCTCAAGTTGTCTGCTTTCTATCGCGAGATGCGCGATCTGGTACAGGCATACCGTTTTTCAGGAGCTTATCCCACCAATTATTACTCCTACAACAACCTCGACTTTGGTACCGTAAAGGGGTATACCGTTTCATACGACCTGCGTCGAACCGGAAACATCTGGATTAAAGCCAGCTATACCATGCAGTTTGCCGATGGAACCGGTTCCAATGAAGAGTCAGCATCCGCTTTGATCCGTTCAGGTCAGCCTAACTTGAGAACTACCAACCCGCTGTCATTTGACCGTCGCCATGCGATTTCTACGGTTATCGACTACCGTTTTGATGCAGGAAAACGTTACAACGGACCGGTGATGACCCGCAAGATGTCCGACGGAACCACCAAAACCATCAAATTGCTGGAGGCCACCGGTGTTAACTTCACCTTCAGGGGCGGTTCAGGAGTACCTTACAGCAAATCCAGTACGGTATATCCTTCCCTGCTCACCGGCGGTGCCATCCTTCAGGGTTCGATCAACGGATCCAGACTTCCATGGCAGTTCTCCATTGATGGCCGTATTGACCGTGATATCATGCTGGCATGGGGTAAGGACAAAGACAAACAGGCTTTCATGAATGTGTATGTTCAGGTGCTGAATGTACTGAATACCAAAAACATCATGGGAGTTTACAGGGCAACCGGTAACCCTGACGATGACGGATATCTGGCCGCAGCAGAATACCAGACCCAGATCAATGAACAGCGTGATCCGCAGGCTTATCGCGATATGTACAGCATCGCTGTGAATGATCCGTACAACTATTCATCGCCGCGCAGGATCAGGATTGGTTTGATGATCAGTATCTGATAAGGTGTACAAGACAAGAAAAAGATATAATTAACACTCATACAAACATGAAAAGAACAGTGAAATTTCTGCTGGCAGTGTTAGCCCTGATGGCTTTCGCTACCCAATCCTATGCAGAGAAAGTTCCGGGAGTGGTTACCCCATCCGGAGGAAACAAGAAAATAGCGGCCGGGTGCCTTCCGGCAACAAGCGCTACGGAATTGGATGTAAACAACGTGCGTACCCGTATCAATACCGGTGGTGACATGTGGTGGGACCTGCAGGGAGAGCCCGAGTATGAAATCCCCAAAGGGTCAAAGAAGATGTCGATGTATTCTGCATCTCTCTGGATCGGAGGTCTTGATGTAAACGACCAGCTTAAGCTGGCTGCCTTGCGTTACCGTCAGGTGGGGAACGACTACTGGCCGGGGCCCCTGACCATTGACGGAACTGCTGCCATTGATGCCGAGACCTGCTCGGAATATGACCGTCACTTTGTGATTACCCGTGCTGAAGTAGCTGAATTTCTATCTCATATCGATGATGCAACAGGGCAGTTTGTACCCACCATTGACTACCCGGCTCCGCCGAAAGTGATCCAGGAGTGGCCATGGGAAGGCAATACCGCAAAGGGGCAAACCCCATATCTTGCACCTTTCTTCGACCGGAACCAGAATGGAATTTACGAATGGGAACTTGGTGATTATCCTTACTACGATTTTGACCGTGCAAACAAGCTCTGCAAGAGCGATATGCCTACATTGGAGACTACCACAGGAGTTAGCAAGGGCGGCAAACTTGCAGACCAGATCCTCAAGGGAGACAAAACCATCTGGTGGGTATTCAACGACAAAGGGAATATCCACTCCGAAACCGGTGGTGAACCTATTGGACTTGAGATCCGTGCGCAGGCTTTCGGGTTTACCACCAGCGATGAAATCAATGATATGACCTTCTACTCATACGAAATCATCAACCGCTCCACATTCCGCCTGCGGGAAACCTACTTTTCACAGTGGGTTGACACCGATCTCGGGTATGCATATGATGACTATGTGGGCTGCGATGTGCTTCGTGGATTGGGTTACTCTTACAATGGCCCTGAAATAGACGGAGCAGGACAGGCATGGGCTTATGGTGCCAACCCCCCAGCCGTTGGCGTTGACTTCTTCCAGGGACCCTACATGGATGCTGATGGCATCGATAATCCGAAACACACATGGGTATATGTGATTGATTCAATCAGCGGTGATACCCTGAGCGCAACCAAGACCCAGGTATGTGATGTATCCATCAACGGAGTGAACTTCGGTGATACCATCATCGACAATGAGCGTTTCGGAATGCGCAGGTTTGTATACCATAATAATACAGGATCGGCAGCTTACATGACTGATCCGAGTGTTGCAGTGGAATACTACAACTTCCTCAGGGGTATCTGGAAGGATGGCACCAAGATGATTTATGGCGGGAATGCCCACCAGAGTTCACCGGGATCCTACGGCCCCGAATGCGACTTCATGTTCCCGGGAGACTCCGACCCATGCAACTGGGGTACCGGTGGAAGTCCTCCCAACGGGCCGAAATTCTGGAGTGAAAAGGAAGCCGGAAATCAACCTTATGACCGCCGTTTTATGCAGTCGGCAGGTCCGTTTACCCTTGAGTCAGGTGCTGTAAACTACATTACAGTGGGTATTCCCTGGGCACGTGCCACTTCCGGTGGAACCTGGGCCTCGGTTGAATTACTGCGTATTGTGGATGACAAGTGCCAGAGGTTATTTGAGAACTGTTTTGCGATTGTTGAAGGCCCTGATGCTCCGGATCTGATCGTTCAGGAACTTGACAAGGAGCTGATCCTTTATCTTGTGAACCGGAAAAACAACCCGAACTACAATGAAGATTATTCAATCTACGATCCTTCCATTGCTTTTCCTGACACAGTACCCTCAAATGAGCGCGGAGATTCAACTTACAAGTTCCAGGGGTACATGATCTATCAGGTAGCAGATGCCACCGTAACCGGTTCTGACATCGAAGCCGGCAACGCCGACAAGGTGCGCCTGGTGGCCCAGTGCGAC
>Ga0116154_10001161_pt1 | contig 23636 bp, 18 predicted proteins | sample AD_UKC030_MetaG_FD_89898 | JGI IMG/M metagenome (GOLD analysis project Ga0116154, IMG submission 89898) | Active sludge microbial communities of municipal wastewater-treating anaerobic digesters from USA - AD_UKC030_MetaG | ecosystem: Engineered > Bioreactor > Anaerobic > Digestate | place: USA...
AAGAGCTTACTGCTTGTTCTTTATTTAGGCAGGATAGCATCATTAGTATATTTTTATCGGTAATTGCATTGATTGCTCGAATCTTGTTCTCTTCCGAAGTGATACCGCTAATAACGCTCTGAGCGAGACTTGCTTGACATGCTATACTGTTGTCTATTGGTTTATCTTCATTAGCTGTATACTCAGCATAGTTGTTTTCTTTCAACTGTATTTTATATTTCCTAGAAAAAAGATTCGCCCAACACTTTTTTTGATCTTCAATAATCCTATATAGTATATCTTCGTCATTGAGTAGATATGACTCTTTATTAGCATCGCCGGATAAACTACTTAGCCAAGTGTTCCACTTTAATAATTTGACAGCCATAACTGAATCTGATTCAGCGGTGCTTTCATGTACGTTTGTTTTTCTGCCATTCTGCTCCGTCATTTTTTCTTCAACGATATGCGAAGGTAATGTACCATTCCTTTCTTTCAATTCTGCTGTCGCATACCGTGCCATCGCATTTTCATCTGGTTTTATTGTAGATGTACCAATAGATAAAACGAGAAATACTCCGCTAAAAATCACACCATACGATACTATCTGGGCTACTGTTTCTAGTGCAGTACCAAAAAAACCAATAGCGATCATGAAAAATATAAACAGCACTACTGCAAAAAAATGAGCTAAAAACGATAATCGAAATAGGAAACGTATGGTTTCTGTTCCTCCCATGTATTCACAGAAAACATGGTCATGGATGTTATTCAAGTTCATTGTTGTTGAAGTTGTACTGTTACTAGAAGTATATATTGCAGTACCAGTATAGTAGGCGTTTTTTTGACGATCTATGACCTGCTTTATGATACCAACACTTCTAAACGAACATGTATACCGCTTAATCCGTTTAAATATCTTGTAGCATTTCTTGCAAGGGAAATTCCTTTTCTCCAATTTCATGCAATTGAAAAATGGATTATACTCATGTCTGCAGTTTGATTTTTCCAATGGTCACTCCTTTGTTTAGTATTCAGGATACTATCTATGATATGATTAATTGACTTGTATCTCGAAGCTGAAATGCTAGATTGCCGAACGCCTAGAGAGTGGCGCTAGCTAACTTGTACATAGAACATTTATTTGACATCTGCTACGTGATTGGTACGGTTAATCGTCATGTAATCAGCATAAATATCGATAGGTGAAGGTGTCAGGGCTATGTGATTCCTGTGATTATTCTCCATTTGACAGTATTGAGCAGATGTATAGTATTTATGGTGACAATTAACATGAAACCGTTTATTCTGAAGTTCCTATTGCTTTCCCTAGCAATACTTTTCTGCCAGAGAGAAATGTATAGTCAAGAAACATCAATTACAATCTTGTATTATGAAAGGATGCCATTCTTTGGCCAGCCTTATACAAATGACGAAGGCTTCATTATTAGTATTATGCGCTTGATTCTTGATGATGCGGGGATTCCTTATACTTTTCAAAAAGGGCCACTAAACCGGCTTTTTGAATATGCTAAGAAAGATGAGCTCGTTTGTTTGCCCGGTGTATTCAAAACACCAGACCGTGAATTGTCGTACACGTATTCAAAGTTTCCAATATATCAGGACGCTTCTCCACGATATATAATTCGTCAAAGTGATAGTTTAAGCTTCCAAAATGTACATACAATAAAAGACCTCCTATCAAGTAAAAAAACATTAGGAGTAATCAGAAATTATTCATATGGCGCTTGGGTCGATGAAAATGTAAAACTGTATAATCCGCCAATGGTTATCACTGATATTACAGATGATCAAAGCAATTTTACACGAATGCTACTACTTAAGCGATTTGATTACTTCTTTGCTGGTGGTGAAGAGTCTATTTATAGCATTCGGGTAAACCCGGAGACTAAAGGCTTGACTACGATGATGCTTCTTGATGATGCTCCTATAGGGAACATCAGGTGGATTATATTTCCAAGGACATTTCCTGAGGAGCTACTCGAAAAAATAAACAGCTCAATAGAGTATGTAAAAAGAGGAGTTATGTATAACTCCATTATAAAATCAATAATCAATGAATAGGAGACATGCGTCTACATATTTCTTGGAAGAAGGTGTCAACCTTACCAAGGGTTTTATTGATCGGGAGTTCTCTTCAGCTGCAACTTCTAGTGAACCACTCGTACTCTCGGTCAATGTACTTCCTTCCCATACTACATACTTTTCCAAAACTCATCGTAATGAGGAATGCACATGCCTGGATTAACGTATGCGGATTCTCAAGAACGTTAAGAAATGAAACCCAAGCACCATGCGTTACTAAATTGCGATGGCCAGTACACCTCGGCCGAAACACGATGACGTAAAAGCCATCCTGCTAGCGGTTATTGTAAATGTACTAGTGGTGTACGTAAAGAACTATTTCTTGACCTAAGGAATCCACTGGGATCTACAATTGACGCAATAATGTTATGATTTCTTCTTTGATTTTTACTTTATCTGACGCTTTTCTTGGAAAGAAATCCCCTGCATTCACACCTAGGGCATGTGCAATTTTTAGAACAGTTGTGACTGAAGGTTGTTTCTTCCCGGCCTCAAGGCTAGCCAAGAAGCTCTGAGAAATATTTGCTTTCTCAGCAAGGTTTAATTGAGAAAGACCTTGGCGAATTCTCATCTCCCGTATTCGGTCAATAACCTCGCCAAGTTCCTTATCTATCTCCATAGAGTAATTTTACTTTTCTATTGATACTCAAACAAATATCTATAGTATATAATAGAGAACCTATAGAGCTATTAAAAGGGATCGGAATGGCTACAATGACTCATTGCAGGACATATGGTAAAGAAATAGCAAAGTCTGCGGAAATCTGCCCCGGATGCGGCAAACGTCAGAAAATGGCATTCGGAAGGCGATTACTCTTCGTCATTGCTGTATTCATCGTAGTGGGTGCCATCGGGAACAGTCTTGGTGGGGGGTAAGCCGACTCGATGCGGGGCGGAGGGCGCGATAGCTTGTAGGTGGCCCCGATGGGGGAGGAGGTTCCATGCTCCGTCACCGTATCGCCGTCCTCGCGCTCGCCCTCCTGGCCTCGAGCCTGGTCGCCGAGGCCGGAAGCCGCCCGGTCACCTGCTATTTCCTCGCGGAGGAGGGGGATTCCGCGGAGGGGAACGCCCTCGCGCGGCGCTTCATGGGGCTCGAGCCGGCCCTCCTGGCCGGCTACGCCCCTGTCCGCTTCGAGCGGGTGAAGGGGGGCTACGCCTTCTCCGCCGAGGGGCAGTTCGGCTTCAGCGCGGGGGAGAGCCGGGAGCTCGAGCGCTACGGGCGGGTGGTCCTGAGCTCGGCCCAGGTCGAGCTCAGGGCGCCGGCCCCGCCCCGGGCCTGGAAGAGCCGCAAGGTCTCGCTGCGGGTGGTCGAGCTGGCCGCACGGCGGGGGGCGGTCCAGCCGGCCCAGGCGGCGATCGAGGCCGCGGCCCGGGAGCTCGGGCTCGAGCGGGGCAGGGCCTGGATCATCTCGATGGAGCTCCTGGGCACGGGGCTCCTCCGGGCGACGGTCGGCTTCGCGCGCTAGGGCCCGGGGCTCCCGGGGCGGCGGCCCGGCCCGTGGGCCCTTACTTGAGGCCGGGCTTGAGCTCGAAGGAGGGGCAGTGCCGCCCCGTCGCGGCGAAGACCTCGAGGGAGGGGAGGCGGGGGCCCTTGATGCCGAAGACGAGGCAGGCCCGGGGCGTGGCCGGCTCCCAGGTGATGCGGAAGTGGAGGCACTTGAGGCAGTTCGGGGCCGTCTCGGGCATGGCTATCCTCGCTCCCCACTGTAGCGAGGGCGGCTCGGGCGGGGCAAGACGGCCCGCGGCTTGTCCGGGGCCGAGGAATTCCGTACCATTGATTCATGCGTCGCGACTCCCTCATCCGCCGGCCCTTCCGCTACTCGAACCGGAACGCCGCCGTCTGGCTCATCGCCATCAACGTCCTGATCTTCGCCCTCGAGTACGTCTTCCCCCGGCTCTCGGCCTTCGTGGTCATGAACCCCCGGGCCGTGCTCGCCGGCGCGGTCTGGCAGCTCTTCACCTACATGTTCTCCCACGCCGACATGAGCCACCTCCTGGTCAACATGCTCGGCCTGTACTTCTTCGGGACCCAGGTGGAGCGGGAGCTCGGGACGACCGAGTTCCTCCTGTACTACCTCCTCACCGGCTTCCTGGCGGGGCTCTTCTCCTTCGCCGCCTACCTCCTCGCCGGGGCCTACTCGATCTACCTCCTCGGGGCCTCGGGGGCGGTCTTCGCCGTCCTCCTCGCCTTCGCGACGATCTATCCCCAGGCCGAGATCTACGTCTGGGGCATCCTCCCCCTCCGCGCCCCGATCCTGGTGATCGGCTACACGGCGATCGAGGTCGGCTCCCAGCTCTTCAGCTTCCGCAGCGGGGTGGCCCACCTCACGCACCTGGCCGGCTTCGGCTTCGGCTGGCTCTACTTCCTCGTCCGCTTCGGGGTGAGCCCGGGGCGGCGCTTCTTCCCGAGGAGCTAGGGGCGGTGCGCGGAGGGGGGGATCGGGCTTTGGGGCCGCGCGGCCGCGCGGCCGCTCTCGCGATCGCTCTCGCCTGCAACCTCGCCGGGCCGGCCCGGCTCGCCGCCCAGGAGGTGAGCGAGCCCCGCCTGCGCGCGGCCTTCTGGGTCGAGACCGAGCCGGTCGCCTCGGCCGGCGAGGCCTGGCCGGTGAGCTCCGAGGAGGCCGCCCGGCGCCTGGTCGACGAGGCGGCCTGGGTCTTCGCCGGGATGGTCTGGGGCTTCTCCTTCGAGTACGTCCCCCTCGACCGGGCGCGGGGCATCGAGGAGGGCTTCGTCCTCGAGCCCCTGGGCTCGATACCCTGGGGGGACCCGCGCCTGATCCCCGGGAAGCTCGAGCCGGCGGGGAGCCGCCTCCTGCCCGAGGCCTCCTTCGGGCCCTCGACGGAGCTGCGCGCTTACGTGGAGTACCGGCCCGAGGCCGAGGGGGCCCGGCTCATGGAGGCCTACGGGGCCGAGCCCTGGGTACGCTCCCAGGGCCTGGGGAGGGCCGATATCCTCGGGGGCTGGAAGGCCCGCCGCGCCGCCTACGAGGACGCCCTCCGCGAGGCGGTACGGGAGTACCTCCGCTCGATCGAGCCGAACAAGCCCCGGCGCGCCGCGGGCAGGGTGGTCTTCGAGCGGGTCCCCGCGATCACGGTGCGGGAGGGAGCCTACCTCGTGCAGGCGCGCTCGCGGATCGAGGTCTTGGAGCTCGCGCCCTACGTCGTGTATTAGCGACACCCCTATACTCGCTCGGACTTCGCCGTGGGCGGGGCCCCGCTCGCGCCGCGGCGCATCGCGCTGTCGCGCGACGCGTCGCCGCGCGGCGCCCCGCCACGGTGGAGGTGGTGGCGTGGAGTGTCGATCGTTTAACCCCGTGAACCTCTGAGGAATAAGGCGGGTGGCGCAGGGGAGGAAGTGGGGCCTGGGGAATCCGTTGTGGGGCGCGTGGCGCTGCGCGCGGCGCCCGCTCGCAGGGGGCGGCGCAGGGGAGGAAGTGGGGCCTGGGCAATTCGCTGTGGGGCGCGTGGCGCTGCGCGCGGCGCCCCGCTCGCTCGACGACGGCGTATCGCGCGGCGTTAGGCGCTATGTCCCGGTAAGGCGGTCCTTCTCGACGGCCTCGTGCATACGCTCGAGGCGGAGCATGATCTCGTCGGCCACGGCCTGCTTCTTGTCCTCGCGGTGGTGGTGCTCGCGCTTGACCCAGGCGCGGAACTCGGCGCAGTCGGTGACGGGGCCGACCTCGTACAGGACGCGGTCCTGGCAGACGAGGTCCTCGTGCATCTCTCCCTCGGGGTTCAGGCGGAGGATGTTGCCGTTGATCGTTACGAGGCACATCTTGGAGAAGCCCTTCACGTAGGAGTCGATCTCGCGGACCGCCCGCTTGGTCGTCGGGTCCCAGGGGCGGAAGCGGGTGCCGGCGGGGAAGACGAGGACGAGCTTGCCGGAGACCTTGAGCTGGGCGAGGGCCTTCATGGCGGCGCGGTTGACGGCGGTGCTGCGCATGAGCTCGGCGACGAGCTCCTTGGGCTCCTTGATCTTCTGCTTGATGATCTCGAGGGAGCGGCTGGGGTAGATGACCAGGCGGGTGTAGGCCTCGGTGAAGGCCAGGACGACGGGGTTGGTCTCGTTGAGCTTGATGCCCGCGATGGCGACGATGGCGGCCGCTATGTCCTCCCGGCCCGCCTTGCGGAGCAGGTAGTGGAAGACGGGGAGGTCGAAGTTCGAGTAGTGCTCGACGAGGAGGAGGCAGGGCTCGCCGGCCGCGGCGGCCTTCATGAGGAGGTCGAGGTGCTCCAGGCCGCGGACGCCCGAGCCGGTCAGGAGGTTCTCCTCGACGATCCCGTCGATGATGGGGAGGACCTCCGCGTTGCCGGCCTGGCTGACGTTGTGGTCCTCCACGTGGGACTGCCCGCGGGAGAGGGCCATCATGCGCATGATTCTCTCTCTATACTTACGGCTGATGGGCTCCACTGTCGCTCCTCCTGATGCTCGGGCGAGTATAGACGCGCCTAGGACCCGAGTCAACGCGGGGCGCGCGGCCGGCGAGCTCAGTAGCCGTCCGAGAGCGAGCGGTTCACGTCCTTCTGGTAGAGCTCCTGGTAGATGTAGCTCCGGCCCTTGAGCTTGTCCTTGATCTCCTGGGCGAAGGGTATGTAGCGCCAGAAGATGCCGCGGACCTCCTTGTCGAGCTTCTGCGTCCCCTCGCTCTCCTTGGTGATCCAGGCGAGGTAATCCTGGATGAAGAACTCCTTGACGTCGCCCTTGAGCTTGCGCGAGGTGAAGTTCTGGTAGTAGTTGCCGGTCAGGCCCTCCTCCATCCAGTAGTACGAGGCCTTCTCCTTGGCGACCTGCCAGCGCAGGTCGGCCACGGCGGTGATGACGGCCAGGGCGAGGTTCTTGGGGTACATGGGCAGGGCGACGCGGCCGCGGCTCGTGGCCCGGTTGAAGCGGTCGAAGGGCTCCCAGCAGATGCCCTGGTCCCCGTAGCAGGGCAAGAGGACGATGAAGGGCACGATGCGGTGGAGGGTGTTCTTGTAGGGCCGGCAGAAGGCCTCGCAGTCGATCGACTCGATCCAGGAAAGGAGCTTGACCACGTTCTCGCGGGTGCCGATGTCGCGGATCCCGCCGTGGAAGTACTCCCGCGAGAGGATGGGGAAGTGGTTGCCCTGCCGCCCGATGCAGAGCTTGGTCATCTGCCGGACGGTCTCGAATTCCTGCGCGAGGGTCTGGAGGTCGGCCCGGGCCTCGGGGGCGTTGCCCATCTTGTCCGCGACGCTCTTGAGCTCGTCGCCGGCCCGCTCGTAGTCGGAGACCGTCTGGCCGAGCTCCTTGTCCGCGGCGACCATGCGCCGGACGATCTCGGAGAGCTCGCCCATCGTGCGCTTCTGCGCCTCGCTGTAGGGCGCCGGCACGTGGAGGAGGCCCGGCTGGCTCTCGTGGGCGCAGATGATGTCGACCCGCTCCTTAAGGAGGGACTCGAGCTGGCGGCGCTCCTCGGACTTGGACTTCATGATGCCCTCGGCCGAGTCGCGCTTGCCCTGGAGCCTCTGCATGAGGGCCTGGTAGTGGGAGCGCTCGTCGCCGCCGCCCTTGGCCCGGGGCTTGACCTCGTCGGTGGCGCTCGGCGCGACCATGCCCGTGGCCACGGCCCGCATCCACTCGTCGACGTAGTAGACCGGCTCGTCGATCTCCTTCTCGAAGATCACGCGCTGGAAGACGTCGGCCATCTCGGGGGAGAGGAGGCTGGGCAGGAGGGCCGAGAAGCGGACCGTGAGCTTCTTGGCCAGGGGGGCCTGGCCGCCGATCGAGCGCAGGGCGATCTTGGAGGCCAGGTACCAGTAGGCCGAGACGAGCTGCTGGCGGTAGACTCCCCGGTCCTTGGGGTCGGTGGCCTTGACGTACTTGCCCAGCAGCTCGTGGACGCGCTGGGCCTCCTCGCCCTCGCCGTTCAGGGCGGTCTTGTAGTAGGCGGGGTCCGAGAACCAGGAGGCGGGCTTCTCGGCCTCGAGGCGCTCGATGGGGGCGAAGCCCTTGCGGGAGAGGTCGACGTCGAACTCCCGCTTCTCCTTGCGGTCCCCGTCGACGCCGAGCTCGCCGAAGAGGGTGCCGAAGTCCGGGGCGGGGGGGAGGCCGCCGGGGCCGGGCCGGGCCCCGGGCGCGGCCTTGGCCTGGGGACCCGAGGGGCGATACTCCTCGACCGAGCCGCCAATGAGTGCCGCTATCTCGGGATCGATCTCGTCTGACACGGTGCCTCTCCGGAATCGAGCTTTTGCAGGTAATTGTATCGCCGCCCCGGACCGCCATCAAGGCCGGGGCGGGGGGCTCCGCGCTTGCCCAATGCCGCGCCGATTACGTATCCTTCTAGTCATGCGCATGAACATCCCCGAGTACCCCGAGTTCGCCCCGATCTCCCTCGAGATGCGGGACTGCCTCTATCCCTCCCTGAACCTCCTCCGGGACGGGATATCCGAGTTCACCTTCTCGAACCTCTACCTCTTCCGCGAGGCCTACGGCTACCGCGTCTCGCGGGTGCCGGGCCGGACCCTGGTGATCGAGGGCTCCAAGAACGGGAGGTCCTTCTTCTACCTCCCCTGCGACCTGCCGGAGCGGGAGGTCTTCGACGAGCTCATGGCGAGCCACGACTACCTCAAGAACCTCTCACCCAGCCAGCACGAGCGCTGCCGGGTGGCCCTCGAGCAGTGGGGCTACCGGGTCGAGGAGGATAGGGACAACTTCGACTACCTCTACCGCCGCGCCGACCTGGCCGAGCTCTCGGGCAAGGCCTACCACAAGAAGCGCAACCTCGTGAACGCCTTCCTGAACTCCTACAGCTACGAGCAGAAGCCCCTGACCGAGGCCAACGTCCCCGACGCGATCGCCGTCCTGGACGAGTGGCGGGACTCCAAGGGCATCGAGGGGGACTACGCCGCCTCGCGCGAGGGCCTCGAGCGCTTCCGGATCCTGGGCATGCGGGGCTGCGTCTACTACGTGGACGGCCGTCCCGCCGGCTGGTGCCTCGGCGAGCCCATCGCCAAGGCCCGCATGTTCGCGGTCCACTTCGAGAAGGGCAGCGAGCAGTACAAGGGGATCTACCAGTTCATCAACCAGGCCTTCGCCCAGGCCCTCCCGGCCTACTTCCGCTCGATCAACCGCGAGCAGGACCTCGGGGACGAGGGCCTCCGGCAGGCCAAGATGACCTACCGGCCCTACGGCTTCGTCGAGAAGCACCGGGTGACGCGCCCGTGAGCGGGGGCCCGGGGAGCCCCGCCCGCCGGGGCGCCGCCGCGCGGGAGGAGCTGGCCGCCCTGGCCGGCCCCGGCCACGCCCAGGCCGCCGCCGCGCGGGGCCGACTCGCCGCGCTCGCCTTGGAAGCGCGCAACGCCTCGGCCGAGGCGGCGGGGCTCCCGCCCCTCGGCTCGGTCGAGGCCTACGCCGCCGAGCTCGCGCGGCGCACGGTCTGCCTCACCCTCCTCGCCGGCTCGGGCTCGCGCTGGCTCGCCTCCCTCGCCGAGGCCCGCGGCCGGGGCGACCCGGCGGCCCTGGCCTTCGATCCCGAGCGGCCCCGGGGCCTCTTCCCGGTGGCCGACTACCTGCGGCCCCCGGCTCCCGGCTCGGCCTCGGACGGGCCCCGGCGCGGGAGCCTGCCCGTGGCGGCCTACGCCCTCGCCGCGGTCCGGGGCCTGGGGCGCCATCTCCTCGTGGTGCGGGGCTGGGAGGAGGCGATCGACGCCGAGATCCTGGCTCCCCTCGGGATCGGGCCCGGGGAGCGCGAGTTCTTCACCCAGGAGGCTCCCTTCGGCAAGCCCCTGGGCCACGGGGACGCGGCCTGGCAGTGCCGCTCGCGCTGGGCCCGGGCCGACTACGTCCTGGCGAACTTCGGCGGCGACGCCAACTCGCGGCGGACCGCCCTCGCCTCCCTCCTCGTCCTCGACGCCCTCTCCGGCCCCGGGGGCGGCGGGCCGGCCGGGGCCGTCGACCTCCTCGTGCCGGCGGCCCCCGTCCGCCTGCCGGCCTACCCGATCGAGCTCGACGCGGGCGGCCTGCCCAGCTCCTTCGGCCAGGCCAAGCTCCAGGGCCGGAAGGTCGAGGTCGAGGCGGGCTACACCAACGTCGGGATCAGGGTCTACCGGGCCGGGGCCCTCCTCGAGAAGGTCGAGTCGATCCGCCGCCGCTTCTGGGCCGAGGGCTCGGGCTACGCGATCCCCGGCAACGATCCCGCCGGCCGCGAGTTCGCCCTCGACAACGTCGACGCCGAGCTCGCCGCGGAGGGGCGGGCGCGGATCCTCGCGGCCGCCCGGCCGGAGGAGCTCACCCCGGCCAAGAACTACGGCGACATCCCCGCCTTCGAGGCCGCGATGGCCCGCGTGGCCGCCGAGGCCGGCGGAGCGCCGGACTGAGTCCGGCGGAGCGCCGGACTGAGGACCGCGATTCCCGGGCCTGGAGCCGAGCTTGCGGCGCGATGCCCCGTGCCCGATACTGTGGGCGAGGAGCGTCGATGCCCGAATCAGCTGGCGCCTTCGCGGCGGTAAAGGTCGAGGGCGAGCCGAGCCCCGTCCTGGTCTCGATCACGAGCGGCAAGCCGGCCATCTCCGGCCGGATCCTGGACAGGTGGCAGGGGATCGTCGACCTCGTGGCGAGGATCATGCGCGTGCCCACGGGCCTCATCACGAGATTCACCGAGGAGAACCTGGAGATCCTCGTGGCGAGCCGCGGCGCGGGCAATCCCTACAAGCGCGACGACCGCGATCGCCTGGGCATCGGGATGTTCTGCGAGACGGTCGCGGGGCGGCGCCGCGAGATGCGGGTGGACGATTCCTCGGCCTCGAGCTACTGGGCGGCCAATCCCCACGCGGCCTTGGGCATGAGGTCCTACCTGGGCGTGCCGATCGCCTGGGAGGACGGCGAGCTCTTCGGCACCTTCTGCATGCTCAACGACCGGGCCAACGCCTTCGAGGACGAGTACCTCGAGCTCATGCGGCAGTTCAAGGAGATCATCGAGTCGGACCTCCGCTGCCTCCTTTTGCAGGACGAGCTCGAGCGGCGGCTCTCGGCCAAGGAGCTCGAGCTCCGCGAGACGCGCCACCGCCTCAAGAACCAGCTCAACCTCCTCATCAGCTATATCAGGATCCGGGCCAGCTCCAGCTCCGATCCCGGCACCAAGGAGCTGCTCAAGGAGATACAGCACCGGGTCTTCGCGGTCTCGGCGATCCACGAGGCCCTGTACAAGGGCTCCTCCGCCTCGGCGCCCACCCTCGATCTCTACCTCAGGCAGCTCTGCGGCCATATCATCGGGGACCTCTCGGAGGGGGAGATCGAGCAGGCCTACGACATCGAGCCCCTCGTCCTCGCCCCGGAGCGGCTGCTCCCCATCGCCCTCATCGTCGCGGAGCTCCTGACCAACACGCTCAAGCACGCCTTCCCCGAGGGCGGGAAGCGGCGCGTCTCGCTGCGGGCCGCCCGCCTCCCGGACGGGAGGCTCTCGCTCGAGTACCGCGACAACGGGGTGGGGCTGCCTCCCTCCTTCGACCTCGCCTCCGCGAAGAGCCTGGGCAGCGTCCTCCTGCGCGCCCTCGCCGGCCAGCTCTCCGGCGAGGCGAAGGCGGAGAGCGCGGAGGGAGCGCGGTTCAGCTTCTCGTTCGGGATCTAGGGGCGCCGGGGGCGGCCCCGGCTCAGAACTCCATCCGCGCCTGGAGCCCGATCGACCAGGCCCCGGCCCCGAAGGGCAGGGTGAACTCGCCTTGCCCCTCCCCTCCGTAGCAGCCGAGGACGAGGCTGAAGGGCGGCGCGCCGGGGATCGAGAAGTCCTCCGCGAGGCGGGCGTAGAAGCTGCGATCCGAGAGGTTGGCCGTCGCGGAGAGGGAGCTGTCCAGGCCGGCGAGGGGGAAGTCCTCGGCCTCGAGGCCGGCGTAGGCGTAGAAGCGGCCCATGTACAGGGAGCCGGCCGCGGCCATCGCGGCCGGGTCTCCCCGCAGGTCGCCGCCTTCCGAGTTGTAGAAGCCCTCGGCCGAGAGCTTCCACTTCCGGAGCTCGCCCAGGGCCCGCGAGGCCCCGAGGGAGGCCTCGACCGAGCCTTCGGCGGGGGCCCAGGCCAGCTCGCCGTAGACCGCGGTCCCCAGGAGGTAGCCGGAGAAGTCCCCGCCGGCAAGCTCGGCTTCCCGGCCCGAGGCCCTGCCCGAGAGGCCGAACTCGAAGCCGCCTAACGCGGCGTCGAGCCGGCCGGAGAGGGCCGCGGTCTTCAGGGGGTCGAGGGCCTCGCCTGATTCCGAGACCGTGCCGGAGAAGTCCGCGAAGAGGAAGGCGTTGGCCGAGCCCAGGGGAAGGTGGGCGCGGAGCCCCGCCTTGCCGGCCCGCAGGTCGATCGGGGCGAAGAAGTCCTCGCGCTCGGCGTTGACGAAGTCGACGGGGCTCCAGACCCGCGAGGGCCCCCAGGCGACCAGCTGCTTGCCCAGGCGGAGGAAGAGCTTCTTGCGCAGGTCGAAGCTGTAGTGGAGCTCAGAGAGCTCGAGCTCGGGCTCCTCGAGGTCGTAGGCGGCCCCGCCCAGGGAGGGTCCCTCCCCCGCGAGGCCGGCGAGGAACTGCTGCCGGCCCGACCAGGAGACGAAGAGGGAGCCGTAGTCGGGCACGGCGACCTTGGCGAAGACCTTGCCCGCGGCGTAGGAGCTCGCCGCGTAGCCTTCGAGGCCCGGGTCGAGGTAGGCCTGGGCCGAGACGAGGGCCGAGCCCCCGACGAGGCGGCTCGGCGCCGCTCCGGAGGCCGCGCCCGAGGCCGGCCCGGCGCCCGCGGAGGACTCGGCCGCCGCGGCCTCGGCCTCGAAGGCGGCCGCGTCGAAGGGATCCTCGGCCTCGGCTCCCGGCGCGGCCCCGGCCGGGGCCGCCTGGGCGGAGGCGAAGAGGGCCCCGGCGAGGGCCAGGGCCAGGGCCAGGGCAATCCGGGCTTTCCCGCTCATCGCTGACCTCCGTCGCCTACCGCGACTGCTCCTCGAGGAAGGCCTTCGAGAATTTGTAGTCGGCTATCCGGGCCGTCGTGATGCCCTCGTTGGACAGGAGGGTCCTGCGGCCCTTCTCCAGGGCGTCGGTGGACAGGAGCTTGGCGAAGATGAATTTGCCCTTGGCCACCTCCTTGTACTCCACGTAGTAGACCGTGCGGAGCAGGGTCTCGCCGGCCGAGAAGTTCTCGACCTTGACCGGCAGGCCGTCGCCGCGCCGCAGGTACCACTTCTGCACGGGGTAGGAGACGTCGAGCTTCTTCGCGTCGAGCCTGACCACGTCGCATTCCCAGGAGGCGACCTTCGCGGTCCCGGCCATGGTCGCCCAGAACTGGCCCAGGGCGTCGGGCCTGCCGAAGAGGTCGGTGCGGATGTCGGTGGAGCCGACGTCGTCCTTGCGGTTGCGGTACACGAACTCCCGGGTGGAGGGCAGGTAGAGGTAGAGGTCGGCCCCGCTCCTCCAGTAGCCCTTGCCCCGCTCGCTGTCGGGGTACTGGAAGACCAGGGTGAAGGTCTCGGCCGCGTCGCGGCGGTAGACCCGCACGCGCAGGACCCGGTCGGCCTCCCCCTCCTTCTTCTGCACGAGGGTGAAGTCGTTGGTGACGTCCAGGCCGGCGAGGTCGAGCTTGGCCTCGAAGGCCCGGACGAGCTCGGCGGCAGCGGGATCGGTCTTGCCGGGCTTGGCCGGGGACTGGGCCCCGAGCCCGAGGGCCGCGCCGAGGAGGAGGGCGGCCGCCATGCTAAACCGCACAACGCGTACCATGGGCGCTTCCTTTCCCGCCCTAGAAGGCGGAGTTCAGGGCCTCGACCGGGGCCACGCGCCCCCCGCGCCGGGCCGGAAGCCAGGCGAAGGCCGCCGCGAAGGCGGCTATCGCGGCGGAGATGGCCGCCATGTCCCCGAGCCGGGGCTCGAGGGCCAGGCGCCCCGCGTCGAGGAAGACGGCCAGGCTGCCGCCGGGTGGGAAGCTGGCCGCGAGGCGGAAGGCGAGGCAGGCGAGGGCCCCGAGGGCCGAGCCCGCGAGCGAGAAGGAGAGGGCGAGGAGGGCGGCCTCGAGGACGAAGAGGCCCGAGACCGCGGAGGACTCGACCCCTATGGCGCGCATCGTGCCGATCTCGCGCAGGCGCTCGTTCACGCTCATGCGGAGGTTGATGAAGATGGAGGCCGCGATGACCAGGAGCATGACGGCCGCGACGAGGGCGCCGACCGCGCTCACCGCCCCGAGGACGCTCCGCACCAGGCCCAGGACCTCGTCCAGGGTGGAGAGGGTGAGCATGACGCGGTCGCGGCCCTCCTTGTCGGTCTCGTAGCGGATGCTCGCCGCGGAGACGGCCGAGATGGCCTCGGCATCGCTCGCGGGCCGCGAGGTCTCGAAGCCCGCGGCCGCGAGGGCCGCCTCCAGCCGTTCCCGGGCCGCTCCCGCCTCCGAGGCCCGGGGCAGGTAGGCGTAGATCGCCGTGGCGGCGTCCTCGGGCGCGAGGTCCAGGCCGCGCAGGAAGGCGAAGTGGGCCAGGGCGAGGTCGCGCATGAAGTAGTTGTCGGTGGCGTAGACCCCGCGCACCCTGGCGATGCCGGTGTTGAAGGCGCCGAAGCGGCTGCGCAGGGAGATCACCAGCTCGTCCCCGGCCCCGATGCCGAAGTAGGCTGCCTGGGCCTCGGTCAGGGCCACGCCGTTCGGGTCGGCCGCCCACTCGGCCCAGCTCCCCTGGGAGAAGCGCATCTGGGTCTCGAAGCCCCGGTCGATCGAGGCGTCGATCCCGGTGAAGGACAGGCGCTTGGACAGGCCGCCCTTGTAGACCGCCGACCTGACGAGGTAGCGGGGGAGGACCTGGGCGCCCTCGCCGAGCTCCCGCCGCGCGATGGAGGCGACCTCCGGGGCCCTGAGCATGCCCCCGTAGACCCTCCCCGAGGCCGCGTACTGGCCCGAGACGGTCAGGTGGCCGGCCGAGGCCCGCACGAGGCTCGTGGACACGTTGCTCGCCGCCCCGCGGGCGAAGGCGAGGAGGGCGGTCATGACGAAGGCGACGATGGCGTAGTTGACCCCGAGGGTCAGGCTCCGCTTGGGGCTGCGGAAGAGGTTCTTGAAGGCCAGGCCGAGGTAGCGCACCGCGGTCCTCCTACTTGTCGCCCATCGCCTTGACCGGCGCGATGGAAGCGGCTACGCGCACCGGGTAGGCGGTGGCGAGGATCGAGACGAGGACCGCGACGGCCGTCCCCAGGGCGAAGGGCCAGGCGGCCGGGCGGAGGGGCAGGGGGCCCCCGCCGATGAGGAACTGCGAGACCGTCTCCGGCAGGGGGAGGCCGCGGCCGGCGAAGGCCAGGATCGCGGCCCCGGCGGCCAGCATGCCGACCGCGGCCGATGCCAGGTTGAGGGCCAGGGCCTCGGCCACGAAGAGGCCGCCCACGAAGGAGCGGTCGGCGCCTAAGGCGCGCATCGTGCCGATCTCGGCGGCGCGCTCGGTGACGTTGATGATGAGGGTGTTCGTGAAGATGAGGGCCACGACGAGGAAGATGAGGGCGGTGGCCGCGAAGATGAAGGCCTGGAGGGCCCGGGATATCTGGGCGTAGAAGCCGGAGGCGGCGTCCCAGGGGGCCGCCTTGATCTCGAGGCCCGCGCCGGCGCCCTCGATAGCGCCCATGACCTCCCGGAGCCGCCCGCGGCCCTCGAGCCTGACCGCGATCATGGTCGCGCCCGAGAGGGGGGCGGCGACGAGGCCGCCCAGGTCGAGGCTCGACAGGGACGCGTCCCCGGCCAGGCCGAAGATCGCGTCCTCGCCGGCCTCGGCGGCGGCCAGCCCCCGCTCGAAGGCCTCGGGCAGGGCCTCGACCCCGGCGAAGGAGTAGAGCTCGGCGTAGCTCCCGGCGTCGAGGAAGTTGATGTAGTTGAAGACCGACGCGTAGCGCTCGGGCGCGAAGGTCCCGAGCACCGTCGAGGCCGCGGCGCCGACCCCGCCCTCGGTCACGCCCAGGAGGGTGACCCGCTCCCCCGGCGCGAGCCTGAGGCCGTAGTTCTCCTCGTACTGGCCGTTCTGGTACTCGGAGATCATGAGGCCCCGCTCCCCGCCGCTCCTGCCGAGGGCCGAGCCCGAGGAGGGGCGGATCGGCCCGAAGACCTCGGCGTAGGAAGCCGGCTCGATGGCGTAGAAGACGAAGGGGAGGTCGACCTTCCGGCCCTCCCGCTCGGCCTGGACGATGCCGTAGTTCTGGGCGTAGGGGGCGATGGCCCGCACCCCGGGCAGGGCGCGGAGGAAGGCCTCGACCGCCTCCGCGTCGCGGATCCGCGGCAGGGGGGTGTTGAAGGCGAAGGGCGAGGGGAGGTCCTTGGCCTTCGACGAGTAGACGATGAGGTCCCCGGTGAAGTGCTCGACGATCGCGTCGCGCGAGGCCTCGGCCGCCGAGGAGGCGAAGGTCGCGCCGAAGACGACGACGAAGGTGCCGAGGGCCACGAGGGAGCCGATGAGGGCCATGCGGCCGGAGCGCCTCGCGAGGGTCCTGAGGGCCAGCTTCAGGGTGAGCACGGCCCTACTCCTTCCCCGTTCCGGGGGCGGCCCCGGCGTCCTCGACGCGGCCGTCGAGGATCCGCACGACGCGGCGCGCCTTGCCCATGATATGGGCGTCGTGGGTGGAGAAGATGAAGGTCGTCCCCTCCTCCTCGTTGATCTGGCGCATGAGCTCGACGATCCGCGCGCCGGTCTCCGAGTCGAGGTTGGCCGTGGGCTCGTCGGCGAGGACGATGAGGGGCTTCGAGACGAGGGCTCTCGCGATGGCGACGCGCTGGCGCTGGCCGCCGGAGAGCTCCCCGGGCTTGTTCCTGAGCCGGTCGGCGAGGCCCACCTCCTCGACGAAGCGCATGACCAGGGCCTCGCGCTCTTTCTTGGCGAAGCCCTTCTTGAGCAGGAGGGGGAACTCGATGTTCTCGTAGACGTCGAGGACGGGGATGAGGTTGAAGGACTGGAAGATGAAGCCGATCTTCTCCCGGCGGTAGCGCGTGAGCTCCCGGTCCCCGAGGCTCCCGACCTCGACCCCGTCGACGAGGACCTGCCCCGAGCTCGGGACGTCGATGCAGCCCACGAGGTTGAGCATCGTGCTCTTGCCCGAGCCCGAGGGGCCCGCCACGGCGAGGAACTCGCCTCGCTCGATCTCGAGGTCGACGCCGCGGAGGGCCTCGACCCTCGTCTGGCCCAAGCGGTATTCCTTCCGCGCCTTCCTCAGCTCGACGACGGGCATGCGTTCCCCCTTCCCCGAAGCCTAAGCCTGTCCGCCGGCCCGGGCGCCGCCGCCCTCTCGCGGCGAGCCGACTACGAATATACGCAAAGTACTTGCGTTTTGTAAATAAAATACTTCCAGATCTGTATCGAGTTCAATGCGCGCGGCCGAGCTTCTCCCGCCGCGGAGGCTCCCGGCGCTAGAGGAGGCTCTCGGGCTGGTGGACGAAGTAGCCCTGGGCGAAGTCCACGCCGATCTCGGAGAGCCGCCGCTTGATCTCGAGGCTCTTCACGAACTCCGCTATGGTCTTGATCCCCATGACGTGGCCGATCGAGTTGATGGCCTCGACCATGGCGTAGCTCACCTGGGACTCGTCGACGCTCTGGACGAGGGAGCCGTCGATCTTGAGGTAGTCGACGGGGAGGTTCTTGAGGTAGCCGAAGGAGGAGAAGCCCGAGCCGAAGTCGTCGAGGGCGAAGGTGAAGCCCTCGTCCTTGAGCCGCTTCATGAAGCGGGTCGCGTAGGAGAGGTTCTGGATGGCCGCGGTCTCGGTGATCTCGAAGCAGACCTTCGAGGAGGGCACCGCCTGGGCGGCGGCCTCGGCGAGGATGAGGTCGACGAGGGAGTCGTCGAGGAGGGAGGGGCCGGAGAGGTTGATGGAGATCATCCGCTCGGCCAGGGGCGAGCCCCGGTCGGCGAGGAGGCGGTAGGCCGCGAGGGCGTTGCGGAGGACCCAGCGGTCGATGAGGGGCATGAGGTTGTAGCGCTCGGCGGCGGGGATGAAGTCGCCGGGCCGGGCGATGCTCCCGTCCTCGTTGACGAGGCGGACGAGGATCTCGGTCTTGGGGCGGAGGCCGGCGGCCGCGTCGAGGGGCTCGATCTCCTGGTGGTAGAGGACGAAGCGGTTCTCCTCCGCGGCCCGGTTGATCTTGGCGATCCACTCCATGTCGCCGCGGCGCTTCTGGAACTTCGAGTCCTGGACGTGGAAGACGTTGATCTTGTTGCCGCCCTCCTCCTTGGAGAGGTGGCAGGCGTCGTCGGCGGCCGCGAGGACCGCGTGGATGTCCTCGCTCTCGCGCGAGAGGGGGACGATGCCGACGGAGAGGGTCACGGGGAAGGCCGAGGCCTGCCAGCTGAACTTGCGGGACTCGACCGCCTCCTGGAGGCGCCGGGCGACGTTGACCGAGTCCTCCGGCTCGCAGTCCTGGAGGATGATCGCGAACTCGTCCCCGCCGATGCGCGCCGAGATGTCCTTGCGCGAGATGTTGGCCTGGACGTGGGAGGCGACCTGCCGCAGGAGCTCGTCGCCCGCCAGGGCGCCGGCGGTGTCGTTGACGGCCTTGAAGCGGTCGACGTCGATGACGACGAGGGCGTGCCTCGCCTCGCCGGTCTTCAGGGTCTTGAGCAGCTCGCCGAGCTTGAAGGAGAATTCCTCGCGGTTGGACAGGCCGGTGAGGGCGTCGTGGCTGGCCTGGTAGTTGATGGTCTCCGACATCCGCTTGATCTCGGTGATGTCGCGGAGGGCGAGGAGGAAGCCGTCGACCGCGTTCTCCTTCTCGTGGATGCGCGTGAGCGAGCCGTCGACGACGAGGGCCTGGCCGAGGGCGTTCTTGACGAGGACCTCGTTGAAGAAGTAGGGCTTCTCGTCCACGTTGGGCGGCACTCCCACGAGGAGCTCGCGCTGGGTGCGGCCGTCCATGATGGAGATGACCTCGGCGGCCGGGCGGCCCTTGGCCGCGGCCTCCTTCCAGCCGGTGATCTCCTCGGCCACCGGGTTCATGAACAGGACCCGGAGGTCTATGTCGGTGGCCACGATGCCGTCGTTTATCGAGTGGAGGATGGCCGAGAAGAGCCGCTCCTGCTTGCGGAGCTTGCGGTCTATGCTGTTCTTGTAGAGGGCTATGTCGATGGTCGTGTAGAGCTCGCGCTCCTTGAAGGGCTTGAGGATGTAGCCGAAGGGCTCCACTTCCTTGGCCCGCTCGAGGGTCTTCTCGTCGGTGTAGGCGGTGAGGAAGATGACCGGGACGCCGTAGCGGTCGCGGATCTGGCCGGCCGCCTCGATCCCGTCCATCCCCCCCGCGAGCATGATGTCCATGAGGATGATGTCGGGCGCGCGCTCCTTGGCGAGGGCCACCGCCTCCATGCCGTCGGAGGCCATCCCCACCACGGAGTAGCCGAAGCGCTCGAGCCGGCGCTGCAGGTCGAGGGCGATGATCTTCTCGTCCTCGACGATCAGGATTCGTTCGTTGTTCATGTGCCGCTCCCTCTAGTATAGCCGAGGAAGGGCGGGGCGCAAGGAGCCATCGCCGATCGGCTCATAGGCCCGCGAGGAGGTCCCAGGCCGCCTTGGCGGCCCCCGCCCCGAGGATGGCCCAGAGGGGCGAGAGCTTGGTGAAGGCCGCGAGGGCGAAGGAGGCCAGTGCCAGGCCCAGGACGAGGGGGTCGAGGGAGGCGGGGCGGAGGGTCCAGAGGGTCATGAGCATCATGGCGAGGGTGGCGGTCCGGAGGGCCTCGTCGAGGGCGCCCTGGTCGAGGCCGCGGCCCCGGGCGGCCAGGCGCGAGGCTATGAAGCCCGCCGAGGCGACCGCCAGGACCGGGAAGGCGAGGACCGAGCCCGTCGCCAGCAGGGCCCCGAGGATGCCTCCCCGCTCCCAGCCGACGAGGGTGGCGGCGTTGAGCGCTATAGGCCCGGGGGTGGACTGGGCTATGGCGACCAGGGAGCGGAAGCCCTCGTCGTCGAGCCAGCGGGGCACGACCTCGTGCTTGATCAGGCCTACGATGGACCAGCCCCCCCCGAAGGAGACGATCCCGACCTTGAAGAAGGCCCAGGCTATGCTCAGGATTTCCATCGGCGCTCCGCGAGGTAGAGGATCGTGGCCGCGCCGAGGAAGACCGGGAGGGTGAGGCCGGGGAGGAGGGCGAGGGCCGCGGCGAGGCCGAGGGTGGCGGCCGCGCGGGCAGCGGTCCAGGAGCGCTTGCGCGCTATCTTCCATATCATGGCGGCGACGAGGCCGGGGACCGTGGCGCCGGCTCCCGCGAGGAAGCTCCGCACCGGGGCCAGCTGGCCGAAGCGGCCCAGGGCGGCCCCGACGAGGAGCAGGGCCCCGAAGGGGGGGAGGACGACCCCGGCCGCCGCGGCCGCGGCGCCCCGCGTCCCCGCGAGCCTTCCCCCCGCGACGAGGGCTATGGTGAAGGCGTTGGGGCCCGGGAAGGACTGGGCCCGGGCGAAGAGGCGGTAGAACTCGTCCTCGTCGAGCCAGCGGCGCTTCTCGAGGGCCCTCCCGATGACGGGGACCATGGCGTAGCCCCCGCCCACGGTGACCGCCGAGATGCCGAAGAAGACGCGGAAGAGCTCCCCGGGGCTCGGCTCGCGCGGGAGGGCGGCTCGGGCCTCCTGCCCGGCGGCGGGCCTTCCTGAGTCTTCTCCAAGTATGGGCATGGCGGCCTATGGTACCCGGCGGGGCCTCAAGCTGGCAAGACGGGAGAGAAAGTGAAGGGGCAATCCGGGAATTCAGGCTCGGGAGCCTCCGAAAGGGAGGGCGCGGCGCCGTCGGCGTCCACGGGGACGGCCCGGCCGCCCCCGTACAGGTAGAAGATCCAGGCCTCGGCCGGGAGGCCGAGGATCTCGGCGGCGGCGCGGCGGTAGGCGGCGACCTGGAGCTCGTGGCGCTCCGGCTCGAGGCGCTCGTCGGTCTTGTAGTCGACGACGACGACGCGGCCTTCCCCCCCTTCGCCGCGCTCGACGAAGGCGAGGTCTACGCTCGCCTTGGCGATCCGCTCGGCCCCCGAGGGGCTCCGGTAGGCGATCGCTATCCGCCACTCGACGTAGCGCTCGGCCGAGGCCAGGGCGCGGCGGCCGAGCTCGGAGCCAAGGAAGAGCTCGGCGAGGCGATCCGCCGCCGCGATCGCCGCTTCCCTTCCCGCCCCTTCGCCCAGCTCGCCTTCCAGCGCGGCGAGGAGGGCGGGGGGGAGGGAGGGCGGGGCGGGGGCGGTCGAGAGCCGCGCCTCGAGGCGGGCGTGGACCAGGCTGCCGAAGAGCTCCGGGGCCAGGCCGGGGGGCGGCTCGAGGCCGGGCCCGGCCTCGAGGGCCTCGCCGGGAGGGGCCGCCGGGACGCGGCCCGCGGCCCTCCGGGCCCGGAAGCGCTCGGCTATGGCGGTGAGGGCCTCGGAGGGGGGCAGGGCGGGCCGCGAGGGGGGCGGGGCCGCGGGCGCCGGGGCCGCGCCCCCCGCGGCGGCGCCGCCCGAGCCTCGGGCCCGGGCGACGAGGGCGTAGTACTCGAGGTCGCTGCGCTCGGGTATGAGGCCGACGAGGGCCCCGCTGGCGAGGCGGGAGAGGGGGCCGAAGGGCGGGAGCTCCGCGCCGCCGGGGGCCGGGGCGCCGCCGGGGGCGAGGGGGGAGGGGGGCTCGAAGAGGCCCAAGGGGCCGGCCAGGAGGGAGCGGAAGCTCCGTCCCCGCGCGTCCTCGCCCCGGGGGGCCACGGCGGTCACGATGAGGTGGGACTCGGCGCGCGTCAGGGCCACGTAGAGCAGGCGCTTGAGCTCGGCCGACTCCATGGCCTCCCTGCGCTCCCGGGAGGCCTCGAAGAAGGCGTTGCGCGACTTCGATCCGAGGGCCTCGGGCGGCTTGAAGGTGGGTCCCAGTCCCTCCTCCCAGTACCAGGCCGCGCCCGAGCCGCCGTCGCGCCCGACGTTGTTGGCCTGGGGGAGGATGACGACGGGGAACTCGAGGCCCTTGGACTTGTGGATGGTCATGATCCTGACCCCGGGACCTTGCTCCCGGGGCAGGTCGATCTCGAGCTTGTCCGGGGCGCCGACCAGGCCCTCGAGGCCCGCGACGAAGGCGGCCAGGGGCCTGCCGCGGGAGTCGGCCTCGACCGCGAGGGAGTGGAGGAGCTCGAAGTGCTCCTCGAAGGCCGAGGCGACGGGGTCGGCGAGGAGGGAGGCGCGATAGCCGGCCTCGTACCAGAGGTAGCACAGGCAGCGCGCGACGCTCGCGCGGTCGGCCATCGCCTGGACGGTCCGGATCGTCGCGCAGGCGCGGCGCCAGGCGGGGCGCGCGCTCTCGGCGACGAGGCCCTCGATCCGGGACGAGGCCTCGGGCGAGAAGGGCGAGGCTTCCCGGCCCTCGGCCGCGAGGGCGAGGAGGGCGAGGACGACCGACTCGTCGGGGATGGCAGCGAAGGGGGAGCGGAGGTAGGCGGCGAGGGCGTTGCGGTCCCCGGGGAGGGCGGCGAGGCGCAGGGCGTAGTAGAGGTCGCAGGCGACCGCCTCGGAGAAGAGGCCGCAGGCGTTCTCGGCCCCGTAGGGCACCCCGAGGAGGCGGAAGTACTTCTCGAAGTGGACCTGCTTGCCCGTGGAGCGCAGGAGGAGGGCGAAGTCCCCGTAGCGCGCGGGCCGGGCCAGGCCCGAGGCGCGGTCGGCCACGAGGAGGCTGCGCCCCTCGACGGCGTCGCGCACGATGCGCGCCACCTCCCAGGCCTCGCACTCGGCGGCCTCGCGCAGGCCCTCGCCGCCCTCCTCGCGGCGGGGCAACTCGAGGTAGGCCAGGCGCGGCTCGACCCCGGGGGTGGGCGGCCTCGACTCGAGGGGGACGAACTCGGCCTCGAAGGGCTCGGGGCCGCGGTCGGGGTCGCGGGGGGCCATGACCGAGGGGAAGATCGCGTTGAGCAGGGCGATGAGGCCCGGCTCCGAGCGGAAGTTGCGCGAAAGGCCGAGGGCCCCGGCCCCGCCCGGGCCGCCGAGCTCCACGGCGAGGGAGCGGAAGACCGAGACGTCGGCCCCGCGGAAGAGGTAGATCGACTGCTTCTCGTCGCCCACGAAGAAGAGCTTGTCGGGGCAGAGGTCGGCGGCGGAGGGCTCGGGAGCCCCCGGCGAGGGCTCCCAGCCGGGGCGGGCGGCGAGGAGGTAGAGGACGCGCTTCTGGAGCTCGTCGTCGTCCTGGAACTCGTCGATCATCACGAAGCGGTAGAGCCGCTGATAATGCCGCCTAACGCTCGAATCCGATTTGAGCGTGTCGAGGGCCAGCTCGGCCACGTCGCGGAAGCCGAGGACCTTGCCGGCCCGCCGGGACTCGTCCCAGCGGGCGCGGAACTCGTCCAGGCGGCGGTACAGGGCGAGGCGCCCGGGGTGGGCCGCCCGGGTGGCCGCGATGCCGCGGCACTCCTCCGCGGCCTTCCTGATGCCCGGCACGGCCTCGGAGAGGAAGAGGGAGGCCTCGTCCCGGGAGTTGGCCCCGGGCTTGCGCAGGCCCTCGAGGCCGCCGAGGAAGGCCAGGAGGGAGGCCTCGTCCTCCCCGGGATCGGCCGCGAGGGCCGCGAGCCAGCGGGCCGAGGTCTCGGTGGTCTTGGCGCCCGCGTAGTCGAGGGCCGCGGCGCGCATCGCGAGGAGGCCCTCGCGGGAGGCTGCGGCCAGCTCCTCGAGG
>Ga0116154_10001171_pt1 | contig 23470 bp, 17 predicted proteins | sample AD_UKC030_MetaG_FD_89898 | JGI IMG/M metagenome (GOLD analysis project Ga0116154, IMG submission 89898) | Active sludge microbial communities of municipal wastewater-treating anaerobic digesters from USA - AD_UKC030_MetaG | ecosystem: Engineered > Bioreactor > Anaerobic > Digestate | place: USA...
CACGAAGAGCACGAAGGCGAGCACCAAGGTGAGGATGAGCGCTTCAGCGATTCTCTAGAGAACAGCATGGGGTCCGTTCATCGGCCCTCCGACTTTTGGTTGCGGCTGCGCACAAATATGCCGGCCGGATGATCGGCGTCCTGGCCAGCACTCACCCGCGCGTATTGACGGACGCCTCCGGCTGGCGGCGCCCCTGCCACCATGTGACCAGGCCCGCCCCGGCGCAGACCGCGGCTCCCACTGCGATTGCCCAGGGAACGCCGACTGCCTGGGAGAGCACGCCCGATTCGAGTCCCCCGATGGGCACCATGCCGCCGAACACCAGCGCCCAGATGCCCATCACGCGTCCCCGCATCGCATCGGACACGCTGGTCTGGATGAGCGTATTCGTGGTGGCAAAGTAGAGCAGCATGCCCCACCCGCCCACCGCCAGGCAGAGCAGGACGAGCGGCAACCAGCGCACAAACGCCAGCAGCAGCAGCATGGCGGAAAAGGTCCACAGCCCCCCGAGGATCAACAGGCGGGGCCGCACCCGGCTGCCGAAGGTCGCCACCGTCAGGGCGCCCAGCAGCGCCCCGAGACCGTTGGCGCTCAGAAGCGCGCCGTATCCGCTCTCGCTCACGTGCAGAATGTCCGTCGCATACGCCGGCAAGAGGACGGAGTACGACCACCCGAAAATGCCCACAACGCCAAAGAGCAGGAACAGGGCTCGCAGACGCCGATGAGCGGCCACGTAGGCGAAGCCATCGAGGATGTGGCGTCCAGCCGAAGCGGGCTGCGGGGGAGGGACGAACTTGGGCAGGCGCATCATGCGCAGGCCGGCGATGACGGCGAAGTAGCTGATCCCGTTGAGGACGAAGCAGAGCGTCATGCCCGCCTTGGCCATGAGGAATCCCGCGACGGCGGGGCCGACGACGCGCGCGCCGTTGACGATCGAGCTGTTGAGCGACACCGCGTTCATCAGGTCGTCGCGTCCGGTGATCTCGACCATGAAGGCCTGGCGTGCCGGCATGTCGAAGGCCATCGCGGCCCCGCCCAGCGCCGCCAGAACGAGGATGTGCCACGGCTGGATGTTTCCGGACCAGACCAGCCCCGCGAACGCGAAGGCCAGGAGCATCATGGCGATCTGGGTGCAGTAGATGACGCCGCGTTTGGGATGGCGGTCGGCCACCGAACCGCCCCACACGGACAGCAGCAGCATGGGCAACGACCCGACGGCGGCCACCGTGCCCAGCAGCACTTTCGACCCGGTCAACTGGTACACGAGCCACCCCTGAGCCGTATTCTGCATCCACGACCCGATCAGCGACACCAGTTGGCCCACGAAGAAGAGCCTGTAATTGCGATGCCGAAGCGCGGCGAACGTGTCCCGCCACGTCACCCGGCCCACAACGACGCGACGGGGCTGCCCCGTGACTTCCTGCGGAACACTGACAACCTGCGTGGACGATTGGGGTCTTTGGGCAGACATCGTTGCCGGACTTCGTTTCCAGCGCGGCGCGTCTCAGGCCAAACCCAGGCCTTCGACCGCAGGAGCGGCCCCGGCATCTTCCGTCGGCCTTTCTCCCGCGCCTTCGCCCTTTCCTCCGCGCGGCCTCACTTCTTCCAGGTTCGCTCCGCGCCCACCGTTCCATCGACGGCAAAGCGCGTGATCTTGAGCGTCGTTGCGTCCGCATCCACTCTGAAGACGGTGGCCCTGGCGAGAGACGGCGCCCCGCCGATAAACACCGGCCACTGGAAGCCGCGGCTCGCGTCAGGGCACGGCTCGATGACGTCCGGAACGTGGGTGTGACCGCTGAGCACGGCGGTGACTTTGCCCGCGTCGAAGAGCGGGGCGAACCGCTGATTGACGCGGCGCTGACCGTGCCAGAGCTTCGCCTCTTCCTTGCGCCAATCGGGCGGGATGTGCATCACGACCAGGCGCCAGGTCGCCTGCCGGAAGTCCTCACCCGCGATCTCTCGTCGGAGCCAGGCCGTCTCCGCCTCGATGTACGGATCGAAATCGACCAGGCCGCTGTATTCCTCGCTTGCGTCCGGCTTGTCCTCGCCCGTGTCGAGGAGCACCACGCGCGCCGCGCCGAACGTCATCGCGGCGTAGTATCGTCCCCCGGGGAGGATGAGATAGTCCTTCAGCCGCCGCGCGAACGCGCCGCGGGTCTCGTGATTGCCGCGCAGGAAGAAGCAGGGGATCGACTTCGCGGCGAACCAGGCCATCGGCGTCAGCAGGTGGTCGACGACTTCCGACTCGGTCTGCGGATCGTTAAGCACATCCCCGTTGAAGACCGCGAAATCGACCGGCGGTCCCGCTTTCTCGACGAGCAGCGGATACGACTGCGCGCGGTTGTGGATGTCGTTGAAGACGAGGAACGAGACAGCGCCGTTCGGACGAGACAGCGCGGGCAGGCTGCGGTCCAGTGAGACTGTTGGCTGGCCGAACGCGACACTGTACGGCTTGAACGACTCGATGGCCCGGGATCTGGCCCGGAACCGAATCGGCTTGGCCGGATCGAAGCCGTCGATCACCGCGCGCTGCGCTGTCGTGTTCGCCTGTCTCAAACCGTCCTCCGAAAACCACGCCTGCCGCCATTCGTCGCCGTTCTCCGACTGCGTCCATTCCACCGCGCCGTCGGACGGTTGCGAGGTGATCCACCCCACACCGAGCCGGTTCGAGTCGAGGAGTTGGACCCACGGTTGCAGGGCGATCAGCCCGTCGGTGCGCTGCGCGCGGATCGCCGCCAGGGCGTTGGTTTCGGCTTCGGTGACGGGTTGCTGGGCATGGACGCCCGTGGCCAGCAGCCCCCAGATCATCAGTACGATTCTGCGAATGTCCATTGTCGCCACAGTTTATGCCGCAGCCCGGCGTCGGGCGCAATGCCGCATGTCGTGCCGCATGTCGTCTTTCGATCGTGGACCGAGCGGAGCCAAGGCCGCCGTTCTCGCTCTGCCGGCCTGTCGTGGATGCACCGGTCCATTTCGCGAATTCGCCCAGCCTTCGGGTCTTCGGTTGCAGTCCATGTGGAGGTTGTCGTTGAGAATCGAGTATGCGCCGCGTGGGGGCACGCGGCCTACACGCGCAATCTCCATCCGTTGTAGGCCCGGTGCCCTCACCGGGCGACATCACACCGACGACAAACCGATGCACCGCTTCGGCTCAGGGCCAATTCATGAAGTGGAGCGGCGACGGCCCGTCGCCGAGAAACACCGTGTTCACTCGCAATGGCGGGGGACGAGACGTCCCCCCTCCAGCCTTTTCGTCTTCATGAATTGGCGCTGGCTTCGGTTGGCGAACCGCAGTTTGGCGTTGATTGCCCGAAGCCGGCGCGGGTAGGCTCGGTGGAAAATCCAGAGGGCACTCGATGTGACCGGGGCGTAACAGCAAGCCAAAGACCTTTCTTGCCGCCTGAAGCGTGTGTCGAAGTGCCTGCTTTGAAAGGATCTGTGATGAGCAACTCCGCCAACAACTACCCGAAACTGCACAATGCCATGTGGCCCGGCCTCGTCGGCAAAGGCGGCCCCGGCGCCGAGCCCGGCATTGATCTGGATACCATGCTCGAGCTGACGGCCAAGGCCGAAGTGAACGGCGTCAAGTTCGACGGCGTCGACCTGTTTCTGTTCGCCCCCCACATCGACATCGACTCGACCGACGACGACTTGAAGCGCGCGGCGGACAAGATCGCGGGCAAGGGCCTGGCGATCGGGTCGGTCGTCGCCCCGGTCTGGGAGGGGACAGGCGGCGGGTCGGCCATGGGCGGCGAAGAGGAACGGAAGAAGTTCGTCGGGCAAGTCCGCAAGGGATGCCGAATCGCAAGCGCATTTCGGAAACTGGGCTTGCGTTCGGGCGGTGTCGTGCGGATCGATTCGTCCGCCGGCGTGACCGAGTGGGACAAGGATCCCAAAGGCAACACCAAGCGCATTATCGAGACGTTCAAGGAGGCTGCCAAAGTGGCCAAGGGCTGCGGCGAACGCCTCGCTGCCGAAGGGGAGATTTGCTGGGGCGGCATGCATTCCTGGAAGTACATGCTTCAGGTCCTCGAGGGTGTCGGCCAACCCCGGGTGCTCGGGTTCCAGGCGGACATGGCGCACACGCTCCTCTATTTGCTCGGCTCGAACGCCCTGGAGCACCGGTTGGTCCCCGAGAAATTCAACTGGGAACCGGAGGTCTTCCACAAGGCCATGAAGAAGCTCACGACGGCCTTGCGCCCGTGGACAATCGATTTCCATGTGGCGCAGAACGATGCGACAGTCAAGGGATCGGGCGCCCATGAGAAGACCGGCAAGCACTGCATGGCCACCGATCCGAACGGCAAGCTCAACATTGCCCGAGATGCCGGCTACTGGATGCGGGATGGCGCCGGCAAGGTGACCAGGAAGTTCAAACACATCTGCTGGGATGGATGCATGTTCCCCAACGCCATCATGACGCAGCAACAGACCTGGAATGACATCCTCGCCGCCATGATCCAGGTGCGCGACAACCACGGTTGGAAGGCTTAGCCCGGACGTTGTACACGGCTGCGCATGATTGAATGTTTGGGCTTATCATGCTTGATGACCAGGTTCCACCTCTTCTTGGCCTGTGCGCTCTGGGTCTCGGCCTCCGGCATCCCGGCGCGCCCAGGCCCGGTCGAGCCTGAGCTCAAGTCGACGGTCGAGGCGGATTGGGCGTCTCAGGAACGCCGTTTGGGCCGCGAGCCCGGGAGCATCGAGGCCCTCGAAGCCGCGGTGGCGCGGGGGCAAAGCCTGTTGAACATTCTGGCGTCGGCACTCCCATCCGCGGAGTTGGACATCGAAAGGCGCGCCTGGGAGTCGCTGCGGACCGAGGCGGGAGCGTCCGGACGGCTGCCGTCTGCTGATCGGCTCGCCTTGTACAATCGAGTGCGGTGGAGCGGACGCGACCTCGCGCTGCGGAACCCGGCCGTTGCAGGGCAGCCGATCGCGTTCATGAAGCGGCATCGGTTTGTCTGCCAGATGCTGCACGAATACCTCGGGTACTTCTACGACTACGGCGACGTGGCCGGTGGCGGCGTCTTCGTGCTCGAACGGCCCGGGGTCTCGTTCGAGGTGCGCGACCTGGTTGCGGGTCGGCTGCCCCGAGGCAATTACACCACGCTGGCGCTCGGCTATGACGCGCGCACGCTCTACTTCGCGTTTGCCGAGCGCGCGCCGCGTAAGCCCGACTTCTACTCGACTGATCGGCGTTGTTTCCAGTTGTACGCGATCGAGGTCGATGGCTCCGGCTTGCGCCGGTTGACGGACGGTTCCAACGACGACTTCGATCCTTGTCCGCTGCCTGATGGCGCCCTGGCGTTCATGTCGACCCGGCGCGGCGGCTTTGGCCGGTGCCACGGTGTGTGGGAACCGCTTCCGGCCTACACGCTTCACCGGATGAACCCGGACGGATCGGATGTGAGAACGCTCTCGTGGCATGAGACCAACGAATGGCATCCGTTTGTCCTTCACGACGGCCGGATCGTGTACACGCGCTGGGATTACGTCGATCGCTCGGCAGCGAATTTTCATGGCCTCTGGGCCAGCAATCCCGACGGCTCGAACCCGGTGTCGTTGTTCGGTAACTACACGACGCGGATCAACGCGTGCTTTCAGCCCCGCGCCATCCCGGGCTCCCAGCGCATTGTCTTCGTGGCGGGCGCCCATCATGCCGACGTGGGCGGCTCGCTGGTGATTGTCGATCCGCAGCGCGCCGCGCTCGATCCGGAGACGGGCGAAGACCGGCTCGAGGACATCGAAGTCCTCACGCCGGAGGTCTGTTTCGCCGAGGCGGCGGGATGGCCGAAGAGCTATTTCCACAGCCCCTGGCCCTTGTCGAAAGATTGGTTTCTGGTCGCATTCAGCCATGAACCGCTGCCCGGCATGAGTTCGGGCGAATCGCGCGACACGCGCACCGGGCTCTATTACTTGGATCGCGCGGGGAACCTCGAACTCCTCTATCGCGATCCGGAGGCGTCCTCGATGTACCCGATCCCCCTGGCTCCGCGGCCGGCGCCCCCAGCCTTTGCGAGCACGCTCGATCCGACGTTGGGCGACGAGGGCGAATTCCTCCTCACCGATGTCCGCCTGAGCCTCCGCCCGATGCCTGCCGACCGTCCGGTCCGTCAACTCCGGGTCTTTCAAGTCCTCCCCAAGACGCACACGCACGTCGCCAATCAACCCCGCATCGGCCATGCAAATGCCGAGAGCGCCCGCCTGCTCCTGGGGACCGTGCCGGTGGAGTCGGACGGATCGGCCTATTTCCGCGCCCCGGCCCGCAAGCCGCTGTACTTTCAGGCCGTCGACGCCGCCGGTCGCGCCATCCAGAGCATGCGCAGTGCGACCTACCTCCAGCCGGGAGAACGCCGGGGCTGCGTGGGTTGCCACGAGCCGCAGCGCAACACGCCGACCACGCGTCCGACCCTGGCCTCGAAACGCGCGCCTTCACACCTCGAGCCCGGTCCTGACGGCAGTCGCCCGTTGAGCTATCCGCGGCTGGTGCAACCCGTCCTGGACCGGCATTGCGTCCGCTGCCACGACGGGTCGACCGGCGCCGACGCAAGCGCGCTGATTCTCACGGGCGACCCGGCGCCGCCCTTCACGCGATCCTACCAGAACCTGAAGCCGTTTTTGCGGTGGTTCGAGTGGGGCGGCGCCTCGATCGCCGAGGCCTCGACGCCTCCGGGCCGCATCGGGGCGGACGCCAGCCCGCTGACGCGCATTCTCGAGGACCCGACGCATCGCGCCAAGGCGGCGCTGCCAGACGAGGATCGGCGCCGCCTCTATCTCTGGCTGGATGCCAACGTGCCTTTCTACGGCACCTATTCGAAAGAAGAGCAGCTTGCCCAGTTCGAGGGCCGGGCTGTTCCGCCCCCGAAGGTCCAGTGAACGAGCGGCGCGCGACGCGAAAGCAGTGTGGCAGCGATCACCGCGCCATGTAGCGCGCCACCGCCTCCGCGCGGGACCGGACGTGTAGTTTCCAGTAGATGTGGCGGACGTGCGTATTCACCGTGCCGATCCCTATCTGCAGGTGGTCGGCGACTTCCTTGGATCGGCAGCCTTTGGCCAACAAACGGAGTATGTCCTCCTCGCGCGTCGTGAGCGCCTCGTCGACGCCGCCTTCGCAGGGCGGCTGGCGAAAGGCCGTCACCACCCGGCGCGCAATGGCGCTGGACATCGGCGCGCCCCCGCGCTGGACCTCGGCCACGGCTTCGAGGATCTCCTCCGGCCTGACATGTTTGACCAGGTAGCCGGTGGCGCCGGCCTTCAGCGATTCGAACACCCGGTCGATGTCTTCCTCGATCGTGAGCATGATGACCTGCGTGTGCGGCAGGAGCCGCCGCAACCGGGCGACACACTCGATGCCGGATGCGCCGGGCAGGTGAATGTCCATCAGCACAACGTCGGGAGCGGCACCGGGGAGCTGCTGCAGGGCGTCCTCGGCGCTCGCACACGACGCCACGCAGGAAAACTCCTGCGCGCGCTCAATCAAGAGTGCGAGAGTCTCCCGCAGTCCAGAGTCGTCCTCCACAATCCCCACACGGATGCTCATAGGTGTCAGCTTTGCGACCCACCGCCGTCCGGCAGCGGCACGTTCATTTCCACGCTTGTTCCACCGCCGGGGGTCGACCGCCATCGGCATTCCCCCCTGATCTTCTCGAGGCGCGAACGCATGTTCGCCAAACCCTGGCCCGCGCCGACGCGTTCGGCAACCAGGAAACCCTGCCCGTTGTCCGCCACCCGGACAATGAGCCGGCCGGATTCGACCCGGAGGCCCAAAACAACCTCGCTGGCATTCGCATGGCGGACAACATTCGTCAGCGCCTCGCGCACGGCCAGCGCCAGCGCGTGCCGCGTCTCCGCGTCCAGGGGCAGCGGCGGCACGGCGTCGGGAAAATCGAGGCGGCAGCGCAGGGGAGCGGACCTGAGGAAATGCCCCGCCTGCTGTTCAAGGAAGGCGGCCAGGCTGGACACGGTGTCGCAGCGCGGGTTGACGGCCCATACCACTTCACGCATCCGTGCGGCCAGCGTCCGGATGCCCGCCGCCGACTCGGCGAGGCGGTTCGCCCACGTCGGAGTGCCGTGCGCGTCGCGACTGAGCACATCCATTTGCAGCGCCAGACCGGTCAGCGCTGTGCCCAGATCGTCATGCAGGTCGCGCGCAATGCGTGTTCGCTCGTCCGCCAGGGTCTGTTGCTGTTCCAGGTTGAGCAGGCGCCGCTGCCAGCGCAGACGGTAGGCCTGGATGGCCCCGGCCAGTCCAATCACAGCCGCGGCGCACAGGACATAGAACAGCCACGTCTGCCAGAAATGCGGGGCGATGGTGAAGGCGAACACGGCCGGTTGCTCGCTCCAGACGCCATGGTTGTTGCAGGCGGCGACGCGGAAGGCATACCCGCCCGGCCCAAGCCGGGTGTAGAAGGCCACGCGCTGGTTGTCCTCGTCGTAACGCCAGTCGCGATCGGAGCCTTCGAGCCGGTACTTGAAGCGCACCCGCTTCGGCGCCGCAAAGCTGGCCGCCGTGTAGCGCATCTCGATGACTCGCCCCCGTCCGGCGCCAAGCGATGTCTGGAACGTCGGGCGTGCCGAGCCGCCGGGAAGCGTCGAACGCTGGGCCTGCGCGTCGGCGCCGTCGCTTACGGCTTGGGCGCTCGATGGGCAGCCGTCGCCAAAAACGACCTCGTCGTCCGCCACCACCTGCTCGATGACCACCAGCGGGGCCACCTCGTTGCGCCGGATCGCGCGCGGATCAATCATCGCCACCCCGCGGGCTGTCGGAAACCAGATGCGGCCTTCCCGGTCCTTGCACCCGGAAGCCTGGTTGAACATGCCGGTGCACTGGCTGTTAAGCATTCCGTCCGCTTCGCCAAAGGCGAGCACCTGCACGCGCCCCTGGCGCCCTGCCGCCACCTCGTTCAAGTCCCGCCGCGCAACCCGGTAGATGCCCTGCAGCCCGCTTAGCCAGAGATATCCGAAGTCGTCTTCCTGCACGTTCTGGATCGTGTTCTCGTACAAACCGTGCTGCTTGGTGAAGGTGAAGAAGCGGCTCCCGCCCCCCTCGTCCTCCCATTGCGACGGGGAGTGGGTGGGCAGGGAAACCTCCGGTGGCACAAACCGATTCAGCCCGTCGCGCGTGGCGATCCAGAAGATGCCATCGGCGTCCTCGTGGATGCACCATACCCGATTGTTGTACTCGCCCCGTGCCGTTGTGTACGAGGTGACCTGGGCGTCGCGCAGCCGATTCAGCCCGCCCCCGCTCGTGCCAAACCACACATCACCCCGTCGATCCTGATGAATCACCCGCACGTCCGGATGAGACAACCCGCAGGGCAACGTCCGAACCGCTCCCTCCTCGTCCAGCCAGAGCACGCCGCGGTCAAAGCCGACCCAGATCCGGCCCGACCGATCCTCGCGAAGCGTCCGCACCCAGCTCTCGCCCAGGCTCAAGGAAGGGACGGAGATCCAGGCGCCGCGATCGAGCACGGCCACTGTGTTTCTCATGGCTCCGTACCAGACGCGCCCGTGGCGGTCGGCCAGGAGTCCCTCGGCCCATCCCCAGTTCGATGGTGGCTCGATCGGGGGCAGGTTGGTCGCCTGCCCATTTCGGAGCCCGCTGGCCCCCTGAACCGTCCCCAGCCAGATCGTGCCATCCGGACCCTCGGTGACAGCCCGCACGAAGTCGTTTCGCAGACCATCTTCGCGGGCATAGACCCGGACGGCCCTGCGCCGCAACTGACAGAGGCCGGACGTTGTCCCCAGCCAGAGATGCCCCTCGGCATCCTCGCAGAACGACAGCAGCGGGTAATCAGGCAATGCCGACAAGTCGAGAAAACCCGACGCCCCATCGTGGAATCGAGCCAGCCGGGGCGGGCCGTCTTCGCTCCAGGCGACCCAGAAGCCGCCATCCCTCGACGGGTGGAGCAACGCCGGGCATTGGGGGTCGTCCGGCGCAACGCTTTCGATCCTCTCCCCCGCGTTCCCCGCCAGCCGCCACAGCCCCTCGCGAGCCGCCATGTAAACCGTCCCGTCGAGCTCCCTGTAAAAATGACGGCAACTCGTGTCGGTCGCTCCGCGAAGGCCCAGCCGTTCACAGACGCCCGTCTCCGGCAGAAAGCGGAACAAACCGATGTGCATCAGGACAAGCACACTGCCGTCCTCCTCCTCGAGGACACGAGTGATGCGGTGTCCTACGATTTCGTCCCCATCGCCAGAAACCCGGCGTGGACGGAGCTCCCAGGTCCGGACGGTGCGCGTGTCGAGCCGGACCAGGTGTCCCGGATGGGGCGAGTACCACAGGCCGCCCTGACGCGCAGGCCACATCGGACCGTAAGGCTGCGGGAATCCATCCTCGGTGTCGAAGCGCTCGAACCGGTGCTCGTGGTACCGCAGCAGGCCTCGGCCGGAGTTGATCCACAGACTCCCGTCCTGGCGGTCTTCGGCCAGGGCGTTGATGGCGTCACTGAGCATTTCGGGGGTGTTGCTTCTGTCATACGTCTTGAACCGCAGGCCGTCGAACCGGGCCAGGCCTGCGAGCGTGCCGATCCACAGATAGCCGTCGCGGGTCTGGAGCAGCGCACGAATGGTGTTTTCCGGCAGGCCCTGCTCGGCGGTGTACCGGGTCAGACCGTACGAATCCGGGGCAGCCTGCACCTTGATTGCAGCAATCGCCAGCCAGAGCGCGACCCCCATCAGGGGTGTGCCCACCCACATCGCCCGTGTCGCAGGTTGGCAGGGCATGCGCGTGAGTGGTACCATGACCGCCGGTTGACGCAAAGCGCGAATGCGCGCCAGGCTTCGGTGTGTCGAGCTTTCTTGTTGACCATCCCCTTCCGCTTCCTAAGCTCGCCTCGATGCTCCGTCTAAGCATGCCCTTTCGACGTCTTGGAGGCCTCGCCTGCATCGCGGGCGTGATTCTCCTTTTCGCAAACACAACAAACGCCGCGGATAGCTCGGGAGTGCGGATCGCCGATCTCGATGGCAAGCTCCGCATCGAAATCGGGGGAGAGCTCTTCTCCGAGTATCACTACCGAGGCTTCTCCCGTCCCTTCCTTTACCCGGTCCTCGGCCCGGCCGGTCTGCCCATGACGCGCAACTGGCCGATGAAGGAAGTCGAGGGCGAGGAGCGCGATCACCCCCACCAGCGTTCGTTCTGGTGGGCCCACGGCGCCGTCAACGGTCACGATTTCTGGTCCGAAGGAGCCAACGCCGGCAGGACGCTCCATGACAGGTTCCTCGAGGTGAAGTCCGGTCCGGAGTTCGGCGTGATCCGTGCAGCCAACAAGCTGGTGGCCAAAGATGGCACGCTCGTCGCGACAGACGAACGCACGATTCGCATTCACAACCGCACCGCCGATCGGATCGTGGATTTCGAGATTACGATTCATGCCTCCGAAGGTCCGCTGACGTTCGGCGACACGAAGGAAGGGACCATGGCCCTGCGCCTGAACGAGGCAATGCGTCTGACTCGCAACCGGAAGCCGGCCGAGGGGCGCATCGTGAATAGCGAGGGGCTCCGCGACGGGGCAACCTGGGGGAAACGCGCTAAGTGGGTCGATTACTATGGGCCCGTCGAAGGCCAAACCGTCGGTGTCGCCATTTTCGATCATCCGCGGAATCCGCGCCACCCCACGCACTGGCACGTGCGCGACTACGGTCTGTTCGCCGCGAATCCGTTCGGGATCCACGACTTCGAGAAGAAGCCGGACGGGACCGGTGACCTCGAAGTGGCGGCAGGCCAGAGCGTCACGTGGCGCTACCGCTTCTACTTCCACCGCGGCGACGAGCAGGAGGCCAAAGTGGCCGAGCGCTACGCCGAGTACGCGCAGTGAATCCGGCGTCAGCCCAGCGTTAGAACGAGCCTCTCGCCCGTTTTCAGTTCGACTAGCTCGCTGAAACGGATCTCCGCCTGCTCTCCGCGCATCGCGAGGGCCGCAGGCACATCGCGCCCGGCGGCTCTCACCCTCAACGCCCCCGGCGCGGTTCCGTCCGCCAGTTGCAGCCTCACGACGCGCAATCGCAGCGTTCCCCACTTGAGGTCAATTGCCGCCTCGAATCTGCCCGGGGTCTGCTTCTGCTCGAAGGATCCCCATCCTTCCGCGGTCGTGAACGCCGCTCTGAATTCGCCCGGCGTTAGGCGCGGCGCAAAGCCCAGGCGCCCCTGGGGGCCGTGATAGGTGAAGCCGCAGGCGGCAAGGAACACGCCGTAGCTCGCCATGCTTCGGGCATAGTGGTCGCCGCACTCGACTTCGTTCCACGGATTGCGCCGGGAGGCATGGTAGCGGTCATGCACCGCCCGCGTGACGGCCAAACCCTCCTGGACCATCCCTTCCCAGATCATGTGACCCGCGACCTGGTATTCGAACCCGTTCATGCACTCGTTGAAATAGCCCGCAGCCCAGTCCGCCCCTCTCCCCTTCGCTTGCTCGTAATCCCAGTCCGTCCGCGGGAATGTGCACATCAACAGCCCTGCCTCGCCGGGCATCGCGTACCAGCGGCCCGGCTTGTAGGCCGCCCGATACGGTCCCACGTCCGGCGTGAAGTTGTAACGCCACAGGGCCCTCAGTGCCGCGCGCGTTTCAGTCTCGGGTACAATGCGCGGCAGTCCCACCTGAAACGCCCAGCTTTGCCCCATGACCTGGTCGATGTGACACCCGCTCCCGGAGTTGATCGCCTCGGCGTGTTTGGGGTCGGGCTTGTTGATGAAGTAGTCGCCGTCGAAGAGCTCGCGCACAATCTTCGCCCGCCCGACGTCGAGGATCGCATGGCACGTGTCGCCGAACTCCTGATCGCCCACCTCGCGCGCCATCGTCTCCGAGGCGGCAAGCGCCGCAAGGTACAGGCCGCTGAGCCATGCCACCGGGCCGTACCAATCCGTATCCAGGGTGTTGTGCTGATTGCCCGTGATCAGTCCGTCGCCGTCCTCGTCCTTCATGATCAACCACTCGGTCGCCCGCCTGATCTGCGGCCAGTTGCGCTTCAGAAAAGCGCCATCAGCCGACATCTGGTGCTCGCGCAGTGCGCGCAGGATGGTGCCGGCCTGACCGTCGATGGCCGGGATGTTGTTGAACTCGCCGCGAAAATAAATCGCGCCGTTCTTTTGCTGCGCGAGGCCGAAGTCCACCTCCTCGCGCGTGATGCGCTCGAGATCGGGAAACAGCCGCGCCATCGCCTGGGCGTATTGCCAGACGTGGCCGCACGTGCCATGGCAACACCCGACGCCTTCCCAGGCCCAGAACCGACCGTTGCCGAGCCGATGGCACGTCGAGGTGGCGAGAATCGAAGTGTTCAGAAACGTCCGATCGAGGAACCAATAGGGCAGGGTCGAGTCGTACCACGTGTCGTGCCACAGCCGCGTTTCGCCACTCAGCCGGCCGAAATGACGCGCGACGTACCGCGCCACGACCGCCGCAGAATCGAACCGCGTCGCGTAATGCCGGCCCGGCGGCAGCCGATCCATCTTGAGGTTCGGCATGTGCCAGGTCAGCAGGAAGATCACGGCGGCTTCCTGCTCGGGCGCCAGCTTGATTGTGCGCATCAAACCGCCAATCGGGTCGTCGCCAAAGGGCTTGCGCGCCGGGGCTTCCGACTTCGCTTCAGGATCGAACAAGCCGGTCAGCTCCGTCAGGTCTGTTCGGCCGATGTCGTCAGGCTGCGCTTCGAGCAGCGCCAGGGACATCGTCCCGAAATCCGGCTCGGTCGCCAACGGGCCGAGCGGTTCCCGCGGCCGATCGCTGAACACGATATCGTCAATCCCCACGTTGCCCCAGCCGCCCGATTCCGCATCCACGATCTCCATCGACGCCTTCTTCCCCATCCAGCGGCGCACGTCCCAGCTCATCGGGCGCATCCGGTTGTCGTTGGCGCCGGTCGCGCTCAGCACCGGTTCGCCCTCGACCCGCAAGTTTATGCAAGTGCGGCCTGCATGCGCCCCCCCGCCGATCAGAAACGTGATGTAATCCCGCTCGATGGTGAAGACCGCGCTCGTGAGCGTCCCCTGCGCCCGGTCCTTTTCCTCGACCGACCCGCCCGGGGCCGAGGCGTGGCTGTTGACCACCCGGCGCCCCTGTCCCCCCACGTCGCCCTGGTACTGCGGAATGCGCGCCAATTCGATCGGCCCGCTGCCGAACGCCGCGCCGCCTGCCCGCCATGCGCCATAGCTCTCGAGCTCGAAATCGTCGAAGCGGATGTCGGGGCGCGCCGCGGACGGCCCCGCGGGCAGATCCTCGGCTGAGGCTTCGAGAATCAATACGTTCCCCTCACGGACGACACGGTTGCAGCGGAATCCCTGCCGGGTCTTCGCGCTGTGAAGGCAGATGGCATTCTGCAATACCCCCCCGACCTGCACCGTAACCTCCCCGTCGCTCGTGTTGCGCACCCTGAAGCGCATCACCGTCGCCGGCAGCGACGAATCCTCCGTGTTCAACGGGATGAACGGCGAGAACGCCTCGAGGTCGACACTGACCGGGCAGTCCGGATCACGATACTCGACGCGCCCGATGGGGTACTGCCCGTTGAACGACACGTCGCGCCAGCCTTCGCGGTCGAGGCGGCGGATCCGGTTCGTTGTGCCCGAGGTCACGCGGACGTGAAAGTCCTGCATGAAAGGCCGGGTCATTGGCATCGGTTTGGCGTAATGCTCCGCCCCCGTGCCAATGTGCTGGTTGAAGATGTCCCAGTGCAGAAGCTGTCCGTCGCCGCTCAGGTACACCTGGCCCGCGCATAGCCCGCCAATCGGCATCCCGATGTGATCCAGGTCCGAGCCCCGGTAGACGGTCCGCTCGCCACGGTCGAACAGCGACTTTACCCATTCCGGACGCAGCTTCTTGTTGCGCGGGACCAGTTTCTCGAAATCGGCCCTGGTGAACGGGCCGGCCATGGCTTGCCACGGATGCACCGCGGCCGCGGCCGTTCCCAGGCCGACGGCTTTCAGAAAGTCGCGACGCGGCCAGCCGCCTGAACACGCGCAGCCCCCGTTCGAGGAGGATTCCGATATCGGATTCATAGGATGCTCTCAGGGTGCCAGACTTCAGGCCGCAAGACCAGAGCATTCGCGATGCGCAGCGCGTGTTGCCGCGCCCACAGCCTGTCGCCGGTCGCGGGACAACTCACTCCGCTCCTGTTCGCGAGCAGAATGTGGGAGAGGAGTTGTTATTATAAAGTTATATACTGAACTTGTAGAACAATCGTAAATATCTATTATAAAGCGGGCTGCGGATTTGAAATAACTTCTAAAGAATTCGCGTTTTTGTTGTCCTTTATATTGCAAAGTGAAATTCACATCTCAGCATGTATCGAGTTCATGTATCAAGTTATGAACAATCACCCCCGTTCCCGTGTCGCCCCACTCATTGCGTGTGGTCTGGCGGTCACGATCGTCGGCGCGTCCTTGGCCGGCGAACCACCTCAAGCCTTGCCCGCGGGCAAAGACCTGCCTGGCACTCTGCAGTTCCACGGCCACTACCGACACCGAAGTCGCGGAGTCGAGATCGCGCAACCGGGCGAGCTGTGGGTCAACAAGACGCCCGATGGACGCATCGTGGCCCTGTCTTGAGACAGTCGCCGTCACCAGTCAGGGCCTCGTGGGACTCGGCCATCCGAGAAGGAAGGCTGGCCCGGAAATCTGATGCCGGGACGAGGGCACGGTTTTCCGGGCTGTGGTCGGTCGAATCGAGTTGCGCCCACTCTCGCCCGCATAGCGGACATCATTCGAAATCTGATCGCCCTGTGCACCGGCAGGGTGTGAAACATCGGGGCTAGCGGAGGATTCGGCGGCGATTCTGGGAGGAGAACACGCGGTAGAGGACCCAGACGGCGCCAGCCAGGAAGCCGAACACGATCAGGCCGGCAAACCACTTGAACCAGAGGGCCTGCTGCCGCAGCCGCTCATTCTCGGCTCTCGCCTCCTGCTGAAAGACGGTCAACTCTCGCTCGACCACCTCGGCCAACGCAGTCTCGTCGATCAGGGCGACGGTGAACCATGGCCCCAGTTTGCCCGCCAGAGTCGGCGGCAGCTTCTTCAGGTCCTCGGCCATGGCCCGTTTGAATCCGAGCGCCTGCCAGCCGGGCGCGGCTTCGCCATGAATCCAGAGCCTGCCCAAGCGCTGGTTGCGGGCCAGCATCTGCAAGCGCTGCCAGGCCGCGGACCGGACCGGATCGGCGATCTGCTGGGAATAGAACGCTTCGCTGTGGACCAGCCCCTGGCCGCCGCAGGCGCGCAATCCTACTGTTCCCGCGAGGACTCCGTCCGCACGCAAGACAAGTTGAAACTCCGTCAGATGGCGTTCGAGCTCGAGGGCGGGAAGCCGATTCACATCCCAGAGCCCCTTTAACGTCGGCAGGTCATCGAGCGTGGCGCGGCGCACCGTGAAATCGCGTGGATCCACGGCGTCCGAACCTACGCGGGCCGCGGTCAGGGGTAAAGCTTTATGGTGTTCGAGTCGTGACAAGAGCCATCGAGTCTGGCAGAGATACGGATCATGCATGATTTCAGGTACGTGGATGGGCATCTGCACTGCGAGGGATTGCCGGTTGAAAGACTCGCCCGAAAGTACGGCACACCCCTCTATGTCTACTCCCAGAAGACTCTCGAAGACCATTACGGACGCCTCGATGCGGCGTTGGCCCCACTGGACAGCGTCATCTGCTATGCCGTCAAGGCGAACTCGAACCTCGCCGTCTTGAGGACCTTCGCCGAGCTCGGATCGGGTTTCGACATCGTCAGCGCGGGCGAACTCGAGCGTGTCGTAGCGGCGGGCGGCAACCCGGCGCGATGCGTTTTTGCCGGTGTTGGGAAGACGGAGGCCGAAATCGCACTGGCCCTGCGCCGCGGGATTTACGCGTTCAACGTCGAGAGCGAGGCCGAGTTGGTGCGGATCGACCGGGTCGCGGCCCGGCTCAGGAAACAGGCGCCTGTGGCCGTGCGCGTCAACCCGAATATCGACGCCCAGACCCATGCCAAAATCACAACGGGCACCTACGAGAACAAGTTCGGGATCGCTTTCGAGAACGTTTTGCCGCTCTACCAGCGCGCCGCCCGGCTCAAGCACCTGCGGCTCCGGGGCATCCAGATGCACATCGGATCCCAACTGACCGAGGTGAAACCGTTCGAGTCGGCGGTGCGCCGGGTCGCGCCTCTGGCCGCCGCGCTGGCGGAGAAATACGGAATCGAGTTCTTCAGCATCGGCGGCGGGATTGGCATCGTCTACGAATCCGCTCTGGCGAGCGGCCAGCCCGACTGGTGGGCCACGCCTGCGGCCAAAGGACTGCTCACCCCCGCCACCTACGCATCGAAGCTCGTCCCCCTGTTGCGTCCGCTGGGCCTGAAGATCCTGGTCGAGCCCGGCCGGTTCCTCGTCGGCAACGCGGGCATCCTTGTCACTCGCATCGAATACGTGAAGCAGACAGGCGAGAAACGGTTTCTGATTGTCGACGCCGCCATGAACGACCTGGTGCGCCCGGCGTTCTACGACGCCTATCACGAGATCCTCCCGCTCCGCTGCCGGTGCGGAGTGCAGGCCTTGTTCGACGTGGTGGGACCGATCTGCGAGTCGGGCGATTTCTTCTGCCGCGACCGGCTCTTGCCGGCGGTGGACGAGGGCGAATACCTGGCGTTGTTCAGCGCCGGGGCCTACGGCGCGGTCATGGGCTCGAATTACAACAGCCGCCCGTTCCCCCCGGAGATCCTCGTCAGCGAGCGTCGAGCGGATTGCGTGCGTCGGCGTCAGCCTCTCGAACGCATCTGGGAAGGCGAGCGGGCCGCGTCCTGGCAGGCCCGGCCGGCCTCGGGCCGCCGTCGGCCGCGCTGAAAAGTCCTTCGCTCAACTCCGGCATTGAGCGGGAACGCACTCCCTGCTAAGCCAGACCCCGCCTGTGAGCAACATCGTCTACTTCGATCTCGAAACGCAGAAGTCCGCCGAGGAGGTCGGCGGCTGGAACAAGATCCGCGACATGCGGATGAGCGTCGGTGTCACCTTCAGCACCGCCCGGGGGACCTACCAGATCTACCCCGAATCCCGCGTCAACGACCTGATCGAGGAGTTGCGCCGGGCAGACCGTGTGGTCGGATTCAATATTTTGCGGTTCGACTACGAGGTCCTCGCCGGCCATTCTCCGTTCTTCGATCCATCCCAAATCCCCACGCTCGATATGCTGGTCGAGCTTCAGAAGACCCTGCCGCATCGGCTCTCGCTCGATTCGATCGCTACGGCCACTTTGGGCGTGGAAAAGACGAGCGACGGCATGCAGGCCATCCGGTGGTTTCGGGAAGGCAAGCTGATCGAGATTGCCGAATACTGCTGCTACGACGTGAAAATCACCAAGCTTGTCCACGAATACGGACAAACCCAGCACCACCTGGTTTTCAAGGACCGCTTCGGCAAAACCAAGAAGATCCCTGTGGACTGGTGAGGCGACGCCGTCTTCGCGCCTTGGGGCGGATCGGCTTCCACTGACGGTTTGAGACCTGAGAAGCGGCCCTGGCCTTAAACCTCTCCCTTCGTTTCGGGGGGTGCGGATTCGCGGCGGGCGGGTTCCGTGTGTTTGCGGTGTTGCTCGACCGAGCAACTGTCCGACATTCAGGTGCGGAGGCCGAATCGCGGCAACACCCACTTCATCAACACAAACCACGCGGCAACCACGCCGATCAAGTATAGCACGTCCATATCTCGTTTGGCCGTCAGACCCGGCCCGCAGGCTTCATCACGTCGTGACCGCCGCAAAGCGGAAGACTTCGAAACCCGAGCCAGTAGGGGCTACAGTGTCTCGAAACGGGAGAAATGCAAATGCCTCTGGCCCGCATAATCCATGGGTTGTGACTACGGCGAAGCCGAAGACTCGCTGATCCGGGGGTGCCGCGGCGGTGCATCGGATCGTTGTCGGCGTTGTGTCGCCCGGTGAGGGCACCGGGCCTCCAACGGATCGAGACTCCTGGTGTAGGCCGCGTGCCTTGCCTGCGCCGCAAAGCGCAACGGCGCGGTAGGCAGGCCCCACGCGGCGCAAACTCGATTCCCACCGGCAACTTCCAGATGCACTGGTGCCGCCGGTCTGCCGCTTTTTTGCCTTCATCCCGGGCCTGTCCTGGGGGATGATGCGCGGGTGATCGCGCTTTCATCCCAGGAAATCCGGGCGGCGGTGCGGCAGGCCTTGGCCGAAGATGTTGGGCAAGGCGATGCCACAACGCTGGCAACCGTCCCGGCCGGCGCCCGCGCCCAAGCGCATGTGGTTGCCCGCGAGCCGCTGGTGCTCGCCGGCTTGGGCATCGTCGGGGCGACTTTTCGGTGCCTCTCCCGCCGGATTCGCATCGAACCGCTCGCAGCCGACGGGGATCGCGTCGGGAAAGGCCAGCCGGTGATGCGCCTGGAAGGCCCCGCCCGGGCGCTGCTGACTGCCGAGCGGGTCGCCCTGAACTTCCTGCAGCGGCTTTCGGGCGTGGCGACGCTTGCCTCCCGCTACGTGGCCGCCATCGCCGGCACACGCGCGCGCATCCTGGATACCCGCAAGACCACGCCCGGATGGCGCCGCTTCGAGAAATACGCCGTCGCGTGCGGAGGCGGACTCAACCATCGCCAGGGACTCGACGATCTCGTGCTGATCAAGGACAACCACCTTGCCGCTCTGGCCGCCGAACAACCCAATCCCATCGCCGCCGCGGTCATGCGGGCTCGCCGGCGGTATCCGCGGCTCAAGGTCGAGGTCGAAGCCGACACCCTTGCCCAGGTCAAGCAGGCCGTGGATGCCGGCGCCGATATTGTCCTTCTCGATAACATGTCGCCGCGGCAGATGCGTCGCGCCCTGACTCTGGTCGCCGGCCGGGCCCTGACCGAGGCCAGCGGCGGCATCGACCTGGGGTCGGTGCGCGCCGTGGCCGCCACCGGGGTCGACTTCATCTCGGTTGGGGCGCTGACCCACTCGGCGCGGGCGGTCGATCTGGCGCTGGATTTCGCCGGCGCGCATCGGGATTCGAGGACGCGCTGCCGATGAACATCGACGCCGAGATTCTGACCGCGCTGCGCTGCTCCGGCGCCGGTTCCCTGTCCGGGGCCGAGCTGGCCCAGCGTCTGGGAGTCAGCCGCGCGGCCGTGTGGGCGCGCATCGAGGATTTGCGGGCGTTGGGCTACGAGATCACGGCCAGCCCGCACGGCGGCTACCGCCTCCTGAGCACGCCCGACGTTTTGCACGCGGATGATCTGCTGTCGCGCCTCGGCAAGCCTCGAGTGATCGGTCGCGACATCCGTGTCTTCCGCGAGACCACATCGACCAACGACATCATCGAAAAGCTCGCCCGCGACGGCGTCAAGGAAGGCGTCGTGGTGTTCGCCGAGTCTCAAACCAAAGGGCGCGGTCGCCTCGGGCGCCGTTGGGTCTCGCCCCGCGGGGCCGGACTCTGGTTCTCGATCCTGCTCCGTCCCGTGCTTCGTCCGCAGGAGGCCACTCAGCTCACGATCATGGCGGCCACCGCGCTGGCGCGCGCGATTCGGGAGCAGACCGATTTCACGCCGGAAGTGAAATGGCCCAACGACATCCTCGTGCGCGGACGCAAAGTGGCCGGCATCCTGACGGAACTCACCGCCGAACTCGATCGCGTCCGGCATGTCGTGCTCGGGATCGGGCTGGACGTGAACCAGGCGGCTGGCGACTTTCCGCCGGACCTGCGGCGCATCGCCACGTCGTTGCGCGCCGAAGCCGGCCGCCCCTTCGACCGGGCCGAATTGGCCGTCGCCATCCTGCGCGCGCTCGATCGCGATTACCTCCGGCTCAAGGAGGGGCAATTCGAAGCGCTCGCCGCCGAATGGGAGCAGCTCTGCACCACCCTGGGCCGCGATGTCACCGTCCTGCTCGGCTCCCGGCGCATTCGCGGACGCGCCGAATCGCTCGACTCCGAAGGCGCGCTGTTGGTGCGGACCGAGCACGGCCGCCTCGAACGGATTACGGGCGGCGACGTCACGCTCGCCAAATGATCCTCCTCCTCGACATCGGGAACACCCACACGCACCTGGGGCTCGCCACACCGCGGCGCATCGACCGAAGTCTTGACGTGGCGACATCCGGGTGGTTTGACGGCACTGCGGCCAGGGCTGCCGCCCGGTGGGTCGGGGCCCGCCCACTCGAAGGGGCCGCTCTCTGCAGCGTCGTGCCTCGCGCCACCCGGCGCGTGCGCCGCGCGCTGTCGGCCGCCTGGGGCATCGAACCCTTCGAGATCACGCATCGCACCGTGCATGGTCTGGGGATCGACTATCCCCATCCCGCATCGGTCGGGCCGGACCGCCTCGCCAACGCGGTGGCTGCGCGCCGCCGATATGGCGCCCCGGTGCTGATTCTCGATTTCGGCACGGCGGTCACCCTCGATGTTGTCAATGAGGCCGGCGACTACGTCGGCGGCGTCATCGCCCCGGGGTTGGCTGCCCTCACCGATTACCTCCACGAGAAGACCGCCTTGCTGCCGCGCGTTCGGATTCGCGAGGTGCGCAAGGCTATCGGACGCAGCACCGCCGAGGCCATGCGCATCGGTGCCGTGATCGGTTACCGCGGTCTGATCCGCACGCTGGTCGCCGAAGTGCGGCGCGAATTGGGCTGCTCCCGCCTGCCAGTCGTGGCCACCGGCGGCTACGCCCGGCTCATGGCGCGCAGCCTGCCGGAGATCATGGCGGTCGCGCCTCGCCTGACGCTCGAAGGCGTGCTGCAAGTCTGGCAGGCCCGCCTCACGCCTCGCACCCGACAGGCGCGTGGTGCCGCGTTGCCGCGCCGATGAACCCTGATCGCACGATCCGGAATCTGGCGCTCATCGGTTTCATGGGCACGGGCAAGTCGACCGTCGGCCACGCCGCCGCATATCAGCTCGGCTTCGACTTCGTCGACACGGATCGGCTCATCGAGGCGCGCGCGCACAAGTCCATCGCGGACATCTTCGCGCAGGAGGGCGAGGAGGTTTTTCGCGAACTCGAGCGCGAGGTGGTCGAGGATCTCGCCCGGTGCGACCGGACCGTGATTGCCACGGGGGGCGGCCTCGGAGCCAATCTCGATCACCTGGCCAGCCTCAAACGCCACGCCCTTGTCGTCTGCCTCTGGACAACCGCCGACGTGATCTGGGAACGCGTCCGCCACCATTCCCATCGCCCGCTCCTCCAAGTCCCCAATCCCCGGGCGCATATCCGCGAACTCCTCGCCCGACGCGAGCCGTTCTACCGGCAGGCCGACGTCCTCGTGAACACCGGCCCGCGTCAGCTCCGTGACGTGATCCGCCACGTCCTCCGCGAATTCGCCTCAGCCAGGCGCTCGGCCCGGCGCAGATGAAGGTTGCTCTCCGCCAGCGTGCCCGCCAGCTCGGGTTCGACGCCTGCCGCGTCACCGGCGCCGATCCGCCCCCGTATGCCCCCCGATTCAAAGCCTGGCTCGAGGCCGGTCGGCACGGGACGATGGCCTATCTGGTCCGGACCGCCCCCCAACGCGCCGATCCCCGGATCCTCCTGCCCGGAGCCCGCAGCGTCGTCACACTCGCGGCGAGTTACTGGCAGGCCCCGGACCCGCCACCCGCCCAGCCGCCATCGCAACTCCGCGGCTTCGTCGCCCGCTACGCGCGCTACGCCGATTACCATGGCGTCCTCGTCCAACGCATCGAGCAACTGGCGGCCTTCATCGCCACGCTCGACGACCCCGCTCCCCGCTCGATGGGCTGCATCGATGCCGGCCCCGTGCTCGAACGGGATCTGGCGCAGCGGGCTGGAATCGGCTTCGTTGGCAAGCACACCAACCTCGTCAGCCGCCAGCTCGGCAACTGGTTCTTTCTGGCCGAGATTCTCACCACGCTTGAACTCGAGCCGGACCCGCCCCAGGCCAATCGCTGCGGTTCCTGCGCGCGCTGTCTCGAAGCCTGCCCCACGCGCGCCTTGATCGCCCCGTTCGAGGTCGATGCCCGGCTCTGTATCGCGTATTTGACCATCGAACTCAAAGGCCCGATTCCCGTCGAGCTGCGTCCCGCCGTCGGGAACCGCATCTTCGGCTGCGACGACTGCCTGTCGGTGTGTCCCTGGAACCGCTTTGCCCAAGCCGGATGTCTGATGCGCAAGCACGCTCGCCCCGATCTGGCTGAACCCGATCTCCTCGAGTTGCTCCGGCTCGATGACTCCGAATTCCGATGCCGCTTCGCCGACACGCCTCTCGCGCGAACGAAGCGGCGCGGCCTTCTGCGCAACGTCTGCGTCGCCCTTGGCAACATTGGAACCGCAGTTGCTCTCCCCGCACTCGAATGCGCCGCGCGCGATCCCGAACCTCTCATCGCCGAACACGCCTCCTGGGCCCTCACGCGCATCCAACAACGCCAGACACCCCGTCTATTCACACGGCAGTCAGACTTCGCAAGATGACTGCCAACCAGCCCGGTTACGGTTCCTCGCGCAGCGTGTGAAAGAATCGCACTAAGGGTCTGTGCAAAAATTAATTCCGGTTTTGCTGGAGGGGATTTGGCTCGCTGGCGAGGCGCGACGAGGGA